>Ga0310828_1000811_pt1 | contig 24920 bp, 23 predicted proteins | sample WT_ome_3_FD_202242 | JGI IMG/M metagenome (GOLD analysis project Ga0310828, IMG submission 202242) | Sorghum-adapted microbial communities enriched on wild type (WT) sorghum from Joint BioEnergy Institute, Emeryville, California, United... ... | reverse complement strand
ACGGCACCGTGCTCGTCGTCGCAAGCGGCAAGACAGAGAAAGATGCAGCGCTGGAAGCCAAAGACCTCTTGCAAAAATCGCAAGCGCGCATTTTAGGCGTGGTGCTCAACCGTCAGCCGATCAAAAATAGCCGCTACTATTACTATTACGGCAATTAAGAAAAAGATAAAAATAGGATGCAGTTTTCCCGAAAATAGGATAGGTCATTGAATACAATAGAGTTAGAGATTGAAAGCAAACCAGATGAGCATGAAACAAAGGGGATAAAACCGTGATTGATTTGCATTGCCATATCCTCCCGGGGGTGGATGATGGGGCAAAAACCGAACAAGATGCACTCGAGATGGCGCGGGCGGCGTGTGCGGAGGGAATTACGCACATCGTCGCCACGCCGCACCATCGTAACGGCGTCTATGAAAATACGAAAGACGAAATCATTGACCAAGTTAAGCTGCTGAATGAATGGCTCGACCAAGAAGGCCTTCCCGTCACGATTCTCCCGGGACAAGAAAACCGCATACAGGGAGATTTGGTCGAGAAACTCGAAGCCGGGGAAATTTTAACGATGAACCGTACGGGGAAATACGTGTTTGTCGAATTCCCGACCTCACATGTACCACGATATACAGCCCGCATCTTTTACGATTTGCAGCTTTCCGGCATCATACCCGTGATTGTACATCCTGAGCGGAATCACGAGATTGAAAAATCACCAGAAGTCCTCTACGAACTGATCAATAACGGCGCGCTGTCGCAAGTAACGGCGGCAAGCGTCATCGGAAAATTCGGCAAGAAAATACAGAAGCTTACCTATAAAATTTTGGACCATCAATTGGCGCATTTCATTGCCTCTGATGCACACAACACGACATCGCGCGCTTTCCATCTCCGCGAAGCGTACGAAACGGTCGCGTCTGACTTCGGGGTCGACTATCGTTATCTTCTCGAAGAAAACGCGGATCTTTTAATTCACGGCCAGTCCGTGAATGCCGAACCGCCGATGCCGATTAAGGAAAGAAAATTTTTGGGGATTTTCTAGCACGAAACAGGGGGAACGTCACATGAACACCGTCAGAAAAGCAATTATACCGGCTGCCGGGCTCGGCACGCGTTTTTTGCCAGCGACAAAGGCGATGCCGAAGGAAATGCTGCCGATCGTCGACAAGCCGACGATCCAATACATCGTCGAAGAAGCGGTCAAGGCTGGCATCGAAGATATCATTATCGTCACCGGAAAAGGCAAACGCGCGATTGAGGATCACTTCGACAACGCTTTTGAACTCGAACAAAACCTAATCGAAAAAGGAAAATTTGATCTTTTGGACAAGGTGAAAGAACCGTCCAAGGTCGACATCCACTACATACGTCAGAAAGAGCCTAAGGGATTAGGGCATGCGGTATGGTGCGCCAGGAAATTCATCGGTGACGAACCGTTTGCCGTGCTATTGGGGGATGACATCGTCGACGCCGACACACCGGCCATCAAACAGCTGATCGATCAATACGAAGCAACGGGATCTTCCGTGCTCGGGGTGCAGGAAGTCCCGCTCGCGGAAACATCGCGCTACGGGATCGTGAATTACGCGAAACAAGACGGACGGCTGTATGAAGTGAAAGATATGATCGAAAAGCCGAAAGCGAATCCGCCGTCGAACCTCGCGATCATGGGCCGCTATGTATTAACGCCACAAGTTTTTGAATTCCTCGAGAGACAAGAAATCGGCACCGGTGGGGAAATTCAACTCACCGACGCCATCAAGAAATTAAGCGAACATCAATACGTCTATGCCTACAACTTCGAAGGCAAACGCTATGATGTCGGGGAAAAATTAGGGTTCATTTTAACAACATTAGAATTCGCACTGAAAGATAATGAATTAAGATCAGGGGTCATGGATTACATTGAAGGGGTTATGAAAAGGCAAGGCGTGCACTAATGGTTAGTTTGGGGGAAATCTATAGCATATTATCTGTACCTCAAAATACTCTACAAAATGTATACAAATTTCCCCCTTACCCTACTGTTAATTGTTCTTGCTTTTAGATTCCTAGGTTTTCTGAGTATTAGCGAATTAATATTTATGTATTCAATATTGTTCTATCGGTCATGTATATGGCTTACTAAAAAGACTAGAAAAAGCTTAAAAAACATTTTTCTGTTTTCTTAAAAGTAAAACAACAGAAATACTAGGTTTTTAAGTGGTAGGACTTATGACTACCTAAATTCAGTGGGAGTATGCATTGACTTTCACTGATCTTTATATTGTTTTTAACGTTTTTGTTGAATGAATATATGAAGGTAATGTCTCCTTACCTTTATCAATGGAGGCACTCGGCCATGCTGTGGGTGGGGACAATAACAGTCCTTGCACCTTAGACGCCTGTCGTCAAGGGTGTGGCGTGAGGGCGGGTTAGATGCCCGATCTAACCTTTTTATCATTGATTTCTTTTGTATGCCCCGATGAAGCTGACATGGTGAAATATGTCCAAGTATTGAATGAATGACTTTTTTAGTTTTATAAAGCTCAAAGACACATCGGCGAGTTAGAAGGTGGCTACAGATCATTGTATTAATGAATTTCGCTACATCAAGTAGCGTTATGGGTGTAATAAACTATGTTTTAAAACATTAGAAGATGTGACTGATTTAGTACATAAAGCAGTACCTATCTATTGTTGTCAACAAATTACGATACAGCTATTAAAAAATTAGATAAACGAAAGATGAAACAGACTTATTAAACCTATGTGCATCGGCGAATCGGTGCCACTCTTGGTGTACCAATTCGCGGGGGCATATGGGCCGCCGTAAACATATAGGGGTTTGGTGAACCGACCATCGCAGTCTACTCACATACTTGACTCTAAGAATAAAAGAAATCCAAAGTGGTTTTACGATTTCCTAAAACAACAGATAGAACCTGGGACTCAATAAGAATATTTAGCTATGAAGAATGTGAAGTTGTAGAGGTAGCTACTGGTAGTCATCATAATATTAGAGCACTAAACAAAATGGTATTGAACTGGGGGGAACAAACTTGGCTAAGCCAGGGGGGACAGTTATGATTGAAGCTTCTCACCATCAAAATATAATTGTTAATGATAAAAAAGCATACCTGATTGCCAAGCGAATCATGGACATCTGCGGGGCGTTCATCGGGCTGATTTGTTTATCGTGGCTGTTTCTCATCATCGCGATTCTCATTAAACTCGAAGATCCGAAAGGCCCCGTCTTTTTTAAACAAATCCGCATCGGTAAGGACGGTAAGGAATTTAATATGTACAAATTTCGTTCAATGGTGTGTGATGCGGAAGAAAGATTAAAAGATCTTTTAAAGTATAATGAAGTATCAGGTGCCATGTTTAAAATGAAAAATGATCCGCGCGTTACGAAAGTTGGCAAGATAATCCGCAAAACGAGCATTGATGAACTCCCGCAATTATGGAATGTTTTAAAAGGAGATATGAGCCTAGTTGGTCCGCGTCCGCCACTGCCGGGGGAAGTGGCAGAATATACGGAATATGATAAACAGAGATTGCTTGTCACGCCAGGATGTACGGGGTTGTGGCAGGTAAGTGGGAGAAATGATTTGGGTTTTCACGAAATGGTGGAGCTGGATTTGCAATATATTCATGAACGTTCACTTTTATACGATATGAAAATTATACTTAAAACTATTAAAGTTATGGTTAGGCCTAATAGCGCATATTAAAAGAATATGAAAAGAGGAAAATATAAAATGAAAAAAGTCTGTGTCATTGGATTGGGATATATTGGTTTACCTACAGCAGCTGTTTTAGCAAATAACAAATTTGACGTTCGTGGCGTTGATATTAACAAAAAAGCAGTCGAGTTAATCAATAAAGGGGAAGTACATATTTATGAACCCGATTTAGATATAATGGTCAAAAAAGCGGTAGAAAGCGGAAATTTAAAAGCATCTGCTATACCTGAAAAAGCAGATGTTTTTATTATTGCTGTCCCGACGCCGTTTAAAGAAAATTATAAACCGGATTTAACTTATGTAGAACAAGCAACAAGATCTATTTCTCCATATATAGAGGCAGGAAATATCGTTATATTGGAATCGACAAGTCCTGTTGGAACAACAGAGAAAGTGGCTGAATGGATCTTAGAAGAAAGAAAAGACCTGGGTATTGAGGAAAACCATAAGGACCGTATATTTGTATCTCATTGTCCCGAGCGAGTATTACCAGGGAAAATTTTAAAAGAAATAATTGAGAATGATCGTATTATTGGTGGTATTAATGAGGAATCGACGATAAGAACAGTTGAATTTTATAGGAGCTTTGTAAGAGGGAAAATATTAGAAACGAACGCTAGAACAGCAGAGTTATCTAAACTAACAGAGAATGCGTTCCGGGATGTAAATATTGCATTTGCAAATGAACTATCCATGATTTGTGATGAACTAGACATTAATGTATGGGAATTAATCAACTTAGCAAATCATCATCCCCGTGTAAATATTTTGCAACCAGGTCCTGGAGTAGGAGGGCACTGCATAGCGGTCGACCCTTGGTTTATCGTGGATGCAGCTCCTGAAACAGCAAAACTTATTCGAACAGCTCGTATGGTAAATGACTCCAAACCGTATTTTGTCATTGAAAAAATTAAAGAAGCAACAAAAAATCTGCAAAACCCAACAATCGCGTGCCTAGGTTTAGCGTTTAAAGCAAACGTTGATGATTTGCGAGAAAGCCCAGCGGTGAAAATTGTAAAAGAATTATCTGCTATTTATGATCAAACTATATATGTAGCTGAGCCACATATTGAGGAGCTTCCAAAAGATTTACTAGAATCAAATGTCCAACTTGTAAAAACAGAGGATGCGATTGAGAAAGCTGAGGTAGTTGTCTTACTAGTGGATCATGATTATTTTAAAGTGATAGATAAGAAAGTACTATCGAATAAAATTATTATTGATACGCGCGGGGTGCTCTCGATAACAAGTAATATAGAGGTATCGATGACAATTTAGGAGGAAATATGGGAGAGCTAACACGAAAGATACAAAATTTAAGAAAACTGCCAATCGATAAAGCTTTAAAGAAAATTGTGATTAAATTATATGAAATACCTTATTACAAGATAAGAAAGGAAATAATTAAACTTAGGCCAATTGATATAGATAATAAATATTTTATTAATTTCAAGCCCAACTGTAATTTTTTCTTTAATACTACAGATAAACAGTTATTAGTAGAGAAAATTAAACAGCTAAACATTGAAAAACAAATTATTAACGATGCTGATAAAATCTGTTCCCACATATTTAACCTATTAGGTTCAGGCGATATATATCTTGGAAAGCAGTTGCCTTGGAATACAGACTTTAAAACAAGCTTTGTTTGGGAAAACAAGTTTTATAAATACATTAAAATAGTAGACTTGTCAAACAATGCAGATGTTAAAGTTCCTTGGGAATTATCTCGTTTTCAACATCTGTTTACGTTAGGTAAGGCTTATTGGTTAACTAACGATGAAAAATATGCCATAGAGTTTAAAGAAGAAATAGAAGATTGGATAGAAAAAAATCCAGTTGAGATGTCAGTCAATTGGACTTGTACAATGGACGTAGCAATAAGGGCTGTGAATTGGATTGCAGCTTATTTCTTTTTTAAAGACTCTCCATCAATCGATAAGAATTTTTGGATTCAATTTCATAAGTCCCTATACTTACATGGCCGATTTATTATTAAAAACTTAGAAAATAAAGGACCGCATACCGGAAATCATTACTTATCCAATATTGTTGGATTAGTTTGGCTTGGGCTTTACTTCGGTTCATTTATTGTTGATGACCGAAATAAGAGCAACAATTCTAAAAAGTGGCTTGACTATGGACTTAGTGAATTAGAAAAAGAAATGTTTGTTCAAAATAATCCAGATGGTACAAACTACGAAGCCTCTACTTCTTATCATCGGTTGGTAACAGAGTTATTCTTAAAGACTACGGTGCTATGTAATAAGAACAATATACATTTTACCAAGGATTACATGGCTAGGTTGGAAAAAATGTGTGAATTTATTATGAATATCACTAAGCCAAACGGGTTAGCTCCAATCATTGGTGACGCTGATGATGGTAGGCTATTAATTTTATCTAATTATAGTACATGGGTAAGAAATGATTTTCGGCATTTACTAGGGATAGCAGGAGAACTATTTGATCGAGATGATTTTCGATATTATGGAAAAGATTACATGGAGGATACGCTATGGATTTATCAAAATTATAAGAGTAATGTAGAAAAACCTAAACCATTAACATCCGTTGCTTATCGAGATGGGGGATATTATATTTTAAGAAATGATCGAGTCTATTGTTGCATTAGATGTGGAGAACTTTCATTCAGAGGCGATGGAGTCCACAGTCATAATGATCAGTTGAGCTTTGAGCTCAATGTAGATGGAGAAGATTTTATTGTTGATCCTGGTTCCTATGTCTACACGGCTGATTATAAAATGAGAAATCTTTTTCGAAGTACAGCTATGCATAATACAGTTCAAGTAGAAGAGTTTGAACAAAATGATTTTGAAGAAACAAATCTATTTTATATGAAAGAAAGGACTTATTCACAATGTGAAGAATTTACCAATATGAGATTTAGCGGTTTTCATAAAGGATTTATTGATGATTTAGGTCTTGAACACCATAGAACGGTAAATATTTCTGAAGATAGAATTAATATATATGATAAGCTAGTCCATATTAATACTAATAAAAATAAATTAAGTAGAACAATTTATGTAAACTTTATAATTAATCCTAGTATTAATATATATAGACTAGAAAAAGGAATATTGCTAAAAAAGAACAATATATATGTCGAGTTACATATTAATAACAGTAAAGAAACTCTTATTAGTGATGTAACTATTAGTCCTTCTTATGGTGTGAGTTTAAAAGGCAAAAAAATACAGTGTAAAACTAATGAATTACAAATTAATACATCACTAATAATCAAATCGTATGGTGAAAACAATGAATCTAAATGAGTTATTAGTAAATGCTAAATATATATTAGAGAAACCATTAAGATTTGTTTATTTTAGTATTCCAGACTATATTAGATACGGAAAAAAATTTAGAGATTTAACAAATTTTTTAGATGAGTCTCAATGGTGGACAAAAGAACAACAAGATAGATATCAATTTTTAGAGTTAAAGAAAATAATTAATCATGCATATAAAACGGTACCGTACTATACTAAGTTATTTAACGAACATGGAATAAAACCTGATGATATACAAAGTTTTTCAGATATAAAAAAAATACCTTATCTAACTAAAGATATAATAAAAAATAATTTTGAAGATTTAATATCAAGTGATTATAAGCATCGAAAATTAAGGATAGTAACAACTGGTGGTTCAACAGGTGAACCATTGACGTTTTTAGTTGATGAAAAAGAGGATAAGTATAAAGAATGGGCTTATGTAACACACATTTGGAAAAGAGTTGGATATGACATAAAAAGTAGTAATAGGCGTGTTATTTTAATGGGAATGAAGCCCCGAACAGGAATATACGAATATAAAAATAGAGACTTAATATTATCTTCATATGACATAACATATGAAAATGTTTTGGAATATATAAGAAAAATAGAAGAATTTAATCCGAATTTTATACATTGCTACCCATCATCTATACAATTATTAAGCAATTATATTTTGGAGAGAAATATAAAACTGAATTTACCTAATCTAAAAGCTATATTATGTGTTTCGGAGAATTTGAGACCTGAATTACGTGAAACTATTAGCAAAGCATTTAACAAAAGGGTTTTTAGCTTTTATGGACATTCTGAACATGCGGTAATAGCTGGTGAGTGCGAGAGAAGCCATTACTATCATTTAGAACCTTTTTATGGATATACAGAATTACTTGATAAAGATGGAAATGAGGTTAATGGAGAAGGAGAAATTGGTGAGATTGTTGCAACAAGTTTTTTGAACTATGCTATGCCGTTTATAAGATATAGGACTAAAGATTTAGCTGTAAATACTAATAGTATTTGTGAATGCGGAAGATCACATAAACTTATTAAAAAAATAGAGGGAAGAGAACAAGAATACTTTGTAACATTAGAAGGAAATAAAGTTGTGCTAACGGGAATATATAAAATTCTAAGTGAAATACAAAATGAAATTTTTGCAGGACAATTTTATCAAGATCGACCAGGAGAAGTTGTATTAAAAGTGATACCCAAAAATAACATTGATGAGTTTAAGCTTTCGAAAATATACAATCTCTTTAGAGAACAATATAATAATAAAATAAACCTATCAATAGTAAAGGTAGAAAAACTTGATAGAACAAATACCGGGAAATTTAAATTTTTAGAACAGAAAATAAAATTTTAACAGGCGGGATTTCTAAATGAAAATAGTTCAAGTTGGAATATATCCCCCACCTCTAGGAGGGATATCTGTTCATATTAAAAGACTTAAACAAAGATTAGAAGAGAATGGCCATGAGTGCATAGTTTTTAATGAAGGGACATATTTTAATGCTAGAATTAACGTTTTCACATTTAATAAATATTCATTATTATTTAAATTGCTCTTTATAAAAGCAGATGTGTATCATTTTCACACAATAAATATAAAAATCAGAATGTTATTAGGACTTTTTAAGAAGATACTTAAAAAGAAAGTTGTTTTAACTATTCATGGAAACAGTTTAATAGACCAATTGAATAAACATAAAGGGATAAGAAAGAAGATTTTAATTAAAAGTCTATTAAAAATAGATCATATAATATGTGTAAATGATAATACTAGAACTCGATTAATAGAAATGGGATTTAATAAGGATAAAGTTAGCACAATTCCCTCTTTTATAAAACCAATTGAGATAGAAGATGATATAAAAAAAATTCCAAAGGAAGTTTGGGATTTTATTAAATCACAAAAATTTCTAATTACTGCAAACGGAAATATTCGATTTTATAATAATACTGACCTTTATGGCATTGATATGTTAATAGAGTTAATTGATTCCTTAAATAAAAATGGTTATGACGTAGGTTTATTATTTGCTTTGCTTGGAGTTGAGTCTCAAAATAATGAAGAAAGAAACTATTATGAGACTCTAAAAGGAAAAATTCAATCTCTTGGATTACAAGAAAAAATATATTTTTTTGAAGTAAAGGATAGCGAATTTTATCCCATTTTAAATAAATCTCATCTATTTATACGCCCTACTTGTGTAGATGGTTTCGGTGTTTCTATTTCAGAAGCTTTAAGTCAAGGTGTTCCGGCAATAGCTAGTGATATATGCAAAAGGCCTGAGGGAACGTTATTGTTTTCATCTAGGGATATGTTAGATTTAACTAAAAAAACAACCGATATTATTAATAGATACGAATATTATAAAAAAATTGAAGAACAAAATTATCCAGAAGATTATTTCCGAAAAGTACTTGAAATTTATAAAAAATGATGGTGTTCCTTTTGTTATTATCAGAGAAGAAAGCTTGGTAGCGTTCATACATGCGATTATTTTTGGTTTCCTTAATTGCAATGGATAGTGTTCCGATTTCGTGAATATGGTTCATATCATTTTCTCTCTGTTATTTTCAGCTACCTTTTTTATTCGACGGGGAACGGGAGAAAACCTTTATTTCAATTTAATATTTGATTTTTATTGGTTAATCAACACAGATGCATTACTTTAAAAATGGAAAAGGATTTGCAGATCAAAATGATAAAAATGATACGTAAAGCTATAAGAACAGGTTTTTTTCACTTATTATCGGCTAATATTTTAATACAAATCGCAGGTTTTGGTGGACAAATATTTTTAACGAGGATATTAAGTGTTGAGGAAATTGGAGTAATAAAAATTTTACAATCTTATTTGAATATATTTCTTATAATCGCATCACTGGGAATAAATACGTCTATTTTAAAGCTATGTTCAGAAGATATTAAATATAAAGAAAGAATAAACATTTTTAATATCGGATTTATGTTGACTATATTTAGCTCTTTTATTTTAATAATATTAATTTTAATTACTCAGCATTTTTCGTTTCTTAATATTGATACTAGCATTAATGAACTTTTGAAAATATATATCTTTTTAGTCCCAATATTAACTCTAATTAATTTAATTATTGTTTATTTCCAGGCACAACAAAAAATAAAACAGATGTCTTATATCCAAAGCTTATCAAAGATTATTGTAATTATATTTAGTACATTATGCGCATATTTATCAGGATTACATGGTTATATATGGTCTTTAGTTATTTTAAATTTTATTTCATTGTTAATGACAGTTCCTTTTATTAAAAATGAATTGACATCAATTTTTACTATTAAAATTTCGATAGGAATTGTAAAGAGGATTTTTAATATTGCGTTTTTTGCATTTGGTGCTAATTTATTAGGAGTATTATTATCAAACATAAATATAATTATGGCAAATCACTTAATAAATGACACAAAAGAAATTGGATATTACGGTATAGCACAATTAATTATTACGACAATGATGTTGATACCATCTACTTTAGGACAAATTATGGTACCAAAAATCTCAAAGGTCTCTAATAGTATAGAGGATGTTCAGGATATTCTTAGGATTTATCAAGTGCGTAATACATTTCTTGCAGTTTCGGTAGCAGTATTAGCAGCAATATCTGCTCCTTTCATTCTTCCTCTTGTTTTTGGTATTAGTTATCAGAATTCGGTGGTTTATTTTGAAATACTTTTAATAGGGTTTGTATGTTGGAGTCTATATTCTCCTAAGGGAATGACGCTAATGAGCATTGGGAGATCAGAACTGAATTTTTATGTTAGTTTAATCTCCCTTATTTTTAATATTATTTTAAATTATATACTCATAAGTAATTATGGTATGTATGGCGCGGCTATTGCAAATTGTTTTACTTATTTTGTGACAATTTTTATAAATGCTTATTTCTTTAATAAAATTTTTAAAGCGAAAGAAAAGGTGTAGCTACTTGCCTTTTTAATAGAGCTTCCTTTTGAAGCCCAGCTCAAAGAGAGGTTATTTGGTGGCGAAAAACCGCTCTGGTGAGCGGCATTAAATCAAGGGGGGGAACAATGCATCGAAAAAGGACAAAAATGGATTCTCGAAACGATGGCGAAAGCGGCTGCGCTCCGTCCTGTTCCGAGCGATGATCCCCCCTGATCCGCCACAATGAGGCGTTTCGTACGTTGTATGAATATGGCACGATCCGGTCAGTGAATCCGCTGTGCAAAAAGCGGTCGATCATGGTGTTATGCGGCAAGCTGCTCAAGGTGCAGTTTACGGTTTGCACGAAGTAGCAGGCGTTTGACGGGGAGCGAATGATGCAGGACGTCTTCACCCATGTCTAGGACCGGGTAATGCTCCCCCCTTGGCGTAAAACGGCATTCTCTTGGCAACAGGATGACACCGGAGAATCTGGCGCGGTGGATTCCATTCGACCTTGAGTCCCTTGAGGAGCTTAGCCGGCCTCTGCCTGATGAAGAGATCAAACGAGGAAATGTTGGCACAAGGATGTCCAGAGACATGGGAGGGTTCGTCCTCATCAGCGACGCAGAGGTCCAAGGGTGCATCGAATACGTTTCTCTCGCTGCAGTAAAAAATACCCAGCAGTAGCCGCGAAGTGCACCCAAGGTCTGTAAGATATCCACAAAACTGAAAAAGGTGTAAGGAATTTTGTCGAAAAATATTTTTTTGGTACCCTTGAAGGGTCACAAAGCCTTGATACATCAATATTTCTAAAGGGAGACATTTTTATATGAATCATGTCTTAGATATGCATTACGCTAAAGAAAAAGGTATTAAATTAAACTATACGGTTATTTTCGTGTTATCTTTATTTTTCTTTAATGAGACAATAAGAAGTATTTTTAGTGTAAAATATGGATGGGTTAACTATTTGTTTTTGATTTTTGGTTTTTTATTTGTGACTCGTTCTCTTTTTCTGAAAGGTAATGCTCGCTTTGTTCTTCTCTTTGTAGTGACCACCTTTTCAGCTACTGTTTTAACAAATACTTTTTTTCTAAATAGAGGTGTTGGCTACTTTTTGATGACTATTTCAAACTTTTTACTACCGCTTTTTCTGTTAAGTGCAAAAATAGATGAAGAAGATGCATTAGTTTCATTACGTATATTCCTTAAATTTTTTAATGTATTTATCATTATATTATTGGGGTTAGGGATTTTTGATTATCTCAGTCATAGCTCTATTCAATTATTATTAGCGCAGACTTTATTCCGTCAAAATGAGTTAGGTGATCTAATTTTATTAGAACACAGTTGGGGAATATATAGATATTATTCCATCTTTGGGCACCCTTTAACAAACGCAAAGTATTTTCTAATATTTTTTATCATGAATAGTATATATGCAAAATATAATGATAAACTTATGATTAATGGATATCTTTTATCTATAGTGACTATCTTGGGATTATTATTAAGCGGGAGTAAGACAGCGTTAGTTTTAGGAGTATTTTTAATAACTTTTTTAAATCCGATCAAAAAAAACAAATGGTTTTATGTCATATCAGTAATTTTGGTTGTTGTTTCTTTTCTAAATACTTCACTTTTCCAAGATAATCTCAAGCAAAGATTTATACAAGGGACAGAATCTGGAGACATAACAACAGGACGGAATGAATTATTGAAGTTATGGATTAAAAAGGATATAGAAAAACCCTCTTTGTTTATAGGAGGAGGAGCTGATTATTCGAGGGAAATTGTAAAAAAAATAAATGGAAATATCAATAACTTTGAATACCCATTCATAATGTTAGCTTATGACTATGGTATATTAGGAATGTTAACTATTTACTTTTGTATATTTATATATCCTATTTTTTCCTTAATTAAAAATAAAAAATATTATATTTTGATGCTTTTCTTGGTATTATCTCTAATGATTAATACAAATAATGGGATAGCTAATTTAGGCTCTGATTCCTTATCATCCTTCTGTTTTATAACGTTAATAATAATGAATTTAGGGAGTGGACCGTTAAAAAAGAAACATAGTAAAAAACTCGAATCGTATGGTAACTATATAAAGCACTTTGAAAAATTAACTTCTCCATCACGCTGCACGCCCTATGTTAAAGCCGATGATAAAATCCCCACCCAATAAAGTTAAGTCCATATAATTGTGTAAAAAGGAAAATAGAAAAAGAGCCATGTTGCTTCCTCTTTGGTAGAATAATCAGTGGACAAAACACTATCACATAAGAGAGGAATGCAACCATGGCTCAATATCATATTACCGTAAATGATGAACTTTTGCACGGATTATTAACCAGAGATGAGGGATTAGCTAAGTTCCTGGAACAAGTCCTGAATCAAATCCTCGAGGCGCAAGTGGAAGAACAGCTGGGGGCTCGCCGTTATGAACGAACGGAAGAACGAAAAGGCTATCGCAACGGTTCGTATCCACGACAGCTGACGACCCGGGTGGGACGGTTGACCTTGCGCGTTCCACGGACAAGAGACGAGGAGTTCTCCACGAAACTGTTCCAACGGTATTAACGGAGCGAACAGGCTCTAGTACTCGCCCTAATGGAAATGGTCGTAAACGGGAGTCTACCCGAAAAAATCACTCAAATCACAGGGGAGTTGTGCGGCACCTCGTTTTCCAAATCCACGGTTTCCTCGCTGTGCAAGGGGCTCGATCCAGTGATCCAAGGCTGGAACCATCGTTCCCTGTATGAACACGTATATCCGTTTGTATTGGTGGATGCTATTTATACGAATGTCCGATGAGATTGAACGGGTATTTAATGAGTTAAAGAGCAGCGGGTTGGAGCAACATAATTTTGAGTTTTTACTCTAGTTTTGCAACACCATCCTTAATATGTTTGGTAACACGTTAAAATTGCCAGAAATGACGAATAAGGAGAAGTTGATAGATGTCAAAGGTTTTATATATTATCTTGAGTAATATCCGCTCTGGTAGAAGTAGTGATGGACCATCAGTTAGATCGAATGCAATACTAAAGGAATTTGAACTAATGGATATGGATGTTGATTTTATTGTTGGGGAAAATCCTAAGGAAAGGTATGAAAAGTTTAGAAAAATAAATTCAGATAAACAATATGATTATTGCTATATTGAGTCTAAAGTAGGGGTCACACGTTTCTATGACACATTAATAATAAATTCTGTTAAAAAGAAATTTCAAAATATTGCAGTGGGACTATATTATCGAGACATGTATTGGGCTTACAATATTCAGATTAGCAAAGGAAAAATTAAAAATCTTTTCGTACCGTTAGTCAATAAGTGGTTTTTAAGATTTATTAGTAAACGTGTTGATGTAATTTTTGGTCAAAGTAAATCATTTTGTAAAAAGTTACGAACTTATGTAGGCAATAAATGTAAAATTGAAGTTCTTCCTCCTGGATGTGAAAACATTTCGATAAAGCAAAATGCGAAAACTGGTGTGATATATGTAGGTGAAATTGACCCAGTATTCAGTGGGATAGAACTACTAATAGAAGCTATGAAATTAGTTAATTTAAAGCAAAAGGTGCCTCTTAATCTTGTTTGTCGGAAACATGAGTTTGAGAAAAATGAATATATCCAAAGAATTGCGAAAGAATATGATTGGTTAAATGTTTATCATGAGACAAAAGAAACAATACACAAGATTTATAATCAGAGTAATTTAGCTGTTATTCCTAGATATAAGGATGAATATACCAAGCTTTGTTTACCAATAAAGTTATTTGAATATATATCTTATGAGTTACCGATTGTAGCGGTTGACCATGGAGAGGTATCTAATTTTATAAAAAAATATCAAATAGGTTCTATTTCAAATGGCAATCCAGAAGATTTTGCTAATAAAATTTTAGAAATTTTAAATATGAGCGAAGAAGAAATAAAATTAATAAAAAACAATTTAAAATTGTGTAAGGAAGCAAATACATGGAAAACAAGGGTAGAGAAAATCGATAAAGTATTAAGAACTTTGCATTAAAATGAAACGTGGTGTGTAAAATATATGAAAATATTACATTATTCTTTAGGTCTTCCTCCTTATAGATCAGGAGGTCTTACAAAATATTCTGTTGATCTCATGAAAAGCCAAGTAAATGAGGGTCAACAGATTTTTTTACTTTTTCCAGGCCGTCTCACTTTTAATAAAAAAACAAAAATAAAGCAGATAACCTTATTTAAAGGAATTCAAGTCTTTGAGCTTATTAATCCTTTGCCTGTTTCATTATTAGGTGGTATTAATAAGCCAGAAGCTTTTATGAGGACAGTTGATCCTCATAATGTATATAAACCTTTCTTAGAAAAAATCCAACCCGATATTATTCATATTCATACTTTAATGGGGATTCATAAAGAGTTTTTTCTTGCAGCGAAAGAATTAAATATAAAGATTATTTATACAAGTCATGATTATTTTGGTATTTGTCCTAAAGTCAATTTGATAGACTATAATGGGGAAATATGCACTGATTTTGCTGAAGGTGCTAAATGTGTTATCTGCAATGAAAATGCATATAGTTTTCCTTTAATTTATCTTATGCAGTCTAGAATCTATCGTACCCTCAAAGAAAGCTATTTTGTTAAAATTCTAAGGAAATCTAAGAAAGAAAAAATAATGAAACAGGACAATATAGTGACTAGAAGTGATGAAAGGATTAATACAGAACAAGTCCAAAAATATAAACAGTTAAGAGAATATTACTTAGATATTTTTAGTCTTATTGATTATTTTCATTTTAACAGTAATGTCACCAAGAATGAGTATAAAAAATTTATAGATGTGACTGGAGAAGTTCTTCCTATTACTCACACCAATATACAGGATTGCCGTATACAGCGGTACTATAAAAAGAATGAACCTTTAAAAATTACTTTTTTAGGTCCATTGGATAAATACAAAGGGTTTCCGTTGCTTAGAGAGGCGTTAAATATTTTGTTGGAAAAAGGTCAAACGAATTGGCATTTAAATATTTATGGTAACACCAATCTTGTTTTATTAAATGATAGGGAAAAGAGTCAAATCACTTTTTATGGACGTTATAAATATGATGATTTAGGTAAAATTTTTAATAAGACTGATATAATGGTTATTCCAAGTGTTTGGAAAGAAACATTTGGCTTTATTGGTTTAGAAGCACTGTCATATGGTGTTCCTATTCTCGTTTCAGAACATGTTGGTTTTAAAGATATTATTAAAGATGGAGTTACGGGAATCATTTTCAAAGCTGATCCAACTGAATTAGCCAATATTTTGGAGCAGCTCATTCATGATAGGGGAATTTTGGAAAAAATAAATCAAAATATTTGCCAACAAGAGTTTCCTTATACAATGGATGTACATGTTCAAAAAATTCAATCGATGTATAAAAAAGTTATAGGAGATCGTTAAAATGAAGCATGTTTTTATCATAGGTTCAAAAGGCATTCCCGCTAAATATGGTGGGTTTGAGACGTTTGTGGAATATTTGACGAAAAGAAAGGTAAGTGAAAATATCACTTACCATGTTTCATGTTTAGGGGAAAATAACGATGAATTTTATTATAACAACGCTAGATGTTTTAATGTAAAGGTTCCTTATGTTGGAAGTGCGAAAGCGGTTCTTTATGATTTAATGAGTTTGCAGGAATGTATTCGATACATTAAAGAAAATCATCTAACTAACAGCATTGTTTATATTCTGGCTTGTCGAATAGGTCCGTTTTTTACTTTCTATAAGAAACAGCTAGAGAAAATGGGGGTAAAGGTGTTTGTAAATCCTGATGGTCATGAATGGAAACGAAGTAAATGGAATTATTGGATTAAACGTTATTGGAAGTTTTCTGAGCGTTTAATGGTGAAACATGCAGATTTATTAGTATGCGATTCACGTGGGATTGAGTCATACATTCAAAATGAATATAGACAATATCGCCCTAAAACTACGTTTATTGCTTATGGAGCGGATGTGAAGGCATCTTCACTTGCGGATGATGATGCGAAGCTAGTTGATTGGTATCGTCAACATCAGGTAAAGCCGTTTGAATATTATTTAATTGTGGGACGTTTTGTTCCAGAAAACAATTATGAACTAATGATTCGCGAGTTTATGGCATCTAACACTAAAAAGGATTTAGTGATTATTTCAAATGTCGAGCAAAATGCTTTTTATCAGCAGCTGCTTGAAAAAACGAAATTTGATCGCGATCCTCGTATTAAATTTGTTGGGACTGTTTACGATCAGGAACTTTTAAAGAAAATTCGTGAGCAAGCTTACGGATATTTACACGGTCATGAAGTGGGAGGGACAAACCCTTCTCTTCTGGAAGCATTGGCATCAACGAAAATTAATTTATTACTAGATGTAGTTTTTAATAAAGAAGTTGGTGCAGATGGGGCATTATATTTTACAAAAGAGCAAGGATCATTAAGTCAGTTGATTAATATGGCGGATCAATATACTCAAGAGCAAATAGAATTACTAGGAGCGAAAGCAAAAAATCGCATCATTAAAGAATATTCATGGGATAAAATTGTAAGCGACTATGAAAAACTATTTCTGGATAGCTAATTAAGGGGATGTATAACAATGAAAGGGATTATTTTAGCTGGAGGAAGCGGAACCCGCCTTTACCCGTTAACAAAGGCGGTATCTAAGCAATTATTGCCTATTTATGACAAGCCAATGATTTATTATCCATTATCGGTTTTAATGTTAGCTGGCATTCGCGATATTTTAATTATTTCCACTCCGAATGATACGCCTCGGTTTTCGGAGCTATTAGGAGACGGATCACAGATAGGAATCTCGTTGTCTTACGCCGTGCAGCCTTCGCCAGATGGTCTTGCACAGGCGTTTATTATTGGAGAGGAGTTTATCGGTGATGACAATGTTGCGTTGATTTTAGGAGATAATCTTTTCTATGGTCATGGGTTGACAAAGTTATTGCAAAACGCCGTGGAACGGAAAACGGGCGCGACGGTGTTTGGGTATTACGTAAACGACCCAGCACGTTTTGGCGTTGTAGAGTTTGACGAAAAAGGCAGAGCCATTTCGATTGAAGAAAAGCCAAAACATCCGAAGTCCAATTATGCGGTGACAGGGTTGTATTTTTATGATAACCGCGTTGTTGAATTTGCGAAAAGCATTAAGCCTTCCGCACGTGGCGAGTTGGAAATTACCGATGTGAACAAAAAATATTTGGAACTTGGCGAATTGCATGTTGAAATTTTAGGTCGCGGTTTCTCTTGGTTAGATTCAGGTACACATGAGTCATTGCTTGAAGCTTCGCAATTTATCGAGACAATCGAGAAACGTCAAAGCTTAAAGGTTGCTTGTCTTGAGGAAATTGCTTATGTTAAAGGATATATTACGAGAGAACAATTATTAAAGTTAGCTGAGCCGTTAAAGAAAAATCAGTACGGCCAATATTTAATAGATATCGCGAATCAGAAAAAGAAACCAATCTATTTATAAAATGATGGGGTGCTGGTTATGAAAGTGATGGAGACTTCACTGCCCGGTGTCTTGCTTATTGAACCGAAAGTATTCGGAGACCACCGCGGTTTTTTTATGGAAAGTTATAATAAAAAGCTATTTGTGGAATATGGAATCAATTTGGACTTTATTCAAGACAATCACTCATTATCCCAACCAGCAGGAACGATAAGAGGCCTTCATTATCAGTTAAATCCAAAAGCGCAAACGAAGTTAGTTCGTGTAACTCGAGGAGCTATCTATGATGTCGTTGTCGATATTCGTAAAGGTTCTCCGACATTTGGTAAATGGCAAGGGTTTATTTTAAGTGCAGATAATAAACGGCAATTGCTTGTACCAAAGGGATTTGCCCACGGTTTTTGTACTTTGGTAGAAAATACGGAAGTGCAATATAAAGTGGACCAATATTATTCTCCGGAACATGACCGTGGAATACTTTGGAATGACCCATCGTTAGGAATTGACTGGCCAACATCAAATCCAGTTCTTTCTGAAAAAGATACCAAACATCCGTTACTTGCAGATGCAGAAATTAACTTTGAGTAGGAGAGATAAGGATGAATCTTTTAGTTACAGGTGGAGCAGGGTTTATTGGAAGCAACTTTGTTCGCTATATACTTGAGAAATATCCAACCTATAAGGTAGTCAATTATGATTTATTAACGTATGCTGGGAATCTTGAAAACTTAAAAGATGTTGAAAATCTACCGAACTATATATTTGTAAAAGGTGATATCAATAACCGTGAGCTAGTGGATTATCTTGTTAAAACGCATGAAATTGACGTGATCGTGAACTTTGCAGCTGAATCCCATGTCGATCGCAGTATTACGGATCCAGATATTTTCGTAAAAACAAATGTATTAGGCACGCAAGCGTTATTAGATGTATCTAAAGCAAACAATATTAAAAAGTATGTACAAATTTCAACTGACGAAGTGTATGGTACACTTGGAGAAACGGGATATTTTACAGAAGAAACACCATTAGCACCGAATAGTCCTTATTCGGCAAGTAAGGCAGGTGGGGACCTGCTTGTAAGAGCGTATCATGAAACATATGGGCTTAATGTGAACATTACGAGATGTTCCAACAACTATGGGCCTTATCACTTTCCTGAGAAGCTTATTCCATTAATGATTACAAATGCGTTAGAAGGAAAAGAACTTCCAATTTACGGTGACGGACAAAATATTCGTGACTGGCTTCATGTAAAAGATCATTGTGCAGCTATTGATTTAGTTATTCATGAAGGAAAACCAGGGGAAGTATACAATATTGGCGGGCATAATGAACGGACTAATGAAGAAATCGTTCAGCTTATAGTAGAAACACTAGGTATTTCGAAAAACCTCATTAAATATGTTGCCGACCGTCCAGGTCATGATCGCCGTTACGCGATTGATCCGACGAAGATCATGACTGAACTCGGCTGGAAACCTCAATATACGTTTGAAATTGGAATTGTTGATACGATCCAATGGTTTATCGATAACCAAGAATGGTGGAAAAATATTAAGTCTGGTGAATATATGAGCTACTATAAAAAGCAGTATGGTGACAAGCTATGAAAATAATTGTAACAGGGGCACATGGCCAGCTGGGAAAAGATATGGTCGATTTACTTGCTAACCAAGGATTTGAAGTATATGGATATGGACGGGAAAATTTAGATATAACAAACTTTGACCAAGTAAAAATGGTGATTACCGAAGTTCACCCTGATGTGGTTATTCATACCGCAGCATATACAAAAGTTGATTTGGCTGAATCCGAGCCAGACCAAGCATTTTTAATTAATGCCTATGGAACGAGAAATATTTCCATTGTCTCGGAAACGGTGGGAGCAAAACTTGTCTATATCAGTACTGATTATGTCTTTGATGGAACGGCGAATGTACCATATCATGAGTTTGCACCGACAAACCCACTTAGTGTATATGGGAAAAGTAAATTAGCTGGTGAGCAATTTGTTAGTGAGTTACATTCTAAGTTTTTTATAGTTAGAACGTCTTGGTTATATGGATATCATGGGAATAATTTTGTGAAAACAATGTTAAAGCTAGCTCAAGATCAAGATGAATTAATGGTCGTCAACGACCAAGTTGGCTGTCCGACGTATACGGTTGACCTAGCGAATTGCATTTTAGAACTCATTCAAACGGAAAAGTATGGCATTTATCACGTTTCTAATTCTGGCCATTGTACATGGTATGAATTTGCAAAAGCCATATTTGAGGAAGCTGGAATTGTGGTTAAATTGAATCCTTGTACGACAAAAGAATTTCCAAGACCAGCGCCAAGGCCGGCCTATTCTGTGTTTGAGCATATGGCACTTAGATTGAATGATTTTCATCAAATGAGAAATTGGCGGGATGCGTTGAATGAATGTATTATACGTATGAATTATAAGACAGTGATGAACAATTGAAACGAGTACTAAATAAAGATGTAGCGATTATCATGAAAACCTACACCAATACCTTTGAATGTTTAAAATCATTAGGACATTTAACGTATCCCATTATCATGTGTTTTTTGTGAGGAACTGTCTATCAGCATGTATTGGCAATCGAAGCCAATTCATTGCCCAAATAGCTTTGCAAACCAATTGTTCCGCTATGACCTGTTGGTGGATAAGGGAATTTTATACTTTTCGCTCCTGTTTGCGAAGTATTTGCGTTGTCCATCCGTAACCGAACATAGATTATGAATTTCCTGAATTAGCACTCTTCAAATATATTGAAGGCTGGTATAACCGGAAACGATTACATCGGAGTATAGGGTAAACGACTCCGCAAAAATTAGAAAATCAAATAAAGAGTATGGCTTAACAGCCACACGAGTTTCCTCGAAGCCACTACTTAATAGAGAAGTAGGCGTAGTAGGGCCGTTTGCCGGGAGCGAAATTTGCCCACTTCCAAATTTGCAATATGACCGTATTTTTGAAGAACCATGTCAAGCCAACTTGGCCAATTTATATCTTTAGGGGAATGTTTGTTTACTTGTTTTTTTGTGTTTAAATTCGAAATTAAGTTGTGAAATTTAGTATTTTGACGCTAGTAAGTTGGTGAAAAAATGTCTACCCTTTTGAAAGTAATGACCGTTTTTGGGACACGTCCTGAAGCTATCAAAATGGCTCCCTTAGTTCAGGAGCTAGAGAAACATCCTAAGCATATTCAATCTATAGTAGTTGTAACAGCACAACATCGAGAAATGCTTGATCAGGTTTTAGATATTTTTCGCATCCAACCGGATTATGACCTGAATATTATGCAATCGCGTCAAACTCTTGTTGACATTACAATAAGAGCCTTAGCTGGTTTGGATCAGGTAATAAAAGAAGTAAAACCCGATATTGTGTTAGTACATGGAGATACTACAACAACATTTGTAGCTTCACTGGCTGCTCTGTATAATCAAGCAAAGATTGGTCATGTTGAGGCTGGCCTGCGCACTTGGAACAAGTACTCTCCTTTCCCTGAAGAAATGAATCGGCAACTGACAGGAGTTCTTTCTGATTTACATTTCGCTCCTACAAAAAGATCGGCTGAAAATTTACTTTTGGAAAATAAACAGAAAGAGAATATCTATATTACCGGTAATACGGCAATCGATGCTTTGAAAACAACGGTCAAGGAGAATTATACTCACCCTATTTTAGAACAGATCGGTTCGGAGCGTTTGATTTTAGTAACAGCACATCGGCGCGAAAATCTTGGTGAACCAATGCGTAACATTTTTACGGCAATTAAGGAAATCGTTGAAGAATTTAGTGATGTTCAAGTTGTTTACCCTGTCCATCTGAATCCTGTTGTTCGGGAAACAGCGCAAGAGATATTGGGCAATCATAAGCGAATTCATTTAATTGAACCGCTTGATGTTATTGATTTTCATAATTTTGCATCTAGAGCATATTTAATTTTAACGGACTCTGGTGGTATCCAAGAAGAGGCTCCTTCGCTTGGGAAACCTGTTTTAGTGTTACGTGACACAACAGAAAGACCAGAAGGAATTAAAGCTGGTACACTTAAATTAGCAGGGACAAGTATGGAGATAGTGTATCGGCTAACAAAGCAACTTCTTACTAATGCAGACGAATATGTAAAGATGGCTCAAGCATCGAATCCTTACGGAGATGGCCGTGCTTCCGAGCGTATTGTGCAAGCATTGTTGTATCATTTTGGAATTCGAAAAGAACGTCCCAAGGACTTTATTAATTACGTATCGTAAATTAAAACACTTCAACGTCGTTATGACAAAACCGTAAGCACAAGTCGAACCACAAGCTAACGATGCTTATAATCGACCAACAGTAGCTCTGCGTGACGCTGGTAGGGATCATCAATACGTTAGCTACGAGAATATCGAAACCCGTCCTGTAGAAGTAGCTGCATTTGTAGCAACTGTTTGTAGTAGTACGGTAATATCTGCATGAGAACGGCTGTAGTATGTTCGAGGCCCTGTTTGCCAATGGCTACAGTCAACCATTGGGTAATTGCATGACGATAATAGAAAAAAGGGGGAAAACCAGCATGAAATTCCCATCTGAAAAAGGACTTGTTTTATCAATTATTTACTGGGTTTCGATTGGATTATTCCTTTTGCTTCTGCTGTTGCTGTTTTTCTTGGCGTTGCCGACGGTGACGAATATGTTGGAAATGCTAGGTTTTATACTCGTCACACTGTTGACCCTGGCTTTATTCGTACACATCACATGGAGCTGGTTTTCCACCTATTATGTTCTTGGTGACGAAGCGTTAACGATTGTTCATGGCCCCTTTCGAAAATCCATCCCCTATGTTTCCATCCACAGCTATAGAAAAAGCAACGTGCTTTATGCAGGTCCGGCTCTATCTTTTCATCGGATTGAAATTAACTACAACAAAATGGGTTTTACCGTCATTTCTCCGGAGAATCAAGCATTATTTTTATCAAAGCTCAATGAAAAGTGTCCGCACGCCAGGTTCGATCGCTATTAGTGAAAGGCAAGGTTTGGCGAAAGTACAGCCAGAGTATAAATTGATCCAACAATCCCCCCATCCCAAGCATCAGAGATTAAGGCCAGTCCTAAAGCATAAAATATATAAGCTGGACCTTTATAGAATTTTTATTTGAGGCGGGAATATGAAAGAAGTTGAAGTGTTGGTAAATGGATTGGTTGGGCCGTCATATGAGAAAGGGCATATTGGTTTTCGTTATAATCAAAAACCGGTTCCATATGCACTTGGGAATCATTATGGTTCTGTTTATCACATCAATTTGGAAATAATAGAATCATTTATTGATAGTCATTTGGGAAATTTTAGGCCTCTAGATAAAAATAATTTAAATCAATGGGGGCATGAAACAGAAATCGAATTATGCCGCTTGATGATGGAAGGAAAATTAAATTTAATAAGAAAAGATGAGAGCGGTGAGGATGTTCTTGTTCATTTTATTTGGGAAGGCCCGATGTGGGATCCAAAAATAAGAAAAACAAAAAAGAATAGCAGCAAAAAGGGAGGTAGGAACATGATTAACCAAGTTGAATATGGTGCCAAAGATTATCAAGGAAATCTGTTCGAAAAGAATATTATCCTCTATGGACCTCCTGGGACAGGCAAAACCTATAATACGGTGACCTATGCCGTCGCGATCATTGAAAAGAAGCCGGTGGAAGTGGTTCAAGAGGAAATTAATAATAATGGCTATGAGGGTGTGTTATCCAGGTATCATACATATAAAAAGAATGGCCAATTAGAGTTCACCACCTTTCATCAATCCTATGGCTATGAAGAATTTATTGAAGGAATCAAGCCAAAGATGGATGGCGAAAAACAAGGCGAAGAAGAATTGGTATACGAAATTAAAGACGGTATTTTTAAGCAGTTTTGTGAAAAAGCGCAAACCCCAAGGATTCAACATCAAAATGATTTCGGTATTCGTGAGAACCCGACGATTTGGAAAGTTTCCCTCGGTGATGCAAGTGAAAAACATATTAAAAGAGACTGCTTTGAAAAAGGGCGGATTCGTATCGGATGGGATAAATATGGTGAACAGATCAATGAAGAAACCGACTTTAGTCAATTTGGTGGAAAAACGATTCTTACTTATTTTATTGAAGAAATGATGGTTGGGGATATCGTTCTAGTTTTACATGATAAAAAGACCATTGACGGAATCGGTGTAATTACAGGGGATTATGAATGGTTAGAGGATGTGTCTGAATATAAAAGAAGCAGGGCCGTTAAATGGCTTGCCAAGGATATTCATGAGTCTATTTATGAGTTAAACGGTAATAAAGTCATGACGTTGGGATCAGTCTATAGGTTAGATCGAATTAGGGACTACTGAACAACCTACATTTTGATCAAAAGCTTACCACTCGCAGTTTGTGACATGAAAATACCTGACGAATGATCAAGTGAAAAAAGGAA
>Ga0310828_1000810_pt1 | contig 24995 bp, 22 predicted proteins | sample WT_ome_3_FD_202242 | JGI IMG/M metagenome (GOLD analysis project Ga0310828, IMG submission 202242) | Sorghum-adapted microbial communities enriched on wild type (WT) sorghum from Joint BioEnergy Institute, Emeryville, California, United... ... | reverse complement strand
CGAGGACGATGAAGACTAGCGAAGGCGCGGAATGCGGAATAGATGCGGGGACCAAAACCCCGTCATGGCAAGAAGGACGGCCGACGGGCCGTTCCGCGCTTGCCTGCGCCCACGCGAACAGAACGTATGCCCGCTATACCCATGCCAAAACAGGTCAGGACCTAAAAAAGCCGCCGCGCTACTATCGCGCGGCGGCTTTGCCGTCCATATTACGTGCGGCTGGCTGCCCCGGCTTTGACATCCAGCACCGCTTGATAAATGCGGTCGAACAAATCTTCAAGATACGGCTCCTCGATGCAGGAGAAGGCGACGCGCAAATCGGTCGGGCCAAGCGCGATCGTGCCCACCTGATACTGGTCGAGCAACCGCTGGCGCACCGCCTCGGCGTCGGCCGTAAGCAGCTTCAGGCACATGAAGTAACCCGAATTGAACGGATAATACGTCCACTCGGCGCCGTATTTGCCGCTGTCCAGAAGCTGCTTCACCTTGTTGGCGCGCCTTTTCATGATCGCGAATTTCTCCGCTTTCTGGGCTTCGAAGTCGGGCGACTTCAGCGCATCCAGCACAAAGGTCTGCGAAGGATGAGGGCCGCTCGAGATGGTGGCGCGGATGATGCCGAGCGTCTTTTGCTCCAGCGCCGCCAAAGCGGCTTCCGACGAACCGCCGTACGTAATGAAGCCGACGCGGAATCCCCACACGTATTCCTCTTTCGTCGCTCCGTCGACTTTGATCGGAAGCACGCGTTCGTGCAATCCGCACAGCCGTCCGAACAGCGATTCATGCACGGAGTCCTCGAAGAACAGGCCGAAGTACGCATCGTCGGTGACCGCCACGACGTTGATGCCCGCATCGGCCGCATCCTTGATGGCGGCGACGATCGCTTCGCATTCTTCCGTTCCCGGCGTGTACCCGGTCGGATTGTTCGGGAAGTTCAGCAGGACGATGGCCTTCCCTTTGTCCTTCTGCGCAAGCAGCGCGTCGCGGAGGCCGGCCGCGTTGAAGCGGTTGTCCTTGTCGTAAAGCGGGTATTCGACCATGACGGCGCCCCTGCGAACGCCGAACGTCAGCTCGTAGTTTTCCCAGTTTTTATCCGGCAAAATGACCGCGTCGCCCGCGTCGGCGAACAGGTCCGCCACGATGCTGAGACCGTGCGTCAGCGCGTTGGTGGCGATCGGAAGACTGATCGTCTTGCCTGCGATCGACGGATTTTCCTTAAGCATTTTATCGCGCCATACGGTCCTAAGCTCCGGCTTGCCCGCCGGAGGCGCATATTCGTAAATGTCCTTCGGATCGTAAGCGGACAGTTTGTCCTGGATCACCTTAAGGTGCATCGGCTTGCCGTTTTCCGTTGCGATGCCGATGGTGGCGTTGTAGGTTTTCGCCTTTTGCTTCGCTTCCGCGGATTGGCTTAAAATGCCGACTTTCGGAAAATAAATCGCCTTGCCTAACCCCGAGAGCATTTCGGCATAACGCGGCTGCTCCCGCTCGATCGTCTCGTTCAACTGCTGTGCGAGGGGGTTCATAACGTCCTTCCTTCCACAAATCGTGTTCGGCGTTTCGTCATCGCCATACGTTCGCAGTTATTATACACCATTGAGAGGGGAGCGTCACCGATCGCAGTCATTTCCGGGGAAAAAAGTGGGCGAAATCGGCAAGGGGTTCGCGTCCGGCGCGTTTTATTGACAAATAAAAAGAACCCAACTACATTGAAAACAATAGTCCCAATCCCGTGCGGAAAAAGCGATGTCCAATTGCGGGAGCAAGCGGTGAGATTCCAGCCGCCTTGCGGGCGGCGGTGCCGGCATGGATCGAAGCCGCGGCCGCATCGCAGAAGGCATTTTGCGGCGCCGGTCCCGGCCGCTCCTTGCCGTCCGGTGACGGCTTGCTTGCGTACGCGTAACGGAGGGGAAACCGGGAAACCTACATCCTGTTGTACGACACGGCAGGCGGCACGGCGCCGAATGGGGCGACGGCGCGACCTGCTTCGCCGCGGGACAAGCCGTCCTTCCGTCGGCGCTGTCCGGATTCGCTCACCTGGAAGAAGCGGAAATCCGCCGGGGTTTAGCCCGCATTCGGGGCATCGCCGAATCGCTCGGGCTGCTCGCCCGCAAGGAAACAAGGAGGAACCGTTCATGCTTAACGCTAAGCCGGAATCGTTCAAGCTGCTTTCTTCTTTCGCCAAGATCGTGTGCGAGCCGGGGTGGAAATGGCAAAAACGCGATAAGCCGCTGGCCAATTACGATTTGTTTTATGTTTGGAGCGGAGAGGGAGAAGTGCTGCTGAACGGCAAGACGTACGCGGTAAGCAAAGGGAGCTGCTTCCTGTTCCGGCCGGGCGAGCATCCGACGGCGACGCATAACCCTCAGAAGCCGCTTGTGCTCACGTATATTCATTTTGACGTCACGGAGCCCGTCACGCTTGTTCCCGAGTCGTACCGCGTCCTCGAAGACGCGCTGGAGTTCGAGAACCTGCTGTCGCGATACGTGCGGGTTTGCCTGGTCAAGCCGTTCGGCTGGGAGGAGGAGGCCCGGCTGATCTTAAAGCAGCTGCTTATCCAACTGCTGCGCCAGGACCGCGAGGAGCCCGTGGAGCGCAAGGCTTCCAACCAGCTGGTCGAGAGCATTCGGGAAGTCGCCAACTACATCCGGCAGCATCCGGGTCTTCCGCACCGGGTGAACGATCTGGCGGCCAGAGCCGGCTTGTCGTCCCGGTACTTTTCCATCAAGTTCAAGGAGATCATCGGGGTTTCCGTCCAATCCTATATCATCCGGATGCGCATCGAACGGGCGCAGCACCTGCTCACGCATGCGGGAATGAACGTGACGGAGGTGGCGGAGACGCTCGGCTACCGGGACATCTTCTTCTTCAGCAGGCAGTTCAAACAGTATACGGGAAAAAGCCCTTCCGAGCTTCGTTAGCCGGCCCTCTCGCGGATTGGAAGCCGGTCCCCGCATAAAAGAATGAACCTCCCAGACCCCTGTAACCGTGCGGGGCCGGAGGTTCATTTTGCGCTAGAAGCGTTTTGCTCTAGGGGGACATTGGAAATCATCCAATCCAATCAAGCGTTTTGGACTCCGGAAAACCCGCAAATTCCCCCCGATCCATCATCTCTCCGGACCTGAAAAGCGCGGTACAGATCGGTGCCGAAAATCGGTCTAAGATTGGCTGCAGTCTGCGACAGCGCCAACGGATGCGCGGTGTCTGAGCGGATTCATTGCGTTGCCAGGGGGCCGTCTCCGGAGCAGATTGCTTTCTTTAGAGCCAGCTCCATTTTGTGCGGTTCAAGTCAGGGTTCCGCCTTCCCTTTCCGGTTACCCGCCAGCGTACCGAGCCGCTCGCCCATTTTGACGTTGTCGCCGGGCTTCAGATCTTCCCGGGCGTCGCAGATGCCGCTCTCGGCCAGCAAAACGACCGTCGAGCCGAATTCGAAATACGCCAGCTCCTGACCCCGGTCCAGCGTTTTGGGCTTGGGCGACACATATTGAATGCTGCTGACGTTAAGCGCCCCGACCTTGACGACGGCAATCTCGCCTGCGTCGTGGCGGATATAGGTGACAAGCCTTTCGTTGCGGGACAGCACGCGGCGCATCGACGTAAGGCCGAATTCGTTGACGGGGTACACCCGCCCCGGGATATGCTCGCTTTCGGCAATCGTGCCGTCGCAGGGGGCGTGAATCCGGTGATAATCTTTGGGACTCAAGTAAAGCACCCAAAACCGCCCGTTTTCATATAATGAAGTTCGGGGAGAACCGTTCAACAGCTCATCCAACGTGTAGGTCTGGCCTTTGACCTCGAGCAGCATGCCTTTGGAGACGGAACCGCACGCGGTGACCCGCGCATCGACCGGACTGACGAGCGCTTCGGCGTTTCCGTCGACGGGCCGGCTTCCCGGCTTCAAACGGCGGGTGAAAAATTCGTTCAGCGAGCCGTATTCCTCCAGCTTTTTTTCCGCTTCTTCAACCGCAATTCCGTACATGGCGACAAACCGGGGGATCAGGCGGCGGCTGAAAGAGGATTTGGCGAACCGTCCCGTCAGGCGGGAGACGAATTTGCGCGATGTAAGTTCTGTCATGGCGCGCAGCAGCCAACGGTCCATTCGTCCGGCCACTCCTTTTGCCTTGGTATTGGCGGCGTTTCGAATCACGCAGCAAAGCGTTCGCCGCGCATTTTAGTGTGACACATCGCTCTGCAAAGATCAACTCAAAAAGCGTCCGCCGAATGGACAAGCGCCCGGTTGGGCGGCTTTTTTCCCCGTTTGCGGCGTCCAATAACCGAAGCGAGGGAGGGGATGGAGATTCTGAAAGTTGCATTTGTCACCCCGGGAGCCTATGCCGTGCCTTCGCCGCGGGGCGGACCGGTCGAACGGGTGGTGGAAAAGGTCGTTCCGCTGCTCGCTTCTTCCGTCGAAGCCCGCATTTACGGCTGCACCGCCCGGGGGCTGCCGAAGCGGGAGCGTTGGAACGGAGCGGACTGCATCCGCTATCCGGCCGCGGACAAGTCCGCCTATGCCGAACGCGTGCTCCGCAGCCTCGCCGCGTACCGTCCGGACATCATCCAGGTGGAGAACCGTCCGCTGCTGGTCCGCAAGATCCGGCGGCGCATGCCCGGCGCGCGAATCTGGCTCAGCTTGCATTCGACGACGTTTATTTCCCCCCCTTATCTCGGGCCGAAAATGACGAGGGCGTGCCTGCGCATGGCCGACCGGATTCTGGTCAACAGCGAATACCTTGCATCCCAAGTAAGAGCCAGGGCGCCCGAAACGGCGGATAAAATCCGCGTCAATCATCTCGGGGTGGAGACGGACCGGTTCGGCGTCCTGGACCCGGATGCGGAACGGCACAGACGCGGCTGGGGAGACAGGCGCATCGTCATGTATGTCGGGCGGCTCATTCCGCGCAAGGGCGTCCACCATCTGCTCGCCGCCATGCCGAGGCTGATCCGGGACGTGCCGAACGTGCTGCTCGTCATTGTAGGCAGCGCCTTTTACGGGTCCGCCCGCCGCACCCCATACGTCAAACGGCTGCACAAAATGGCGAAGCCCTTTGCCAAGCACGTTCATTTTCAGCCTTACGTCTCCCATCCCGAAATCCCCGGTTGGTTCGCCATGGCGCATGCGGCCGCCGTGCCTTCGGACGAGCGGGAAGCGTTCGGCCTGGTCAACGTTGAAGCGATGGCTTCCGGAGTTCCCGTCGTCGCCGCGCGGTCGGGCGGAATCGTCGAAATCGTCGAGGACGGCGTAACCGGCTTTCTCGTCGAGCGGGAACATTTGACGCAGGGCCTTGCCGATCGCCTGTCCCAATTGCTGCGGGACGACCCTCTGCGGGAAAGGATGGGCCGCATGGGACGGGAAAGGGCGCTGTCCCGGTTCACCTGGGCGCACACGGCGCAAAGATGGCTCGAGGAAGCGGGGAGCGTGGCGCAGCATCGTCCTTGAACGCAAAAAGGGCCTGCCGGAGCAGGCCCGGTTTTGTGCCGGAGCGCGGCGGTCAGCCCAAGATCGTCTCAACCAGCAAGTAGCCGTTAAGCGCGACAATAAGGACGGTAATCGTCCACGCGACCGCAGCCAGCCACGGACGGTTGGCGAACGCGCCCATTTTCTTTTTGCTGGACGTAAATTGGACGAGCGGGACGACGGCGAACGACAGCTGCAAGGAAAGAATCACTTGGCTCAAAATGAGCAGGTCGGTCGTGCCCTTTTCCCCGTAAAGGGCGGTGACGATGACGGCCGGCACGATGGCGATGAGCCGGGTTATCAGCCGCCGCAGCCAGGCCGGCATGCGGAGGTTCAGGAACCCTTCCATGACGATTTGTCCCGCAAGCGTGCCTGTCAGGGTGGAATTTTGCCCCGATGCCAGCAAAGCCACTCCGAACAAGACCGAAGCAAGTCCGGTGCCAAGCAGCGGCGCCAGCAGATGATACGCTTCGCCGATATCCTCCACTTCGGCGTGCCCCGTCGTGTGGAACGCGGCGCCGGCCACGATCAGGATCGCCGCGTTGATGAACAGGGCGAAAAACAGGGCGATCGTCGAATCGAGCGTGGCGAAGCGGATCGCCTGCCGCTTGCCCGTTTCGGTCTGATCGAACTGGCGCGTCTGCACGATGGACGAATGCAAATACAGATTATGCGGCATGACCGTCGCTCCCAAAATCGCGATCGCAATGTACAGCATGGACGGATCGGTCACGATTTCTTGGGTCGGCACAAATCCCTTCATCACTTCGCCGATCGCCGGTTGGGACAGAAAGAGCTCGGCCCCGAAGCACAGCGCGATGACGCAAATCAGCGCGATGACGAACGATTCCAGATAGCGGAAGCCTTTGTTCTGCAAAAAGAGAATGAGCAGCACATCGATGGCCGTCAGAATAACGCCGTAGACAAGCGGAATTCCGAACAGCAGGTTGAGGGCGATCGCCGCGCCGATCACTTCGGCCAGATCGCAGGCGGCGATGGCGAGCTCGCACAAAAACCACAGGGCGTAATTGACCGGCTTGCTGTAATGGTCCCTGCACGCTTGCGCCAGGTCGCGTCCCGTGACGATGCCGAGCTTGCCTGCCAGCGCCTGAAGCACGACCGCCATCAGATTGCTGAGCAGAATGACCGAAAGCAGCGCGTAACCGAACTGCGAACCGCCGGCAATATCGGTGGCCCAGTTGCCGGGGTCCATATATCCGACGGCGACCATGTATCCGGGGCCGACGAAAGCGAGAAATTTGCGGAACCGCGAAGCGTGCTTCGGAATTTTCAGCGAGCGGTAGGCTTCGGGCAGCGAAGGGCGTCTCCCCGCTCTCCGCCAGCCCTGCGGTTCCGCAGGCGTTACGGCTGTATCTTGATTCATTGGCGTTTCACCTCTTCCGCGCTTTTTGTTGTGCCGGTCAATAACTTTGGCGAACGGGCCACAAAGTTGCCCCGATACAAAACCTGCTTTTTCTATACTATACGCCCTGATTTGAAAAAAGTAAATGGATGTGTTTGCAAGTTCATTCTTCGTGACGTGCCCATGGGTGAATGCATATGATACGTTAGATTGCCCGTTGGGAAGGAGAGGAATATGAAAAAAAGCAAAGGGAAAAAAACGCCCAGAACGCGCCGACCGCTCTATTTCGTCGACAATCCGAACCAATCCGAGCTTCAATGGCTGGATGAGATAAAAAAAGAGAGCGACAAGCCAGTGGCGGTTCACGAATCTGCCGCCGTCGCGGAGCCTCCCCGCAAGGAGCAGGCCAAGGCGGCGGGGCAGACGGCTCGGGAAGCGGCGAAGGAAGAGCTTGAGCCGGATGCTTCCGAGAACCCGAAGCAGCCGGAAGCGGCGGCGAGACCGGAGTTGCCCGCGGTGCTGCAGCAGCTTGCCGAAGAACCGCAGATCTCCGATCAGGCGGAGGAAATCGTCACCGTCGTCTCTTACGCGGAGCGGCAGCAGGACGAGGCGACGCAGGCGCTCGCCGACTTGTTGCAAAACGGGACTTCCCCTCCCGCCGCGGATCAGGAAGAATCCGATTCGGGCGAGCTGCAGGAGGAGGACGAAACGGAGGAAAGCAAATCTCGCGACCGGCGTCACAAGAAACTGGCCGAGAGGAGAACGCCGCAACCGGAGCCGATCGTGTATACCGACGATCTGGCGGAAGCGGCGGTGACCGGCGACAAGCTCGCCCCGTACGCGGTCCGTCCGTCCCATCTGGCGGCCGAGTCGGTGACGACCGAGGCGCTGGCGGACTTCGCGGTGACGGCGATCAAGCTGGCCGACGGTTCGATCACCTCTTCCAAGTATGCTCCCGAATCGATCACAGGCGAGCATCTGACCAAAAACTCGATTTCCGGCCAGAAAATTCGGGACCGTTCCATCACGAGCGAGAAGCTGCGGGACGGCAGCATCACCTCGGAGAAGCTTGCGGACCGTACGATCAGCGCGGACAAAATTGCCGAAGGCTCCATTCAATCGAAGCATCTGAGCCATGCCATCATTACGACGGAATTGCTCAAGGACCAGTCGGTGACCGCCGAAAAAATCCGCAGCGGAGCGATCCGCAGGGAGAATTTGTCCAATGAGCTGATCGACACCGCCAAGCTCGCGGAAGGGGCCGTCACTTCCGCCAAGCTGCGGGACGAAGCGGTTGTCTCGAGCAAGGTGGCCCGGGAAGCGATCGAATCCCGCCATTTGAAGCCCGGACTCATTCTTGCCGATCACGTGGCTCCGGGGACGGTGCAGGGAAAGCATTTGGCTCCGAAAGCGGTATCGTCCGAGCATCTCGCCAAAGGCTCCGTCGATACGGACGAACTCGCCGAGCGATCGGTCACCGGAAGCAAACTGGCTTTGCAAACGATCGAGTCGGGACATCTGCAAAGCAGTTCCGTTCAAGGCGTCCATCTCGCGCAAGAAGCCGTTGAGAGCCAGCATATCGCGAACGGAGCCATTACGGCCCCGAAGCTTGCGGAGCAATCGGTCGCGACCGCGAAACTGGTCGACCACGCGGTCACGTCGACGAAAATCGCCGATCAAAGCGTGACATCGGGCAAAATCGCCGACGAGGCGGTGCTTTCCCGCCACCTGGCCAAAGGCGGCGTGGGGGCGGACCATTTGGCGGATTTCGCGGTGGAGCGCCGCCATTTGACCGACGGCGCCGTGGATGGCCGCCACCTGGCCAATCATTCGGTCAGGCGGGAACATCTGCAGGAGGAAATTATCGGTTCTGCCCAGATCGCTTCCGAAGCCGTTGAGCGCAAGCATATTGCGGAAGGGGCGATCGGCGACGCTCAGCTAGCGAAGGGATCGGTCAAGGCGGCGCATGTGGCCAAAGGGGCCATCGGCTCCCCGCATCTGGCGGCCGGCGCGGTTCGCGCGGAGCACCTGGGCGACGGAAGCGTAACCTTTGAAAAGCTGGGTCCGGGGCAATTGAGGCCGCATCACTTTGCGGAAGCGTCGGTTACCGGCGAAGCGATCGCCGAGCTGGCGATCGAAGGCCGGCATCTGCGGGCCCAATCGATCGAATCGGGCCATCTGGCCGATCAGTCGGTCGGAACGGCCGCGCTGCGGCCGGAATCGGTCACGACCGAGATCATCGCCCCGGGGGCGGTCGGGGAACGCCAACTGGGCGTGCGGTCCGTTTTTTCGCATCATTTGTCCGACCATCTGATCACTTCGCTGAAGCTGTCGCCGGAGTGCGTGTCGACCGACAAGCTCGCCGATATGGCGGTCACGACTGTCAAGCTGGCCGAAAAAAGCGTGGGCAGCCGGCAGCTCCAGCCGGGAAGCGTGGAAAACGCGCATTTGGCGGAGCGTTCGGTCGGTTCTGCCCAGCTTCAGCCTGAAGTTATCGGCAGAGAGCATCTTCGGGCGGGCGCGGTAAGGGCCAGCCATCTGGCGGGAAGCAGCGTCGGCGAGAGGGCGCTGGCGGACGCTTCCGTCACGGAGAAAAAGCTGGCGGACGGGAGCGTAACGTTAGCCAAGATGGCTCCGGGGAGCGTCGGCGCCGAGCAATTGTTGGTCGAAAGCGTAGGAAGCAAAAATTTGAAACCGGACTCGGTGCAGGGCTACCATTTGCAAAGGGGAGCCGTCTCCTTGCCGCACCTGGCGCCGGATATGCTTCATTTCGTAAAGCTGGCCGAACAGCGCATCGACTCGGAGCGGCTGGAGCCCGGATCGGTCACGAACGTGCATTTGCGGGACGAATCGGTCACCGATGGCAAATTGGCGGCTTCGAGCGTAACCGGGGAAAAGCTGGCAAACGATGCGGTATCGGCCGATAAGCTGGCCGCGGGCAGCGTGACGACGGGCAAGATTGCAAGCGGTGCTGTGACAAGGGATAAGCTGGCGGACGGGGCGGTTTCGGAGTGGAAGCTAGCCGACGGCTCCGTCACGGAGTCCAAGTTGTCCGTCGGAGCGGTTTCGGAGCAAAAGCTCGCGGACGGGAGCGTAACCACCCGTAAGCTGTCGGTTCAATTGCTGGATTACCTCGCGATGGCCGGAAAGCCGATTACCGAAGACAGGCTCGCCGACGCCAGCGTCACCTCGTCCAAACTCGCTTTGCAAAGCGTGGAGACGAATCATCTGGCGAACGAATCGGTAACGTCGGAGAAGCTTGGCAAGGCGAGCGTGGGAGCCTTGCAGCTTGCCGCCGGCTCGGTGGACGCGGAAAAGCTGGCAGTCCGGAGCGTCGGCTCGTCGCATGTGATTCCCAAATCGATTCAGACCTCTCATTTGGCCGACGGGACGGTAACCGAAGCTAAAGTTGCGGTAGGCGGCATCGGCACGGATCGGCTGGCGAACGGGGCCGTCACTTCCGACAAGCTGGCCGCGGGCAGCGTAGGCGCAAACCAACTGGCCGCCGGCTCGGTCAGGGCGGTCCATCTGGCGGACGGGGCGGTTAGGTCGGTCCACCTGGCAGACGGTGCGGTGGGGACGAATCAACTGGCCGAAGGCAGCGTCACGTACAACCGGTTGTCAACGGAGCTGCGCGAGGTGCTCGACATCGCCGTGCAGCCGGTCGACCCGGCGGCGTTTCCGGATGGAAGCATTTCCCCGGAAAAGCTGGCGGCCGGCAGCATCGGCACGGATCGGCTGGCGAACGGGGCCGTCACTTCCGACAAGCTGGCCGCAGGCAGCGTGGGCGCAAACCAACTGGCCGCAGGCTCGGTCGGGACGGTCCACTTGGCGGACGGTGCGGTCCGGTCGGTCCACCTGGCAGACGGTGCGGTGGGGACGAAACAATTGGCCGAAGGCAGCGTAGGCACCGTTCAATTGCAGGACGGTTCCGTCCATTCGGAGAAGCTTGGCCTGCACAGCGTCACGTCCTTGCATATCGTTCCGGGTTCCATCGTGAGCGGCCATCTTGCGGAGAAGGCGGTCCTGGGATCGAACCTGGCCGACGGCAGCGTAACGTCCGACAAGTTGTCCGGCGAGTTGACTGATCTGCTGGGCGATTTGCAAAAGGCCGTTTCGAATGCGGCTCGCAGCGGTGATCCGCCGGTATTGGCCGACGGCAGCGTATCCGGCGAGAAGCTGGCCGACGGCAGTGTGACCGGCGAAAAGCTGGCGGATGGCAGCGTAACCGGAGCGAAATTGGCGGACGGGAGCGTGGACGGTGCGAAGCTGGCGGCGGGGAGCATAGGCGGCGCACAACTGGCTTTTTTCCCGGTAGCGGCAGCGTCTTCCAACGTATCCCTATTGTTCGGCAACGAGCCGTACCATTTCTCCGGTCCTGCCGAAAGCATAGACGTCATCTTGAAATTCAGCGAGCCGTTTGCCGATACCTCATACGTTGTCGTCGCCCTTTCGGATCACCCCTCCTGCGCCTGTATTTTAAAGAGCAAGCAGCCAGGCGAAGCTGTTCTGGAGATTATGCGAACCCGTTTGGGACCCGAACCGCAAGGCTGGATTCAGTGGATCGCCGTAGGCTCGAAATAACATCAAAACGGTTTGACAGAGCGACTCTGTTGAACCGTTTTTTTGCGGCTGACATCCCCGATTCGGTTTCCGTTATTTGAAGGACATGTTCGGGATGGCTTCTGAACCGTCAGCATTTGCCTTTTCCGGCAACCGATCGAACCCGCCTTGAATCGGGTGAACCCCGCGTTGCCGTGCGGTTTGAAACGACGGGCCATCCGCACGTTGAAGCCCGTTCGCTTTGGGAGTTCCGCTCGAATGTGCCGACTTGCCGTTCGTTATAGGGAGCGGTCGCGTTTTTTGGTTCGAACGGCCGGACAAGCCAGGAGAAAATCCGGTGTACATAGGCGACAGGCGGAGAGGGGGAAGATCGCGAACCCTTTCGTTGCGCAGGCGGCAGGCAGGGAAGGGCCAAGTACGGCAAAAAGGCGGCATGTGCCAAGGGACGGCAACGGCCGGGCCAAATCGGACGATTGTTCGCAAAGTACGTATACTCGTCCCGCTGCCACTGTACAGATGCCGTTGCGGATGGACACGTTGCACATACAATGTCATGTGCACACCGTTGTCCGTCCTGGGGGTGATGTGGATTGAGGAGAAAAACGGGCAAAAACCGCCTGGGGCGCGGGCCAGTACGGAAAAGAGCGGCCGTTGGCGTTTTCCCCGTGCGGCCGTCCGGCCCGGGACCCGATCGCTCGGATCCGCCGGAAGTTTCGGTCGTCATCCCCGTCATGAATGAGCGGCGCACACTGGCTTCCGTCATTCGGGAAGCGTTCCGCGTTCATCCCCGTACGGAGGTGATCGCAGTCGTCAACGGTTCGACCGACGGTTCGCTGCGAATCGCGCGCGATTGCGGGGCAAATGTGCTGGCCTTCGACCGTCCGCTTGGCCACGATGTCGGACGCGCGGTAGGCGCGAGGGAAGCGCGGGGACGAATTTTGTTGTTCATCGACGCGGACATGATCATTCCCTCGAGGCTGCTGCGGCCGTTCGTCGAAGCGGTGGAGAAGGGGGTCGACGTGGCGCTGAACGATTATTCGGGCCCGACCGACAGGCATATCGTGCATCGGGTCGTGCTGGCAAAGCATGCGCTGAACGCGCTGCTTGGCCGGGAGGATCTGCGGGGCGCTTCGATGACGGCCGTGCCCCACGCGATCAGCCGCCGGGCGCTGGAGACGATCGGCGCCGCCGCGTTGGCCGTGCCGCCGCTCGCGCATACGATGGCCGTGCATGCCCGGTTGAACGTGCAGCGCGTGCAGCATGTAGGCGTCGGCCGATTGAATCCGCCGCGCACAAGGAGGGAGCAAAAAAACTCCTTGGAGCCCCTCATTGTCGGCGACCATCTGGAAGCTGTTCATTGGCTGCTTGAAAAGACCGGCGTCCGCGGCGGTTACGAGGATGCCGACCGTAAGCGATGGATGGTGAGATAAATTGAAGAATGCCGGGCTGAAGCCAACAGGAAAAATCGGACTCAAACGGGCAAAGGAAGTTGGCGGACAGCGGCGGCGTCCGCCGGCCAAAATCGGGACGTCCGGCGCCCATAAACGGACCGCATCTCCGGGCAAGCGAGGCGCCAAACGGTCCGGCGTTCGTGCCGTCCGGACCGTCGGCCGTTCCGCAGGGCGAACCCGCAGCCGGTTCGCAGGCCGCTCCGCCAACCGAACCGCAATACGAAGCGGGCGGAATTCAACCCGGCCCGCGGAATTTCGCAATCGGCGTTCAAGCCCGGCGCTTCCGGCGCAGCTTTGGCGGGCGGGCCGGCATGACGGAACGGCCTGGCGCGCGGAGCATCCGTCCGGCAATGCGGACGAGATGCGGGCCTATATGCGGCGGCAATGGCAACAAAGGACGCGGCAGCAACCCGGGTTGGCGGTTCGCGACGTCAAGACGGCCTGGACGAGAGCGCGCGCTTATGCCGAAGGATTTGGGGCGGGTGCCGGGATTGTGTCCGCTTGCGTTCCGATTCCGCTTAACGGCAGCGCGGCGGCGGTTGTCTACGCCGAAGAGAACGGAGACGCGCTTGCGTCCGTCCTGAAGCAGCTCGATAGGCTGCCTCTCGACGAGATCGTCATCGTGCTCGGAAACGCATCGGAGCCGCTCCTGCAAACGGCCAGAAGCCATTCTCGCGCAACCGTAGTCCATCTGCCCGAAGACGTTCATCCCGATATCGGACGGGCATTGGGCGCGAAGCTTGCCGGCGCGGATATCGTGCTGGCCGTCGACGGCCTGCAGCCGGTTTCGGCCGATAAGCTGGCCCGGCTGCTGTGGGCGGCCGACGGGCGACTGGATGTGGCGCTGAACGACCGCTCCCCCTTTCTGGGCACGTTTCGGCGGAGAAACGAACTGGACCGGTTTCACGAATTTCTGAATACGACGCTGAACAGACCCGATCTGCGCATGAATACGTTGGCGTCGCTGCCGTTCGCTTTGTCCCGCCGGGCGCTGAAGACGATCGGAGCGGCCGAGCTGTCCGTTCCCGCCAAAGCGCATGCGAAAGCCCTCTTGAAGGGGCTGGCCGTCGGCACGGCGGTATCGGTTCATTGGAGACCGGCGTTAGCGGCGAAGGGCCTGCCGGGGCGGGAAGAAATTCGGCTTGCCGCCGGCGATCTTGCGGAAGCCTGGCAGGAAGCGATGTCGCTTCGGGGAGCCCGGCTTCATTTCCCGGACGGCATCCGCAATCGCAATGCGGCGGGAGGGACGGCCTAACGTGCGAGCATCCATCATCATTCCGACATGCGACCGGCTCGACCTGCTGCGGGGATGCGTCGATTCGATCCGCAAGCATACGGCCGTTCCCTACGAAATTATCGTGGTCGACAACGGCTCCCGCGACGGAACGGTTAGCTGGTGCCGTGACGAGAAGCTGGCTGTGGTGTCGCTGGCGGCAAACGAGGGGTTTCCGGCTGCATGCAACAAAGGCCTTCGCCTTGCGTCAGGGGATACGCTGGTGCTGCTCAACAATGATACGGTCGTATCCGCCCGCTGGCTCGACAACCTGTCGGCAGCGCTGTACAGCTCGCCCGAGATCGGGATGGTCGGTCCGGTCGCCAATTACGCCAGCGGGAGACAGCAGGTTCGTTATCCTTATTCCGATCTTGAGCAATTTCAGCAAGTCGCGGCGAAAGCGAACGTCTCCGATCCCGGCAAATGGGAGAGGGTCGACCGGCTCGTCGGCTTCTGCCTTGCGTTCCGGAGAGAACTCATGGAGCGGATCGGTGAGCTGGACGAACGGTTTTCTCCCGGACATTTCGAGGATGACGACTACTGCCTGCGGGCAAGGCGCCATGGGTTCGGGCTGCTGATGTGCCGGGACTGCCTGATTCACCACGAAGGCAGCGCGAGCTTCAAACAGTACGGAACCGCCGCCATGCAGCAACTGGTGGAACGGAACCGTCGGCTGTTCATGGAGAAATGGCAGGTTGATCCGCACGATTTCCTATAAAACGCAAAGTGTCAGCCATTAACGAGGAGGGTGTCCGTTGAAAGCAGTCATACTGGCCGGCGGTACGGGATCGAGGCTGAAGCCGCTGACCTATTGGACCAACAAGCACTTGCTTCCCGTAGGGACGTATCCGATGATTTGCCATGGAGTGGCCAAACTGCGCCACGCCGGCATCCGCGATATCGTCATCGTGACGGGGCGGTCTTCGCTTGGGGGATTTGCGGACGTGCTGGGCAGCGGGAGAGATTGGGGCGTATCGATTTTGTACCGGGTTCAGGAGGAAGCGGGCGGAATCGCGCAGGCGCTCGAATTGGCGCGGCCGGTGATCGGGCCTGGCGAAAAGTTTGCGGTGCTGCTTGGAGACAATCTGTTCGAACAATCGCTGGTTCCTTTTGTGGAGGCTTACGAGAAGCAGCGCGAAGGGGCGATGGTGCTCCTGAAAAAAGTGGGCGATCCCCGGCGCTACGGCGTCCCGCTGCTGGAAGAAGAGACGGGCAAAATTCTTTATATCGAAGAAAAACCGGAAATCCCGCAATCCCCCTATTGCGTGACCGGCCTGTATTTTTATTCGTCCGACGTGTTCGAAATCGTCGAACGGATACGCCCGTCGCGGCGGGGTGAATTGGAAATTACCGACGTGAACAACGAATATGCGCGGGCAAGCCGGCTGCATTACCGGGTGGTGGACGGATGGTGGACGGATGCCGGAACGTTCGAATCGCTGGAGGAGGCTGGCAAAAGGTTGAAAGGAGCGCTTCCTTGAACGCCCGGGCCGAAGCAGGACCGGGAGCGGTTCCGGCGGTCCGGAGGAGCCGGAAAGCGAAACGGCGGCATCGCCGGCCGGCCGGGCCGGGTCTTGCGCGACCTGAAGCGAAGGGAAGGGCGTTCGCGAGGGGGTTCGTCCGGCGCTTGGCGTCCGGAAGCCGGAAACCGGGACGATTCGGACGCGGCAAGCTTCGCCCGTCTCCGAAAGGCAAACGGAAGGCGAACGGCGATTCGTCCAATCCGAGAAATTCCGCAACGGGGCGGCAATGGGAAAAGGCGTACGGAAAAGGCTATCTTCAAGGCTATTACGACGGCGGAGAAGGAATTCTGGAAGCAAGGTTGCCGGCCGACGCCGTCTTCCCGAACGTGACCGTGGAAAGCGTGATCGCGGCCGGCATCGCGGCGCTTCGGCCGCAAGGGCTGCCGCTGCTCGGCCCCGCCTTCGTTTATGAGGAGCTGGAGCGGGCGCTGACCGGAGGGATTCCCTACTCGCTTGTGCGGCTTGGGGACGGGGAACTGCTCGCGATGGCCCAGGAGACGGTGATGCCCGCCGAAGAAGTCGCCAGGCTGGGACCGTTTCTGTCCTATGCGGGCGTAAACGTGCCCGATCCGCAAGCGCGCGACGAGTTGGCGGAGGCCGTAAGGCGCGCGTCCGTCGTCGGGGTTCCGCTGTCCCGCAAACCGCTGTTTCAGCCGCTCCTGTTCAAGGTGTGGCAGGCGCACGGCATCCGTCCGGACAGCGTCCGTCTTACGTCCTCCACGATCAACTACTCGCTGGACGAGGAAGGGTATTGGCCGAAGCTGATGAGCGGACGCCGCATTCTGGCCGTCGGCAACGCGGCCGAGCCGCTTGCGCGGGCGCTCCGGAAACAAGGGGTGCAGGTAACGGCCGCCGTCGGTCCCGTAGGCGGGATGAACGACTGGGAAAGAGCCGCCCGGGAAGCGGCCGGCTGTCCGTTCGACTTGGCGCTTGTCGCCGCGGGCATCGCCGCGGTTCCCATTTGCGTCCGCCTGGCGGAGACAACCGGCAAGGTCGCGGTCGATTTCGGCCATCTGGCCGATCGGATGGCCGGATTGCGGGAAGGTCCCGAGATCCGGCGTTGATCGCTTCGGCTTTCATCACGGACAGAAGAGGTGAGCAGCATGAGTGCGGCAAGAAAGCAAACCCGCGGCCGGTCCGAACGCCGTCCGCCCCGTACCGGTCCCGTCCGGCGGCCCAAGCGGAGCAGCCGTTTGCGCGGAAGTCCGCATCCGAACGCCGGCCAGCGCTACGACGAAGGCTTCCGGGCCGGTTACGAGGAAGGCGTGCAGTTCGGGATGCAAAGCTTCGGCAGCGGATTCGAGGGGACCAGCATCATCATTCCGACGTACAACCAGCTCGGCAAGCTCAAGCTCTGCATCGCCAGCATTATGGAACATACGCATTCGCCTTATGAAATCATCGTCGTGGACAACGCCTCTACAGACGGCACCGCAGCCTATTTGCGCACGTTCGGAGGCCAGGTCCGCAGCCGGATGCTGGACGCGAACCGCGGCTTCGCCGGCGCGGTTAACGTCGGCTTGATGATGGCCAAAGGGAGCCATATCGTGCTGCTGAACAACGATACGGTCGTTACCGAACGGTGGCTGGACAACATGCTGGCGTGCTTGAACAGCGACGAGCGCATCGGCATGGTCGGGCCGGTCACCAATTACGCGAGCGGCGAGCAGCAGATTCCCGTGCCCTACGACAACGTGCGGCAAATGCCCCGGTTCGCGGCCAAATTCAACCGTTCGGATTCATCCCGCTGGCGGCGCACGGACCGGCTTGTCGGCTTTTGCCTGCTGTTTCGCCGGGAACTGTTCGAGCGGATCGGTTATTTCGACGAGGGCTTCGAGCTGGGGAATTTCGAAGATGACGATTACAACATCCGCGTCCGTTTGCTCGGACGCAGCCTGGTCATCGCGAAAGATACGTTTATCCATCACTTCGGAAGCGTGAGCATACGGGCGCTGGGAGACCGGTTTGCACAGGTCAACGACCGCAACAAGCTTTATTTCGCGGACAAATGGCAAAACCCGTACGAATGGATCCATCGGGTTCTGCAAAAGGCCGAGGCGGCGGGCCAGGCGCAGAAGCAGCTTCCCGGCATGACGGCGCTGTACCCCGACCGGATCGCCGTTCAGGGCATTGGCGCGGGCGTATACTGGATCGAGGACGGCAAGCGTCATCCCGTCGAAGGCCAACCTCTGTTCCCGGTTACCCGCGTTTCGCAAGTGGATTTGAAGCGTTGGCCGGCCGCGGCTCCGATCGGCGCGGAGGAAGCGGCAAGACGGTGGCAGGGAGAGCAAACCGGGATCGTCATGCTGCCGGACGGCACGAAATATCACCGGGAGGGCGGATGCATACGGCGAATTGCCAGCGAAGCCGCGATGCGCATGTGGCATTTTCATTTGAAAAGAACCGACGTGCTCCAGCCCGAAGACGTAGCCGCGTTTGCGGAAGGCTTGCCGATTGTGGCGCCCCCCGTGCTGCGCCAGCGGCTGTGACGATTACGGGCGGTTGCGGGGAGGCGGACCGCGGGGTGCGAAGGCCGATGCGGGACTGCCTCGTTTCGCCTTCCCCGGCTGCGGCGCCTTCGGACAAGCCGGGAGCGGAGCGGCTCCCGCCCGATGCCGCGTCCGCGCCGCTTTTACCCGCCGCGATGCCGGATGTGGCAAGGGGGGCCGAAAGGCATATGCTGTAGAGATACGGCAGTTCGCCAGCAAAGGACGGTGGCAAAAATCGCATGCAGGATCTTTTGACGGAAATCGTTGTCCATTTGTCCCATTCCCATCAACACATGGCCAGAATATTGGATGCCAAGCGGCATGTGGCGGTCCGTATGGCGCAATTGGTCCAGGCGCTGCCGGATGAACATCCTCAATTGAACGGCCTGGACGGACTTCTTGAAAGTTCGTCGCAGGTGACCAAAAGCGTCATCGCCTACGTCAACTCGATCGCCGAATTTCAGGAGGCGATGGCCGACAGCTTGACCCAGCTCGTCAAGGCAGCCGGAACGACGGATGAAGAATAAAAATCGGAACCGGGGATAACCGGCCTGCGGAATTTGGGCGCCGAAGGGAGGAGGACGGCACAATGTCGCGCGAGGACGCGTATTTGGTGGCGTTGGATGCGCTGGCCAAGTTGCAGTGGAACGTGGCGATGATTCTGGAGGCAAAGGCGGCGGAAGCGGAAAAGGTGCGAAATTGGTTGTTGAACCATGCGACGCCGGATGCGTATCCCGTCCAATTGGATCAGCTTTCCGCATCCATCCGGTTTCACAAGCAAAACGTGGATCTGATCGACAGCCTGACCAAGCTGTGCAACGGGCTGAACCGCAACATGAAGGCGATTCTTGATCCTGAGGGAGGCGATAGCGGCGTTTCGTCCATGATGGAAGGATTCGATCTGGGGGATTCGGACGGATGAGCCGGCTTGCGCTTGAATGGGAAATCAAGCTGTCCCTTCTGGCTTCCATCGCCCGCAGCCAGGAGGCGCTGGCCAGAATGTTGGAAAGCGTGGCGGACGTAACCGAAGCCGATGCCGGAACCGCCGCGGCGATCCGCGAACATGTACGGGTCCTCTCCAATATGCAGAGAGCGCTGCTCGGAACGGCAACGGGCGGCACCTGGCGGCCGCCGAAACAAGGAACGGCGGCGGCTCCTTGGCTATCGGCGAAGAAGCTGCGCCCGAACCGGACAGCCAACCCGAAGGCGGGAGGGATGCGCGTATGATGAGGCGATCCGGACGCCGCTTGGCAGGCGGAAAGAAGCGCGCCGGACGTCGGCATCGGGCCGGAGGCTTTCCCGCGAAGAGGCGGAGGGCTTCGCGGCGTTCGAACGGCGTCAAGCCGCAGGCCGGGCGCCGCAGACGGAAACCGGCGAGACCGGCCATGCCGCCGGCCTATTCCGGGCCGCAACAAGCTTACAATGCCGGCTACAAAGCCGGCTTTGCCCAAGGGTTTGAGGACGGACATCAGTTGGCTTACGAGCAGCAGGTTTAAAACGGCGAGGAGTGAGGCTGCTGAAACCCGAATCGCGAACGATGGCGCTTGCGCCAAAGCCGAAGCGCCGCAAGAGCCGGCGGGCGCCGGCGGCTGGAAACGGAACGCGGCGCGGGCGTCCGCCGAAAGCGGCCAAGCGGAAACGGGCGCGCCCCTTACGCGGCCAACGCACAGCGCGCAAACGGGCCGGACGGCGCGGCGTCCCCGCGCGGGGAACGTACCGCAAAGGCTTCGACGATGCGTATGACATCGGCTATAACGCCGGCTATGCCCAAGGACTGGAGGAAGGAAAGAACCTGGAGATTTAGCGGCATTGTCTTATGGGATGGACCGTCCCCCCTTTTTCTCGGGGCAGGACGGTTTTTTGGCGTTTTCGTTCCTAACCTTCGAGAATGAGCGCGCGCGGACGGGCATCTATCCATGTCCGACAAATGCCTGACGCATATATATATTGAATCTGGAGAACAAGTTGCACGCGAGGAGGGACGGATTTGGCAGGTACCCGCCACAAAAAGTCGCGTCCGGGCAAGCCCGGACGACCCGCAAATTGGAGCTTGCCCTACAGGAGAGGCCGGAGCGACGGCATGGCGGCGGGTTTTCGGCACGGGCATTGGCAGGGCGTTTGCGAGGCTGTTCTTCAAAAATCGCTGCGGTCTTTCGAACGGCGTCCGATTACGGTGCTGTTTGTCGCTTCGGGCAAAGGCTTTCCGTACAGCCCTTTGGACGAAGGCATCCGGATTACGCTGGGCGGGCTGGCGGAGCGGGTCATCGCCGTCTCGCCCAAAGACGACGTCGCCCGGATCGCCCGTGCCGAACGTCCCGATCTCGTGCTCGTGCTCGAAGGCATGGAATTTCCGCCGGAGCAGGCGGAAGCGATCCGCATGAGCGGCATCCGGACCGCGGTCTGGTTCACGGACGATCCGTATTACACGGACATTACAAGCCTGCTTGCCGTTCATTACGACTATGTGTTTACATTGGAAAAAAACTGCGTTTCGTTTTACGAGCGGTTAGGATGTCCGCATGTCCATTATCTCCCGCTGGGCGTGTTTCCGGATTTCTACCGCCCGCGCAGACCCAAGCAGGTCCGGCGAAGCGACGTTTGCTTCATCGGCTCCGCGTATTGGAACCGGGTCCGCCTGTTTTCCCGCCTGCTGCCCCTCATCGAGCATCGTTCTTTTCTTGTGTCCGGCTTGTGGTGGGACCGGCTGCCCGATTTCAAGCGATGGAAAAAACGCATTCAGCTCGGCCGATGGATGGCGCCGGTCGAGACGTCCGAATATTACCATGCGCATAGCGTCGTGATTAACGTTCACCGGGATTATCAAAACGATTCGTACAACCGCAACGGAGCGAACATAGCCGCTCAATCGCCGAATCCGCGGGTGTTCGAGATTGCCGCTTGCGGAACGCTGCAGATTGTGGACCCCAGAAGCGATCTGCCGCTGTTTTACGCCCCGGGGGAAGAGATCGTGACCTACGATTCGCCTGAAGATCTGGCGGCCAAGGTGGAGTTTTACTTAAACCATGAGGAAGAACGGAGAAGGATCGCTTTGCGGGCCTTGCAGCGGACGATGCGGGACCATACGTATGCGAACCGGCTGACGCAGCTGCTGGATGCCGCCCTGTCCCCATGAACACGGGCTGCTCGCGGCTTTCCCGCTGATGGAACAATCGCGCCGGAGGAGGGAAAACGGGATGCCGGTAACGTCCAAGCGTCCGAAGCTGCTGATTTTTTCCCACTTGTCCAACGAGATTCACGCGACGGGTGCGGAGAAGCTGCTGCTTGTTTTCGCCAAGGAATTGCAGCGCCTGTTCGAATGCGCGCTTGTCGTGCCTAAAGAAGGAGCCGTTTCGCGGCAAGCGAGAGACGTCGGGTTGCGGACGGCGGTACTAGGGATTCCGCTCTGCTTCGCCATGAAGAACGGGGAAACGCGCCTTGAACGGGAATTGGAGGCCATGCGCCGCCACCCGGTGTGGGACCGGCTGATCGAGCTGCTGCAGCGGGAGCGTCCCGCTTATGTCTGGGTGAATACCTGCGTGCATCCGCTCCCCGCGATGGCGGCCAAAGCGCTGGGGATCCCCGTGATCTGGGCGCTTATGGAGACGATCGAAGCCGACTCCGGCAGAGACGGCCCGGGAAGACCGAAGGCCGCAGCCGTCATCAGCGCGTACAGCGACGCGATCGTCGGCATTTCCCTGGCGACGCTGGCCCCGTTCGGGCCGGAGTCGGGCTTGAAGAAGGCGATCGTGCTGCCTCCGTTTCGAAGCCCGGACGATTTGGAGCCGGCCAATTGGTTGTCCTCCCGGTCCAGACTGCGCAGAAGCAACGGGTGGGCAGAGCATCATCGGGTCGCCGGTTTTGTCGCCTCGATGCTGCATCCGCAGAAGGGGCTGAAGGAATTCGTTCAGGCCATGATTCCCCTTGCCCTTCAAGATCCGGAGCTCAGGCTGCTGATTGCGGGCGGCGCGGCGGACGACGATGCGTATGTCCGGTCGTGCCTGGAGCTGGCGAGAGGGGCGGGGCTTGCTCACCGGTTCGCCTGGGTGCGCTATACCGAACAAATCGAATCCCTATACCCGGCGCTGGATCTGGTCGTGGTGCCGAGTCTTGCCGAGGCGGGGTTCGGGATGCCGGCGCTGGAAGGGATGCTCTTCGGCAAGCCGGTTGTCGCCTTTGCCTCGGGAGGATTGACGGAACTGATGCGGGCGACCGGCAATCAGGATTATTTGGTTGCCCCGGGCGACATCGCCGGCCTGACGAAAGCCGCGGCCGAATTGCTCGCCAGCGAAGCGCTTCGGCTTGAAGTCGGCCGTCGCAGCATGCGGATGGCGCAGCGCGTATACGGCGTCGAGGCGTTTCGCGAACGGCTGGACGCGCTGCGCGCCGTCCTGCCGATGCCGGAGGAGCCGTTGTCGGGCCTGGTGCGCGGCATCGGACCGACGGTCTACCTGCTGGAAAAAGGCCGGAAGCGTCCTTTTCCTTCCCCGCGGGCGCTGATCGAGGGCGGGTTCCGCTTCGAAGACGTGCGCGCGATTCCCAACGAGAAGCTGGCGCTGATCCCGCTTGGCTTGCCGATGGACGAACCGAAGCCGCCGGACAAACGGCCAAAGGGCCGCAGGAAAAGGCCGCGGCGGACGAAGCGGGGCAAGCGGCGTGCGAAGCGGATGAACCGGCGGAGCGGAAAGCTGCCGAAGCGGGCGCGCAAGCGCGGGGCCAGCCGAAAAGCGTGAGCGCGGCCTTTCCGGATGCCGCCGCGCAGGAGAACGGCCGGCCAGCCGACAACGCCGGCAGGACGGCTAACCGTCCAACCTCCACTCCAGCAGCAGCCCCGCCTGCGTCAGGCCGGAGCCGAATCCGTACAGCGCCAGCCGATGGCCTTTTTTCAGCTTGTCTTCCGAAACGGCAAGATCAAGCGCAAGCGGAATGGAAGCGGCCGAAGTGTTGCCGTAGGGACCGGCGCTGTGCAGCGAACGCTCGAACGGAAAGCCGAGCCGCTCGCAAATGGCCTCGATCATACGGAGATTGGCGCTGTGCGGAACGAACCAGTCCAGATCGGCGGCGGTCATTCCCGCTTTTTCCAGCAGACGCTTCATTCCCTCCGGGATGGTCGATACCGCCCATTTGTACACTTCCCGTCCGTTCTGCACGATTTTACCGTCTCCGTCAAGCGGCTGTCCGTCCAGCTCGGCGGAGAGGCCAGCCGCATAAACCTGAATCCCTCCTTCTCCGTCAGTCACCGCGTGCGAGGCCAGGAAAGCGCCGCGTTCCGTTCGCTCCAGAAGAACGGCGCCCGCCCCGTCGCCGAACAAAATGCAGGTCGAACGATCGGTGTAATTGGTGATTTTGGATAATGTTTCCGTTCCGACCACAAGAATTTTACGGTAGGCTCCGGTAAGAATAAGCCCGTTGGCCGTTTGAAGCGCGGATACGAACCCCGCGCATGCCGCGTTCAGGTCGAAGGCGAGCGCCGATTCGATTCCGAACGCCTGCTGCACCCTTGAAGCGACGGACGGGAAAAAGTGGTCGGGCGTCGTCGTCGCCACGATAACGGCATCGATATCCGCCGGATTCCGTCCATAACGGTCGATCAGGTTCCGTACCGCCTGGATGGCCAGATGGCTGGAAAATTCGCGCGGTCCCGCGATTCTTCGCTCATGGATGCCGGTGCGCCGGACGATCCATTCGTCGCTTGTTTCCACCATGGCGGACAATTCGTCATTGGTTAACCGATTGTCCGGTACATAGCTGCCTATGGCCGTAATTTCGGCTTGCGAGTAAAAGGCTTCGGGTCCGATGCGGGGAACCATAAAATCGACCTCCGTAAGGTTTTGATATCTGGTTATAGAACCAGGTACTAATTTTCGCTTTCTTCCATACTAGGTGTAAAGTGTTCCGTTGTCAAGCGGCCCGCTCAGGCATATTCGATCTTCTCCGGGGTCAACCTATAATGCGGCGGAAGAAGCCGAATCAGACCATAAGGAGGAGTTCGATGCGTAAGGGATTGGCTTCCGCGACTCTCGTGTTATCGGCCGCGTTGGCGTTGTCCGCCTGTACCAATCAGGGCGATCTGGGCAACAAAAACATTCGTCCCAACAATTTCGGCCAGAAGATGAGAAGTCTCGGCGACAACCGGTTTGCCAACGACCAAGCGAACGAAATGAACCGCGTCCGCGGTACCCAGCGGCTGAACAATAACGTTGTCGGCCTTCACGGCAACACGAAGATGGAAGTAAGCCAAGAAATCTCCCGCAAGCTGGCCGCGCTTCCGGAAATCAAGTCGGCTTATGTCCTGCTGACGGACCGGAACGCTTATGTCGCTATCACAGAAGAGCCCAACGGCACCAAGCAAAGCACGAAGACAAACGTCCGCTCTCATTATCGCAGCAATCGCGTCAATGGCTTAGGCGCGCCTTTGGCCGGCCGCGGCGTCGGCTCCGGCAATCCGTTCAGCGTAACGCCGCGCGCCGCGGCGCCGGGCCGGTCGGGTTATGACGGCGTCGGCGGCCAAACGGGGACGGCGTACGGCGGAACCAGCGTCGAAGTGTCCGAAATGCTCAAAAACAAGGTTGCGGATTTGGTCAAAGGCATGTCGCCTTCGACCGAAAATGTGTACGTGTCCGCAAACCCGGATTTCTACGAACGGATGTCGCGTCTTGCCGCCGACTTCCGCCAAGGCTATCCGATTCAGGGCATGATCAACGAATTTAACGCTTTGGTTGAACGCATTTTCCCCGAACCCGCGGGAACCGGTACAACAGGCCGGGCGAGAACGGCCCCGACGTATACGCGCCGCTAAAAACAAGCCCTCATACGGTCCTTTCGCGATCGATGCCGACGCGGGAGGGCCGTATCGCGTTTTACCGCCGAAAATAGGTGTTTGT
>Ga0310828_1000809_pt1 | contig 24998 bp, 21 predicted proteins | sample WT_ome_3_FD_202242 | JGI IMG/M metagenome (GOLD analysis project Ga0310828, IMG submission 202242) | Sorghum-adapted microbial communities enriched on wild type (WT) sorghum from Joint BioEnergy Institute, Emeryville, California, United... ... | reverse complement strand
GTGTATCAAAGACTTCCACATCTAGCGGCTCCGGTTATCAATCAACCAAAAGAGGCTGCTCTGGCGTTGCGGTGGGCCGTGGATGAAATGGAACGACGCTACCAAGCCTTTGCCGACCTTGGCGTCCGCGATATTAAAAAATATAATCAAATCGTCGGTCCGGATGAAAAATGGCCGTATATCGTCATTATTATCGATGAATTGGCGGATTTGATGATGACAAGCCCGCAAGATGTAGAGGAAGCGATTTGCCGCATCGCCCAAAAAGCACGAGCGGCCGGTATTCATATGATCTTGGCGACACAGCGGCCGTCGGTCGATGTGATCACAGGTTTAATCAAAGCGAATATCCCAACGCGCATCGCTTTTGGCGTCTCATCGCAAGCCGATTCTCGAACGATTTTAGATGCTGGTGGTGCTGAGCGGCTTCTCGGCCAAGGGGACATGTTGTTTGCGGAAAACGGGTCGCGTGAAATCCGTCGGCTTCAAGGAGCATTTGTGTCCGATGAGGAAATTGAACGCATAACGGAATTCATGATGTCTTGGCCGGCTCCGCCCCACCTTTTTGACCCTTCGGAATTGCGCGAGCAACGCCAAATGGGAATGGAAGAAGAGGATGAGTTATACGAAGAAGCGGCGCAATTTGTCATCTCTCAAGGTCAAGCTTCGGTCTCCAGCTTGCAGCGCCATTTTCGTATCGGCTATAACCGCGCTGCTCGTCTTATTGATGCACTGGAAGCGAACGCCATCATCTCTTCGGCCAATGGCAGTAAACCAAGGCAAGTATTAGTGACGAAAGAGGCGTATTTTACCGGAGAGGATGAAACCGGCCTGTAATATGTTTTTACATCATCGTGGATAAAAGATACAATGATGTTTAGTTGTTAGATTTAAATGAAACGAAACTTTTTCGTGTGCTGAAAGAAATGGGATACCTGAGCATGCTTGGGGTGTTGGTAACCATTTATAGAAGATAAATCTTAGTTTTACAGGGGATAATGTATTATTAAACAGAAAGCCCGAAGCGATGGTCGAAAGAAGTGACGTTTCCTAACCTCGCCTTGAAAGGGTGGATGGGCTGAGACGGTCATTCGCCAAACGGACATCTGGGCATATAGTGACAATAGGGGATATTAATGAAAAGGTTTTTGGAGGTTGTAAAATGACGAAGTATCATTTCGTAGGGATCAAAGGAACGGGAATGAGCCCGCTGGCGCAGATTCTTCACGATATGCATCATGACGTACAAGGGTCTGATGTGGATAAGCGTTTTTTTACGCAAGAGGCGCTAGAGCGAAAAGGCATACCCATTTTTCCGTTTGATGAAAATAACATAAAGGAAGATTATACGGTTATTTGGGGCAATGCGTTTCCGGAAACCCATCCTGAAATTGTTCGGGCAAAACAACTGAACGTACCGATTCATCGCTATTATGATTTTCTTGGTGCTTTTGCCAAACATTTCACAAGTGTTGCAGTAACCGGAACGCACGGGAAAACCGGCACGACGGGGCTTCTTAGTCATGTTTTCTCAGCCTTTAAATCGACTTCTTACCTCATTGGTGACGGAACTGGGGTTGGCAAGGAAAACAGTGAATTTTTTATCTTTGAAGCTTGCGAATATCGCCGCCATTTTCTTTCCTATGAACCGGATTTCTGCATTATAACCAATATTGATTATGACCATACCGATTATTTTAAAACCCCAGAAGATTACTTTCATGCCTTTCAGGAGCTCGCTCAACAAGTCAAACAAGCCATTTTTGCTTGCGGGGATGATCAGAACCTCCAGCGACTTCGCGCCAATGTTCCGATGATCTTTTACGGACTGAAAGAAGACAATGATTTTCGGGCGGTCAACTTGGAGAGAACCGATGCCGGCACGCAATTTGATGTCTATGTGCGCAACGATTTTTACGGACGGTTTACCGTTCCGGCTTACGGTGAACATAATGTTTTAAATGCTCTTGCTGTTATTAGTTTTTGTCATTATCAAAACATGCCCATCGAACTTTTAAAAGAGCGTTTATTAACATTTCCGGGTGTCAAGCGGCGCTTTAATGAACGGCCTTTCGGCTCACAAATTATCGTTGATGACTATGCTCACCATCCGACCGAAATTAAAGCGACGATTCATGCGGCAGCGAGTAAATGGCCGGGTCGGCCGATTGTGGCCATTTTTCAACCTCATACCTATACGCGAACGAAAGCGTTTCTGGACGATTTTGCGGACAGCCTTAAAACGGCTGATCACGTATACTTATGCGATATCTTTGGTTCAGCGCGGGAGGCTAACGGCGAACTGACGGTTGATGTATTATTAAATCGCATTCCCGGCGCAAAACGGTTGACGGAAGAAAACATACGGGAATTGGAAAATTATCCTGATAGTATTTTATTATTTATGGGTGCAGGCGACATTCAAAAATATCAACAGGCATACGTCAAGGCTTTGGCAAAGTAATGGCATCATGAATGAATCATCAAGAGGTTGACGCGCTCAACCTCTCTTTTTACATAATACTTGCATAGACGCTCCGCGTTTTATTAAAACTAAGTAAGGGTATGTATGACGAAGGAGGTTTGATTGTGGAAATTATTCTTTATCTCAGCGTCGCACTTCTTGCGGTCGCCTTTGCGGTCCTCGTTTATTTTATAGGAAAGACGCTCACATCGGTGCAAAAGACGCTGGACGGGGTTTGCGATACGCTGGACCGCGTCGTCCAACAAATGGAAGGGATCACAAAGGAAACGGAGTCATTGTTACATAAAACTAATGAGATGGCCGAGATGGTTCATGAGAAAACGAAGGCGCTCGATCCGGTCTTCGATTCCATTAAAAGCATTGGGGATTCCATCCGAACCGTCAACCGTTCCGTGGAGCGTTTGAGTACATCCATCACATCTAAAGGTGAGCGCCATAGCGAAGAAGTGGCGAAGGCCATCCAATGGGGCGAAGCGATCATCGATCTTTGGAATAAGTGGAAGGTAAAAAAGAGCAAATCTCATTAAAAATAGTAAAAAACTTAAGGAGATGAGGACATGGGGAAAGATTCGTCCACTCATACAAGTGCCTTTTTACTCGGTGCGGTGATCGGTGGGTTGACAGGCGCTGTATGCGCCCTTCTGTTAGCCCCTAAAACAGGTCAAGAAATGCGAGAAGATCTCAATCGTCGAACAGACGTGCTGAGGCAAAAGGGCATAGACGTGGCGCAATACGCCAAAGAAAAATCGGAAGGGCTTGCCAAAACTGTTTCCTTGCAATCCGTTCAAGTTGCTGACAAAGTAAAAAGACTTCCGGAGTACATACGAATTAGCGGCAAGAAGCGTTCTAGCGGAAGCGAGCAATGAAAATTGAGAACGGCGTATTTTAACAGCTCCCCCTGTGGGGGCTTTTCATTTTTTTTAGAAGGGTATCACGAGCTTTTTTATACGGGTATGTTAATAAATTTTTCAGGTCAATAAATGTGCAATCTTTAGCAGAGACTAGTTTTCTTTTTTAGCGCTAACGTCACTTCCGCCGATCGGTGAACGTCCAATTTTATGCGGTTTTTTCACTTTTGTGGTTAAAAGCTTAAAAGCATTGAAGAAAAGTCGTGACATTTCCAAAACGGTTATTATATAATAAACCCTAAGACAAAGCATCTTGGAGGGAAAGCCAATGAGAGAGAACGAGTTAGAACAGCTGAGACTTAGAATTGACGAGCTAAATGAACAATTGTTGGAATTGATCAATGAGCGGGCTCGGGTCGTCCAACAAATCGGTGAAATCAAAAAGAGACAAGGAACCGAGCCATATGACCCTGTTAGGGAACGGGCTATTTTGGATCGCATCATCGCCAAAAATAACGGGCCTTTCAAAAATGACACACTGAAACATTTGTTTAAAGAAATTTTTAAAGCGAGCTTGGAACTTCAAGAAGATGACCACCGTAAAGGCCTCCTTGTTTCGCGAAAAAATAAAACGAGCGATACCATCATTGACATAAATGGGGAAACAGTTGGTGATGGCAAGCAAAGGCTGATTGCCGGACCGTGTGCCATTGAAAGCTATGAACAAACGCGAAAAGTCGCTGAACAAGTGAAAAAACATGGTGTCCCGTTTCTGCGGGGCGGAGCCTTCAAGCCGAGAACATCCCCATACGATTTCCAAGGGCTCGGGGTCGAAGGGTTAAAGATTTTGCGGCAAGTCGGCGATGAATTCCACCTTTCTGTTATCAGCGAAATCATGTCGCCACAGGATTTGGATGTGGCCGAACAATATTTGGATATCATTCAAATCGGTGCTCGGAACATGCAAAACTTTGAGCTGTTGAAAGCTGTGGGCACTTCAAGCAAACCGGTTTTATTGAAACGAGGCTTGTCAGCAACGATTGATGAATTCATGAAAGCCGCCGAATACATTTATATGGCCGGTAACGAAAATGTAATCCTTTGTGAACGCGGCATTCGCACTTTTGAACGAGCCACGCGCAATACGCTGGATATTTCGGCTGTGCCGATTTTGAAGAAGGAAACCCATCTGCCGGTGTTTGTGGATGTTACCCATGCGACGGGACGCCGGGACCTATTGATTCCAACAGCGAAAGCGGCTTTAGCGATCGGTGCCGATGGCGTAATGGTCGAGGTGCACCCCGACCCATCCATCGCTTTATCCGACTCCGCACAGCAAATGGACTTTGACCAATTTGACAGCTTTATTGAAGCCATTAAACCCTACGGCCTGCACACTTCCGTACAAGAAAGCAGACTCCCTCGGTGAGGGAGTTTTGCGCGTTTTTCGAGGTATGACAAGCCGCAGGATAAAAAGTTTACATGTGATTTTTGAAAATACCGTGTCGATTAAATTTAATGGATGCAAGTTTTACCTAAAATGGTTATACTATTAGAAGGATATCGATCGAACGTAAGGAGGAAACAATGAGCGCAACAATCTATGATGTAGCACGGGAAGCTGGCGTTTCCATGGCGACCGTTTCACGTGTTGTAAATGGGAATCCAAATGTCAAACCGACCACCCGAAAAAAAGTGCAAGAAGCGATTAAACGCCTCGGCTACCGACCGAATGCGGTTGCTAGGGGATTGGCAAGTAAAAAAACGACGACGGTCGGCGTCATTATACCGGATATTTCTAGTATTTTCTTTTCGGAATTAGCTAGAGGTATAGAGGATATTGCGACCATGTACAAATATAATATTATCCTCTCAAATTCCGACCAAAATAAGGATAAGGAAATCCGATTAATTCAAACCATGTTAGGCAAGCAAGTGGACGGGATTGTTTTTATGGGTGGCCGCTTATCCGATGAACATCTTGAGGAATTTAAAAATGCGCCGGTCCCGATTGTATTAGCTGCGACAATCGATGAGAAAGGCGAAATTCCGTCGGTCAACATTGATTATGAGCAAGCCACCTTTGAAGCTGTCAGCCATTTAGTCGAACAAGGTCATCGGAGGATTGCAGCCGTTTTAGGCCCTGAAGATGATCCCATTAACGGACAGCTGAAGCTTTCGGGTTATAAGAAGGCGCTCGAATCAGGACGGCTTTCGTTTGATGACGCCCTGGTTTCCTATGGTGATTTTACATACGATTCAGGGAAAGAAGCGATGGATGCTTTTAGTGCATTGGCGGATCAGCCGACAGCTATCTTTGCTGCTACCGATGAGATGGCATTGGGGGTCATCCACGCGATCCAAGACGAAGGTAAAAAGGTGCCCGATGATATTGAAGTCATTAGCGGTGAAAACACGCGTCTTTCGCAAATGATTCGTCCGACATTGTCTTCGATTGTCGTTCCGATGTATGATATCGGTGCCGTGGCGATGCGGCTTTTGACCAAATATATGAATAAAGAGCGGGTGGACGAGCATATCGTCGTTTTGCCCCATCGCATAGAATACCGGCAATCGACGAAAGAATAAAAAACCGCGCCTCAGCCTTTTGGGCATGAGGGCGGTTTTTTATGTTGGTATGAAAAGAAAACTAAGGCTTGGCTAGCGCAAAGATTGGTAGAGCTAGTAAAGATACAAAGCTAGCCCCAAGGCGTTCGCGCCAATGGGGCTATTCATAAAAAGCAATAATGCAGTCTTACGGACTTGTTCCATTGTATCCGGTGTCGGTCGGCGGGTTATTTGCATCTGTTCCGTCATCGCTTCCTTGATCTGTCGGCGGATTTTCCGTATCCCCTGTCTTCGGATTATTGGAGGATACGAGGAGATTTCCGACCGTTGGTGACGGGGGCGATTCAAGACCTGTGATGTCAACGGCTGTGACATAGTAATACCCTTTTGCATGAGATAGGGCGGATGATAATGTTGAACCGCCGACAACATCCTTGATTTTAATAAAGGTTTTACCATTTATTGAGTGATAGATGCGATAGCCAACAACATCATCAGAGGAGCTTCTCGTCCATACCAATCGGTTTTTGTTTAAATGTATCTTTGCTATGCCTTTAGGTGCGGCATCATCCGCCTTATAAGCCGCAACCGGAATAACGCCTCCAGAAATTTTGGATTTGATATCCTTCATGTTGAGATAAGGAAAATGCGTTTTGATAAAGTCATCGCTCAACAATAACCCTGGTATGGTGAAAGCCTCAGGGGTCGTTGGAAGAGCGGGTACTTTTTTATTATTTAAAATGACATATCGCCCGCTCGCGAAGGCATTCGTATCATCTTGTTTTGGCAAAGTTTTCGTATTGACGAGATCCGTACTGACGAGTCCCGCGTTCTTGCACGAATCGGTCACCGGTCCCATCGTTAACCCACAAATCGTTTTCCGCACAATCCCATCCGGCATGGAAAACTTCTCAGTAGGTGCCATCAGCTGCGGGGCAACGGCATAGGCAGCATTGGCGAAACTCGCCCATAAAGCCGACGTGCGTCGATGATAGGAATTTCTATCTAATTGTATACGCGAAAGCAATTGTCCGTTGCTGTAGACGGCTTGTTGATCGAAGCCGGTCCATACACCGAGCGTAATATTTGGATTGGCGGCAATGAACCAAGAATCATGCCAATCTTGAGACGTACCGGTTTTACCGAACCAATCCGCATGGAAATTTAACATGCCCGGTATATCGGCTGCGGTCCCGCGTTTTAATACATCGCGCAGCATATCGATAACGAGATAGGATGTTTGTGGTGAAAAAACATGTGTTTTTTCGGTTTTATGTTGATAGATCACACGCCCATCATTTGTCTCAATCCGGTCGATCATATAGGCATCGACAAAGTTGCCACCATTGGCAAATGTGGTGTAGGCGTTTGTATTTTCTTCGACGGTTACCCCAAGTGTCAACCCGCCGATCCCCACAGGAAGCGGCCCATTATCTGGATAGACGAGTGTTGAGAAGCCCATTTTCTCAAGGTAATCGAGCGGCTGGAATTTTTGCTTATTCATCCAGTACACTTGAATGGCTGGTACGTTATGTGACTCGTACAACGCTTTTCGGGCTGTTTCAAAACCATGGTATTTGCCAATATCGGTCGATGCATAGTTGTGCGGCTCATAGTTCCCAGGATAGGTTGTCGGTAAATCCGCCAAAATGGTTCCAGGTTGAATCAGGCCGTTTTCAATCGCCGGCCCGTAATCCAAAAGCGGTTTCATTGTTGAGCCGTTTTGCCGGATCGTTTGGGTGGCGTGATTGACCTGAGAATAGTCGTACTTATCCTTTCTGCCGCCGACAAAACTGATTATCGCCCCAGTTTTGTTATCAATTAACATCGCTCCGACTTCCATCGGTAAGCGAACGGTCGTCTTTTCACCCGTCTTTGAGTTGGTGACCCGATACACTTTATCAGGTTCATACCCTTTGTATTGAAGAGCAGCCTCTTGCATTTTGTCATATATTTTTTTGTTGATGGTCGTGTAAATTTTATAGCCGTTATGTTCTAACTGTTTGTTGGCATTATCCAGAAATTCACCGAAAAGCTCGCTGTTTTTCTTTAAAGTGTCGTAATCGTACCCTGCTTTTTGCACCGTATCTTGAATGGTGACGTGAAGGCCCTGATTTCTTAAAAGGTTCGTTAAATAACTTAAGTTATTGAACCGTTCGTAATCTTTCTTTAACCGAGCGGCTTCATAACCGTTTTGGCTAGCTAGGATCTGGGCCAAGATTTCCTTGGCGCGTTGATGGACTTCGGTCATTAAGTATGGATACTGCGTCAAAACCTTGGAATGCTCTTTCGCAAAGTGCGATCGATAATCATACTTCATGGCATCGGCATACTCGGCTTTCGTGATGGCTCCGGTGTCAAGCATCCGCTTTAACACCACATGCGCCCGTTCTATACCTGCTGATAGGTCATCCTTCAGCCCGCCTTCATTTTTAAAAGGCGAATAGACGAACGGATTTTTCGGAAGCCCAGCGAGAAATGCAGCTTGCGGGATGTTCAAGTCCTTGGCGCTAACACCGAATATGCCTTGGCTTGCTGCCTCAATCCCGGCGACGTTTTGTCCAGCTGAGTTTCGCCCAAATGGTACGATATTTATGTAAGCATTAAGAATATCCTTCTTGTCAAAAAAGTTTTCTAGTCTCATAGCGAGCAAAATTTCTCTCGCTTTTCTTTTAAAAGAAACTTCATTCGTTAAAATTTGGTTTTTGACAAGTTGCTGGGTGATCGTGCTTCCTCCCGTAACGATTGGGCGATTCGTCAGCTCTTGGAAAACGGCCCGAAAAACGGCTTTCGGAACCACGCCATGATGTTCGTAAAAAAGCTCGTCTTCAGTCGATAAGAGCGCATCAATAAAATGCGGTGAGACTTGCTCAAGCGGTACCACCGTGCGTATTAAGTCGGTTTGTAGCTTGCCGAGCACTTTCTTTTCGGCAAAATAAACGGTGGTCGTCTCGGAGTAATCGCTCATCGCCTTTTTCATAGTTTCATAGCTTATAACGGGTTGATCTTTGACAAGGGAGGCAAAATAACCTGCACCAAGCCCAAAAGCAAAACAGCCTAGGATAACAAGGATGGAAAGGAATATTAAAAATAAGTTCCATACCACTTTGGAGCCGATGCGGAACCCCTTTAAGATCTTTTTTTCTTTGAGCCATGTCACGGCGTTTTGGAAATAGGTGACCCACTTTGAAGGCTCGAAGGACATCGATTTCCCTCCTTTGCATTGAATGACTGCCGTGATAAAAACAGACGAAAAGTCCTATGAACATCTTATACTAAAAAAAGGCTTTGGGAAATAGGGGTTTTAGAATGAGAAGATCAGTTTCCAGTTGGGGTGAAAGTGGAAAAATAAAGCTCTGCCTTCCCCAAAAGGGCTTGGCAGAGCAAAGCTTTCTTTATCAGCTTTAACGTGAGTAAAATTCGACGATCAAAGCTTCTGTGATTTCAGCTGGCAGTTCGGAACGTTCCGGAAGGCGTGTATAGGTTCCTTCCATTTTATTTTCATCAAATGAAAGGTATTCAGGTACGAAGTTATTCACTTCAAGTGCTTCTTTAATGATGTCCAAGTTACGCGATTTTTCTCTGACGCCGATGACGTCACCAACGTTTACGCGGTAGGATGGAATGTCCACGCGTTTGCCGTTGACGGTGATGTGACCGTGGTTGACGAGCTGGCGAGCCTGACGGCGCGTGCGCGCTAAACCAAGGCGATAAACGATGTTATCCAGGCGTGATTCCAAAAGAATCATGAAGTTTTCGCCATGAACACCTTTCATTTTGGAAGCCGCTTCAAATGTGCGACGGAATTGACGTTCATTCAAACCGTACATAAAACGAAGCTTTTGTTTTTCTTGGAGTTGCAAACCGTATTCAGAAAGTTTCTTCCGTTGGTTTGGGCCGTGTTGGCCAGGAGCATATGGGCGTTTTTCCAATTCTTTACCCGTGCCGCTTAAGCTCATGCCATAACGGCGGGATTTTTTCCAGGCTGGACCTGTATAGCGAGCCATTAAAGACTCCTCCTTTGTCATTTTATTTTTGTATAAAATGACAGCTCCGAACGGCGATTGCGGAGGCATTTTATGTTCACGCATCTTCGCCCGACAGCAGAGGTTACGCGATGCGCCTCGTTTGACGAGGCATAAAATGGTGCTCGCGCAATGACGACCGTTATACTGTCTCTCATTTTACACAACGTTCATTATATCTACCGCTACCGATTGTGTCAAGAATATGATAAAATTGTAGCCAAAGAACTAGGACATTTATCCTAAAGAGGCGGATTAAAATGGGTGAGGATAGGTTTGTTTCGAATGTGCCGCGAGTCACTGAGGCGTTAATTGAGCGGTTTAACAGAACGGTTGACCACTGTGCGTGGTTGATGCCATCCGTTAAGCCTATCTGTTTATTTTTAATAGATGTCCAACAAAAAATCCTGGCATACCGTAATTTCGGTCTTGAGATGGTGTCACATCTCCAGTCGGGTTGTGATTGGCCAATCGTTAGATCTTATTGGCCAGAAGCCGCAGTGAAAGAATGGGATACGGAACACGGAAAACTGGCTATTGTCAGCTTACGTCCGGACTTGGAGGATTTTTCCGAATATATTCGTCTTACATATCAAATGACAGCGCTTGAGACCTCGGCTTTTGATTTAAGCCGCTTTAATGGAAAAGATATGCTGATGCATTTATTGCACCGTAGCGATTATGCGCGCCGCTTGAACATCGTGCCGAAAGCCTTTGTTGAATATATGTCGGGTGTGTTTAAGAAAGATGCGGCATTGTATGTTTATAACGAGTTGGCCGAGCGTTATGACTTTCTTCTGTCCTCGAATGATGGTGGTCACACTGATTGGAAAAGCCTTTCTTTTACAGAAAATGATGTGCTGCACCTCGCTGGCGGAAAGTGGATGGCGAATATCTTCCTAGGGAAGCGAGACGCTGGCGCTGATCACCGCTGTTTGCTCTTTCCGTTATATGGCGGCCAGCGCGTATTTGCTTTGCTTCTTTTAAATATGCCTGAGGCTCCGAATGATCCTGTTGTGGTCAGACATTTAAAAGAAATCATTGATGAATTTTCAAAGTTAATGCACGAAATCCAAAACTACCTTTACAGCATAAAAATTGGCCGCCGTTATCAACAATTATATACGGTAACGAAAAAATTTCATTCGACCATGAATGATCGAGATGTGCTTGATGAGGTCCTGAAGACCATCGAGGGTCTTTACGGCCATTGCGATATCCAGTTACTGTTTACGGATGATTCTATTGACTGGGTAGATGGGGACCCCGAGGCTTTGCAAGCCTACTTAAACGGGCGTGTGCAAGTCCATCATGCCGAAAACGCCGTCCACCTATACGCACCTTTGGCCGGACGGCAAGGCGTCTATGGTGTCATAAAAATTAGCACGGACCGAAGGGATGCCTTCTCGAAAGATGATAGGGAATTTATTCAATTACTAGCCAGTACCGCTGGCCATGCTTTTGAAAATGCTAAATTATATCAACAATCCCAACGGTCGATTGCCGATTTGCGACTCATTAATAAAATGAGCCAACAGTTAAACGCCATCATGCGCTTTAACGATACCGTTGACTATTTGATCAAAGAAATTCAGGATCATTTTTCGGTCGAAGAGTTGGGGTTTTTTACGATAAGTCCTAACCAATCTCCCGTTATCTATCCGAAATGCACGCCTTTTTTTCATACCGGTGAGGGGTTAAAACTTGTTAACCGGGTGATGGAAAAACTGATTGAAGATCAGGAGGGGTTATTTCTTGGTGATGTTCACGCCGAAAATTGGTTGAACATCCCCTATCGATCCCTTATCGCTTTGCCGTTGATAACAAAAGACAGCTTTTTAGGTCTCATCGTGGCCGTCCATCGTGAGCCTTATCACTTTTCTTTTGATGAATTTCGCTTGCTTCAATCCATTGTCCGCCATTCGACGCTGGCCATTACCAATGCAAGGCTCCGCGAAGAATTGGAGCGGCAAGTGAATACCGACCAACTCACAGGGCTTTTTGCCCGCGATTATCTCAATAAAAAAGTGGAGCTATCCCTGGAGACCGACCTTAGGGGCGTTATGATTTTAATTGACATTGATAATTTTAAAATCATCAATGATACCCACGGGCATGCGGTGGGGGATGAAATCCTCATCCATGTTGCTAATATCATAAAACAGAATGTTCGGAAAACAGATATTGCCGCGCGGTGGGGTGGAGAGGAGCTCGCCGTTTATTTGCCGAATTGCACCGTTGAGCAAGGACGTGCCATTGCTGAACGCATTGTTACCAGTGTTCGAAAATCAACCGTACCGAGGGTGACAATTTCTTGCGGTCTGTCATTTTGGAGGCAAAGAGATTTTCAAGGCGGGGGTCGTGATTTATTCCTCAAAGCCGATCAGGCCCTCTATCGCGCAAAAGAGCAAGGCAAAAACCAGCTTTACATTTATCACTGAAAAGAGAAAAACGTTGGCCGCCCCCTAGAGGACGGCCAAATGTATGCGTTTTTACAATGGCAAGACATTTAACTATGATATTAGCGACAATTTCTTTATAAATGTTTTTCGAGCGTTTCGACAAATTGTTCCAAACCTTTTTGGTCGGTGTCATCGAAGCGGTCAACGATCGGGCTGTCAATGTCGAGGACACCGATGACGCTACCCTTAACGGTGATTGGGACGACAATTTCTGAACGGGAATTGGCATCACAGGCGATGTGACCTTCGAAGGCATTCACATCTTTCACCCGAATCGTTTTTCTTTCCGCAAAAGCGGTGCCGCAGACGCCTTTCCCAAAAGGGATGCGTATGCAGGCTGGAAGCCCTTGAAACGGACCAAGCACCAATTCTTTTCCATCGCTGAGATAAAAGCCGACCCAATTAATATTTTCTAAAAACTGGTTTAATAAAGCAGATGCATTGGCCAAGTTGGCGATGCGGTTCGGTTCATTTGCAATTAACGCTTCGAGCTGCTTTGCGACGAGTGCATATTGTTCTTCACGCGTCCCAGTATATTTCATCGGTGTAAACATGCTTTCCCCTCTTTCTTTTTTACTCAGTTTATCAGAAAACAGTCTGATTTTCATTTTTTTTGTCGAGTGATTTATGAAGGATAAAAGCGTAAGCCGTTGAACATCTACAATATGAGAAGGTTTAAAGAGGGTGTGAGCGATGAAAGCGAAGACGGGCGGCAAAAAGCAAATGACCAAAAAGCTGATTGCAAAAGCGGCAGCAAGGCTGTTTCACATGTACGGCTATCACGGCACCTCGGTGCGCAATATCGCCGAAGAAGCCGGTGTCAACGCTGCCCTCGTCTCTTACTATTTTGGAGGTAAGAAAGCCCTGTTGGAATATTTAATGGAAAGCTTTTATGAAGGGTATTTGCGCGTTATGGAAGAGACAATTACAGCAGAAACCGACCGGCGTCCAGAGGAGCTTTTAGTTATCCTAGCAGAAAACCTGATTCGTTATCAGCTGGATCATTTTGATTTGTCGCTCTTCGTTCATCGAGAAGTGACAACAGACTCCACGCTCGTCAGGGAACTGATGGCGACCTATTTGATGAAGGAAAAATACATGTATGAGATCATCTTTGAATCCGCACATGAGACCATCCCTTTGGTTCCGACTGATCTTTTTATCCTTCAATATCGGAATATGATTATCATGCCGTTTTTACAACCGCTTTATTTGCGCCAAGTCCACACGCTGGAACCGACGGCGGAAGTCTTTCTCAATCGTTATTTGGCAATGGTCAAAGAGTGGGTCGATCATATGTTGACCCCAGTTGTACAGTAAGCGTTGCACGATGCCTCGTTTGGTATACCATGTCCTTATCGGTCCATTGATCGAGGAGCATTTTTTTTACGGAACTTGCCTGAGAACGATAAAAAATATGTCATAAAACGTCAATTCATGATATGATTAAAACTACTAATGCATTTTGGTCGAACGGAAAATGCGTGGCTTTCGAATGGGGGAAGTTTCGGTATGGTATATGCAATTGTCGGCATTATTCTTCTTTTTGCTGCCATTGTCGTTTATGGCTCTATCATGCGCCGGCGCATATTCAAACAAATTGATCGATTTGAATCATGGAAAATCGATATTTTAAATCGGCCGATAACAGAACAAATTTCCAGAATAAAAGAACTAAAAATGGTCGGTGAAACAGAGAAAAAATTTGAGAAGTGGCGCGCCGATTGGGATGAAATCGTAGCAACGGAATTGCCGATGATTGAAGAAATGCTTTTCGATGCCGAAGAACTCACCGATCGCTTTCAATTTGGAAAAGCACAAAGCACCCTCCGGGATATTCAGAAAAACCTCGAAAACATTGAAGACCAGATCAAAAAGATGCTTGATGATTTAAATGAAGTGGTCGAAAGCGAAGAAAAGAACCGGCAAGATATCGTAAGGGTTAAAGAGCAATACCACAATTTGAAGCGCGAACTGATAACCCGCCGTTCTTATTACCGGGAAGCGGGTGACTATTTAGAAAAAGAACTGACTCAAGTTGAAACCGATCTCTCCCAATTTGAACAACAAACGGATGAAGGCAATGTCATAAAGGCAAGAGAAATTCTCATCGGCGCCAAAGATCGTCTTGAAACGCTAGCGAATTTAGTCCAAGAGATCCCTGACTTATATAAGGATATACATACGGTTATCCCTAAGGAATTAAACGAAATAGAAAACGGCATGAAAGACATGATCGAAAATGGTTATTCCCTTGACCACCTCAATCTTGAGGATTGGCTTGCGCAAACCCGCAAAGCTTTGCAACTCTTCGATGAGGGCATGAGGAAAGCATCCTTCGCCGATGTCAAAGAAGGGCTGGAAAATACGTTTGAACAAGTGGAATGGGTATACGGCAGACTAGAAAGAGAAGTCGAGTCCAAAAACCGATTGCGCGAAGAAGCACCTGTCATTCGCCGTGATTTAGAAATCGTTGGGGAGAAAATCAAAGACATCAATAAAGAAACCGAAGTCGTCAAACAAAGTTATTACATTGATGAAGAAGACTTGAAAACCCAAAGTGAAATCGATAAAACGTTTAAGAAATTGGAACAGGAATTTCAGGAAGTGGACCAAGTCCTTAATGAAAATAAACAAGCGTTCAGCATCCTTCACGAAAAAATGGAAGACATGAAAGAGCATATCGATGTGCTGCGTGACAGTGTTGACCGTTTTAAAGAATTTTTAACGAATTTGCGTAAAGATGAGATGCTGGCCAAAGACACCTTGCAACAATTAAAGGAACAATTATTGGAAGCCCGCCGAAAAGTTCGAAAAAGCAATCTTCCTGGTATCCCCAATAGTTATATGACGATTGTCGAAGAGGGTGAGGAGATACTCAGGGAAATCAGTCAAAAACTTGACATGAAGCCGCTCACGATGCCGACGATCCATCAGCTTCTCGATGAAGCCCGAGAGAAAATTGTGTTGGTTAAAGAAAAAACTGATGAGATGGTGGAATCGGCCATTTTAACTGAACAGCTCATCCAATACGGCAATCGCTATCGCAGCCAAAATCCCGAACTGGATGAGGCGCTCCGTAAAGCGGAAAGCTACTTCAGAAGCTATAATTACAGTGAAGCGGTGGAATTAGCCGCTTTAGCCATCTATAAAATCGACCCGAGCGTCATTAAACGCTTTAAAGTCGAAATTGAAGAGGTCGTCTGAATCAGTCGATCTCTTTTTCATTTGGGGTTGGGCGGCCAACTCGCCAATAAGCTGAATCTTTTGTTACCATTTTGACTGTTGCATGTGAAAAAATTGCTTGCTGGTGAGAAAATGGTGTATAGTGAATGGTTGATGGACCATGCCAAAGCTTATCCATTTTTACGCTTGGAAAATAAGGAATCGGTTATGCTATGATGCAGGATAAAGCTTTTGATGTATGATTTAAGGAGCAATCGTTATGATATATTTTGATAACAGTGCGACTACGAAACCGTATCCCGAGGTATTGGACACTTACCGGACGGCAGCCGAACAGTTTTTTGCCAATCCATCCTCGATTCACAAACTCGGTGGCCGTTCAGAAGAATTACTGAAGAAATCACGAGAGCAGGCGGCTCAGCTTCTACGCGTCAAACCGCAGGAAGTGATTTTTACTTCCGGAGGCACGGAAGGCAATAATTTTGCGATTAAAGGTACAGCCTTCGCGTTTCGCCATCGCGGCAAACACTTGATGACAACACGTGTGGAACATCCAGCCAGTCTCCGGGCGTTTGAACAGTTGGAAGCGCTCGGTTTTGACGTCACTTACCTCGAAGTGGACCGTAACGGCCGCATTTCTTTAGATGATGTCAAAAAGGCTTTGCGTGAGGATACAATACTTGTTTCAGTCATCCATGTTAATAATGAACTTGGAACGATTCAACCCGTTAAGGAAATCGGTCAGTTGTTAAAAGATCGGCCGAAAACGCTTTTTCATGTCGACCATGTTCAAGGCTTTACAAAAGTACCTTTAGATTTTCATGAGGCAAACATTGATTTATGCACGATCAGCGGCCATAAAATCCATGGGCCGAAGGGTACGGGTATCCTTTATAAGCGTGAAGGCATCATGTTGAGCCCGCTCTTAGCAGGTGGTGGACAGGAATTCGGTTTTCGTTCGGGTACGGAAAACTTGCCAGCGATCGCTGCTTTTGTGAAGGCCATGCGCTTGTCGCTTGAACGCGCCCAAAACGGCGGCATCGCTCGGCTGCGAAACATGACCGACCGTCTCCGCCAAGCACTTGCTTCCCATCCGCTCTTATCTTTTAATACGCCGAGCGGAGCAAGCGCCCCACATATTTTAAATCTAACGGTCAAAGGCATACGTTCTGAGGTGCTCGTACACGCTTTGGATCGTCAAGGGATCTATGTGTCGACGAAATCGGCCTGTTCCTCGAAAACTCAAGAACCGAGCGCCGTATTGCTCGCAACAGGATTGTCTGAAGAAGACGCTTCTCATGCCATTCGCATTAGCTTATCTTTTGAAAACACGATGGATGAAGTGGAAAGCTTTTTAGACATCTTTATGCAAACGATCGATAAATTGGAAACCGTAATGGAGTGATCGCCGTGCAATATGATTCGATGATTTTAACATTTGGAGAAATGGCTTTAAAAGGAAAAAACCGAAATTCATTTACCGATTTGCTTTATAAACATGTCAAAAAACAATTGGCACCATTTCCTGATGTAGACATCAAAAAACATTTTGACCATATCGAAGTTGCTCTAAATGGCCGACCCGCTGAGGACGTGGCGGAACGGCTTCGCCATGTGTTTGGCATCCACTCCATGCGCTGTGCCATTTCCGTTGAAAACGATTTAGAAAAAATTCAAGAAGCTGCTTTAAAAGTCGTGCGTGCCGAAAACGCCGAAGCGCGCACGTTTAAAATTTCCGCCAAGCGCAATAACAAACAATTTCCCATCAATTCCATGGAATTAAACCATAAAGTGGGAAGTTTTATTCTTAGAAATACCGAACACTTAAAAGTGGATGTGCATCATCCCGATTTGGAAATAAAAATTGAAGTGAGAAATACAAAAACGCGCATTTATGGAAAAACCTTTGCCGGCGAAGGAGGTATGCCGGCCGGTTCAGCAGGGAAAGTTCTTTTGCTTTTATCCGGCGGCATTGACAGTCCAGTTGCGGCTTATCAAATGATGCGCCGCGGGGCAACGGTAGAAGCCATTCATTTTCACAGCCCGCCATATACAAGCGACAGAGCAAGACAAAAAGTGGTGGATCTTGCGGAAAAGTTGCAGGAATATGCGGCTGTTGATCTAAAACTCCATATTGTCCCTTTCACCGAGGCGCAAATTGCGATTCGGGACAATGTGCCTGAGAATTATCGAATGACGATCATGCGCCGCGTCATGTTGCGCATTGCGGAAAAAGTGGCAGAAAAGCGCGGGGCGCTCGCTTTAGTTACCGGTGAAAGCCTTGGGCAAGTTGCGAGCCAAACGCTCGAGAGCATGAATACCATCAATGAAGTCACGAATCTGCCGGTGCTTCGTCCGCTTGTTGCGATGGATAAATTAGACATTATTCAAATCGCTAAAAAAATTGACACGTATGAGATTTCCATTCGGCCTTATGAAGATTGCTGTACGCTCTTTTTGCCGAGGCAACCGAAAACAAAACCCGACCGCGCACACGCCAATCGTTTTGAAGCATATCTTTCGGTCTCTGAGTTGGTGGATCAGGCGATCGGTGGCATCGAAACCGTCGATGTCGGACGCATTCAAGATGATTTGAGTTCGCTGTTATAAAAGAAATAATTACCATAAGGAATACTGCATGTTTTCACCCCTTGTGAGTCATTCTATAGGTACACAAGGAGGTGAGACAATATGGCTAACAACAACAGCAATCAAATCTTGGTTCCTGGTGTAGAGCAAGCTCTTGATCAAATGAAACAAGAAATTGCCCAAGAATTCGGTGTACAACTTGGTCCTGACACGACTTCTCGCGCAAACGGTTCTGTCGGTGGTGAAATCACGAAACGTCTCGTTGCAGCTGCGCAACAACAACTTGCCGGCGGCCGTACCTTCTAATATGTAATTGAATAAACCATGGCTGAGAGTGGCTTTGGGGCCACTCTCGTTTTTTATACGACGAGTCGCACGCCTTCCCTTAAAAGGCTTGCACTGGGCTTTTTGATCAGGCAAGAATACGGATAACTAAGTTTCTGCTATCGCCTTAAAAGACATAGAAAAGCTATCTTCTTTATTTTTTATCGACAAAAACTCACAAAAATTCCCTATGCCGTTAATCTTCAAAAAATTATATGGATTTCGTATAATGGAAGGTGAGGAAAGACGAATAAGAAAGGGGAATTGGTTCGTGGAAAACTTAGTCGCACCCGAATTTTACAACCTGACGGAAGAAATCGAAAAACATGCGCAAGACCCGGACAAGCTGGCTTTGAAATATCTTGGGACTGACGGCACGTTGGTCACCATGACCTATTCTGAATTGATAAAGAAAGCTAATCGTTTAGCTAATGGCTTGACCTCTCTAGGACTAGAGAAAGGTGACCGTCTTCTCATCATGATGCCCCGCGCGATCGATACATATGTTGCCTATATTGCTGCCCTTAAAGCGGGACTAGTTATCATCCCATCTTCGGAAATGCTCCGTCCCAAAGACTTGACTTATCGCTTAAATCATTCGGAAGCTCGCGCGATCTTAACGCATGAACGACTGACCAAAAACTTTCATGGCGCTGACCTCACTGGCGTTGCGGTTAAAATCGTCGTCGGCAAAGCACCGTCTTCCGACTGGATTGTATATGAGGAATTATTAAAAACCCATTCGGATGTTTTTCAAGCCGTACAGACGCAAAAAGATGATATGGCCTTCATTTCCTATACATCCGGAACGACGGGAAATCCGAAGGGGGTCGTTCATGTTCACGCATGGGCCTATGCGCATTTACGAACAGCTGCCAAAAGCTGGCTTGATATTCAACCTGAGGATACAGTTTGGGCGACAGCAGGTCCTGGATGGGCAAAATGGGTTTGGTCGCCTTTCGTCTCTACATTAGGTTCTGGGGCAACCGGTTTTGTCTATGGTGGGCCCTTTGACCCAGTCCGTTATTTGAGCATTTTACAGGACTTTGATATCAATGTTCTCTGTTGTACGCCGACCGAATATCGCTTGATGGCAAAAGTTGACAATCTTGCGGATTACAAGCTCCCGCATTTGCGCAGTGCCGTATCCGCCGGTGAGCCGCTCAACATCGAAGTCATCGAGACCTTTAAAAAGCATTTCAACGTTCTCGTCCGCGACGGCTACGGCCAAACGGAAAACACGTTAATTGTCTGCACGCAGAAAGACATGGTGCCGAAACCCGGTTCCATGGGCAAACCAACGCCGGGAAACCGCGTTGAAATCATTACGGAAGACGGCGATGCTGCGGATGTCGGAGAAGTCGGTGACATTGCCGTTCATATCAGTACCCCAGCCCTTTTTAAACGGTACTATAAAGATGAAGAACGCACGGCGCAAGCATTCAGAGGAGAATATTACATTACAGGTGACCGCGCCCGAAAGGATAAAGACGGCTACTTCTGGTTTGAAGGTCGCCGCGATGATATTATCATCAGCGCGGGCTATACGATCGGCCCCTTTGAAGTCGAGGATGCCTTAGTTAAGCACCCGAAAGTGAAGGAATGCGCTGTTGTGGCGAGCCCCGATCCGGATCGCGGGCATGTGGTGAAAGCGTTTATCGTATTGCGAAACCCCGATGACAAATCGGATCCCCATCTCGTCAAGGAACTGCAAGACCATGTGAAAACATTGACGGCACCGTATAAATATCCAAGAAAAGTGGAATTTGTCGATGACCTTCCAAAGACGACTTCCGGAAAAATTCGCCGCGTCGAGCTCAGGGCGCGCGAAAACCAAGCTCAATAAATCATTGTTCAAATGTTCCGTCGAACACTTGCGACGGAACATTTTGGTTTTTATGGACATTTTAATGTTTTAATTTTTGGTTTCCGGTTGATGATAAGAGTAGGGGAAGGGGGTGGCCGTCATACAGTTACTAGCCGCTATCATCATCCTCACGCTTTTCGGCCTCATTGTCCTTTTCTTTATCTTTGGCCTAATGCATGTCTATATAGATGTGAAAGTGATTGATTTTCATCTTGATTTGAAAGTCTCCTTGTATTTATGGAAATTACGCCTCACAACGTTTTCATTTTCTGACATAGCGGTCGACACCTCACGCTTTATTAAAAACAAAGCCGACGACGGCACATACGCGGAAGATAAGGCGGAGGCGACTTCAGCCCGCAAAAAGGTGGCCATACCCACTTACATAAAATATGATCTCGAAGCGCTAGGGAAGCTTTTAAACATGATCCACATCCATAAAATCAAATGGGCGACAACGATAGGTTTGGATGATGCTCAGCTCTCGGCCATTATCAGTGGGGTTATTTGGGCAATAAAGGGTCAGATTATGGCTTTTTTGTTTAACCGTATAAAGCAAGTGGAAAGGCCGATCATGGATGTGCGCCCTGTCTTTCAAGGATGGGCATTCAGTACGCATTTTACGTGCATGATCAGTTTCCGTATTGGGAAAACTATCCTCGCAGTCTACCGGATCGCTAAAAGATGGAAAAGGAGGCAACGACTATGCCAGAACATCCAATACAAGGCTTAATGAAGACGGCGCTGGAGAGCTTGCAAGAGATGACGGATGTCAACACAATCATCGGCGACCCGATCGAAACACCCGACGGCAATGTTATTTTAACGGTCTCCAGAGTCGGGTTCGGATTTGCGGCGGGCGGCAGTGAATTCATGTCCGGTCAATCGGATGGCAATTCCCAAGGCGATTCCAGTCAAGGGGGATCTGGCTTGCCGTTTGGCGGCGGCTCGGGCGGCGGTGTATCGATTACCCCTATTGCTTTTTTAATCGTCGGACCGCACGGTATTAAAACCATTCATTTGGATAACAGCACGCATATTTATGAAAAAATGCTCGATTTTGCCCCGCAGGTTGTTGATAAAATCCAGAATATGTTAAACGGTTCAAAAAAGATGAAGAGCCAAGGCAGTGAAGCACAAAATGGCCGAAGCGGCACCCGCCGGAAAACCAACCAAGAACAAGAGGACTATTTCAGCTGATTGCTGTTTTGCGATCAGCTTTTTATTTTTATACACATGCTATATGGAAGAACTGAGGTTAAAAAGGCAAAAATCGTGAGCGGGCACGATGACCATGCAGAACTAGCCGTGAAAACGTCCAGAACGGCATTTATGCCCGTTTTTTAGCGAGGAAAGCCGCCTTGATCAGCATCTGTTCCAGAAAAACGAAAAATCTAGAGCTTACCATGAAAATCTGCCAAAGTGATGGTTAAGCCCGTTTTTTTTTGCCCTAACAGGTGTCCGAGCAGCTCAAACAGTAAAATCTTTGAAGGAACCTCGTTTGTCGTATAAGATGGTGGTATAAGTTTTCATTGGAGGAATGGCCATGGATGTCGTTCACGAATGGTTTGACGTATTGGACCGTTCAGCTGAGAAAATTGCCAAGCACACCGATGTCCCGTATCTAGAGGGACTTGTGATGACGGCAGACAACATCGTTTGGGAAAAGACAGACCCGGAGGCAATCGAGCGGGAATTGCAGACGCTTTACGAAAGGCTTTACCGTTTAGAAACGAGTGCTGAACAAGTAAGAAAAGCCCTTCAGCTTTCGATTCTCAAAGGGATGAAAAACGCGTCTCAACCACAACATCAAATGACGCCAGATGCCGTGGCCTTATTTATAAGTTACCTCGTCAACAAATTCCCTTTAAAAGACGGTTGGACACTTTTGGATCCGGCAGTCGGAACAGGGAATCTCTTGACTTGTGTCTTGAATCATGCCCAAAAAAAGTACGGACAAGCCCAGGGTGTCGATGTTGATGAACTATTGATAAAACTTGCTCTATCTAGTGTCAATTTGCAGCAACACGATGTAGAGCTTTATCGCCAAGACAGTCTCCGGCCGTTACTCATCGACCCGGTAGATATTGTTCTATGTGATCTGCCTTATGGTGTTTATTACGACAAGGAGAATGCCAAGCGCTTTAAGACGGCAACGACGGAAAAGCCTTTAAGCCAATTTTTGATGATCGAACAAGCACTTTCGTATACCAAACCGGGCGGATTTCTTATTTTTATTATTCCGAACGATTTATTCGCGATGGACAATGACCGCTTGCTCCATGCGGTCATTCAAGAGGCGGGAATCGTCCTCGGGATTTTGCAACTTCCAAAAACCATGTTTCGTCATGCCGATTTTGCTAAAAGCCTTTTATTATTGCGCAAAAAAGGCGACGGGGTAAAAACTCCTCGGCAAGCATTACTAGCCGAATTGCCAAGTTTCAAAAACCGCGAGGCAATGACCGCGATGATGAGCCGCATAAATCAATGGTTCGGCGAAAATTTTTCTGATGGTCAATAACCATCCGCCGATTTTTCCCATTCGATGAGAGGGCAATCGGTGTCGGATAAACAACGGACTTAAGCCGGTGTTTTTTCATGCTTTTGGACCAGGAGGATCGCCTTATGAGTGTTCATGAACATAAAAAACAAGCTCAAAAAACAGTAAATTGTGCGGTGTTAACCGTCAGTGATACGAGGGATGAAAAAACGGACAAAAGCGGGGCGCTTATCATCGATATGCTCCAAAAAGCCGGCCACCATGTCGTTGACCGGAAAATCGTTAAAGATGAAAAGGATGCGATTTTAACGTCCCTAAACGCTTGGCTTGACCGTGACGGCATCGATGTGATTTTAACGAATGGCGGTACTGGAATCGCCAAGAGAGATGTCACGATCGAGGCTGTTGAAGCTTTGTTCGAGAAAACGATCCCGGGTTTCGGTGAATTGTTCCGGATGTTGAGTTACACAGAGGACATCGGATCGAGTGCGATGATGAGCCGGGCTAGCGCCGGAACGAGCCGAGGCAAAGTCCTTTTTTCGATGCCTGGTTCAAGTGGGGCGGTGCGCCTCGCCATGACGAAGCTCATTTTACCGGAACTCGCTCATGTCGTTTACGAACTCCACAAGTAGATCCTAAGAGAAAAAACTCTTATATTCACGGAATCCGGTCATTTGCGGAAAATGGCCGGTTTTTATATGCCATTTTTCTCTAAAAATGTAATGAGATAGATCGAGGGGCTGAAGGCGATAGGACACGACACGCCATCGGAGAAGGTTCAGCTTTCATCCATCAGCTTTTAACGTTCAAAAGATCCCGCCATGCTAATAGCTTCGCCATACTCTTACATATCCCTATACACAATGAAGCAGACTATGAATAAGGCTTGCCACTAAACATACGGAGGGATAATGATGGCTGACCACAAAAACGTTCATTACGATCCGGAAGGTGAAAAAATCGTCCATCAGCAAATTACAGAATCTTACCAAAGCGGTGTCATTGATCGCATACTAGAGAATGAAAAGCTTATCGCTGAAAAAGAGGAAAGCACGGGCCAATAAGTCGTGGCGGTACAGAATTTTTTCGGCGTGATGAAAAAGCGCTGGGGAGGGCTTCCCTTCGTTGGGATGCCCTTACTTTTTGCCGCTCCTATGGTAAATTGGTTAGCACAATTCAGTAGCCAACGGATACGTTAAAATTCGAACATAACGAGAATACCCGCCGAAACGCGCCCCCTCAAGTTGTGTTGGGACACCAACTTCATGTCTTCATAACCCTACACTTGTCCGAACGTGAATGGTCTTTGATTTACGAGTCTAACTTTTTGGGATTATAATAATCAAAAAACAGGGAGCGAGGGGTATAGTGCGACATGCTATTATAACTGCTGGTAGCAAAGGACTCGGCCGAATGGTTACAGAAGCTTTTTTGGCAAAAGGTTATGCCGTGACCGTCAATTATCGAAGCGACGAGAAGGCGGTTGTCGATTTAAAAGCCAAATGGGAAGCAGCTCAGGATCGGTTGCAAGTAATAAAAGGCGATATGACCCGCCGAGAAGATATCGATGCATTGGTAGAAGGGGCTTATCGGCGTTTTGGGCGGATCGATTGTCTGATCAATAATGCTGGTCCTTTTGTTTTTACACGCAAACCAATCATTGACTACAGTGAAGACGAATGGTTCGAGATGATCAACGGCAATTTAACCAGTGTCTTTCGGCTAGTAAAAAAGGTTGTGCCGATCATGAGACGACAACACTTTGGACGCATCATTACATATGGTTTTCAAAATGCTGATGTGGCACCGGGATGGATACATAGAGGACCATTTGCTGCGGCAAAAACCGGCTTGGTGTCTTTAACGAGGACAATTGCCTTAGAAGAAGCGGCATACGGCATTACCGCCAATATGGTATTACCGGGATTAATTGAAGATGACATGAAAGAAGCAACGATAGCGATGGCTCGGGAGGATCGGAAAAAAAGGACGCCGATCGGACGGTCTGTTACAGGAGAAGACATCGCCCGCACCATTCTTTTCTTATGCGCGGAAGATTCGGAAATGATTACCGGAGCCGTTGTGGATATGACCGGCGGAAAAGATGTCATCAACCGAATGAGAAGCTAGTGTAACGCTAGGAA
>Ga0310828_1000806_pt1 | contig 25136 bp, 20 predicted proteins | sample WT_ome_3_FD_202242 | JGI IMG/M metagenome (GOLD analysis project Ga0310828, IMG submission 202242) | Sorghum-adapted microbial communities enriched on wild type (WT) sorghum from Joint BioEnergy Institute, Emeryville, California, United... ... | reverse complement strand
CGGTCGGTAGGCGCAGGCATCCTCGAGGGAGTCGGTGATGGAGGAGGACGAGGAGGAGGCGTTCGCGCTCTTCCTCAGGCCCTCTTGGATCATGGCGTGAATCTCGTCGTAGTTCGGCTCCCACGGGGAGATGATCTTGTTGGTGAAGGCGACGCTCGTGACCTTCGCTCGCTTCACCTTCAGCGACAGGTCGACGAACGCCGGCAGCATCGACTGTGGGATGTCGGTGAAGACCAGGTCCTTGGAGGACTTGGCGATCGCCTCGAACCGGGTGAGCACCTTGATGGGGTCGGCCTGGTCGATGATCGCCTTGATGACGCAGCGCTGGCGCAGCATCCGTTGGTAGTCGTCGAGGCCCCACCGTCCACGCGCGAACCACAGCGCGTCGAAGCCGTCGAGGTGCTGGTTGGGCCCCGGCTGGATCCAGCCTCCTGGCTTGAGCCCCTCCTCCTCGCTGCCACCCTTGGGCACCGGGTAGTTCACGTTGACGGTGATGCCGCCGAAGGCGTCGATGAGCTGCTCGAACGCCTTGAGATTGACCAGGACGTAGTAGTCGATGCGCAACCCGAGGGCACCGCTCACCGCGAGCTTGGTCGCGTCGGCGCCCGGGTTGTCGCTGTCGAGCAGGTCAGGATGCTGGTCGGGGACGTTCTCGTAGATCGAGTTCAGCATCCACTCCAGCTGGTCACCGGGTCCCGCGTAGATGCCGTTGGGGTAGGCGTCGGCGAGCACGGAGTCCTTGGGGAACGGGATCTTGCGCAGGTTGCGCGGCAGGCTGAACAGCACCGTGTCGCCGGTGCGGGTGTCGATGCTGGCGGTGATGATGCTGTCGGGTCGAATGCCGATTCGGTCGTGACCACCGTCACCGCCGAGCAGCAGGACGTTGACACGATCCTGACCTGCCCACGGGTCTTCGACGGTCACCTTGGTCGGTCTGGTCGCGCTCTTGCTCTCCTTCTTGGCGAAGATGTGCTCGACCATGTCCTTCTGGACCATGGCGTATCGGCTCGCCACGCTCAGCGGGGCCGCGACGACGCCGATCAAGGCGAGGACCGCGCCGACACCGACAAGCCGTTGCCATGCCCTTGCGGTGCTGGGTCGCAGCGACCGATAGGTCGCGAGGATGACGACCGCCCACGCGACGGCCAAGGCGGGGAGGATGATCGCGGCGAGCCGCAACGCCTTGGGCTGGACAGCCCAGTGCAGCAACGTCCGTCGCTCCGCTATGACGGCGTAGACGGCAGCGCCGACGAGGAGCGCGAAGAGGGCGAGCACTGTCAATCCGACCTTGCGTCGACCTGCCTTGATCAGGCCAAGGCCGGGAACGAGTCCGCCAACGACTGTCAGAACCAGCGCCCGGCCGAAGATTCTCGCTGGTGATGCGCTGGCTGACCGACTGGTGGAGGGCTCGTGCGACGAAATCTGCTCGTCTTCGCGTGGCTCCGGCATGCCAACCATCGTGGGCGTCTGACCACACCCATATCGACGGTTCAGGTATCCAAGGACCAGTTCGCCGAAAAGTGTGGATGATTGGCTGGCGCATCCGGGCTGCCGCGACTCAGGCTGGCTCGCGCAGCATGGGTTGCAGGCTGGGCCCGTTGTCGGGCAGCCGGATCGGGGGACCGTAGTCGACGAACCCGTGGCGGGCGTAGAGCGCGCGGTTGCGAGTCGTACTCGCCTCGAGGTAGGTGGCGAGGCCGTCCTCGTCCGCGGTCCGGAGACCGTGGCGCAGCATCGCGCTTCCCAGCCCACGACCGCGATGCCTCGGTAAGACCGCCATCTGCGCGAGGTAGAGGTAGGGGTACTCGGACGGGTGGGCGTGGGCCGTCGCCGTCATCACCGTGACGAAACGATCGACGTAGGGTCCGTAGATCGTCCGGACGGTCGTCATCAGCTCGCCCTGATCGTCGTCGGGGTCCGATCCGTCGACGCGGGACCAGACGGAGACGCCGGCGATCTGTGCCCCACCGGCGACGACGAGCGCACCGTCGTCGATCTGAGCGCCCAGGTAACGCCGAAAGGCGGTGGCGTGACCCCACGCGCGCCTCCGCTCTTCATCGGGCAGCATCCACGCCGCGACCGCCTCGTCCCAGACCGCCGCCGCGAAGACAGCGGTGACCTCGTCCAGGTCGCGAGGTGTCGCGCGGCGAACCGTGATCGGAGGCGGGGTGTCGGACATGACTTCTCTCCCGAGCTCTCAGCGGATGGCTGTCGTGAGGGTCAACGGGTGCGCGCGGTGTCAGGTTCCAAGCGCCGTCGTGCCGGCCACTGTGGAGGCGCCTTGACCGATCCAGGACCTTGTCCGTGATCGAAGCCTCCATTACGGTCCTCCGGTAACCGCTCTCCGGGCAGTGGTGAAGGGCGATTCCACGTCGAGTTCCCACCGGAGTGCTGGAGGAATCCCCATGGTGTTCGAGGCGAATCCCTCAAGCACGAAGGCTCCCGATCGTCCGTCGTGGCATCGTCGGGGGACCTTGGAGCGCCGGCGCTTCCTGGGATTGGCCGCAGGTGGCCTCGGTGCCGCGTTGTCCTTGGGAACGGGGCGTCCCGCCTTCGCCAGCTCGTCCGCTGGCGAAGAAGCGCCGACCGCGCACCGTCTCTCCCCGCGTGTGCCGGGACTGGCAGGTCCGGCGCCGTTCGTCGGCGCGGCCGAGCTGCCGCTGTTGAGCGGACCCGACCTGCCGATCGGCTTCTTCTGGCCACCGCCTCAGCCGTTCACCACCAGCGAGCGGTACGCCGAGATCGCCGAAGCCGGCTTCACGTGGGTCCTCGGCGTCAACGGCATCGTCGACTTCCCCGTCAACGACACGATGTTGAGGCTGTGCGAGGAGCACGGCCTCTACGGCGTCCCCACCGACTTCCGCATCTACGGAATCCGCGACTACCCCCGGGACCAGTGGCGGCAGATCTTCATCGACACGCTCGCCGAGTACCGGCCATATCCGGCGTTCGCCGGCCTACACCTGAAGGATGAGCCCACCGAGGAGTGGTACCCGAGCATGGCCGAAGTCTTCCGCCTGGGTCGGGAGCTGGCCCCGGACGTCCTGTTCCACACCAACGCCGCTCCCTGGCACACGGGGGATGCGCTGCGGGAGCTCATCGAGGTGCTGTCACCCCCATGGTGTCGTTCGACAACTACCCGTTCCGGCGGACCGGTGACAACCTCGGCTTCCTGGAACAGTGGGGCGAGGTGCGCGCGGCCGGCCTGACGTACGACCTCCCGACGTGGGTCTACGTGCAGTCGTTCACCAGCACCAACTACCGACGCCCCACCCCGGAGGAGCTGCTGTGGCAGATCAACGTCAGCCTCGCCTTCGGTTGCAAGGGCATCCAGTACTTCACCTACTGGACTCCAGAGGTCTACGCCGAGTTCGGCCCCGGGTTGATCACACTGGACGGCCAACGCACCGACCTGTACTACGCCGCCAAGGACATCAACAACAACTGGCTGGCGCGCGTGGGCCGGCAGCTCAAGCCCTTGCGCCCGGAGGTTCTCGGCATCGCCAACCTGCTGGACTTCCCGCCGCCTGGGTTACCCGCGTTCGCACCGGACGAGTACGTCGCCGAGTCGTGGGGCGACCCGGTCATCCTCAGCCAGTTCAGCAAGCCCGATGAGCCGAACTACCGCTGGCTGCTGGTCGTCAACTACTCCTACAAGGAGCCTTGCCGAGTCCGTGTCAACCTTGGCCGACGGGTCCGTGGTCGCGGCATCGCCGTCTTCGACCCGTCGACCGAGCGCTACGTCGAGGTGCCCCCGCCGCGGAAGCGCCTGGACATCAGGCTCGACACCGCCGCGGCGGCGCTGTACCGGCTGCCGGTTCGAGCGGAGAAGGAGAGGACCTCGCGGTGACCGGACAGTGGTGGGGTCGGGTGGTGGCCCGCGACGTGATGCCGACGAAGATCGCCGTGCGCGTGTCCCCCACCGAGAATTTCATGCCGCGCGGAGTTTCTCGGACCTTCGAGGTGACGATCTGGGCGCAGGGACGCAAGCGGGTCAGGGGCACGCTGACTGCTGCGGGCCCCGACGGTTGGGAGCTCGCGCCCGCATCGCAGCGGTTCGAGCTCGACAGCGACGGCCTGCCCGTCCACGGCGTCTACACGGTCTCGGCGACCCCGCTCGCCGACGCCGACCTCCTCACCGAGCAGACGCTCACGTTCGTCGGACAGACCGACAAGGCGGGCGGTGGAGGCGTGGCGACCGACTCCGCGACGGCGGGGGTCACCGCCGTCTGGTCGGCCGGCGACGTGGTCCTCGCCCTGGACGCGGGGCCGCCGGGCAGCCCGGTCCTGGAGGGGTACGCGGTGCTCACGCCGGACACGACCTGGGACCCCACGCGCGGTTATGGCTGGGTGGGAGCGCCGCCACAAGCACGAGACCGGCAGGTTCTCGATCCGCTGCGACGAGACTTCGTGTTCAACCGCGAGGTGGGCACACTCCGGCTCGCCGTCCCTCCGGGTGTCCATCGCGCCTACGTCCTCACCGGGGATCCACAGTTCACCTCCAGTCACACCGTCGTCTACCTCGACGGCAGCCGGGTCGCTGAGACGGACCACCTCCTCGGGCCCGGTGAGTTCGCCTGGCTGACCTTCACCATCGAGGGCGGGGACGCCGGGCGCACGGTCGACCTCGTCCTCGACGGAGAGGCCCACGAGGAGTACTGGCGGCTGGGCGCGCTCGTGGTGACCTGATCGCTGTGCGCCGTGCGTGACCTGCGTGAGCGCGCGGCGACCGACGGGCTCGTCGGAGGAGGTCACGCCGTGCGGGTCGAGGGAGAGTCGACCGTCCCGGCCGCCGCGAGGACCGCGTCGGCGACGTCCTCCGCCGGCCGCCGAGCGTCGATGATCGTGGCGCCGAGGCTTCGATACATGGCCTCGATTCGCTCGGCTAGGTCGAGAGCCGCGGCGAGCTCCTCGGGGCGCCGGCCGAACGCGTTCGTCGCACGGGTCTGGAGGCGATGTCGAATCGTCTCGGCGTCGGCGACCAAGCAGACGATGAGGTCGAAGAGGTCCCGAACCTCGTCCTCGTTCTCGACGTATCCGCAGAGGAACGTCGTCCACCCGCGTGCCCGCTCCGCGAGGGTCTCGACCTTCGCCCGGGTGATCCGCCAGGCGTAGCGATCCAGCCACCCGGCTGGCACCGGATACGGAGGATCGGCGACAACCTCGCCACTGCTGCGGTCGACCCAGCGGTTGTAGCCGTCCCAATCGGCGTCGACCGCCAGGTGGCCCCTGCTCCTCAGCACGGCACACACGGTCGACTTGCCGACGCCCGCGGTTCCGGTCACCCACACCAACGGCACCGAACAAGCGTACGAGGACGAGTCCTGGTCCTGGCGGTGCGAGGGTGGTGCGGTCTCCGCGCTTGCCGCGGCTACCCGTCCAGAGGAGGGTGCGCGACCGGCGCGTTCGCGGCCGCGAGGTAGCCGCTCGCCTGGCGCAGGAACATCTCCCGATACAGGCCGCGTCGTTCCATCAGCTCGGCATGATGTCCCTGCTCGACGATCCTCCCCTCCTTCAGCACGATGATCGAGCTGGCGATGCTGGCCAGCGCTAGGCGGTGGCTCACGATCAGCGCGCTTCGGCCTTCCGCCATGTCCCGAAGGCAGGCACGCACCTCGTGCTCCGTCTGCGGGTCGATCGCGGACGTCGGTTCGTCGAGCACGACGAGCCCTGGCGCGACGCGCATGAGCGCCCGCGCGATCGCGAGGCGCTGTCACTGGCCCTCGGACAGGTCGATACCGCCTTCCAGCTCCTTGGTCAGTGGGACGTCGAGGCCGAGCGTTGAGCGATCGGCGAGCGGCCGGAGACCTACCTTGTCGAGCGCGGAGACGATCGCCGCGCGCTCGTCACGCTGGTCGACCGATCCGGCGGCCACGTTCTCTCGCAGCGTCGTTCTCTCGCAGCGTCGTGGGAAAGCGCGCGTAGTCATGGAAGACGACGCTGATGTTTCGACGAAGCTCCGCCAGAGGAATGTCCCGGTAATCGGTTCCGTTCCACAGGATGCGCCCGGCCGAGGGGTCGTAGAGGCGGCAGATCAGCTTCGCCAACGTGGTCTTGCCGGCGCCGTCCTCGCCGACCACCAAGACGATCTCACCCGAGCCGATCCGCAGGCTCACATCCTTGAGCGCGGGCTCGGCACGGCCGGGGTACGAGAACGAGACGTTGTCGAGCACCAGACCGTCGTCTCGTCTGACTGGCGGCCGGGTGGCCGAAGGTGTCTCCTCACGTGATGTCCGTGAAGGCTTGGGGCCGTCGTCCTGATAGGCCATGACGTCGATGAACGGCCGCACCTGGAGCGTCGACTCGAGCAAGGCCGAGCTGCTGCCGAGAAGCACGAGCAGGCCACGCCGAACGTCGAAGACCAGGCCGGAGAACAACGCGATATCCCCCAGGGAGAACTCCTTGCGATGGTCTTCAGCACGACGTAGCGGAACGGAAGGCCGGTGCCGAGGCCGCTGAGCAACGACCAGGCGAGGACGACGGTGGTCCCCTTTCGTCTGATGCGGCGCGTCTCCTCCAAGGTCGCGGAGTGGGAGCGGCGCCACCGGTCGAGGAAGTAGCTCCGCAACCCGAAGACGCGTGTTCCTTCGCGTACTCGGCTCTCGTCAGGATGGAGGCGTACGCCTCCATCCTTCGCAGTGTGGACGCTTGGGACTCGACGGACGGCGCGTGCCTGGCGAGGCCGGTCCTCTCGGGTCGCTCAGGTGTCGTGGAAGCGAGGGAGCACCCGCTCGGCGATCAGCTCCATCGACCGCCGCATCTGCTCCTTCGACATGCCGGCGACGCCGAGGGCGAGTGCGACGTGGGTGGCCGGGGTCTTGGCCACCTGCTCGAGATGGCGGGTCAGGTCGTCGGGGGTGCCGACGATGAACTTCCCGCCGAACCCGATCCCCGGGGTGTTCCGGAACTCACCCAGCGGTGGGAGGGTGCCCGGGGGCAGCGGCCCGGCATCCGAGATGCCTGGGGCACCGGTCATGGTCTGGTAGTACTCGATGACCCAGCGGAATCCTTCCTCGGCCTCGTCCCACGCCTGTGTGCGAGTGGGCGCGACGTGGCAGTAGACGAGCTGGTTGAGCATCGCCTGCCGGGGATCGTGCCCGGCGGCCTCGAGTGCGGGGAGATACACCTGCTCGTACAGCGGCGTGTACCCCAGGTTGATGTGGTAGCCGTTCCGGCCCGCCCAGGCGAGGGCCTTGGGGCCGAACGCCCCGATCCAAATGGGAGGGTGAGGGCGCTGGACCGGCCGGTACCACTCCATGCGCACGTCGGGGAAGTCGTAGTACTTCCCGTGGTGGTCGAAGCGGTCCTCGGTGAAGCACCGGCGGACGACTTCCACTCCCTCCTGGGTTCGCCCCAGTCGCTCCGACATCGGCACGTTGAACGTCCGGTACTCGTGGAACGCGGAGCCGACGCTGAAGCCGAGGTCGAGCCGACCGTGTGAGAGCACGTCCAAGACGATGGCGTCCTCGGCCACGCGCAACGGATGGTGGAACGGCATCAGCAACATGCCGGTACCAAGCCGGATCCGGCTCGTCCGTGCCGCGACGTGGGTCAGCAGCACGAGCGTGGAGGGCGGCCAGGCGTCGGGGGAGAAGTGGTGCTCTCCCATCCACACGTGGGAGTAGCCGAGCTCCTCGGCGTACACGGCGTTGTCGAGGAACGACCCGTACAGCTCCTCGAGCGGCTCCGGGCGGTACGGAAGGTGCCGTGGATACAGGGCGAGCCCGATCTTCATCACGCACTCCGGTGGCTGCGAGACGACAAAGCGGGGAGTCATCCCCACTTCTGTCCCACACGGTAGCGGTAAAGCGGGGAGTAGTCCACGTTTTGTAGAGTGCGAGACCATGAGCCGTGAGCGTGGAAGGCCGGCTCGGCGGGACGCCCGGCGCAACCGGGAGCGGTTGCTCGCCGCGGCCCGGGCCGCCTTCGCCGAGCACGGTCTGGGGGCGTCGCTCGACGAGATCGCCCGCCGCGCCGGTGTCGGAAACGCCACCCTCTACCGGCACTTCCCCACCCGGGAGGCGCTCATCGAAGCGGCCTTCGTCGACATGGTCGGGACGTTCCAGTGCATCGTCGAGGAGGCGTTGCTGCAGGAGGACGCCTGGCAGGGGCTGGTGTGGTGCCTGGAGCGGATCTGCGAGCTGCTCGCCGCCGACCGCGGACTCAGCGACCTGCTGTCGATGCGCTTCCCCGAAGCGACCACGCTCACCGCGGCGACACAGCGCGTCTACGACACCGGCGACCGCCTCGTCCGTCGCGCGCGCGAGCAGGGTGTGCTGCGGGCCGACTTCGCGCCGACCGACATCGTCCTCATCATCTGGTCGATCTCCCGGCTCACCGCGGCGACCAAGAACGTGGCCCCTGACCTGTGGCGTCGGCAGCTCGGCCTCATCCTCGACGGGCTGCGGCCTGAGGCCGCGCACCCGCTTCCCCGACCGCCGCTCACCCGTGAGCAGCTCGACCTGGCCCTGTTCGACCTGCGGGACCAGACCGCGCCGCGTACGCGTGGGACGTCCTGACCGGCCAGCTTCGAACGCCGCGGACCAGCGGGTCAGGACTCGCCGAGGCGGCGGGTCAGGACTCGCCGAGCGCCAGCCCGACGGGGCAGCTCACCCCGGTGCCGCCGATGCCGCAGTAGCCGTCGGGGTTCTTGTGCAGGTACTGCTGGTGGTAGTCCTCCGCCAGCCAGAAGTCGCCGAGCGGGGCGATCTCGGTGGTGACCGCGCCGTAGCCGGCGGCGGCGAGCCGCTCCGCGTAAGCCTTCCTCGACGCCTCCGCGGCCTCGCGCTGGGCGTCACTGGTGTAGTAGATCGCCGAGCGGTACTGGGTGCCGACGTCGTTGCCCTGACGGTACCCCTGGGTGGGGTCGTGGTTCTCCCAGAAGATCCGCAGCAGGTCGGCGTAGGTGACCTTCGCGGGGTCGAAGACCACCCGGACCACCTCGGCGTGCCCGGTCAGGCCGGTGCAGACCTCCTCGTACGTCGGGTTCGGGGTGAAACCACCTGAGTATCCGGCGGCGGTCGACCAGACGCCTGGCGTCTGCCAGAAGAGCCGCTCGACACCCCAGAAACAGCCCATCCCGAAGACCGCGAGCTCGTAGCCCTCGGGCACCGGGCCCTCGAGAGGTGTGCCGAGGACCTCGTGGCGCTCCGGCACCGTGAACGGACGCTCGGCCCGGCCGGGCAGCGCCTCGTCCTGTGTGGGCATCGTGGGTGTCCGACGCTGGAAGATCATGACGGTGGCCTCACTCGGGTTCATCGGCGTACTCCCCCATTGTCAACCCGAGGTCCGCCCGACCCATTCCGTCCCTCATGAAGGCGCTGGGCTCACGCGACGACCTCGCCGGTCGGCCTCTCGCGGCCGGCTGGATGGGCGGCTCGAGGTTGGAAGGGTCGCGGGCGATGCTCACGTGACGACTGCTCACGTGACGACGGGAGTGGGGTCGCTGGTGGCACGGCCGGTCGTGACGGTGGTGTCGGGAGCGCCCGCGGTGGTGGATGCGAGCGCCGTGTAGCTCATCGCCAGGCGTTCGACGGCCCGCGTGAGATCGGCTTCGGCGAGGGTGTACGGCAGCCGGATGAACCGTTCGAAGGCGCCGTCCAGCCCGAACCGCGGTCCCTCCACCAGCCGCACGCCGTGCTGTCGGGCCAGCGCCACGAGCGTGCTCGAGACCGGCGCCTCGAGCTCACACCACAGGCTCAGACCACCCGCCGGCATGGTGAACCGCCACTGTGGCAGGTGCTGGGCGAGCGCGGCGGCAAGGCTCGCGCGTCGGGCCCGCACCAGCGCCCGGCGCTCGGCGAGGATCGCCGCCTCGCGCGCCAGGAGCTCGGCGACCGTGAGTTGGCTGAGCAGCGACGTTCCCAGGTCGGTCACCGCACGAACCCTGAGCAGGGTGGGGACGAGGGAGGCCGGCGCGCGCAGCCAGCCGACGCCGAGGCCGCCCCAGAAGGACTTGCTGGCGCTCCCGATGAGCAAGATCCGATCGCTCTGGTCGTACGCGGCGAGTGGAGGCGGCATCCGGTCGACGTCGAGGGCGAGGTCGACGAGCGTCTCATCGGCGACGGTGATCGTGCGCGTGCGGGCGGCGACGGCGGCGACCCGCTCTCGGGTCGCCTCGGGCATGAGCGATCCGGTCGGGTTGTGGAACTCGGGCACCAGGTAGGCGAGGCGGGGCGCCGCCTGGCGGAACGTCGCCTCCAGCATCGCGATGTCCCACCCGTCGGGGCCGAAGGGCACCGGCACCGCGCGCGCCGGTACCTGGCGCACCGCTTCCAAGACGTTGGGGTAGGTCGGGTGCTCGACGAGCACCCGGTCGCCTGGGCTGACGAAGGTGCGCAGGATCAGGCCGAACGCCTGCAGAGCCCCACCGGTGACCAGGATCTGGTCGGGTGTGGTCGGCAGGCCTCGGGCGGTGTAGCGCTGGGCGAGCAGCTCTCGAAGGCCGGGCGCGCCGAGCGGCGTGTACCCGTGTCCGCCGAGGTACGCAGGGAGCGCGCGGGTCGCCGCGTCTACCGCCTCCGCGAGGCCAGGTGGGGCCGGCAACGCCGCCGCGCACATGTCGAGGACGCCGCCGTCCGACTCCAAGACGGGCACGATCGCGCCGCCGGAGGAGGAGCCGCCCGTCCCTGCGCCGGGTGGGACGACCACGCGGCTCGCCGCGCCACGCCTGCTGGCCAGGAAGCCCCACTCGCGGAGCAGCGCATAGGCGGCCGCGACGGTCGTCCGGCTGGCGGGCAGGGCGCGGGCGAGCTCGCGTTCACTCGGCATGCGCGTGCCGGGAGGCAGGCGGCCGTCGAGGACGAGCGCGCGGACCCGCTCGGCGAGCGCGCGGTACGACGGTCCGGCGTCGCGCCAGCTCCCGAGCAGTCTCACGACGTACGTGGCACTCGCGGATCGGTCCACCACCAGGCCACTCTTTCACAACTGGCTCTGGGAATCCAGGCCAGTTCTCGCCCAGGATCGGAGTCATGTCGACTGCGACCTCCGACGTTGACTTCGCGGCGTCACCGCTGGCCACGCTGCGGGAAGGACGCCTCGTCCGCCGGCTCACCCAACTGTTCGTCGGGCTCGGCGTGTACGGTGTGTCGCTCGCCCTGCTCGTGCGAGCGGACCTCGGTCTGTTCCCGTGGGACGTCCTCCACCAGGGCCTCATGCACCACGTGCCCCTGTCGTTCGGGACGATCGTGATTCTCACGAGCGTGGTGGTGCTCCTGGCCTGGATCCCGCTGCGCCAGTGGCCGGGCGTCGGCACCATCTGCAACGCCGTCGTCATCGGGCTCGTGGCGGATGTGGTTCTCGCCGTGCTCCACACGCCCACGTCCCTCCTCGCCCGTGGCGTGCTGGTCGTGAGCGGCGTCGTGCTGAACGCCGTGGCCACCGCGGCCTACATCGGCGCGCGGCTCGGTCCCGGGCCCCGAGACGGTCTCATGACCGGCCTCGTCCGACGGACCGGCAAATCGGTCCGACTGGTGCGGACCACCATCGAGCTGAGCGTGGTCGTGGTGGGGGTGCTCCTCGGCGGCACGATCGGGATCGGCACCCTGCTCTACGCGTTCACCATCGGTCCTCTCGTCCACGTCCTGCTTCCGCTGTGCACCGTGGCGCCGCGTCCGCCGGCGCGTCCCACAACCCCGGTGACCAGCGGCGATAGCCTCAGCGCATGAGCGAGCAGCGCCACCACGGCTTCGAGACCCTCGCGATCCACGCGGGCCAACCGGCCGACCCCACGACCGGGGCGGTGATCACGCCGATCTACGCCACGAGCACCTACCGCCAGGACGGCGTCGGACGCCCCCGGCAGGGCTACGAGTACTCCCGCACGCAGAACCCCACGCGCACCGCGTTGGAGGAATGCCTGGCGGCGCTGGAGCGAGGGAGCCGCGCGCTGGCGTTCGCCAGCGGCATGGCCGCTGAGGACACCCTGCTGCGGACCGTCTGCCGGCCCGGCGACCACGTCGTCATCCCGAACGACGCGTATGGCGGGACGTATCGGCTGTTCGCGAAGGTCGCCGAGCCGTGGGGGGTGAGTCACACCCCCGTGCCGATCTCCGACGTCGACGCGGTGCGCGCGGCGGTGCGCAGCCGTCCCACCGCGATGGTGTGGGTCGAGACGCCGACGAACCCGCTCCTCACGATCGCCGACATCGCCCAGCTCGCCGAGGTCGCTCACGAGTCGGGCGCGCTGCTCGTCGTCGACAACACCTTCGCCTCGTCCTACCTGCAGCAGCCGCTGACCCTCGGCGCGGACGTCGTCGTCCACTCCACCACCAAGTACGCCGGGGGCCACTCCGACGTGGTCGGCGGCGCGCTCATCACCGCCGACGCCGAGCTGGGTGAGCGGCTGGCGTTCCACCAGAACGCCATGGGCGCGGTGAGCGGCCCCTTCGACGCGTGGTTGGTGCTGCGCGGGCTGAAGACGCTCGCGGTGCGCATGGAGCGGCACTGCGACAACGCCGAGCGGGTCGCGGCCTTCCTGGCCGAGCACCCGAAGGTGCGCCAGGTGCTCTATCCCGGCTTGCCTGACCATCCAGGCCACGAGATCGCGACGAAGCAGATGCGCAGGTATGGCGGCATCGTGTCGTTCCGTGTGCGTGGTGGCGCGGAGGAGGCCATCCGGGTCTGCGAACGGGCCAAGCTGTTCACCCTCGCCGAGTCGCTGGGCGGGATCGAGTCGTTGATCGAGCATCCGGGCCGGATGACCCACGCGAGCGCGGCCGGCTCCCCCTTGGAGGTGCCGGACGACCTGGTGCGCCTGTCGGTCGGCATCGAGACGGTGGACGACCTGCTCGACGACCTCGCCCAAGCCCTCGACTGACCCTGGCCCGCGCTCCGTCGACCGCGTCAGCCGACCGCGCGCAACCGAGGAAGCAAGGCCGCCACCTGCTCGGCCTGGGCGATCGCCTCGCCACCGCGGAGGATGACGATCACCTCGCCGATGCCGACCTGAGCGAACCGCTCGACCGTGGTGAGCAGCTCGTCCGCGTCGCCGGTGTAGCGCAGCTGGACCGTCCGCTTGATCTCGCTCGGGTCTCGACCGACGTCGGCACAGTGCTGGTCGAGCACCGCGGACAGCTCGGCCACCTCCTCAGGCGACCCACCCGAGGCGTTCCACGCGTCGGCGTACTGCGCGGTGATCCGCAAGGTGCGCTTGCGACCACTGCCCCCGATCCAGAACGGAGGGTAGGGGCGCTGGACGGGCTTGGGGTTGGACAACGCGTTGGTCAGCCGGTAGTAGCGGCCGCAGAACGTCGTGGTCGGACGGGTCCACAGCGAGGTGATGATCTGACAGGCTTCCTCGAACCTGTCCATCCGCTCGCGCAGGCTGCCCAGCTCCAAGCCGAGCATCTGGTGCTCGACCTCGGCCCAGGCCGCGCCCAGACCGAAGTCCAGACGTCCGCCGGACAGGTGGTCGACGGTCACGGCTATCTTGGCCAGCACAGCGGGGTGACGGTAGGTCACTCCGGTCACCATGCAGCCGATCCGGACGCGTTCGGTTCCCTCGGCCATGGCGGCGAGCAGCGTCCATCCCTCGAACACGTCTCCGCTGGGGTCGTCGCTGCCGATCGACGCGAAGTGGTCGAAGGTCCAGCAGCTGTCGAAGCCCGCCTCGTCGGCGAGCCGCCACACGGCGCGAAGCTCGTCGATGGTGGTGTGCTGAGGTGAGAGCTTGATGCCTACGCGCATCGGGGTCCTGGACGTCATGAGGCAGTCATACCGTGCTCGCGGCGCATCGGCGAGCCGGGAGCCGACGAGCCGTCGCCATCGCTTCGGCACTGACCGTGGGTGGATCGCGAGCCGGTGTCGCGGCGCGTCACGGGTGTGGTGGACCCCGACCGTCTCGCCGACGTGGCGCGGGTGCCGGCCCTGTGCGCGGTGGCGACGGCAGGTCGCGTCCCGCGCCCGGCTCCGCCTCGTCCGTCAGGTCAGGACGAAGGTGTCGCTGGCCAGTGACCGGACGAACGGCTCGTCGACCTCGTGACCGATGCCGGGTCGGTCGTACGGCACGGGGACCTCGCCGTCATACGCCCTGATCGGCGGGTCGACGACGTCACGTTCGTAGTACTTGTCGGAACCCGACACGTCGCTGGGCAGGCTGAAGCCGGCCAAGCTGGCGAGCGCCACGTTGGCGGCCCGGCCCACGCCGAACTCGTGCATCCCTCCACACCACACCTGCCAGCCCGCTTCGAGCGCGCGGTCGTGGGCCTGGCGTGCCGTGGAGAGCCCGCCCATGCGGGAGACCTTGATGTTGAGGATCCTCGCCGCCCGGAGGGTGATCGCGGTGTCGAGCTGGTCCAGGTCGTCGACGGACTCGTCCAGGCACAGCGGGGTCTCCAGCTGAGCCTGCAACCGGGCGTGCGCGGACAGCGCCCCCGGAGCGAAAGGCTGCTCGATCAGCAAGAGCCCGTACGCGTCGAGCGCGCGCAGGGCACGCAGGTGGTCGGGGTCCTCGGTGTAGGCGCCGTTCGCGTCCACTTGCAGGGCGAGGTCGGGGTAGGTGTCGCGGACGACGCGGACGGGCTCGGTGTCCCAGCCGGGCGCGATCTTGAGCTTGACCCGGCGGTAGCCGCTGGTCACGTGACGTTCCACCTGGGCGAGCAGATCGTCGATGGTCGGCTCGATGCCCAGGCTCACGCCGGCCGGGGCGGTCGCCCGGCTGCCGCCCAGCGCCCGGGCCAACGACATGCCCGCGCGCCGGCAGGCGAGGTCCCAGCAAGCGATCTCCACGCCCGCCTTCGCGAAGTGGTGACCGCGAATCCGTTCCCACGCTCGTCCGGCCTCGTCGGGGTGCGTCCAGCGGTGGGCGAGGATCGCCGGCGCGAGGTAGCGCGTCAGCAGCAGCCAGCAGGTGTCGACGGTCTCCGACGAGTAGTACGGGTCGCTTGGCGAGGCGATCTCGCCCCAGCCGACGGCGCCGTCGGCGTCTTCCAGCCGGACCAGGATGTGCTCCAGCCACGCCTTGCGGTGCGAGCTGGTCTCGAACTCGTGGACGAGCGGCAGGCGGACCCGAAAGGCCTCCACCTTGGCCAGGCGGGCGGCGTCGGCGGTCGCGAGAGGAGCGTTCACGAAAGACCATCCTGCCCGTGGGATGCTCATGGCCGGGTCGTCCCGGTGGATGCGCCGGAGCCGGCGTCGGCGGAGGGCTGAGCGTCGGTCGACGTCCGCCGCAGGTGGTACCAGGCGGAGCTCTCGTCCGCCACGCGGCACGAGACGGCGACGTAGCGGGCGGCGATCGCCTCCTCGAACGCCGCGCTGACCGCCGCCCGAACCGCCAGCGCTCGCTCATGGTCGCCCGCGACGGAGGACCAGACCCGGGGAACACCGATGAACAGGTCATCGCCCTCGACCGTGGTCTCGCCCCAGCCTGGCGTGCGGCTCGGCACGCGACCGGTCGCGGCCGGGGAGGGCTCCCCGGCGAGATCCCACTCGACGATGAGCCGGTCACTGGGGTGACCGATGTCTCGTCCCATGTCGTCGACGCCGTAGAGGTTCCGGACGAACCACCGGCCCCGGGCGCCCAGGACGTCGAGGTTGAAGTGGCCGTTCGCGGCTCGGACCGGGTCGTAGGACCAGCGCATCCGAGTGATCCCCGTCGTGGCGAGAACGTAGTCGCGCTGACCGAGCTTGAGGGCACGGCCGACGCCGCGTCCCTGCCAGTCGTCGTCGACCACGGCGGCTTGCGAGTAGTGGTACAGCTCGCCCGACTCGGGGTCTTTGCCGAGGAAGCCGTAGGCGAAACCGATCAGCTGTTCTCCGGCGAAGGCCCCCATGACCGATCCGCCATTCCGCCGCAGCGCCCACAACAGTCGAGGGCTGACCGCCGGGTCGGTCGCTGCGAGCCGGAGGACCCGCCGGTACAGGGCGACACCGGTCCGCATCTCCTCCGGCGTCTCGAGCGGGCGGACGACGACGCGGGCGGGTGTGGTCATGGGTACATCCAACTCTTTCGTTGAAAGTAAAAGATCACCGAAAAATTTGAACTGTTTGTCGCGCCGGTTTGTAACATCGGCCGCATGACAGGGTCAAGCCGGCCGTCGACTGCCGTTCCCGCGCCGCAGCGTCCCGACGCTGGACGAGCGGGCGGCCTGCCGGCTCCCCATCGCTTCCGGGTCCGGGAGTGGACCGCGCTGGGTGCCGTCTCGTTGCGGGCCACGCTGGTCGAAGGGCCAGAGCCGCCTGAGGGACACCCGGGACGCCACGCCGGCGACGAAACCTGTGTCGTCCTCGCCGGCTCGTACACACTCACGGTGGGGGCCCGGGCCAAGTCCTTAGGACCCGGCGATGTCGCCCACCATCCGGCGACGACCCCCACACGCTCGTGTCGCACGGGCGTGACGCCACCGCCCTTAGCGTCCTGGGAGCGCCATGACTGACCCGCTGCCGAACCCGGCCCGGCTCGACGACGACCTGCCCTACGCGGACCTGGCCGCCGCGGCGGCTGAGCAGCTGCCGTTCGCGCGGGAACGGCTGCGGACCTACGTCCTCGCCGAATCCCCCTCCGGCGACGCGGCCGCCCTCGCCGCCTGCGCGGACCTCATCCTGCGGGGACACCGTGAGGTCGGCGGTCGCACCGAACGCGTCCCCGGACCCGCGGGCGACCACCTGGTGACCAGGTGGGGACCCGACGACGGCGAGCACCTCATGCTGCTCGGCCACTACGACACGGTGTGGCCGGTCGGCCAGCTCGCGCGCATGCCCTACGCCGACGACGGCACGCGCATCAGCGGACCGGGGACCTACGACATGAAGGGTGGCCTGGTCGTCATCGAGGCCGCGCTGCGGACGCTGGCCGCCCTCGACATCCCACTAGCCCGACAGGTGCGGGCCGTGGTCGTCGCGGACGAGGAGGTGGGTAGCCCCGACGGCGGTCGGGTCGTGCGGGAGCACCTGGTCGGCGCACGGGCCGTCCTCGGTTTCGAGCCACCGCATCGCCGCGGCATCCTCAAGACCGGCCGCATGGGGAGCACCCGGGTGCGGCTGGACGTCACGGGCCGGGAAGCTCACGCCGCGCTCGACCCGACGAGGGGGGTGTCCGCGATCGACGAGCTCCTCGACCAGCTCGCCGCCATCCGCGCCCTGGTCCCTGACGACGGGACGACCCTGCTCAACATCGGTCGGATCGCCGGGGGAACCCGAACCAACGTCGTCGCGGGCCACGCGGAAGCCGAGCTCGGCCTCCGTTTCACCGACCTCGACGTCGAACGCGCGGTGCTGGCGAAGATCCGTGCGCTCGCCCCGGTACGACAGGACGCGACAGTCTCCGTCCAGCTGTTGTCGAACCGCCCCGCGTGGACGGCGCCGGACCCCAACCCCCTGCTGGACTCCGTCGTCGCGATCGCCGAGCGGCTCGGGCAGCGGCTCGGCGGTCGTCCGGCCACGGGTGCCGGCGACACGAACTTCACCGGCGCCGCTGGCGTTCCGACGCTCGACGGTTTCGGGCCGGACGGCGCGGGCGCCCACGCCGTGCACGAGTCGATCCTGGTGTCCTCGTTGGTCGACCGGACCGCCCTGCTCGCGGCGATCCTCGCCAGCCCGACCTTGTGAGCCCGGTGCCGCGTCCTGACGCTCGGCCGGTCCCGTCGGGCGACGGTGAGTCGGCGTCGTCGGCCTGACGGTTGACCGGTGTCGTCGGCGTCGGTGACCGTGAACGACGCCACATGATCTCGCCGTCGCGCTTCGCTAGGCTGCCCGCGGATCATGGTCGCCGCGCCTCGATCGTGCCGGGAAAAGCGCACTCGACGCGGACGACGCGACGCCGCAGGCACGAAGGACAAGGGTGGTCATGAGTGAGGCCGGGCTGCGCGGAGCTCTCGACCTGCTGTTCGGCGATGAACCCGTCATCGACCTGTACTCCTACGGTCCGTGGAGGGTGCGGGACGGGCTCGTCGAGGAGCTGTCCGCCCGCATCGACGCGCTGGTAGCCGACGAGCGGTCCTCCCAGTTCACCGTCAGCAAACATCCCGAGTTGCGGACCCCGGTGCCGGCCGTCGTTGCTGACGCCCAAGGAATCGTCGCCTTCCTGTGCGGAGACGTCGCGATCAGGGCGGGCTCGCGCATGCGGATCGACGTCGACGTCGTGCGCCGGTTCCGCCTCGGGCCGAATGCGGACAGCCTGCCCGCTCAGGGCTGGATCGCGCCGGCGGCGCCGTGGCGTCCGCCAGGGGGCCAGCTGTTCCGTGCCGCGGGGGACGACCGGGCACGCCGTGAGGTCGCCTGGGACCTCACCATCGAGCTGCTGCGACGCCTCGAAGGCTTGGCACCGCTGGAGCCGCGCCGCGAGGCGCTGCTCCGGCTGCACACCGCGGCTCGTCGCGACCCCGACCTGGTGGAGGCGACGCTCACCGCACCACAGGGATCGCCGGACTGGACTCTCCTCGAGGAGCGGTGGGCCGAGGCGGCGGACGACGAGGTCGTCGCGCTCGTCCCCGAGTTGACCGGTCCCGTGGGATACCTGAGCTGGATCGTCGACGGATGGATGGCCGCCCACGAGCGCCTCAACGCGATGGTCCCGGGTGGGGGCGACGCGGATGCGGCCTTCATCCAGTTGCTGATTCAGGCGGGCGTCGTCGAGCCGCCCGCCGAGCTGGCGGTCGGCATCCGTGGCGAGCTCTACGCGTCCGTCCGCGACCAGCTGCCGGTGCGGGCTCGCCAGTGGAAGCCGGAGCCGTGGCAGCGTCAGATCCGGGCCTGGTTGTCTCGTGCACTGGTCGCCGGTCAGTTCCAGCTGTGTCGGGCCTGGCTCGACCTGGCGGTCCGGCTCACCGGCGTCGTGCAAGGGCTGCCCGGCACACCCGTCACGCCACGCGACTGTCGGGTGCCCGTCACCGCGTTCCAGGAGGACGTACGCCGGCTGACGCGAGTGCGCCGGGTGCGGCACCCGCTGACGGGCGGGGCAGCGATGCCGGGATGGGTGGCGGTCGAGCACGCCTTCCCCTTCGGCCCCGCACCGGGTGTCGTACGAGCGAGCCAGGAAGGTCCTCGCGCGGCACAGCCGCGGCAAGAGGCGAACGAGGCGGGGGCGAACGCAGGGCGCGAGGCTCACCCAGCCGAGCAGCTCTCGCCCTCCGAGCAGTCCCGGCCCTCCACGGAGGCTGGAGTGGCCGCACCGACGGCCGCACAGGCCGGGGGGAAGGACCAGACAGGACCGGCCGAACACGCGGGACCGGCTGAGCGGCCAGGTGAGGTCGGTGACGCCGGTGTGGCCACCCCCTCTCGGTCGGCCGATGACGAGGACGCTCGACCAAGCGAGGCTGTCCCGACACGAGAGGACACGCCGCCGGAGACGCGTGGACACGAAGGCGAGGCGGCGTCCGCGCGGGGCGGCGTGACGACGGAGGACGTGGCCGAGACCGCGTCGGACGACACCGCCCACCACGACTCCGGCCACCACGACTCCGGCCACCACGACACCGGTCACGTCGACACCGCCCACGTCGACGTCGCGCACGAGGATGCCGGCCACGAGCAGGCCGGCCAGGAGGATGCCGGCCAGGAAGATGCCGGTCAGGAGGATGCTGCGCACCGGGACGACGACGCACACCACGACGCCGCGCGCCACGACCCTGCGCCCGGAGATCCTGCGCCCGGTGCTTCTCTGCACGGCGATTCTCTGCCCGGTGATTCTCCGCACGGTGATCCTGTGCACGGTGACACGGACGCCGGTGCCGCGAACGTCGCGCAGGTGGGCGAGCCTGCCGCGACATCAGCGAACGGCGCCCGAGCGAACGGCACCGTGAACGGCACTCAGCACGACGTGCGTGCGGTCGAGGCGGAGGCCTCGCCGGGTGCATCCCTGGGGTCTCGGCCGCGTCCCACGGGAGCGGCCGAGGCCGCGTCGCGGCGGCCCGGCGCGGAGGGAGCCGAGACGGCCCCGCCGGTCGTCGTCGAGCCGGAGTCGGGTGGCGCCTCCGGCGGAGAGCCGGCCGGGACGGCTGCAGGGTCGCACAGCGCTCCTGACGGCGCGTCGCCGACGCCACCGGAGACCGCACGAGTAGAGGTGGCGCTGCCGGTCGAGGAGCGTCCCGTGGTGGAGGGGTCCACCCTCGCCGAGGGACCGGACATCGAGGAGCCAGGGGACGTCCAGGGGCCACGAGATCCTGCGGCACCGGCCCACACGAACGGCGTGGCCGATCCCGACGCGGTCGTCGGTGTCACCGGCGTCACCGACGTGCCTGGCGTCTATGGCGGCGAGTCCCATCCCCCGGGCGAGCCTCATCGCCGCGGCGAGCTTCATCGTCGTGGCGAGCACAGCGCCCGTCGTGAGCACAGCACCAACGGCGTGCCCGGCGGCAGCGGCATGCCCGACATCGGCGGCGAGCCTGGCGCCGATGTCGAGCCCGCCACCGCGACCAATGGCGTCAATGGCGTGGCGTCCACCGACGGAAGGGCCGATGCCGACGGTCGAGCTGACGGTGAGGGCGTCGGGGTGGCTGAGGAGGCTCACGGCGAGTCCACCAGCCGGGCCGAGCCTGCGTCGTCTGAGCTCGTCCCACCCTCCGCCCGAGCGGACTCGTGGGGAGCCGCGGACCCCACGTATGGCGGTGAGGACGGGTCGAACCTCGCTGGTGCCGTGTCAGCTGATGGTTGGCCCGGTGCCGCGACTCCACCGTCGCCGCGGCCTGATGTCGTGACGGACCACCAGGCCGGTCACCGGCCCAACGGCCACGACACCGCCGCGGGACCAGGGGAGGTGTGGTCGCCGGGTCCCTCCGGGACGCCGGAGGGCGCCGTCCGCGCCGCGCCGCTGGGTCCGTCGCCGGGCCAAGCCAACGGCAGGGTCGAGCGGATGAGCCCGCGAGCGCGCGCGATGGCGCTGATCGACCGCATCGTGGGCCAGGCGGCGCTCGTGTCCGCGCTCCGCGAGATCGTCATGAACCCGGACGCCGACATCCGGCTCGTCGTCGCCGGCCCGCCCGGGACCGGCCGCAGCCTCGCCGTCGAGGTGGCCGCGCGCACACTCACCGTCCGTGGCTTCGACGGGACGGCGGTGTGGCTCCGTCACGAGCACTTCGCCAACGCCGATCCGACGACCGCGGTCGCCGAGCTACGGGCGTGCGTCGAAGGTTGCCTGGGACGACGTCTGCTCGCCATCCACGGCATCGACCAGCTCATCGCCCGGCCGCACAACGGCGCGGTGCTCGCCGCGGAGCTGCACCGGCTGATCAGCGTGCACGGGTCGGCGCTGCAGATCGTGGCCTTCGCCGCGAGCGACGGCTACCGCCGCATGGTCGACGTCAGCCCGGCCCTCGCCGCGTGGTGGCGGGTGGTCCGCACCCACGACTTCGACGCGAGCGAGTACGCGGTGGTGTTCGGCAGAGTCGTCGAGCAGCGTGGCGCGACGACGACGGAGGAGACGGCTCGCTGGGCCGGTGAACTCCTCGCCACGCGCCCGCCGGATCCCCGGCTGCGCAACGCGCGACTCGCGACCTACGTCGCCGACCTGGCGGTCGACGCGGCGCGTCGGCGCACCCGCGGCGCGGCACGGCCCATGGTCGAGATCGTCGACCTGCCGCAGTTCGAGGGACCTCCGCTTGCGATGGAGCAGAGCCACCCGGACGTGGGCGGTGAGCCTGGCGTCGCGGCCGGCGCGCCACCCGGGGTCGGGATGTCGACGGAGACCGGGATCCCCGCGGAGGTGGCGGACACCGGCATGCCCGTGAACGCGGGGCCCGTGAACGCGGGGCCTGTCAACGCGGGAATGGTGAACGCGATGCGCTCCCCCGAGGCGGGTGCCTCCTCAGACCCCCGCGACGTGGACGAGCGGGCACGGTGACCGCCACCGTTGCGGTGATGGCCGAGGTCGCCACGCGGAGAGCGGCGCGTGGGACCGCGTCGACCCCCTGATGCCGCGGAGGCGGCTACGACGGCCCCGCGCAGACGCCGAGGACGTTCTGCCAGGAGTCGGCCACGACGACCTCGAGCTCCTCGGTCCGGCGGGAGCCCTCGGTGTCGAACCGCAGCGTCAGTCGGGCCGGGCCCTGGACCGGCGCCGCGCAGTCGTGCGCGTGGAACCGCAGGACGAAGGTCCGTTCCTCACCGACGGGAAGGTGGCGGACGCCGCTGCGGTCGGTGACCTGACCGGCCTCGTCCCAGCCGGCCGGCAGCTCGGCGGAGCGGAGAACGAGCCCACGGCCACCGACGTTCCGAACGGTGATGTGGACGTCCACGGTGTTCCAGCGTGGGGTCACCATCCGGTCGACCGCCTGGGGGATTCCTCGGTCGGGGTGTCGCCGGCAGACAGCGGGGACGAGCTCTCGGCGCGGCCCTCCGGTGACGTGGACGACCTCGGACACACCGAAGCCCGTCCCGATCTTGAGGTCGAGGCGCACGGGAGCGTCGTCCAGGGTGAGCGCGGCGGCACAGTCCTCGACCTGCCAGAGCAGGGTGAAGGCGACGCTCGCGTGCGGGGGAAGGTCGGGCAGGTCGTCCTGGAGTGTCTCGCCCGCGCTGTCGCGGACGCCGCGGAAGGACAGCCCTGGCAGCTCGGGAACGGCGAGCAAGGTCATCGTTTGGTGCTCGTCTCCGGCGTTGCGGACCGTGACGCCGAGCTCTGCCCGAAACTGGTCGGTGAGGCGAGGCGGCTCCACCGCCGTCGTCACGTCGGAGCGGGTGAGGGCGGCGAGCAGCAGCCAGGCGCCACCGACCGCCGCCACCCCTAGGGCCACCGACCGGAACCAACGGGGCCAGGTCCGTCGCGACGGCCCGCCGATCTCGGCGATGTCGACGGGCGAGTCGCCGGGTCCGCTGTCCCACCGCATGGCCCCAGTGTGAACCCGGTGGCTGGTTTCGGCTCGAACGTCGGTCGCGTCCCGCCGTCCGTGGGCGCGGTCCTCCTCGCGCGGTCCAGGACCGCACCGGGCAAGATGACGTCCCATGACCGACCAGACAGCGGACGCCCCAGCCGCCGACCCCAGCCGTCCCGTCTTGGCCATCGACATCGGCGGTACCAAACTCGCCGTCGGGCTGGTGGACGCCGACGGCCAGGTCCTGGCGAGTCGGCGCGCGCCGACCACCGTCGGAGCGGACGACGCCGACACGATCTTCGGCCGACTGCGCAAGCTGTGTGACGAGGTCCTCGACACGGCTGGGAATCCGCGCGTGCGCGGCGTAGGCGTCGGCTGTGGTGGACCCATGCGCTGGCCGGACGGTCTGGTGTCGCCGGTCAACCTGACCGCCTGGCGTGACTTCCCGCTCCGGGAGCGGCTCGCCGAGGCCTATCCCGGCGTTCCCGTGCGGGTCCACAACGACGCCGTGGCCGTCGTCGTCGCCGAGCACTGGCGTGGCGCCGGGCGCGGTGTCGACAACATGCTCGGCATGGTGGTCTCCACCGGCGTGGGTGGGGGCCTCATCCTGGGCGGGCGGTTGATCGACGGCCGCAGCGGCAACGCCGGACACGTCGGACACCTCATCGTGGACCCCGACGGCCCGCAGTGCGGCTGCGGCGCCCGAGGATGTGTCGAGGCGATCGCGCGCGGACCCGGCCTCGTGGCGTGGGCGCGGGAGCAAGGCTGGCGTCCCGACGACGCGTCGGCGACTGCGAAGACGCTCGCCGACGACGCGCTCGCCGGGGATGCGATCGCGCGCGAGGCGTTCGACCGCGCCGGGCGGGCCCTCGGGATCGGCATCGCGTCGGCGGTGGCCCTGTGTGACCTGGAGCTGGTCGTGGTCGGCGGAGGCGTCTCGCAGGTCGGCGCGTTGCTGTTCGACCCGCTCCACAGGTACCTCCGCCAGTACGCCCGCATCGAGTTCGCCCGGACGGTCCGGGTCGTGCGCGCGGGGCTCGACCAGGACGCCGGCATCGTGGGAGCGGCGGCGTTCATCCTCGCGGGCGACCGGTACTGGTCAGCCGGGTGATCGAGCCTCGAGCTCCGGTGGTCTGACCTTTCGCGCTCGGCCGGATAAGGGCCGAGCCTCGGCGGCGTTGGCCGTTCGCCGGCCGGGGTATGAGCCGGACTGTGATCACCCCGGGGAGGCGCCAGCGGCCGTCGACGTGGCTGCGCAGGCTCCGGCGGCGGCCACCAAGCACGCCCGAGGAGGCGCACGAGGCACCCGCCGGTGCTCCGTCAACGGGCGAGGGCGCCCGCGGTGGGATGGGCGCTCCTGGCGCGGGCTCCGCCCGCCCACCCGAGCGTCCCACCGTCGAGCTGCCGCCCGCCATCCTCGTCGCGAGCGAGTGGTCGTGGCGCCTGCTGCTCATCGGGTTCGCCGTCGTGCTGCTCGGCTGGTTGCTGCTGACGCTACGCGTCGTGGTGGTCCCGCTCCTCGTCGCTGTGCTGATCACCGCGCTCATCGTCCCGGTCACGAACGCGCTGTCCAGGGTCGGGATCGCCCGAGGTGTCGCCGCGGGGCTGACCCTGCTCGGTCTCGTGCTCCTAGTCCTCGGTCTGCTGGCGCTCGTGGGTCAACAGGTCGCCGCGGGCTACGCCGGGCTGGCTCGTCAGCTCGTGCGCGGCCTCAACGAGATCAAGCTCTGGCTCATCCGGGGACCGCTCGGGTTGTCCGAACGGGACATCGATGAGGCGTTCAACTCCCTCGGAGCGCTCGTCACCACCGATCAGCTCACCCAGGGCGCACTCCAGGTCGGCACGACGCTCGGCCACATCGTCGCCGGCCTGCTCCTCACGCTGTTCGCGACCTACTTCCTGCTGTACGAGGGTGCGCGCATCTGGGCGTGGGTCGTGCGCCTGTTCCCGCGTCGAGCACGCGGGCGGGTCGACTCCTCCGCGCGCCGTGGCTGGATGTCGCTGACCGCCTTCGTCCGAGCCACCGTCATGGTGGCGGCTGTCGACGCGGTGGGCATCGCCTTGGTGGCGCTGATCCTCGGCCTGCCGTTCGTCGTGCCGATCGGCGTCCTGGTGTTCCTCACGTCGTTCGTGCCGATCGTGGGTGCCCTGGTCTCGGGCGCGGTCGCCGTGCTCCTCGCCTTGGTCGTGAAGGGCCCCGTGATCGCGATCGTCATGCTCGGCGGCGTGCTCTTGGTCCAGCAGGCGGAGGCGCACATCCTGCAGCCCTTCCTCATGGGCCACTTCGTGCGGATCCATCCGCTGGCCATCCTGCTGGCGATCACCACCGGCGCCTATCTGGCAGGTATCGTCGGCGCCCTGTTCGCTGTCCCGCTCACGGCCTTCATCAACGCC
>Ga0310828_1000799_pt1 | contig 25338 bp, 24 predicted proteins | sample WT_ome_3_FD_202242 | JGI IMG/M metagenome (GOLD analysis project Ga0310828, IMG submission 202242) | Sorghum-adapted microbial communities enriched on wild type (WT) sorghum from Joint BioEnergy Institute, Emeryville, California, United... ... | reverse complement strand
ATTGCCTATTTAACCGAGGGTGACCCGGTCAACCATTTTCTGATGATCAAATCGGCCACTCGGTCTGTAGCGAGTACTGGCAAACCGTTTATGACGCTGATCTTACAAGATATCTCAGGGGATATTGAAGCAAAACTTTGGGACGCAACCCCCGAGGATGAAGCAACATATGTGGGAGAAGCTGTCGTCAAAGTAGAGGGGGAAATCACTTCGTTTCGCGGCAAAAAACAGTTGCGCATTCGCGACATTCGACTAGCAACCGAGCGAGATCCTTATCAGTTGAGCGATCTCGTGCCGACTGCGCCGATTTCTGCCGCCGAGTTGACGGAAAAAATCACGCAATACATTTTTGAAATAAAAAATGCGGCCATGCAACGCATCACGCGCGCGCTTGTGAAAAAACACCAAAAAGCGTTTTTTGAATACCCGGCGGCGATGAAAAACCATCATGAGTATGTGTCTGGCCTCGCGTATCACGTCGTATCGATGCTCGATTTGGCTAAAGCCATTGCGTCATTGCGGCCGGAATTAAACACTGACCTCCTTTATGCGGGGATTATCCTACATGATATGGGAAAGGTCATCGAACTTTCGGGAGCGGGTGCAACGACCTATACACTGGAAGGTAAATTGCTCGGGCATATCTCCATTATGGTAAATGAAATTGCTGATATGGCAAAAACCCTTGAGATCGAAGGGGAAGAGGTCATTCTCCTTCAGCATATGATCTTAAGCCACCATTCAAAAGGCGAATGGGGCTCTCCAAAACCGCCGCTATTAATGGAGGCAGAGGTTTTGCATATGATCGATAATTTGGATGCTAAGCTGAACATGATGCACCGCGCGCTCGAACAAACCAAACCGGGTGAGTTCACCGAACGGCTCTATGCGATGGACAATCGTTCTTTCTATAAACCTAAGCTACAATCTGTTGGCGATAAAGTAGGGGCTGTTTGATAGAATTGCGTCATATTTTACAAATCTCCTTCATATCGTACTAATAAAGAAGGACAAGATGTGAAGGAGGAGAACGATGAATAAAAAAACCAAGCGCTCGTTATATTTGATTGGATTTCTCATTGTACTGTATATTCTTCAGCAGGCCGGTGTTTTAGGCGCTATGCTTTCTTATATCGGCGGTTTGCCGTTCTGGGTGGTTTTGGTGATGGCGGGCATACTGATTAGCTTCTGGCAATTCATGAGGCATTCCGATGACGAGGAAGAAGAAGACGAAAAATGGATTGAGGAACAAGGCCAGGTTTTTATCCGTAGAATGCAAGAAGAAAAAGAACGCCGTCATAAAAATATATCATCAAATTACTAAAAGGAAACCGGATCCATCAGCGATGATGATCCGGTTTTTAAGGTATAGGAGGGTCAATCACCCTCAATATAGAGTAAAAAACGCACTGAATTCTCCTCTGAAATACCATGCGCTTTGTCTTATACTGGCAAGAAAGTAGATACTTTTTTGACCAATTTATCGATAATTAAGGCTCTGCCTTTGCCGATAAGGCTTAGCAGAGCCAAGTTTTTTTATTCTTCTTGTTTATATCGTGTATGCCTAGTGTTTCGTATTACTTCGATGAATTGGATAAACCAGCATTACCTGTATTAAATAGATCTTTAAAGTCATTGTCCTTAACTTTTACATGATTGTCTTTGACGAGCTTGTCCAGAACGGTTTGCGTATCTTTCGCTTTAGATTGCAGAACAGCTTCTTTAACTTGGTCTTTAAAGTCATTCAGGCTATCCTTTTTGGCAACAAGTTTGATGATATGGTAACCGTATTCTGATTTCACTGGTTCACTGATTTCACCGGGTTTCATGCTGAATGCTTTTTTCTCGACGGCTTGAACCATGTCGCCTTTGTGAAACCAGCCAAGGTCGCCGCCTTTATCTTTTGTCGCGGTATCCGTCGAATAAGTTTCGGCGAGCTTAGCGAAATCTTCACCGTTTTTAAGCTTTTGTTCGACTTCGTTTGCGGTTTTCAAGTCTTTGACAAGAATGTGACTTGCCTTCACTTCCATGAGTGTATCTTTATTTTTGTTAAAGTAATCTTCCATTTCTTTGTCCGAGACTTTCACGCCATCTGTGGTCGCTTTAAAAATCAACAAATTCAAGCGAACATTATCTTTTAAATCATCCATGGTTTGTCCGTTTTGAGCCAAAACGGATTTTAATTGGTCTTGGTCGGAAATTTTATTTTGTTCCATCAGCTCTTTAATTTTATTATCGATTTCTTTATCGGTGACTTTGTATTTTTTGGACAGCAGTTGTTCATAGACCATGGTTTGTAGCACCTGGTCTCCCGCTTGGTCTTTTAACTTGTTGTAAAATTGCTCTTGTGTGATCGTTCCAGCATCGGTTTTTACAACGGGATCGTTACCGCTATTCCCGCAAGCTGTCATGCTGATTAATCCAAATCCTACCGCAATGGCGGCTGCCAATTTTTTCATGTCGACACTCCTAGCTCCGTTTAAATTTTCTTTGGACATTTGAATCAAATATAATATAACATATTTTACGATTTGGGTTGAGTTTTCAAACAAAAATTGTAAATGATTACACAATCCCAATATGTATCATCATTAGCTCTTCTCTATTAAAGCGGTTTACCGAGGCGGAGCAACAATTCAAAATAGCTGCTAATGAGCATAATCGTCACAAGGACATTGATAAGTCGTATAAAATGATGCTGATGGTCTTCGGGCATTTCTCTTTTATTGCAAAAAGCAATGGACAAGCCGTTTAACACAAAAAGAAAAAGGGCGCCGAAGATGATAAAGGCGATCGTAATCATCTCACAAACCTCCAACAAAAACGCGTAATTTAAGATTAACAAAAAAGCACGTAAAATGGTAGTCTGATTCGGTAAGTGAAAAGATGATGGGGAATGTCTCTGATCTATGGAAAGAGCGCAAGTATCGTTCCGGTCAGCTTTTTGCAAATGGCTACTGTTGAGGGAAGTTTTCATAAAAAAGCGGTCTCCTTCAAAGCATAATGAGTAAGGTTAAAAGAGGTGGAAACATGAACAAGTGGAAAAAAGCCTTCTTAATATTGGTGGGGCTTGATGTGTTCATTATATTGTTGATCATTGCCCTACTTGTGATTCCGTTTCAAGAAAGTGAGAAGCTGCCAAAGAACCCGAGGCAGCTTACGTCTGAAAAACCAGTCTTTACGGTTCAAGCGGACAAGCAACAACTTGTGAAGTGGGTGAATGCGGAAATTGCCAAACACCCGTCGGGGAATTTATCTTATCAGGTGGACTTAAGCGATACGCTCGACATCAATGGTGAATTAAAAGTGTTGGGGATCAATGTACCTTTCGCGATGTCGTTTCACCCTGATGTCGACCGGCTTGGGAACATCGTTCTGAGAGAAAAAGAAATCAAATTAGGCCGATTGGCCCTCCCAGCTTCAGAAGTGCTTAAATTCATTCGCGCGGGGTCTGGGCTACCCAAGTGGATCACGGTTCTTCCTGACAAACAGGAGATTTATGTTGACATGAATCGCATTGTCATCCAAGACCGCTTCTATCTTAAGGCAAAAACCATGGACCTACCCAATAATCGCATTTTTTTCAATGTTTACCGTAAGGACTAGTTAGGCGTTTTGTTTGATGAGGATGCGTAAACTGTCACGGTCTTCTTCAATAAAAGCATGCTTCGGAGCCGAGACAAGACGGACCATGCATAGGAGGTCACAGACGCCAAGGCCGAAGTTGATGGTACCAATCACGGAATAATAAAGAATCCCCGTGGAAAATAGCACACTCAATAATGACAAAACACTGGTTACAAATATCAGCGGAAATAGCATGCCGAGGAAATAGACGCGTTTTGGTATCGCTCCACTGATTACGCAATACATTCTCGGTAAAATTCCCGTCCGTTCGATAGTCAAGCTCGCTTTGTAGCCGGTTATCCAAAAGGGGACGCCATGCAATATTTTATGAAGCGGGTAGACGACGAGCGCACAAGCAAAATAGATAAAAAAATGGAACGGTACGGTTTCTCGAGCTTCGATCAGTCCATTGCATACTAAGTTATAAACAATATAATAACCAATCATGCCTAAGAACGACAGAAGAAAGAGTCGCACGGTCCCAAAATCTTTATATAGATTAAATGAGTTCAAGCAATTCATCATCTCAATCCTTTGCTTTCAAATCGATGTTGTTAAGAATGGATTACCTGCATAACTTTACTGTGGTTTTTAAATAAAATCAACCCCAAATGGCCTTATTTTTTGTGACAATTTTTATGCCGATGATGAAACCTTGGGACTGACGTGCTAATCCCTTTTTAAAATGTATAAAAAAAGGCCTCTTTGGGCCTGTTCCGTTCACTGATTTATTTTTTATCAGACGGCGGTTCGGATGGTTTCATTTCTTTCAAATGTCCGGATATGCTCTCAAGATTCGGCTTAATGTCTTCACGCCAAACCGTTATGATTTCTTGGATGTCACGGACGGTTTGTTTCAATGCAGGTAGACTTTTTCTGCCGAATTCTCCAACGCTTTCTTTAAGTGTTTCTGTTGCCACTTTGACTTCTGTCATGCTAAATTCGGCATCATTCCATTTTTCTTTCAATTCTTTCCGCCATTCTTTACCCGATTTCGGTGTGCTTAATAATACCGCTACGCTGGAAATCACTCCGGCAGTCAGAAAGCCGCATAGAAAGGAGGTTGCTTTTCCCATTTCCGTCACCTCGCAAATTTTTGCCTATTTATAAACGTTTCCCAAGACATTCGTGGTTATGTACAGATTCTAAATCTTCATGTTTATAGTATAACACGCATAATTTTAATATAAAGGGTCGTGAAGGGAACGGTTTTTGAACATTGCCCGGGGGGTTGTAAACATATCATCAAAGATGCCTTCCACGATATCGTGTAGGGATCGGTTTTCAACATTTCCCGGGGAGGGGCGTGGGGGAATGCGCGGACTTTTCCTTTTTCTTTTATTCGCTATCGGCTTGGGGCTGATTGGCCGGACGCTCTTAGAAATCCAAAACCAGAAGCGTTATGCTTTTAAAAATATCACGATTTTAAAACGGCAGCGTATGACCATGGTCCTCGGCCTCATTGGGGTCATCATTTTGATGATGGCGCTCACGACATGGTTCCTTAAATAATCAAACAAGACGCAGGGGATATCCTTTTTGTTAGGTGAAGGAGAAACCCTTGGTGGAATGATGCTGGTTTATACTATCTTTCCATTTAAAAAACCGCGGAAGGTCCGCGGCTTTATTTTTATACCGTTATGATGATTTTCTGGCCAGTATAATAGAACGAAGGCTCTGCCTTTTGCAAATGATTGGCAGAGCCCAATTATCTTTATCCAACTTTTTTTACGGTATTTCGGTTAGAAATGCTGTTTTTCATGATTTGTTGGGCGATTGGGAATACCACTGCCATCAGAACGGTGTTAATCGCTGCCGTTGGTAAAACGATCGCTAAAAATAATCCGAGGAAGCTTGTTCCCGGCGGCAAAGAGATAAAAAGCGCTAGTGATGTTAGAAATACCGTGCCGCTTAAAACGGTGCCAAGCGCCGTTAAAACAAGGGCGTTGACATATTTCGGAATGACATTGCGGATCAGTGAAAAGATCCCAAAGATCACCGAAGCGGTAATGAGTTTATCAATGACGTTCGGTAAAAACCCGCCAGGTATCGTCGTCGTCAGCCCGGAAAGGAGCCCGGCCACGAGACCGATGACGAGAAAGTTCTTACGATCACTCAACAGGAAGATCGCAAGGAACATCATCGATAACAAAAGGTCTGGCTTCATTGGAAAACTCGGAACAACGGCGTGTAAGACTGTCCCAATGGCCATAAATAAAGCGATTAAAATCAACTTCAAAACTTGACTCATTCTCATCTCTCCTCTTCTCAAGACAACGATATCCTTCGATAATGCGCTCATGCTTATCGCAAAAACATCGCCGCCTGTTTGCCGATATTTATTCGTTCGGCATTTGATCTTATTATATCAAAGTCGCACCCTGAATGGAACGCACAAGTTAAATTTCCGCCTTTGGAGATAAAAAACTTCATGCGCGATGATGGTGGACATTGCACCAAAAGGACCATGAATAAAAAGTGAAAAAAGGCCATCCGTACCATATGGCAAAGTTGGACAATGCTCCAAAAGGACCATGGATAAAAGGTGTATGCCTCTCTTTAATATGGCGTGACGTTTAAGGAGACTGGTGGAAAAACGTCATGCCATCTGACGAATGCTTTCTTCGTAGGTTTTTGGCAAAAACGTCGCCTGCTCGACTTCTGTTGCATCAAAGTTTTTCGGCAATTTCAGAAGCAATGGTTTGGAGATCATCGAAGGTATAGTCGTCGTTATGCGGCTTCCAAACTAAGCCGAAGCCATCACCTTTCCCGTACCGCGGCAAAATGTGGATATGGTAATGAAAGACCGTTTGCATGGCGGCTTCCCCGTTATTATTTAACAAGTTTAGGCCGATCGGTTGATACGCTTCGCGGACGGCATTAGCGATCTTCGGAACGGCAGAAAAAAGCTTTCCAGCAACATCCTCCGGCAATTCAAAAACGTTCGCATAATGCTCTTTTGGAATGACTAGCGTGTGCCCTTTTGTTACTTGGCTGATGTCAAGAAACGCATAGACGTTTTCATCCTCGTAAACTTTGGCAGAAGGGATCTCCCCGTTGATGATTTTACAAAAAATGCAATTTGGATCATGCGACATGACCATTCCTCCCTACGTCTTTTATCTACTGGTAAGAAATAGGTTGTTTTTCAGGCGAGTATTAGGGTAACTATGGCTCCGACTAAAGACTTGCACCGGTTTTTGACCAGACCTGCATAAGGTCAACTTAGGCACTTTCTTCCTCTAGCAGAGCCAAGTTTCCTTTAGCAAAGCCGAGTTTTCTTTAAATTTTACCAATGCCCATCGACCATGACAACCCAAAAACGCGATCTATAAAGAAGAACCGGGAAATCATCACATAAAGTCCTATCGCCCCTATCTGTGAAGAGTCTAAGGACGAGCGGTTTAAGCCATTACACTAAAAAATAACTGACTAGGAGAAGTATGTATATAAATGAAATTTATAAAAATAATTCTACAGAAACGATAAACTGACAAAAAAGAGTCGGTGGTTTCCAGGAATTTATAGTGGTGCTAAAAACACGAATTTTTCGTAAGCGTTTTCAAAAAAATTTTAAAAAATTATTGTTTTGCAAAAAATGCTGATGGAACAAGGATGAAAGCGATTTCAATTTTATTAGATAAATCAAAATTGCTGATATTTTATGAAAAAGGGTATTGACCTTCCGCGGCATCGGCGTTATGATGTCCACAACAAAATTGATTTGAGAAATAGCCGAAACAAAAGTTTAAAGGCGACCATGGTCAGTATGGTTGTGGAAGTTCTTTACACTTTTTTCTTTTCACGCGACTCTTTACTGCTTTTAAGGGTGAAAGGAAGCGAGGAGGTGGCCCCATGCGCAGCGATACGATTAAGAAGGGGGTCGATCGCGCCCCCCATCGCAGTCTGCTACACGCTGCTGGAGTAAAAACAAAGGACATGAACAAACCTTTCATCGGCATTTGTAATTCTTATGTTGATATTGTTCCAGGGCATAAACATTTAAGGGAATTTGCCGATGTTGTGAAAGAAGCGATTTGGGAAGCGGGCGGCGTACCGTTTGAATTTAATACGATTGGCGTCGACGATGGCATCGCCATGGGGCATATTGGCATGCGCTATTCGCTGCCGAGCCGGGAATTAATTGCCGATTCTGCAGAAACAATGATTCAGGCCCATTGGTTTGACGGCGTTTTTTATATACCCAACTGTGACAAAATCACGCCTGGTATGCTTCTTGCGGCAGCACGCACGAATGTCCCCGCCGTTTTCGTGTCGGGTGGGCCAATGGAGGCGGGACGTTCAAAGACGGGAAAACCATTATCCCTCGTCTCGGTTTTTGAAGGGGTCGGGGCGTACCAGGCTGGAAAAATAAGTGTCGCCGAATTAGAAGAACTTGAAACCGCTGCTTGTCCAACATGCGGGTCATGTTCGGGGATGTTTACCGCTAATTCTATGAATTCGATGTTGGAAATGCTTGGCTTGGCGCTTCCGGGAAATGGCACCATTGTTGCAACATCTACCGAGCGCCATCGGCTAATTCGCGAAGCCGCCCATTACCTGATGCACCTTATCGAAGAAGATATCCGTCCGCGCGACATCATTACCGAAGAAGCGATCGATGACTGTTTGGCATTGGATATGGCGATGGGAGGCTCGACCAACACCATTTTGCATACGTTAGCTTTAGCCCATGAGGCGGGTATCGACTACGATTTACGGCGGGTCAATCAAATTGCCGAAAAGGTTCCTTACTTGGCAAAAATCAGCCCGGCTTCGGATTACTCGATGCATGATGTGCATTTAGCCGGCGGTGTCAGTGCCATCATCCGTGAGCTCTGCAAAATAGACGGGTTAATTCATAAAGAACGAATTACGATCACCGGACGATCGCTCTATGAAAATGTAAAAGATGCCAAGATTGTGGATGAAAATGTCATCCGTCCGCTTGATAAAGCTTACAGTCCAACCGGCGGATTATCAATTTTATACGGGAACCTCGCTCCCGATGGCGCAGTTATTAAGGTTGGCGCTGTTGATTCAAGTGTCAAAACATTTATCGGTGAAGCGATCATTTTTAACTCTCAAGAGGATGCACAGAAAGGGATCGAGGATGGCACGGTAAGAGAAGGGCATGTCGTCGTCATTCGTTATGAAGGACCGAAGGGAGGTCCGGGAATGCCGGAGATGCTTGCCCCAACTTCATCCATCGTTGGCAGAGGTTTAGGTAAAGATGTAGCGCTTATCACTGACGGACGTTTTTCTGGAGCGACGCGGGGCATTTGCGTCGGGCATATTTCACCGGAAGCGGCTGAAGGCGGGCCGATTGCTTTGCTTGAAGATGGCGATCTGATTATGATCGATTTGCCTCATCGGACGATTAACGTGCTCGTTGACGAAGAAGAACTTGCGGCGCGAAGGAAGCGCTGGCAGGCTCCAGAGCCGAAAATCAAGCACGGGTGGCTCGCCCGCTATGCGAAGCTAGTGACTAGCGCCAATACGGGCGGGGTGCTAAAAATCTAGAAGCTGAGAGCGATGAATGATGCTTGGCGAAAAATAAACATCTAAAAACGCACAAAAAACGCTGATTTTAAAACAAATATTGCGAAAGCGTTGAAGGGGATAACGAAGGCAGGCTTAAGACATTGACAGAGAGCTGCTGGTTGGTGGAAAGCGGTAATGTCACCTGTTATTCTCTCACCCCGGAGTGTTTCTCTGAAAAATGATTGAGTAGGAGAAATCGGGTTAACTGGTTACCCGTTATCCAAACCTGACTTGTGGTCGACCGAGTAGCCCGATTGTTTTATAAAGCGAGATAGGTGGCAAATCGGCTCACAAGTCACTGAGGCGGCGTTCGTGAGGGCGTCCGTGAAAAAGGGTGGTACCGTGGAAAGGCTTTTTCACCCCTTTATCCCATCGCATTCAGGCTGGGGTACGGGAGTGGAAAGGCCTTTTATCATTTTTCAATTTGAAACAGGAGGGACAAAAAGTGGAATTAAAGGCGGAGACAACGGTTCAAAGGCATTCGGAAGCGGAAACGGGAGCCGATCTTTTCATTCGTGCGCTCGTTGATGAAGGCGTTGAAATGATTTTCGGGTATCCTGGCGGTGCCGTGTTGCCGATTTATGATGCGATTTACAAGGCCTCTATTAACCATGTGTTAACACGGCATGAACAGGGGGCGGTTCATGCGGCGGAAGGGTATGCCAGGGTGAGCGGAAAACCGGGTGTCGTGCTCGCTACTTCGGGACCGGGGGCAACCAACCTCGTCACAGGCATTGCTGATGCGATGATGGACTCCATCCCCTTGGTTGTATTTACCGGACAAGTGGCCACACATGTGATTGGAACCGATGCGTTCCAAGAGACCGACGTGATGGGCATTACCACGCCGATTACGAAATATAACTACCAAGTTCGCCGTGTTGAGGAACTGCCGCGAGTGGTGAAGGAGGCATTCTATATCGCTAGAACCGGAAGGCCAGGACCGGTTGTGATCGATATTCCGAAAGATATTTCTTCGGAATCGGCGGTTGTCAAAGAAAAGCGCGAGATGATTTTACCTGGGTATACACCGGTTGCGGCACCAAATGTCTTATATCTGCAAAAACTGACGGAGGAAATCAGAAATTCCAAAAAACCGGTCATTCTTGTTGGAGCGGGAGTCATTCACGCGGGAGCCTCTCAAGCGCTATTAAGCTTTGTTGAAAAGAGAAACATACCGGTCGTGAGTACGCTGCTCGGATTGGGCGCCTTTCCTGGAGCGCACCCTCTCTTCTTCGGTATGGCTGGCATGCATGGGACTTATGCCGCCAATATGGCGCTTTACGATTGTGATCTGCTCATCAATATCGGCGCCCGCTTTGATGATCGGCTGACGGGAAATTTAAGCTATTTTGCCAAAAAGGCCGTTATCGCCCATATCGACATCGATCCAGCGGAAATCGGCAAAAACGTGCCGACTCACATCCCAATCGTTGCCGATGCGCGAGAAGCGCTTGAGAAATTGAATGAAATGGATCCGCCTATACAGCAAGCGGAGACATGGCTGAAACAACTTGAGGGGTATCGAAACGAATTCCCGCTTTGGTATCGATCTGGAAAAAACGCCCTAGCACCTGAGAGGGTCGTGGAATTAGTGTATGAACAAACCCGAGGGGAAGCCGTAGTGACGACGGATGTCGGTCAGCATCAAATGTGGGCGGCTCAATATTTTACTTTTAACCAGCCGCGCCGCTGGGTGACTTCAGGGGGGCTTGGCACAATGGGGTACGGGTTACCCGCTGCCATTGGCGCTCAGCTTGCTGCCCCCGATGAAACCGTGATAGCCATTATCGGTGATGGCGGGTTTCAGATGACCTTGCAGGAATTATCCGTCCTTCAAGAGCTTCGCCTTCCGGTGAAAATCATTATCATCAATAATCAGGCGCTCGGAATGGTCCGTCAGTGGCAGGAAGCTTTTTATGGCAGTCGCTATGCCCATTCACTTATTCCCGTACAGCCCGATTTTGTAAAACTGGCAGAAAGCTATGACATCCAAGCCTTCCGAGTCGAGAACGAAGCGGAACTCCGACATGTTCTGAAAACGACTTTACCCAATAAGGAACCCGTGTTAATTGATTGCCGGGTCGATGGGAGAGAAAACGTTTATCCGATGGTCGCTCCCGGCAAAGGCCTTCATGAAATGACAGGAGTGAAACCATGAAGCGAATCATCACAGTTGTTGTCCAAAATCGAAGTGGTGTGTTAAATCGCGTGACCGGATTGTTTTCCAAAAGGCAATGGAATATTGAGAGCCTTTCAGTCGGTCCGGCAGAAAAACCTGGATGCTCAAAAATGACGATCGTTGTGGAGATCGATGATGACATCCATTTGGATCCTTTCATTAAACAGCTGAATAAGCAAATTGATTGTCTCTCGGTTTCCGATTTGACCGATCAAGCGATCGTTGCGAGGGAATTAGTGTTAATAAAGGTATTATGCCACCCGCAAATTTTGGGTGAAATTCGCGCGATTGTTGAGCCTTTTCGAGCTTCCATCATCGATGTGAGCGCGACAAGCGTCACGATCGAGGTCACAGGGGATGCCGATAAAAATGACGCCATCATCGAGATGCTAAAACCGTACGGCATCAAAGAATTGGCACGCACAGGCATCACCGCTTTACCGAGGGGAAGACAACGCTCGGTGACAGAGATAAAACCGCGCTCCGTTATTTAGGGGCGGTTTTAAATAAAAATTTTTGATAAAAGGGAGAGTGGAAACTTTGACAAAAGTGTACTATGACGGAGACATTCAAGGAGATGTGCTTAAAGGCAAACGAGTAGCGGTCATTGGATATGGCTCACAAGGCCATGCCCATGCGCAAAATTTGCGCGACAGCGGTTGTGAGGTTGTCATCGGCTTACGGAAAGGGAAATCCTTTCAACGGGCGGAGGCCGATGGGTTTTCGGTGTTTTCAGTTTCTGAAGCAAGCGAACAAGCGGATGTGATCGTTTTATTGGCACCGGATGAGCGGCAAACACAAATCTATGAGACATCTATTGAACCTGTTCTGCGCCCGGGTCAAGCCCTTGTCTTTGCACATGGATTCAATATTCATTTCAATCAAATTGTCCCTCCGGAACACGTTGATGTGTTCATGGTAGCACCTAAAGCTCCCGGACATTTGTTGAGGCGCATTTATAAGGAAGGGGCAGGCGTCCCATCCCTGGTGGCCGTTCACCAAGACGCAAGCGGCGAAGCGAAGGCTTTGGCTCTTGCCTACGCTAAAGCCATTGGCTCAGGGCGAGCCGGCATTTTAGAGACAACGTTTAAAGAAGAAACCGAAACCGATCTGTTCGGCGAACAAGCGGTGTTGTGCGGTGGACTCACATCGCTTATTAAGGCGGGGTTTGAAACACTCACTGAGGCCGGGTATCAGCCGGAAGTTGCCTATTTTGAGTGTCTTCACGAGATGAAACTGATCGTTGATTTGTTGTATGAAGACGGCTTGGCCGGCATGCGCTATTCCGTCTCGGATACGGCACAGTGGGGAGATTTTGTGTCCGGACCGCGCATCATCAATGAAGACACGAAAGCGAGAATGCGCGAAGTTTTAAAACATATTCAAAGCGGAAAATTTGCCAAAGAATGGCTTTTGGAAAACCAAGTGAATCGTCCGCAGTTTAATGCCATCAATGAACGTGAAAAAAATCATCCGATCGAAGTCGTTGGGCGAAAGTTACGGGCGCTTATGCCGTTTGTGCAAAAACATATTCAAGAAGAGAGGGAAGTGGTCACCGGTGCGAAACATTGAGATTTTTGACACCACTTTGCGCGACGGCGAACAAACTCCAGGTGTTAATTTGAATATTCAAGAGAAAATTGAAATCGCCAAACAATTGGAACGCCTTGGCATCGATGTCATTGAGGCGGGATTTCCGGCGACCTCTAAAGGGGATTTGGAAGCGGTCAAACAAATTGCCAAAACGGTGAAACATTCATCTGTAACAGGTCTATCGCGGGCGCATCGTTCGGACATTGATGCGGCGTGGGAAGCGCTTAGGGTAAGCAGTGAACCGCGCCTACACCTTGTCATCGCCACATCGCCAATTCACATGACTTATAAACTAAGAAAGACGCCGGACCAAGTGCTTGAGACGGCTGTAGCATCGGTGCGTTATGCCAAAAAGTTTTTCCCGAAAGTGCAATTTTCTGCAGAAGATGCGAGTCGCTCCGACTGGGCGTTTTTAGCAAAGGTTATTGAAGCGGTTATCGCAAGCGGCGCCGATGTGGTCAATCTCCCTGATACGGTGGGATATGCGACACCATTGGAGTATGGTCGGCTCTTTCAATACATGTTGGAATATGTTCCAAACATCCATAAAGCTAAATTATCCGCTCACTGTCACGATGACCTGGGGATGGCGGTAGCCAATACGCTTTCGGCCATCGAAGCTGGGGCACAGCAAGTGGAAGGAACGATCAATGGTATCGGTGAGCGAGCGGGCAATGCTTCGTTAGAGGAAATCGCGGTCGCCTTGAAAATCCGGCAAGATTTTTATCAAGCGGAAACACGGTTGAACCTCAAGGAAATCAAAAGGTCCAGTGACTTGATCAGTAAATTGACGGGGCTTTCGGTTCAAGCAAATAAAGCGGTTGTCGGTAAAAATGCCTTCGCCCATGAGTCAGGGATACATCAAGATGGTGTGCTGAAAGAAAAATCAACCTATGAAATTATCACGCCGGAGATGGTTGGCGTTTCAACATCTAGCATCGTGCTTGGCAAGCATTCCGGACGTCATGCGTTTAAAACAAAGGTGGAAGCGATGGGCTTCGAATTGGATGAAGCGGCGTTAAATGAAGCCTTCCGCGCCTTCAAGGCCTTAACAGACCGCAAGAAAAATGTGACGGATGATGATATTTTCACGATTTTGACCGATCGCCAAACGGCTTCTCCGGATGTCAAGAAATATGAACTCGTGTCCGTCCAGGTTCAATATGGTACCAACCACACACCAACGGCGACTGTAGCGCTGATAAGTCCCGACGGTCAACGATTGGAAGATGCGGCAACAGGGGCAGGAAGTGTGGAGGCCATCTACAATACGTTGGGGCGGATGATTGGTGGGGACGTCTATCTTGAAGACTATCAACTAAAATCCATCGGGGCCGGCCGTGATGCCCTAGCGGAAGCTTTTGTGCGCATTAAGCGGGATGATGTGACATCCGGCGGCCGGGCGACCAACCAGGATGTTCTGGAAGCGAGCGCAAGGGCATTCCTAGATGCGGTCAATCGGACTTTGGGGAGAGAACGCGTCGATCAGGAGCAAATCCAAATTTAGCCAACATTGTTGATTGACTTTGGTTCTCACTTCATACCAATCGCCTGGAACGGAGGGGTTTCGCATGAAAAAGAAAATCGCTGTCCTTGAAGGTGACGGCATCGGTATAGAAGTCATGGCTGGAGCACTTGATGTCTTACGCGTCATCGAGAAACGGTTTCATCACCATTTTGAATTTGTGGAAGGGAAAATCGGCGGTTCTGCCATTGACAGTTACGGTGTCCCCCTTCCCGAGGAAACGCTTCGTATTTGCCGTGAAGCCGATGCGATTTTACTTGGGGCGGTTGGAGGGCCGAAATGGGAGGGTGGCCCAAGCCATCTCCGCCCGGAAAAAGGATTGCTCGGGCTGAGAAAGGAAATGGGTTTTTTTGCGAATTTCCGCCCTGTAAAAGCGGTAAAATCATTGATCAGTGCCTCGCCATTAAAGCGGGAAGTAGTTGAAAACATCGATTTCGTGTTGGTCAGGGAATTAACGGGCGGCATCTATTTCGGAAAGCCAAGCGGTCGATTTGGCGAAACCGAACCACAAGTCGTTGATACGCTCCGCTATTCGAAGCACGAAATGGTGCGTGTGATTGAAAAAGCCTTTCAGTTGGCGCGCACCCGGCGAAAGAAACTCACCTCTGTCGATAAAGCCAATGTGTTAGAGTCCAGCAAATTGTGGCGGGAAGTCGTTGAGGAGACGGCCAGCCGTTATGCTGACGTTGAAGTGGAGCATTTGCTCGTCGATGCGGCAGCGATGAAGTTGATTCAAACACCGCGTGCCTTCGATGTCATTGTGACGGAAAATCTGTTTGGCGATATATTGAGCGATGAAGCTAGTATGCTGACCGGATCTTTAGGAATGATGCCATCGGCGAGTTTGCGAGAGGACAACGTCGGCCTTTACGAACCCATCCATGGTTCTGCCCCTGATATCGCTGGAACCGGAAAAGCCAATCCGCTGGCCATGATTTTATCGGCAGCGATGATGCTGAGATACTCGTTCCATATGGTTGAGGAAGCCGATGCCATCGAGCTGGCCGTTTATGAGACGCTTGAAGCGGGTTACCATACGCCTGATTTGGCTGTGTCCGGCGGAGTGATCGTCAACACGAAGACCATGATTCGCAAAATCATTGACCATTTGAGTGAGGATGAAGTGATCGCTGGCATCATGGCAACATTTCAATAAAGATGCATGGTTTTAGGAGGAAGATGATGGAACCAAAAACGATTATTGATAAAATTTGGGAACGTCATGTCGTTCATCGCGAACCAGGTAAACCCGATTTGCTCTACATTGATTTGCATCTTGTTCATGAAGTCACATCTCCGCAGGCTTTTGAAGGGTTACGGCTTTCCGGACGACGGGTTCGGCGTCCTGATTTGACTTATGCGACGGTGGACCATAATGTGCCGACGCGAAACCGCCATGTCATTCACGATGAAATTGCCAAAAAGCAAATGTTGACCCTTGCAGAAAATTGTCGGGAATATGGCATTCCGCTTGCGGATATCCATCATCCTGACCAAGGCATTGTCCATGTCATCGGACCGGAACTCGGTTTAACCCAGCCGGGAAAAACCATTGTTTGCGGAGATAGCCACACGTCTACTCACGGTGCTTTCGGTGCTCTCGCTTTTGGCATTGGAACGAGCGAGGTGGAACATGTTCTGGCTACGCAAACTTTATGGCAATCGAAACCGAAAACCATGCAAGTAAAGATTAACGGGCGCATCAGACCTGGAGTGAGTGCAAAAGACATCATTCTCGCCTTTATCGCTCGATTTGGGGTTAAAACAGGCACGGGTTTCATTTTCGAATATACCGGTGAAGCGATCCGCAATCTGTCAATGGAAGAACGCATGACGGTTTGCAACATGTCCATTGAAGCAGGGGCACGGGCCGGAATGATCAGCCCCGATCAAAAAACGATCGAGTATTTGGAAGGGAAAAAATATGTCCCAAAGGGAGAGACTTTTTCCCGAGCAGCTGAGGCGTGGCTCAAATTGAAAACAGATGATGGGGCGGTCTATGATCGAACGATTGAAATGGATGCTTCGACCATTGAGCCCCAGGTCACATGGGGGACGAATCCATCCATGTGTGTGCCGATATCGGGGCGGGTGCCTTCACCGGATGATTTTGCTAAACCATCCGAGCGAAAAGCTGCAGAAAAAGCTTTGGAGTACATGGGATTGAAGCCGGGCACACCGATAGAAGAGATCGCCATTGACCATGTGTTCATCGGCTCCTGTACGAATTCGCGTCTCAGCGATTTGCGGATTGCTGCTGAAATTGTCAAAGGTCGCAAAGTCCATGAAAAGGTCAAAGCCATCGTCGTCCCCGGCTCACACTCGGTGAAAAAAGCGGCAGAAAGAGAGGGGTTGGACCGCATATTCAAAGAGGCCGGGTTTGAATGGCGCGAACCTGGATGCAGCATGTGCTTGGCCATGAATGATGATGTTTTGCAACCAGGTGAACGGGCAGCGTCGACATCCAATCGGAATTTTGAGGGACGCCAAGGTGCCGGTTCAAGGACGCACCTCGTCAGCCCCGCAATGGCGGCAGCTGCGGCGATTGCCGGGCATTTCATCCCCGTCCACCGCTTGAACCAAGAAGAAACCATTACGATTTCATGATGGTAAAGGTGTATCTAAATACAACCTTTTGTGTCAGAAGTTTTAGAAAATAATTCTGTTGGGGGGATGGTTATGGAACCGATTCGTGTGCATGAAGGCAAAGTTTGTCCGCTGAATCGGGCCAACGTGGATACCGATCAAATCGTGCCCAAACAGTTTTTGAAACGCATTGAGCGCCAAGGCTTCGGTCAGTTTCTCTTTTATCATTGGCGGTATGATCATAAAGGAAATGAGCGGTCGGATTTTGTTTTAAACAATCCGATATATAAAGGGGCATCGATCCTTGTCAGCGGAGACAATTTTGGCTGCGGCTCTTCAAGAGAGCATGCACCCTGGGCGCTCCTTGATTTTGGCTTTAAAGTGATCATCGCTCCGAGTTTTGCCGATATTTTTTATAATAATTGTTTACAAAACGGTATTTTGCCGATTGTTCTTTCAGAGGAGGAAACCGCTTTTCTGATGGAAAAAGCAGAGGTGGGTTCCCTCAAAGTTAGGGTGGACTTACCCGAACAAACCGTTCATTGCGAGGCATTCCATTTTACCGCTCGCTTTGACATAGACCCGTATCGAAAACAATGCTTACTAAATGGCTGGGACGAAATCGCTCTGACATTGCAATTGGAAGATAAAATTCGCGCTTTTGAAGAAAAGTGGAAAGAAGAGGGTGAAAACATGGGAATTGCTTGACACTACAAGATGTAATAACCGCGATGGAGCGCTTATATTCCATCGTTCATCGCACGCCGCTGAAACGGTCGAAAACCATCGATCGCTTAACGGGGAAAACCGTTTATTTGAAAATGGAGAACGCACAAAAGACTGGTTCTTTTAAAATTCGCGGCGCAACGAACAAAATTTTTTCGCTTACGGATCGTGAGGCTAGCCAAGGAGTCGTGGCCGCTTCGGCTGGCAATCACGCACAAGGCGTTGCTTTAAGCGGTACGATGAGGGGACTCTCTGCAAAAATTTATATGCCTGTTTCAGCACCTAAGGCAAAGGTACAGGCAACGGAAAGCTATGGGGCAAAAGTTGTTTTGATCGGTGAAACTTATCAGGAAGCCTATAATGCAGCATTATCCGCTAACGGCACCTTCGTACATGCGTTTGATGATCCGCATGTTATAGCAGGCCAAGGGACGGTCGCCTTTGAAATGTTGCAGCAATGCCCGGAACTGGATACCATCATCGTTCCGGTCGGCGGAGGTGGACTTCTTGCGGGCACGGCCGTTGCCGTCAAGGAGACGCATCCTGAAATAAAACTAATCGGGGTTCAAGCAGAAGGAGCGCAAGCCACTTACAAGCGCTTTTACGGAGCGCCCGATGAGCGCTTGCCCTTTGTGCAGTCTATTGCCGATGGTCTTCTGGTAAAGGAAACGGGGCGCCTCACATTTCCTATAATTGAGCGTTACGTTGATCAGATGATCACCGTCAGTGACCGGGATATTGCCTGCGCCATTCTTTTGATGCTCGAGCGTGAGAAAATGCTCGTGGAAGGGGCGGGGGCTAGCGCTTTAGCAGCACTTCTTGCGAAACCTCATTTGATTGGAGGTAATAAGATTGGTGTCATGATTACTGGCGGCAATGTCGATGCCAGCCGCATTCCGCAATTCCTTGACTTGGCCCAATCGCCAAAGTCTTCATCACTTATGATATAACCAACTGGAGCCGGATGTTCGGATGGCATCCGGCTTTTTATATTGGTTAGGAAAGATATCCTTTTGTCACTGTTTTCGGGTAGATGAGTGGCATTCCACAACCGGTTTTGAGAAAATAAAAAGAAATGATAGTTAAAAATGGGGAGTAAAGTCATGGGAAAACCGATTTTGGAAGTGGAACATTTAAGCGGCGGTTATTCGAGAAAAGCCCAAGTGCTTCATGATTTAAATTTTCATGTGAATCAGGGGGAGCTTGTCGGCCTAGTCGGTTTAAACGGAGCGGGGAAAAGCACGACGATCAAACATATTTTAGGGCTTCTTGAACCGACAGAAGGTGTTATTAAAATTGCCGGTCAGACCATTCAAGAGGATGCCGATCGTTATCGTTCGCGGATCGGTTATATTCCCGAGACGCCAAGTCTTTATGAACAATTGACACTGAGCGAACATTTGGAGTTAACGGCGATGGCATATGGTTTAAAAAAAGAGGTATATGAAAAACGACTCCCGGGACTTTTGGAAATGTTTCAAATGACGAATAGGTTGAAGTGGTTTCCGGCCCATTTTTCCAAGGGCATGAAGCAGAAAGTCATGATCCTCTCCGCCTTTCTCGTCGAACCGGCCCTTTATGTCGTGGACGAGCCGTTTGTCGGCTTGGATCCGCTGGCTATTCAAGCCCTCTTGGATTTGATGGTGGAAATGAAAGAAAAAGGCTCTGGCATTCTCATGTCGACCCATATCCTATCGACAGCCGAACAATATTGCGATCGGTTTATACTCCTACATCAAGGAAAGATTGCCATGCAAGGGACGATGGAGGAATTAAGACAGAAGGTTGGCGACCCGAAGATTACTCTGCACGATCTCTATGTTGCTGTGGCTAAAGGTGAAGAGCCATGGAAAAAATAAAGCAATTATGGATGGTGCGGCGCGGAGAATTTTGGCAGGAAGCGTCCCGATATTTAAAATTGCTTGGTAACAGCGGCTTTATGTTTTCGCTTTATATCCTTATTTTAGGTGGCGGTGTCTATTACCAACGCTGGATTAAAGGGCTGTCATCCGATTTTCCGACCGAATGGATATTGACCGCTGTCTTTGGCATCTTAGTCTTTCGCACGCCGTTACGAACTTTCCTGAAATCGGCGGATCTCGTTTTTTTATTACCGGTTGAAAAACAATTGGCGGGCTATTTTCGCCAGGCTTTAATCTATAATGGCTTGCTTCAAGGCACTAGCATCGTGTTTGTCTGGGCGATTGCCATGCCGCTTTATCGCCATACCGTTAGTTCGGATATAATGGGATACCTCATCATTCTCGTCCTGCTTTTTGCTGTGAAAGCCTGGAATCTTTATGCGGTCTGGCAAGAACAACATGTATTAGAGAGCACGCTATATGATCTTTTAAGAGGCTTTTTGACGATCGTTTTTATCGGGATAGTTCTTTTTAAAACGCCGTGGTGGGCGGTTGTTATCGTCATTCTTGCCATTGTTGTATTGACTTTGAGCATCATTCAGCCTCTGTCCAAACACCTCTTGAAATGGGACAAGTTGCTTGCGGGTGAAAAACGGCAGCTTGAGCGGTTTTACCGATTGGCTAACATGATTACGGATGTACCGAAAATGCGCAATCGCATGAAACCGAGAAGATGGTTGACGGGGCTTACCGAGCTTTACGGTTATGGACAAGCACAGGTATTTAAAAAGTTTTACCTTAAAACATTCATTCGTTCCGGTGAATATTTGGGGATTTGGTTCAGACTTCTTCTCATTGGCATCCTGCTCATGATCCTACTCCCGAAAGGCGTGACGTCAGCCATTGTCGCTTGGGTTTTTACGTATCTTACGGCTAGTCAACTAACAGCACTCTATAACGAATATTTTGCGAGTTCGTCCACGAGTTTTACGCTATCCGAAAAATATTTAAAAAGCAGTTTTCTTCATATATACAGCACCGTATTATTGGTACAAATGGTTATCTTTAGCCTTTTCGCTCTGTTTATAAGCCGAAGCCTGGAAATCGCGGGGATTACTCTTTTAGTCGGTCTCGCGCTCATTTACGCTTTTACTTATAGTTACGTGAAACGTAAGGTAAACAAAACAGGCACGGTTTAAGGGTGCCTGTCAAACCAATACGCCAAGTATTTATAGTTGCCCCACACGCTGTATAAAGCGGATGCGGCTTTTGCAGTCATTTTTTTGCCTTTAAAATATTTGTTTTCGACATGCTTGCGAAACTCGCTGTCAACCGGGAGCTCGCTGTATGACCCAAGAATCATCAGCAATGTGCTTTGGGCATAGGGACCAATGCCTTTAATGGCTTTCAATTCTTTGATCAGTTGTTTTGTCGGCAAGTTTTTCCATTTCGTTAAATCGAGTTCACCGGATGCCACTTTTAAAGCCAATTCGTACAAGTAACCGCTTCGATAACCGAGGCGGATTTCTTCTTTTAAATACGCTTCTCCTTTTTCAACAAAGGTGCTTGGCTTCGGAAACGCCTTTAATTCAGGGTGGCTTTCTAGTGGTTTTCCCATTTTGTTGACGATGGCGGCGGCCATAGAAATCGTTCGGTTCCATGTGGTATTGGTCGTCAGCATCACCTTGACAATATCTTCAAAGATCGTAGAGGAGCGCAGCAAACGCCCGTGTTTTTCATGAGCGACATAAGCCATTTCCGGGATTTGGAGACATTTTTCATAAAAAGGCTGTAGGTTTTCGTCTAGGCGGAGCATCCAGCGCACCTTTTGTAGAATTTCGGCTTGCTCTGAATCATCCAGTACGCCATCGTTAACCGAAACGGTGACGGCGTCTTCGCCATATGGTGCGATGGTGATGTGCACCACTTTTCCGCTCTCAAGTTCTTCCACTTTATAAAGGGTTTTTTGGTCGTTATCATAGTGAAACGGAGCGAGCCGATACCAGCCGTGCCCGGTTGCGGTCGTCTCGAATTTAAAATCATTCGGTACCTCTACGATCCAATTCATGTCTTAACCTCCAAATATTCGCCGGTGCCTGAGTATGTAGGCCTCAACCTTCACGTGTGGCCGGCCAGGAGCCCTGCATTTTTCTTAACAAGACGATTTGTCCGGTGTGATAGCTATCGTGCATGATCCAATCGGCGATTCTTTCGCCGAGATCATCGGTTTCTAAATCTTTCTCCGTTAAGGTAGCAAAAACCTCTTTCAAATCTTGCGCAATCGCTTTGGCTTCTGCGACCGTCTTTTCCCAGCCCTCTTGGTCATTGGGATCGCCAGGTGCACCGAATGTTTCCGTGTTGTTTCGAGCGGTTGACGAAGCTTGAATGCCTCTCAACCTTTTGACCATTAGACGATTATAGTGGTTGAGATGGTTGACGGTTTGCCAGATCGTATTGCCGCCGCCCGGTGGTTGCCATGCGGCAACGCTTGCCGAAATGCCTTCGATGGCGGGTGCCAGTGGGAGCTGCCATGCTTCTTCATCCCAACTGTAGTCCCTGAGTTTTTGAATCAATTGGATGGCGTTCATTGTTATCCTCCTTTGCCCAACTGGAATTTATCATCCAGGTGCAGTAAAATAATTTTGTAACCAGTAAAATTATTTTTAATGGTTACAAAGTCATCATAACAATAACTTTTACATGGGTCAATACAGAAAAATTGATCAGACAAGCTTTTTGACGTAGGCAAAGTCTGGTTGCTTTTATTCTAGTCAGAAAAAATTTTATACTTTTCTTGCCAGTACAAGAAAAAAGGTGTGTCTTATGGAGTTCATATGGATCGATTTTTTAAACAGCATTTGGAGGGATTGGCGCGGGACAGGAAAACCCTCTCGTGACCGCTTGCTTGAAGCGGAATGGCGAGCCTCCTTTTTAAATAAATGGGAACTGGAATCAGGACTTGATTTAAACGAAGAAGATTTCAAGCACCTCACCCAATTGCGCGCGTTTCTCAGCCGGGTGACAGAAAGTGTGGCTTCAGGCGGTGATGTGGACGAAAAGGACATTCTCTTACTAAATGATTATTTACAACAATCACCAGTAGTAAGGGAGCTCGTCAAAAGCGAGGATGGTTGGCGCATGGTGTTCTCAACAACCCAAAAAGGATGGAGCCGTGTCATCGAGGCGATTGTTACGTCTTTTATCCATTCATTGATTGAGGGGCATTTATCTAGGGTGAAAATCTGTGACAATAAGGACTGCCTGTGGGTCTTCTATGACGCGACAAAGAACCATTCCAAGCGCTATTGTGATGATAAAATGTGCGGCAATTTGATGAAAGTCCGGCGGTTTAGGGAACGAAAAAAACAGCAAAAAAAATAAAGACGTATTTAATAAATATCTTATCTTTTTTACAAGCTGTACCATTCTATAAAAATACGAATAGAGGCTGGACCCCAATTGGCGGGATATGCTTTTGGGCCAACCTCTGTTTTTTATAAGTTTAAATGAGAAACATGGCAACAATCGTCGTTGCGACGAGACCAATGATGACGGGGACAAGGTTGCGTCGAGCGAGTTCAAAGGCATCCACGTTACAAATAGCTGCTGCAGGAATTAAAGCCCACGGAACCAAAGTTCCTCCGCCGACCCAAATAGCAGCGATTTGCCCGAGAGCGGTAAGGGTGCTGATGCCATTTCCAATCGCTGCGGCAAATAAGTGTGCGACAGAACCTGCGAGCGATATGCCCGAAAAACCTGAACCATCTAACCCCGTCACCGCCCCGACAACCGTTAAGGTTCCTGCGGCTACCTCTTTATTTACCGGAACCGACTGGGCGAGGGCATTGCCCAGGTCGTTGACGATTCCTTCTGAATGAGCGGGTAAAACATGCCCGAACACTGATGTGAAGCCGGCATCTCCCATGTAAAAGAATGCAGCAATCGGGATGACGGGACCGAAAACTTTGAACCCAAATTGTAAACCCTCAATTAAATAAGAAGTGATTTTTTCAAGGCCTTTGTTATGATGTGCCGAAAGGGAAATGGCGGCTAAAATAAAAATGACGGTGCCACCGATGAGGCTCGTTGCATCCCCACCTTGAAGATGGAACACCAGCATACCGACAACATCCAAGATCAGAAGGATCGGAATCAGCAAGGCAAAAAAGGTTTTTGCTTTTGGCGAAAGGGCGTCAGTTTGATCCCCTTTTCCGGTTTCTGCAGATAACAATTCCTCGTCAGTTACCTTCAATGTCCCGTTTTTCATATCTCTTTTCAAAAAGTAGAAAGCGACGATGGTTGTGACGACGCCCATGACGATGACAAGCGGAACACTTGCACGCATCACTTCGGATACTGGAATGCCTGCCGCTTGGGCGGTTAAGGTCGGTGCCCCTTGTATGATGTAATCTCCAGAAAGGGCTATGCCGTGACCGAAAAGGTTCATCGCCATCGCCACCCCTAATGCGGGTAGCCCCACCCTAAGTGCGACCGGAAGGAGGACGACCCCCAGAAGCGCCACAGCGGGGGACGGCCAGAAAAACCAAGAGATGATCATCATGACGATCCCGATGACCCAGTAAGCCGTGGTTGAATTTTTTATTAGCTTTGCAAACGGACGGATCATCACATCGCTGATCCCTGTTTTCATCATGACACGGCTCATGGCGACGATGACAGAAATGACGAAAATCGTGCCGAGAAGTTGGGTAATCGCATAAATCAAACTGTTAAAGACACCTGTCAATGCTGTAACGACGGATGAGGTGGCGACTAGGCCAAGGATGAAAATGCCGATGAGACAAACAAGCGTCGTGTCGCGCCGCATGACCATGACCCCGATGATGGCGATGATGAATATGAGGTAAACCCAATGGAGCGCGGTTAATTCGATGCCCATAAAAGATGCCTCCCATTTTTTTGGCTGTATCTTACAATATGTCAAACGCCCATTTTGTGTGACGTACTTTTTCCGGCCTCCGACTGAAGACGGAGAGAAAAAACAACCCGAGGGTTATTCCAAACGGTGGCAAAGGGCGTTATAGTAATAGACAAGAAAGGATCAATGATTTTTTCTATGCTTCTATTGAAAAAGTTCGCTAGCTTTGATTTTCTGCTAGCATTGGAGTGAAGAAGATGAGAGGTATAGCCTTCGGGAACTTACTCGTTGCATTGATTTTTATCTTTATCGGTGGATGGCTCGTTGCCTCTAATATGGGTCTTATTGACTACAGCTTTGGATCAATTTTTTTAATCCTGATTGAGGGAATTATTTTTCTCTACGGCCTATGGTCTATTTTCCAACCACTCTTTCGCGGAAGAAAGCCTCACTGGTTTATGGGACTATTCGGAACAGCTTATGGGGGTTTATTGCTCGCCAATGCTTTAGGCTATGTCACTTTTCACTGGGGCGATCTTTGGCGACTTTGGCCGTTGTTTTTGGTTTATTTAGGTTTGGAAATGCTTGGCGGCTTTCGCGGCAGCTATTATGGTCATGACCGGAAACGTTATAAAAAGTATTTGAAACAAAAGTTAAAATCCGCAAAGTGGATGGATGACTTTCCGGATGGTCATGACCGGAAAAGTTATAAGAAGTACTTGAAAGAAAAATTAAAATCTGAACACTGGATGGACGATATTCCGGTTCCGCCACATCCCAAGCATGGCAAAAGAATATATGGAAAAGGGACATC
>Ga0310828_1000797_pt1 | contig 25406 bp, 23 predicted proteins | sample WT_ome_3_FD_202242 | JGI IMG/M metagenome (GOLD analysis project Ga0310828, IMG submission 202242) | Sorghum-adapted microbial communities enriched on wild type (WT) sorghum from Joint BioEnergy Institute, Emeryville, California, United... ... | reverse complement strand
GGAAACATCATCTTCAACAATCAAAATTTTTTCTTTATTTTCCATCAAACATCCCTCTTTCACTTTTGATTATAAATCACTGAAAAAACGAATTAAGAAATCTTTATAATTGCTTAATAATTTTGTTCGGTTCATTGGGTCAGGTTAAGAGCACAAATAAACGATCCGAGTAAGTTTGCTTACATATATTATAGTAGGATTGGCTATGGACAAATCCGTTAAGGTCATCACCAGGTCCATCATAGTTTACTAACAAGCTCATTCCATTTCTTTTCCAGTTTTTCCTTTTGTGCATATAAGATTTGCAGTTCTTCCAAGTTTTCGATTCGACCAAGCTTTTCTTCTATTTCCAAGATGCTCTGTTCAACGTTTTCTAATTCCTTTTCAATGTCCCCTTCATTTTTTACTAAAATTAGTTCTGCCTTTTTTCGTTCCGGTTTCTCTTTTTTGGCATTTTGAACAGTGTTGTTTTGCCGTTTCCTTTCCATCCATTTTGCCCGCGCATAGTTATAATCACCCGAAAAGAAATGAACCTTTTGCTCATCAATCCAATATATTTTATTAAATAATTTATTAAGAAAATAGCGATCATGAGAGACAGCCAGAATTGTTCCGGAAAAGTCTTCCAACGCTTCTTCCAGAACTTCACGAGACTCTATATCTAGGTGATTCGTCGGTTCATCTAAAATTAGGAAATTCAGCTCTTGATACATCAGTTGCGCTAACCGAAGACGCATTTTTTCGCCACCGCTTAATTGCTCAATTTTTTTGTATACAGATGGTCCAAAGAACAGGAAGCGAGATAAAAGGTTACGAGCTTCCCCTTCTGTCACTTTGACAATCTTTCTGAATTCATCAATGACGGTACTTTCCTTCGTATCAGCAAAGACATGTTGGGACAGATAACCAATCTTTACACTACTTCCAACTTTCACTTCACCAAAATCTGGTGTCACCTCACCTAAAATCATTTTCAGCAATGTTGATTTGCCTGTGCCGTTCTCTCCTATAACGGCAACCCGATCCTGATAATAAATGTGCATATTTACATTGGAAAATAAAACTCGATTGTCAAATTTTTTTGAAACCTCGTGAAGGGATACGACATCCCTGCCACTTCGATTAGCCGCTTCTATGGTTAAATTGATTTTCTTCGGATTCATATTTGGTTTTTTCAGCTTTTCCATTCGTTCCAGAGCTCTTTCCATATTCCTCGCCCGTTTATGAAGTCCTTCATTCGGCGGATTGGCTGCATTTGCCCACTCTTTTAACCGTTTAATCGCTTCTTTCATTTTCTTTATTTTCTTTTGCTGTTCTTCATATGCCTGGAATTCCCGTAATAATTCCGCCTGTTTTTCCTTTATATATCCTGAAAAATTCGTTTGGTAACTTTTGATTTCGCCATCCTCTAAATCGAGAATCTTCCCAACGACCTCATCAAGAAAATATCGATCATGCGAGATGACCACCACCGTTCCATGATAATTTTTCAGAAACTCACTCAGCCATTCAATTGCCTGTAAATCTAAATGGTTTGTTGGTTCATCGAGGAGCAGAAAATCCGGATGTTTTAATAAATTTACCGCCAACCCAATTTTCGTCTTTTCTCCTCCACTCAGCATGATAAAAGACTTCTCCTCAAGATGGGCAATATTTAACCCATGGACAACCTTTTCAATCATCGCATCTATTTCATAACCACCATGTAATGAAAAATAATCCGTTAAATCACCATACTCTGCCATTAATTTTTCAAGCTGTTTTTGATCGGAAACCATACTCATTTCTTTTTCAAGTTGTTTCATTTTTTCCTCCACTTTGATTAGATCGTGGAAGGCTTGTTTCAATAGATCGTTCACGGAAAGATTCGGATCGGAAGAAGGGATTTGTTCGAGAAGGCCAATCTTCGTTCCTTTTTTCCAAGTAATTATACCGGAATCCGGGGTATCCCGACCGGCCAAGAGCTGAAATAAGGTCGTCTTCCCGCTCCCGTTTCGACCGACTAAACCAACCTTTTCTCCTTGTTTGATCTCAAATGACACGTTTTCAAAAATAACATTACCACCATATATTTTTCCAATTTGATTAACACTGCATATAATCATGTAATATTCCTCCTTATGAACAGAAAAAAGCCACAGGAATACAATTCTCCCATGGCTTTTTAGAGATAGGAAAACTTGATGGGCCAAACCGGAAACTAGTTTTTTATCCGATAGAAAAGTTGAAAATGATAAGCGTTTGAACTTTCCTATTAGCCTAAAAAAGAGAGCATGAAAGCCCTCCTTCTCCTACCTCATTTAATTTATATGTGAGAAAGATGATTCCACTGTTTTCATTCGCTATTTTATTTGCTAAAAAAGGGCAGACTAATCCCGTTAGCAAAAAAAACAGCAAATTTCGCACGAGCAAAATATAAAAATTTCAAAAAGTTGCTGTGCAATAAAACAGTGTTCTCCACCTTTCTCACCTCCGTTCATAAGAATATAGCTTATTATATGCTATTGCTGTTAAAATTGCAATTCTCATTTTTCCTATTCTTTAAGTTAAGAAATAAATCGGAATCGGCAACAGGAATTGGGTGACAAAAAGAGGGACAATTGATATTCGCGTGAATTTATTCATAGGCCGTTCACTATAATTGAATATAACGGTGGTTAAATTTCAAATAAAAAAGGACATTACCCTTATTTCGATTCCAATCGGTTCAAATTAGAAATCTTTCCTCAGCGGTCATGTATAATTTACATTAAATTGCTAAATAATTTGGAATGGAATGTCTGATATACGCAAGTCATTTTTGGTAAAAAAAAGGATCAGGAATAAATTTATAGAAAAATGGACAACATTTGAGGTCCATATTAAGAAAGAGGTGGAAGTTATTAATGGAAAATGCTTTGGAACAATTGGAAATGTTGTTGGATGATACATTACAAATTCTTGATCATATGGTCGTCGATCGAGAATATGAAGATATGCTCACTTCTGTAAAAAACGGGCTGCTTATGCAGAAACAAAGTGTTAAAGAAATGAAAAACACTTCAAGAGAGGAACAACAAATAGCAGCTAATTTTATAGATGAAAACTTGATCAAATTAAACGAAATTGTGCAAAAATTAGAAAGCATTTTACTGGATAATTATCAATCAACAACGGAACATCGCATCGAACAATATGAACAGTTGTCTCTTGAAAACCAAATGGAACAAACAGAAACATACCATGACAAAATCGATTACTTAAGTGCGGTTAAAATCCGGGAAAACATCAATCGGATGACTGAAATGTTGCTGCAAATCAGGTCATAACTTTCATGTGTTGTGTGTCTCTTTAGTTTTTCTACATACTGTCTGGGCGCTTTAGAAACTATGTATTTTCATTAAGCTGTGTTGGAAAGCAAGAACAAACCGCATTTCTAAAATCGAAATGCGTGTGCCTACTCTTGTATATTAAGAAAAAAAGTCGCAGCTTTTATGTGCAGAATTCCTAATAAATTTTGAAAATCAGGTAATGAGAGTCGATCTTAATCACCTAATATTTTCACCATATAATCATAATTGTGCTTGTTAATTTGAACCACCTTTTCTTCTGTGTAGCCCAATTTTTTGTATAAGTGTTTGGCGGATCCATTGCCATGCGCGACGTTTAGGGAAATTCGTTTATAGCCTTTTTCTTTTGCGACTGTTTCTGCTTTTTTAATGAGTGCTGTACCAATGCCGTGCCCTTGAAATTTTGGGTGTACACTTAAAGTATCGATATAGTAATCTGTTTCATCAGCTTCCTGTTCAAAGGATATTAAGGGGGTGCCTTGTTTTTTCCTTAGTCTGTTTAATATCGGTTCGTCCAAGCGGGCTGCATCCTCACCCGGATAAGTAATCACGAGACCTGCTACTTCATCCATGACACTAGCAATCCAAATATTATTGTAACTAAACCGATTGACATCTTCCCGGAAATATATAGCAAGAGTGTCACGAACATTTTTCGGTTTTGTATTTCCTGTTAGTTTTTCCGCTATATCTCCGTTAGCGACACGAATGAGTTCAGCTGCCGGTTCTGCATCGTTTTTACCAGCTGCTCGCAATATCAATTCCGCTGCCAATATTTCTTCCCAAGTTGTTCCATAGGGAGCACCACCTGAAGTATAGCCCGCAATAAAATAAAATGTTTCATCTGATTCTTCCTCAAAATAATCGTCATCATAAGATAATCGTTTCTTCTTTTTCACTTTTTCTATTCTCCTTTTTCAATTATGGGGACAGGTCTATTGTTCCTAAACAAAAATCGACCCGGTACACTTAAAACGGGACATGGACCCTGTATCATTACTCAATCAAATTTTAGGGAAAACTTGCCCAACGCTCCCTCCTGTATTTTCTTGGGAGTCGTGGAAGACGGCCTATTTATTATATCACATTAACAAAGATTGCCTTTTACATAGAAACATCGAGGGGATGGGTACAGGTGCATTGTCCACTTATGTAATTTAAGACAATGAAAAAGAAGACTGCTCCTTAATAAAGTAAGGATAGTATTTCAATTCAGGTTTCCAGTTGTACTTCTGTCAAAATGTTTTAAAGCTTTTCAGGGTATGGAATGTGGCTTAGCAGGAACATTAGATTGTATGTTCACTTGTGCTCCTATTGGTTCAGTGGCATGTCCATGCATTTGCACGACCTAATAGGGATTTAAATGTTGGAGTGACAACATTTTAGTTTGTGGACCTTATATAAATTTTGATAATTATATAATTAGACTAAAAAAGTAAGTGTAAGCCTTTTAAATTTGAGAATGTTGAATTATTCTTAATAATGTTTAAAAAAGCAAACTTTTAATGTATAATTAATTTAAAGGGAGGTAAAATCACATGATGATGACTTATAAAAGATTTGCTCTAATTTCCTTTTTAATACTGTTTTTCGGTATAATTATAAGTAGGAGTTTACCGATAAACATCTTTGTATCTTTATTAGCTTTCCTAATCACCATGGGGTTACTATATTCAGTCATGTTAATAATCCCTTTTTACTTTAGACGAAGAATAAATTTATTTAATAAATACTATACATGGATAGAAAATGATGGGAAATTTGGAAACAAAAGTTGAATTCCCTAAAGTTTTTGGCGGAACATTCCATTAGAGTGTTCTTTTTTATTTTATCAATGTCTTAATAAAATTCACAAAATCCCCAATAAAAGATTAAAAACCTTCTTTGAGCGGAAACAAACGATAGATTATATAGCAAAATGGTACGATAACTAAGGACTGTACGGCTCATTCCTCATCTTCATTTCCTAGAATCCTGATCCACTACCTTCCGAGTTGTAAAATAGCATTTATTTCGTTCCCCATGCCAAAGGGAAAAATTATTTCCTTTGGATAAAGTTTTGCTTCTGCAGGCAAATTTGCCATGAAAAGTCTGAATGAAAGGTTAATAGAAAGCGAAAGGAAACTATTATGAGTTCCTGGGGAATTAACTTTACATGTTCCTAAGCATTAGTATTTTCATTGGGATAAGCGCGTTGTCCCTGACTATGGCCATATACTAGCGCGGACAGTCAATTTTTGCAAAAAGCATCATTTCACTTATCCCAACATTCACAAGATTCTTTCATTGAACGTAGTAATTATCCATGCACTTTTCAAATGTTATATTTTATATTATAATTATGTAAATAAAGTTAACGTGAATATGGAGGGGTGTTCAATTGCTATTTTTCAAACGTGAGATTCACAAATTTGAAGAGAAAATAGAAGAAACCGAGAATTTTGAAGGTCAAATCCAAGTGGCGGTTGATCAACTAAAAGGTGTGGTCGAGCAAGTAAAAATTGCCACTATGCAATTAGAAATGACCTCTTCCTCCAGTAAAAACAGCACGAATAAACTTTTAGCGCACAGTGAAAAAACAGTCACTTATACACGCCAGGTGGCCGACAAAATGCATTCTATTGAAGAATCGGCCGTACATATCTCCGCTTCCTCACAAGAAATTTTATCAACTTGTAAAACATCCGAGGAAACGATCGAACGCTCATGGAATTCTCTTCAAGCACTTCAAGAAAAATTTGAAGAGTTAAGCATGAGTCATCAAACTTTATTGAAGCAAATGAATCAATTAGTGAAGCTATCCGATCATATCCATGAAATTGTTCACACAATCGGTGCCATCTCTCAAAAAACAAAAATCTTAGCCTTAAATGCCGCCATTGAAGCAGCAAGAGCGGGCGAGGCTGGAAAGGGATTTTCTGTTGTTGCCAATGAAGTGGGAGAACTGGCTAATCAAACCTCCGTGGCAGTTGAAGATTCTCGAAAAAATATTTACTACATACAGGAAGAAATTAAACATTCCGCAGAAATGGTTGAAAGAGAAACAAAGGAAGTGGAAGCCGGCACAATAGAATTTGGAAACATTCTCCATCATTTAGAATCTTTTAAAGAAAAATTAAGTCAAATTACAAATATGGTTTTCGACTCGACCACTGCCGTTGATCAACAAACAGAAAGCGTTCAGGAAATTACGAATCTACTAGACCAAATCTCATTATTATCCATTGAAAACAAAGATCATGTTATCGTCGTTCATGAAGATATGGACAAGCAACATGAAAGTGTCCGGCAAATTCTATCGATTAGTGATTCCCTTACAACCACATCAAATGAATTACAAAATCTTGTTCATCATGACAGAAGGGAATTCCAGAAGTTAGATACGGCACTCATTGAAAAAATCAAAAGTAACCTGACTCATTTGTTACAAACGACAGAATTACAAGACATGAGTTTTTCTAACCATAAGAGACTACTTGATAACGAACTTAAAGACAATCCGGACTTAGAAGCCATTTGGACAAACAATGTTGATGGAACATTTGTCTATTCAAACCCAAAAGCAGCATTAATTAATGCAAAAGCACGCCCATGGTTCACACATGCTTTATCGGGAAATCCCTATGTTTCCGAAGTTTATATTTCAGCATTAACAAAGAAACCGTGCATAAGTGTTTCTTTTCCCATATATAAGGAAAATCAGATTATCGGTGTTCTTGGTGCAGATGTAACGATTAACTAGGGGACAAGTGTATTGTCCCTAAGTGTTTTCTGCCTTTTCGGTTTTAAGACAACATCCCTACATCAAATTCAAAATCTTTAATCATGAAAGTATCAATATGGCAAGCTCCCAAAAACCAATATTTCTGTAGAAAAGACACACATTTTTTCCTATATGGATATCATATTTCGTTTTCAAAAATCTTTTAGGGTGTAAATCATTAACATCCCTCTAAAAATCTTAAAACTCTATACGTTTTTTATTTATACATTTAGGACATCTTTTGGGAAATTGAAAACATTTTTGTTTGTAAAATTTCTGTTCACCAACCGTAAAGACAAACCGATTTCCACATTCCCAGCATTTTAGGATAAGGTCTTGTGGTGCAGCACCATTTAATAATTGTTCTATTTCTTCCTTTCTTTTTTGTATTGCATTACTATTGATCGGTGCATTCGATTCGATTGAGCTGATCGTTTCGCGGATTTTTCCCCTTACTTTTTTGTAATCAACTTTTTCCCAAGCTTCCAAATAAAGTATGTATTTTTCATCGCCCGTTTCTTTAATTTTATCTAAAAACAAAAAGATCATATGTCGGTTACGATCTTTTAAATACTCCATATTTGGTATCGGTTTCCCCGCTTCTATCCATAAATCCCATTCAGATAATAATTCATCCGCTCTTTGATCTGCTTCAATTTTCCAGCCGCGATCTGTAAAAACAATCATAGGAAGCTTTCCAAAATATTCAATATCTAAAAAGTCATGATCAATCATCCAATCAATTTTTTCAGTAATATCTGCTATTTTTTCTGCTTTAAAATAACCATAGACCGGACACCGATCTAACCCTAGTGCCAAAACCTTTTTATCACGGGAACCTTTTAATATTTTGGCAAGAATCGTCCGGCCACCGTGTCCAATAATTTCATCAGCTGCCCTTAAAATAGCCAACTTCTCATCTACGGTTAAGGTATTATTATTGATTTTCATTTTGTGAGCATCTCCTTTCCGTTGCATTTGGGGACAGATTCATGGTCCCTATGCCCAGCAATATATAAGGAAATTTACTTGATATTGCTTTTTTAAGGCATTCCATATGACAGAACATCCGTTGTTCTTTTTGACTACCTTTGTCTTTAGAAAAACTGTTTATTAATTCTTCATAGTTCATTTTTAGTAAATATATACGTTCATTATTTTCTTATCATAATTCAAGCCTGTCTTCTTAATCAATGCTGACAAGAGCGAAATCAAAGATGTTTTATCTTATTGTATCAAATATTTTGCGAGTGTTGCAGTTAGAATATAGAGACTATTACTGTCGGAATGATGAAGAGTTTCTAAAAATGGCAGAGAAATAGAATTAATAATTTTAAGGATTTCCTTTAAAAAACCCACCATTCGTATTGGAAGTGAATTGGTGGGTTCAATTAGGGTGACCTTTTTCAAAAATTAAACCCAAGGGACAGGTTTCTGTTGTCATCTGTTATTGTCATAATTAAAAATAAAACTCTAGTAATCTTAAAGAAAGCTGACCCTCTTTTTAGTTTAATGCTGCCACGATACGCTGTGGATCATATCCGATTATCCATTTACCGTTAATTTCCGTTTGAGGTACACCGAATTGACCGGTTTGGTTGACAAGTCTCTGCACCATGATTGGATCTTTCTCCACATTCACTTCTTTAAAAGGGATATTTTGTTGAGTTAAGAAGTTTTTTAACATTGTACAATAAGGACAAATTTGTAAAGAAAAAGTTCAACAACTCTTTCTTTTAAAAAATTGATGAACTTTATCTACTTTTTACCAGTAATTCAACCGCTTCTTTTACAAGTTTTTCCGTACTTTCTCCTTTTTCGATATTTTCACGAACACATTGTTCTAAATTCAAGCTGACGATTAAACCGATAGTCCGATCGATGGCGCTGCGAGAAGCTGATAACTGGGTAACCACATCTTTACAGTCTTTATTTTGCTCAATCATGTTTAAAACACCTTTAATTTGACCTTCAATTCGTTTTAGCCGGTTTACGACAGATTTATTATACTGCAATTATTCTCCCTCCTTTACCAAGAACCGTTCATATTGGCGATGCCATTTGAGACTTCGCGAATCCGTAATAGCAGTAAACGTGTTGTTTTAATTTTTTCATTGGTCTCCCATGAAAATATACCCGAGAAAGCAATGATACCACGAGTGCTGTCCAAAAAGCGCACTTCCCCCAAAATTTTCAATAGTTTTGCAATCAAGAAGAATGACGGGAATCATTCCAGGAGCTGTACTCTGCTTTTCAAGTTTCAATGAAGATGTTTTTGGACTGCCCTCAAGGTTAACTCCTATTATTTAAAATTATATTCGGTTACGATTTTTTCTCTTCCGGTCACTAAGTCATTATAGTACTCATACAGACTGATCCCAAGATAAGAACCGGAAATATTATACACATTTGTATGCCCTAAATGCTGCAGTGCCATCACCATATTGTAACTACGCTGACCGGAGCGACAATGAATATAAACCGGACGATCTTTCGGAATTTCATCCAATCGCTCTCTAAACTCACTTAATGGAATATTGATCGCATTTTTTAAATGACCTGCATTATATTCACCTTTTTCGCGTGCATCAATGATAAATGCGTTACTTTCCACCAGCTTTCGAAGCTCTGAAACTTTCACTTCACGATATATCCCATGTAATAGATTCAATGCGACCATTGCGGCATGGTTCACCACGTCTCTTGCTGTTCCGAGCATCGGTGAGTATGTTAATTCTAAATCTTTCAAGTCCTCTACCGTCCCATTCATGGTAATCATCGTTGCAATCACATCAATCCGTTTATCAACATTCCCTTTACCAATTGCTTGAGCACCTAAAATTCTTCCCGTGGGAACTTCATAGACTAATTTAAAGTGCATCGGATTGCTGTTCGGCATTAATCCAACCTTATCTCCAGGCATTACGTAAACCGAATCACATTGAATCCCCGCTTGTTCAGCAGTTCGCACATTTAAACCGGTTGCGGCTGCATTTAAATCAAATAGGTGAATAGAGAATGAACCAATGACACCTTTTTGTCTGTTCATATTTCCATACATATGGTCGGCAGCTGCTCTTGCTTGTTTTTGGGCAGGTCCTGCAAGTGCTAATCTTGTTGGTTTGTGTAAAATTTTATGATAAACTTCAATCGCATCTCCAACAGCATAAATATCCCTGTCACTTGTTACATAGTTCGCATCAACTTTAATCGCTCCGGTTTCACCTATTTCAAGACCGGCATCTTTCGCTAACGTTATTTCCGGTCGAACTCCAATAGCCAATACAACTGTTTCGGCATCGATACTCTTACCGGAGTTGGTTACGATATAGTTCTCTCCTATTTTTGCTAAACCGTCATTGACAATTAGATTGATGCCATTATCAACCATTTCTTTATGGAGAATTTGTACCATATCGTAATCAAATGGTGTCATCATTTGATTGGCAAATTCAATTAACGAAACATGGTAGCCGGCAAGTTTCAAATTTTCCGCTACCTCAACTCCAATAAATCCGCCACCGATTACAGCAATATTTTTTACCCCATTTTGTTTAATATGCGTATTTAAATCGTCAATATCTACTACATTTCTTACTGTGAAAACATGTGGCTGGTTTACTCCTTCAATATTCGGTCGAATTGGTGAAGCGCCGGGTGAAAGCACTAATTTATCATAACTTTCTTCATATGTTTTCCCGGATAGTAAATCTTTTACTGTAATCGTTTTTCTGTCTCGATTAATTTTTACGACTTCATGATGGACTCTTGCCTCAATATTGTATCTTTTTTTAAACACTTCCGGGGACATGAGAACTAATTTGGAACTTTCTTCTACAATCCCACTTAAGTGATATGGGAGCGAACAGTTTGAAAAAGATACATGCGGTCCTTTTTCGAACATAATCACTTCCGCATTTTCATCAAGTCTGCGAACTCTGGTTGCAACCGAGGCTCCACCAGCTACGCCCCCGACTACTAAAATTTTTCTTTTCATATTGTATACCTCTTTTCAAATTTAGTTAATGTAGAAAATCAAGCTATAACTCTTGTAGTTAGAGTTCCACGATATCTCCTTGCCAAGCCATCATTCCGCCAAGCATATTGGTTACGTCAAAGCCTTGTTCGTCTAAAAACTCGCAGGCCATCGCACTTCTTCCCCCGGCATGACAAACAATGTAATAATGTTCATTTTTATTAAGGTTACTTAAGGAATTTGGCAAATCACCCAAGCGGATATGCTTTGCGCCGGGAATCACGCCTTGAGCGACTTCATCATCTTCGCGAACATCAATAATATTTACCTTTTCTCCCCTTTTTAATTTCTCTTCCAACTCTTTTGCAGTAATATTTTTCATTGATATACCTCCAGAATTTATGATAGGTTAATTTTTATGACAAGTGCGCGGAACAATTACCCAATGGGGTATTTTTTTAGGTAATTATTACCAAATATTTATTATCACAAGACAATAATATACCGGTCGGGGTAATTTTGTCAACCGATTTGATACTGATGATTCTTGCATAATAACCTTGATTCAAGGTACATTGCGTGGTAGTCTTATCCAGTGTCGTTACATACTGAGTTTTAAATAACAGCGGAGGTTTGATTATGCAAGGTAAAACACATATACTTGGAGGAATTGCTGCAGGAACACTTTATCTTCATTATGTTGGTTCAGTTGATGAGGATGTTCTCTTTTTTGGCGGATTAATTTTTGGAGCAATGGTACCCGATATTGATCATACAGGTTCAAAGATTGGCAGAGCCGTTCCTATTATTGATGATATAATCAGTTCTGTTTTTGGACACCGGACGTTTACACATAGTCTGCTATTTTTAATATTAGGATATTGGCTGTTTCATATTTTATCATTACCGGAATCATTGGAATTTGGAATCATGCTTGGCATTATAAGTCATATTGTTCTGGATATGCTGACGGCCGATGGTGTGAAATTCCTTTGGCCGCTAAAAATTCGGGTAGGCATTCCGTGTGGTGTTAAAACTGGCGGTCTGTTTGAACATAGTTTTTCCATGCTGCTTATTTTATTGATTGGTTATACCGGTTACCAAATTTATTTATAATTGACACACATTCCGTACCGGGAAGATTTAATTCTCTATTCACCTAAATTCAGACGGGGCGGATTATGTGTCAATGAGTAAGAAAAAACTCGCTCATCCAATAATTAATATTGCCGGTACGGACCCTATTTTCGGTCCAATTATGGTGCACTTTTTGGATCGGTTAAAGTTTTTGTGAATTGTCTTAGGCTCCATGTTTGCCGATACCGTCCATGATTATTAACAAGAATCAAAAACGAAGCAAACATCTTCCGGAACTTGCAGGTAAATTATATGTATTAACATTGACGAAGATGCGGCATAACACGAAACAACTGGCTGCTCACGATTACGGTGGGCAGCCAATTCTTTTAGTTATAATAGTCACGATATCATTTGGTGTTCAAGGTTAATCAATCAAGAAATAACGAGTCATTCAATTTTTACGTCGGAAAAAATAGGGAATACTGCTTTTTAAAATGTGTGCTCATCTTTCAACTTTTCTATAAGCCACTTCATATTGTTTCTTAATAAAAGATTTTAATAGCTCGAAGTTTTCTTTTGAATCGATACATTCAAGTGGAATATAAACTTCATGTTTTTTCAATGTGAAACTTCTCATTTCTTTAATATCAAATTTTAATATTTCTTGGATTTCCTTTTGAATGGTCTTCCCCTTTGTAGATTCAGGGTTCCCCTGGTCAACATGAAGGATTAAGCATTGGTACTTTTTATCTCCATGTAAAGTTGCAAATCTCCTCTTGCCTCTCCAACCAAGCCGGTTATACCCTAAGGCAAAGCTACTTCCTGGAATCGTAACTTCCACTTGGCCAAGTTTGCACAGGTATTTATGTATATCACCGAATATTAGTAGTTCGTTCATTTTTAGTTAACTCCCTTATTTGGTGAATAAAAGATCCGATTTATTTTTTCCTTATCAATTAAGAATGAAGCAACCTTTTAAGCACCTCTAACTCTGCTTGGGTTAAAGTGATTCCTTTTCCCATTTTCTCTTTGTTTGGGGCCCAATCACGCAAATCATATTTCGGTTCTTTTCCGTTCCAACTAATTACGTTTAATTCTTTCGTCCAACCTTTTGCTGACTCTGAAAGCACACCAATATGTTCTACGATTTCATATTTTAATTCTGCCATAGAAAATATCTCCTTCATTGTTTAGTTAGTGGTGTTGAAGTTACACAATATGTGCATAAGTAGCCTAAAAGAATCACTAAATTTGGTTTTTTTGTAATAAATTTGATGCTACTCCTTCCATTAACATGTCATACGCTACGTTATGCCTTATCCTCATCGATCTCAATCCTAATTACAAACCGGCCAAACCAATTATTTTCTTTGAAAGTATAGTACCTTAATTACTGATATAGTCAATTAGGTTTTTAAAGAAAATTCCCATCATATGAAAGTTTCATTGTATTCTTTTCACCTTTCTCTTTGAACCGTCCCTTCTATAGTGCTTTTCTCCGGACTTTCATAGGGATGATTGCATATTTTTCAAGATAGTCCAATATGGAAAAACAATCAATGTTGGTTAGATCCAGCATTGCAGATTCTCCTGTAAAAAATGTTGCGTAATTTTTCCCGATAAACGTCTTAAAATCACCTATTATCTATTTGCCGGCATCTTTTTTCTTGTTTGATTTTCTTTTCTTCCCTAATTTCATCAAAGTACTTAGTAAATTCCGATTCCCCTGAATAAGATAAGCACAAATACTCTTTCGCTCTTGTCATGGCTATGTACAAAAGAGATACTTCTCTTTCCTTATCATCTTCCAATGGAAAGGGCATGGAATCTAAGTTTACGATAAAAACGGCTTGATAGTCTAATCCTTTGCTACTATCAATAGTGCTTATTTTTACAGTTCCATCTTCTTTTTCAAAGTGTCTTTTCGTATGTTCGTTTTCAGTAATCCAATAATATGGTAAGTTCTCTTCTTGGAGTATATATTTGATCGTATCAATTACATTTATTTTGTTCGTCCTTTTGACACGATAAAGAATAATCATTTCATGAAATGGTATTTTCTTTTCCTCATGAAGCTTTTTTATTTGTCTTGCTACAATTTTCATTTCTTGTCTAAAGTTGGCTGCTTTTATTATTCCAGGGTCTGCACCTCTTCTCTTTGTACTTTGTGGTGCAATAATTTCCCCCTCTAATCCACGGTTTACAACCTTGTTCTTGAACATAGACTTGTTTTGATAGAAGTCCCAGGCAAATTTAACAATTTGAGCGGTGTTTCGATAATTAATAGTTAGGATTTTAGACCTACCCTGAAAACTCAGTCCTGTATCCTGTACATATGAGCGCTTTCTTTTATAAATATCCTGAGCGCGATCTTCGACAAGTAGTAATGATTGAGTATCCGGGTTAATGAGTGAACTAACTAGACGTAACCACTCGGCCGCAAAGTCTTGACCCTCATCTATCAAAACAGCATCATATTTTGGTAAAATTGCTTCATTACGCTCGATTTTTTCTAATATCATCGGGATATGATTTTCATGGATTTTTAAGTCGTTTTTTAACCAACTATGAAAATTACAAACAATTATGTTATTATGGTTTCGAGGTACAACACCTCCATCTTGGGAAAAATCGAAATCAAACAGATCCTCTGGTTCATTAAGCATACGGTTAATCATTTGTTGAATCGAATTAGCTAATGAGATATTGTAGCATAACACCAGTATTTTCCAATCTGGATGTTCTTTTGCAAGTATTTTTGCACGACTAGCTAAAATAATGGTTTTACCACTTCCTGCAACACCACGGATTAACCGATTTTTATCACCAATCTGCTTGGCCAAGCTTTCCTGATGCAAATCCATTGTTTTTATATCATGGAGTGATAATAATATTTGATCCTGATAAGGTACGGGCTGCCGAAATTCAGCACTTATTCGTACTTCAGGGAAGAGATGATATCGGATCGCATTGATATCTTCATACGATAATGGTTCTCGTAATCGGTAAGGAACCGCAAACATATTCAGGACTTTTTCCATTAATATCTCTTCTGAAAACCCTTCTTTATCAGGGTCTATTTCATCCCGAGTTAGACATAGATTAGGTTCGATAACACTATATAAGCCTTCTTGAACCATATCTTTTGCCAACAATCTTGTAAATACTGCACCATATCCATAAGGAAATTTTAACTGAAATTTATATTTCCCTTCAGTCTGAATTAAGTTTGAATCCTTTTTTAAGACATCCACTAATTTAAACATGTAGTCTCTAGACTGTTTTAATGGACTCTTTACAATTGCTTGATCACCATTTTTAGCCACAATATGCCATTCGTCCTGGTTCACTTGAAGTAATGTACTTTTTGTATAATCCTTAACCTCTAGTACCACAATCCCTAAATCAGGACCGATAATAACAAAATCTGGACGAGTCCCCCGAATGTCTGGTTCATAATAGACAATATAATCATCAGGAAGATACGTCTTTAATGTTCGAAACAACAACCGCTCGCCTACTGTTGCAGATGTTCTTATCGTATCAGGTATGGTAATAGCCATAAAGTCCTCTCCATAAACATGTCTTTTTTCCTATTGTACAACAAATTGCGACATTTTAGGTGTATTTTTAACTGATAATTGGAAATTTGAAGACGAGATTATAGATAAAATCTTTTCATTTGCATATCAAATTCCATATTACCATGATTGAATGCCACGCTTTATGTAGTAAATAAAACTTTCCAAACCATTAATGCAAAAAATAAACAGCTACAGTGACTCTGGGTCTTGTTGTAGCTGTTTTGTTTCGGTGTTTTCCCACTTGGGTACAGTGATTTTATTAAGTTTACTCCCAAAAAGGACCACCGTATTCAACTTTCCATCTAAATATAACTTATCTTTTATCGGAGCGATGCCGCCTTAACATCAGCGATTATTTTGTCAAACCTTTTTACTCCCAATAACAGCGACAGATCAACAATAACATGTGCATTGAATCACTCTAAAAATCAATCGATTCTTACAGGCGTAACGTTTTAGAAAATTTTATAAAATCGGTTCGAGGAGGAATATGATGAAAAAGGAACTCGCGAATTATAAAAGTAAGGCAAAACAGTCATTGTGAAAGTAAAGTCTTTAGTGAATCAAAGCGTACCGGTGAGTTACACGCTTCAATTTTACAGCCACCGAATAAAAATTATCACTTCCATTTTTAATAAGAAAACAACACATTCTTTTCTTTAAGCGTTTTTTCAAGTCTTTTTAATTTTTTTATAGATTCTTTTGATGAACGTTTACCTATTTCAATGACCAATGCCTCCAATAATGCAATTATAGGTACAACCGAAAAGTGTTCTCTACTAACTTCTACCTTTAATGTTACGGAAGCATATGAAATAACTGGACATGAAATATAGTCCGTAATTAATATAATTCTATTACCTAATTCATAAGCTAGCTTAACTGCATCAATGATTCGATTCGTGTATGGTTCAAAAGCAAAAACAACTAAAATCTCATCCTTGTCAAGTTGTAAAATTCGATCAAATACTACTTCCGTATCATGACTAAGTTGCCTGATTTTCGGATAAAATTCTCCAAGTAACTGTTCAAAATATAACGCAGTTGCTTTATAGGGACGGGTACCTAAAACATTGATATAACTGGACTTTTCTATTAGTTCAATGGCAGATCCGAAGTTTACTATTAAATCATTATCTAAAGACTTATTCAGCAAACTTACCGACTCTTTCCAAATCTGTACTAAAGTCAAAACTTCCCCTTCTTCTTTTTGAATATCTTCAATCGACCTCTTTAATGTCCAACGGGATTCAGAAGTAAACGATTCATCATAGAGATCCTTCCGAAGATCATTATAATTTTCATACCCTAAAGCGTTAATTGTACGCATAACTGTCGAAATTCCAACGTTTGCATTAGTTGCAAGCTCTTTAATAGTTAATAATCCGATTGATTGGAAATTTTTTAGTATATAATCACATAATTGTCTTTGTTTTTTGGGTAAAGAATCTTTTATATTGATAATTTTTGTAATTGTTGGTTTTGAATGTTCTAGATCCATTTCCATCCTCTTTTCAGCCTATATTTATAAATTTTTGTCAACATTCATCCTTATGTCTATTATATCTCATATTCAGATTTCACCCAAATTAAAAGGGTACCCAAAATAGTACCCGATAGTTAACAATATAACTTTTTTATCGAAATCTATTACCTATTATTCATCATAACGATGTTGAGAAACGAATTTATTAAAGCTTCTCCTAGTCTTTGTTCGGTCATCTGAAACAAGTATTGCTGAATACAATACGAATACGATTCCTAACACTTGCCAACTTTGCAGATTTTCCTCCAAAAATACGACACCGCTTACTACGGCAACAATGGGTTCGATTGTCGCTAAAATAGACGCCTTACTTGCCTCTAAATGTTTTAGCCCGGAAGTATATAAAATATAGGCAGCAACCGTTGCTACTAATGCTAACAACAACGATGACAACCAAACATCTATATATTGAAATTGATTAATTTTTCTTTCTATGTCACTTGTCAGTAACATGAAAATACTTGTATAAAGAAAGGTATATGTTGTAATTGTTAATGGTGAATATCGTTTTGTTACAGGTTTAGAGAAAATACTGTACAACGCATAACAAAATCCTGATAGAATCCCCATAAACAAAGTTTTATTCTGAATGGTTTCTTGGCCAAGCGGTAACAGACCTACAACAAATGCACACCCAGTAATAGACAGAGCAAGCGCCCAACCTTTACGAATGGTTAAGGATTCTTTAAAGAAGAATCGGGATAGGATGGTTACAAATATTGGACCCGTATATAAAAGAGTTACAGCTAGTGATAGTCCCGATTCCGAAAATACCTCAAAATAAAAGTAATTAAATAGAGCAATACTAAAAATACCCGAACAGGCAAAAAAAAGGTGGTCTTTTAGTTGAGTACGCAACTGGTCACGATAAAAAATTATCATGATCGTTATTAAAATAACAAAGGAAAAAATACCTCGAATTGCAACAACGTCCCAAGCAGTAAAACCGTGAGCATACAATGGTGCAACAAATAAACCAATAAGACCCCAGCATAGCGCACCAGTCATTGTCATGATGTACACTTTTAATCTTGACAGTTTTTCCATTTCTGACACCTCGTTATCAGTACTACTAACCAATTTCTATACCTCAAAACTCCTTTCATAAAAAGATATTCACGGCTAAACTTTTCATATCCCTATTTTACCAAAAGGGAGTGACATCGATTAACAAATTGCTTCTAACCGGGTCACTCCACCTTTATTATATCTTTAATCAACAAAACTATAGTCATTCTATTTTTGATGTTTTCTTAATTACAAGGTTTTCCGTCCTAACAGAGCCTTTGTTGTTTATTGAGCTTGATTCAGCTAAACTCATATTCTTTGTTTCGGGAGCCATTAAAACAGAAATTAAAAATCCGATAAAAAGTAATGCCCCACAGAAATATAGAGTAATTGATAATCCGTAGTTCTCCAAAATAACCGGAAAGAAAAACGTTCCTATTGCAGAAGCAAAACGAGTAACCCCCGTTATAAAGCCCATTGCAGTGCCACGGATATGAGTTGGGAATAGCTCATTCGGATATACCCATTGATGAGCCCCCATTGCAGTATTAAATGTACCATAGATGATAAAGAGTATAAGAATCAAGCTAAAGGGTGTATCTAATCCCGAGGTTGCCCCGAGTACAATTAAAGCGATTCCAGATACTAAAAATGGTAAAATTAACGTTGGCCTTCTACCATACTTTTCAATTAAATAGAGAGCTGGAAGCAAACCAGCAAGATAAACGATATTAATTATTGCTGACCCCAAATATTCCTTTGTTCCATCAGCAAAACCAAATTGTGCAAGGATTTCGGGAATATAGGTTCCTATTCCAAAAGTAGGTATGACTGAAAGTGACCAGAAAACCGCCACGAAAAATACCCATTTTCCATATCCATTTTGAAATAGGCTGAGAAAGGTGGTTTTTTCCGTCGACTCCGGTTCCTTCGACATTACGACACCATCGCCAAATATTTTCCTGACAATCTCATTTGCCTCCTTTTCCCTACCTTTTGTCGCCAGCCAACGTGGAGACTCCGGCATATTCAAACGGGCGATAAGCATAAGCAAGACTGGAAATACACTACTTAAAAGCATCCATCTCCAGCTCGTATCACCTACAGACAACAACAAATAACCGACCAAATAAGAACTAGCATAGCCAACATACCAGAAGCCGTTAAGCCCACCTAGTAAAGCCCCTCGATTTTTTTTCGGTGAAAATTCAGCCATCAAAGCACCGGCAATCGGGTAATCTGCCCCGATTGCAATACCTAAAATAAACCGTAAAATGACCAATTGTATCGGATCGTTAATAAAAAACTGTAGAACTGACACGATTGCCATAACAAGCATATCGAAAAGAAACATCTTCTTCCGACCAATAAGATCTGTGAGATATCCTCCTATCATTCCACCAACAAACATACCTGCAAGAGTTGCCATTCCAATTAAACCCATCACAGTTACAGTTAAAACAAATTGAGTCTGTAATACAGAAAGTGCGACTGCAATAATACCAATTATATATCCATCAATAAATGTACTTCCACTAGCATAGACAAACATTTTGTAATGAATTCCACTTAATGGAACTTCTTCCATTGTACGTACCTTATTCATAATTTTCCTCCTAATTTTAGTTAGAATCTTCTGAAATAAAATTTTATACAAATATACTACATGGAATGATTTTTCTTTTATCTTAAAAAGTACTTTTGATAAACAAGTTTACTTAAGTTACATAATATGTTGATTAAAATACAGCCAATTATCATTCTAAAAGTAAACGCTTGCAATTTATGGTTGATAATGGGCCTCTATCCTAACGCAATACTAATAAATTATAAAATTAAGGTATAAAACTGTTTTAATACTGAAATTAGATGCTTTTTTATACTGATACATAATTTTGGGTAATACCCTCATCAATACCTAAAATTCCGTTAATAAAAATAATAGGTATAATGAGGTTTTACCACTAATTTCATTATCATTAAAAGTCTTGTTTTTTTATATTTTTATAGGCAAAAATAATTAATTAGCAACAAAATTCATGAATTTTTCTTCTTGTTGAGATGCTACAGATCCATATTCAAGCAAACTATTAATATTTTGTGCTGCTGTGAATCCAGTTTGAACAGCAGTTTCTGTATAAAAGGAGCCTAAATAATCCCCGGCTAAAAACAATCGACCTGCGGATTTTGTTAATATCGGTTGTATTTTTTCACGACCCGGATAAATATAAGCAGATCCTAGTGGGAATTTCATAACGTGAGCCTCAACGACATGATTGCTAAAACCTGGGAATATTTCATTTAAATCCTTCAATTTGATTTTGAGAATTTCCTCATCTGTCTTATCAATGATTCGTCGACCACTGTCCCCTGGTGAAAATGTCATAAAACTACTACCCGGTTTCCTCACTGTTTCCATTGAACGGACAAGATTTGATTGGTGAAGAATGATGTCAAACGATCTTTTTGGTGTTGCAAAAGAATATACATGATCCCAAACTTGCGGTCCCACCTCATTTGTTAAAAATGCCGCACTTACATGTGGACCATATTTAACCTGATCAAGTGCATTTGCGATTTCCGGGTCAAGGTTTTTCGCTATCTTTCTTGTAATTGGAGCAGGCGTTGCTAGTACAGCAAAACGTGCTTCCTCCACATGGACTACTCCACCTTGATTATAGTAAACGACCACAGAGTTATCTTTCTGAAGTACTTCTAAAACTGTTGCATTTAGTTGTACCCGGTCACCTAATGTTTTTGCAATTATGTTCGTAAGTGTTGAAGGTCCACCAAGAATATTTCTCCCTAATCCATCATCTTTATTCCATACCGTATGAAAATAGCCCACACCTGCTCCTGCGGTCATCGTCTCTGGACTTCCAGTTGAACGACTAACTGTAGGTCTAAAAATTGCATCAGCATCTGGTGGTAATTTACCGGTAAACTCGGCAAAAGTTCTATCACTCATAAATTCCAAAATTCTTTGTTGTTGAACTCTATAGTCCTCTCCCGGACGTCTTTTTGCTACCTTTCCGTATTTGATAACAGCCGCACGAACTTTTGCCCCAGCCAAAATCATTGCAAATCTCGATTTCCATGACATGGGAGCGCGAAATGGATACAGTTCAACTCGACCATTTAATAGCAACTTTCCATTTAATGACATTGCAGTTAAAATTCCGGGTACGGGTAATGCTGTTATTCCAACAGACTGAAATAATTCATCAGTTGCTGATCCAGGTCCAGCAAATAAATGACCGCCCCAATTTAACCAATAGTCTCCTCGGCGTTCAGATCGTACACGACCGCCAACACGATCATCGGATTCTAAAAGTAATATATCATGGTGTTTGAGTCGCCAAGCGGCAGATAAACCTGCTAGTCCACCACCGATTATAATTACATCTTTCATTAAAATCCCACCCCACTTCTTGTGTATTTATCTTGAATGTTGTTTTAGTTCTAGTTCCCCTAATTCACTTAGTATGGTTTTAATTTTAACTTTAAACTGTTCAGATGCTGACACTAATGGTAATCTACTTGGTCCGCCTGATAGTCCTAATACCTCCAACCCAGCCTTCACTGTTCCAGGAATCGTTTCTTCTTCAAGAACGTTATATAATTCTAGCAGTTCTTGATTTAACTTAGTTGCCTCTTTTAAATTGTTCTCATTAACAATTAAGTTATAAAGTTCTGCTAATTTCCTTGGAACTAAATTGTGAACTACTCCAATTGCACCATGCCCACCTAAGGCTAATGTAGGTAAGATTAAATGCTCAAATCCAGTTAGCACGGAGAAATTCTGATTGTCCTTTGTTAATGTAATAAGTTTAGAAGTGTGTATCCCATCGGCGGTATTTTTTATACCGACAATACCATCTATTTGACTTATTTCATAAATGAGTTCAGGTTCAAGTGTAACACCTGTAGCATCTGGATAATGATAAATTACAATTCCAATACTAGAATTTTCTGCAACTGCCTTATAATGCTCAATGATTCCTTGTTTACTTGTTGTCATATAATACGGATTAATTACTAAAGCACAATCTGCACCAACTTCAGCGGCATAATTAGTTAGTTCAATTGTATCTGCTGTTTGATGACACCCCGTACCAGCCATAACAGGTAATCTACCGTTAGATATCTCACACACAAATTTAATTAATTCCTTTCTCTCTTCCATGCTCATCAGCGAGTATTCCCCTGTGCTCCCACCGACTAAAAGACCATTCATTCCTCCATCAATCAAATGTTCAATTAGTTGCTTAAGCCCACTATAGTCAATACTGTTATCAGCATTCATAGGCGTAGGCAAAGCTGGGATCATTCCAAAAGGTTTAAACATATTTATTCCCCCTCACCAGTATTAAAAAATTAGTATTTCATATTTTAAATAATTATTATGTTTTAGAACTGTCTGTTAAAAACATATTAACAGCAAAACGGAACTTTGTAAACCCTTTTTTATAAATGGGAATATTTATTTTCATTTAAACACTATTCTGAATTGTATATTGGAATATAGTGCAGAGAGAACAAGTTTCTTGACCCAATAAATCCTATTAATAGTGCCTGTTCTGGAACGCTTTAAAGTAGGTAATAATCCGCTACTGATTTCGGATTGTCAAATACTTTCATCTTCCCAATCTTCTCGATCTCAATTTAAAAATAAAGAAAACTCGGGCGTCCAAGCCTCCAGGCAATCAAAGAGCCGTAGTTCAGCGAAAAAACATTTTCGCTTGCGAAGTAATGCTACTGAAGTCTATCTAGTCACCAAAAATATATTAAATTTTTTCGGCAGCGATGTATCCCCGCGAAGCTTTCCTTGTGCACTTATGCGTTAGAAAGTAGCAATTGAAAAATTTATATTTTCCTATTAGCTAAAAAAGATACCCACTTTTCGGCACTAAAAAAACCACAGAAAATGCTGTAACAACAAGGTTTTCTTCAGTTTCTACTGTCAAATTATGTTTTACACTGGTTAGTCAATAATTAAAATTTAGGAGTTTGATGATATATGAACTATCCAATATATTTTGACAAATCAAATAAAATTAATTAATTTAAGAATAAAGAAATCTTTCAAGAGGTGGTAAAATGAGTATTCGCAAGGAGGACCTTTATTTTCTTGTAAATCTGATTGATGATAAAGATACAAAACTTGTGTATGATTTAATTAAAGTTTTGCTTGTATAAATCAACAGATATTTTCCTATAGCTTGTCCAATAAGAAAATAATCTTTCCTTTTATGCCCCAATATGAGTATGGTTAACTATTACAGGCGTTGATATAGTAAAGAGATCCCTATGCCGACAACAGGAAACAATAAACAAAACCCCTTATATTTGTAAGAAATTTGAGTTATAATATAGAAAATGCTTTGTGTTAGATGTAGGAACGCAAAGTAATTTTAGTAAACTAAACTAAATAATATAATAAACTTAATAGGGAGTGTAATATGGAAATCAATAACCTTGGTCTCTTAAATTCCTTATCATCAATAATAAACTCGGGAAAATCCGATAATATTGAATATGTACTAGCAGATTATATTTTAAAAAATCTGTACCGAATATCCAATGTAAGTATTTTAGAAATTACTGAAGAATGTTTTACATCTAGATCTGCTATTCGAAGATTTTGTGAACAGTTAGGATATGATAATTTTAGCGAATTAAAAAGTTCTGTGACAAGATTAGTATTCCCTAGTAACTTAAGATATAGAGATATTAAAGAGTACCCAATCTATCAAAGCCATATAAAAAATCTTATTAATGACATGATTATAGATATAGATAAGCAGTTCAATTTTGAAAAGATAAATTTTTTGTGTCAGTTAATTCATAAAGAAGTTAATGTAGTGTTTTTATGTGCAAACAATACAAGTGGAACAATAATAAAATTCCAACAGGAATTAATGTTTGCATCTAAGGTTATCCATGTCATTTCAACTTCATTTACTAAAAACAAGGTTTTAAAAGATTTAATTGATGAAGATATAATAATTACCGTATCAGCATCCGGGAAATTTGCTGAATTATCATTGGAATTTGTTAAAAGTTTAAAGGGACATAAATACTTAGTAACCGGAAACCAAGATCAAAAATTAATAAGCGCATATGAAGATGTTTTTTATATAAGTAAAAATAGTATTTCAAATGATTACCTTAGTATTTATGGAAAGTATGGTATAACCTATATCCTTGATTTATTATCTATGCAATATTTATATTTATATTCTTAATATGACAATAAAACCTCCTTGTAACTAAATTTCTAGCAAACACACAAGTTACAAGGAGGTTTTATATTTTCTTTTTTATTAAATTGTTGTTTCTCCCACTTTTTTATTTATTATCATGATCATAACAAAAGGCAAGCTTTTTATTTAAAAGATACGGGCGAAGATAAGCAACCGTACTGCATAATGGGAGAACATCATCACTCAATCTAATTCCAAGAATATTTTTTATATATTCCTTTCTTTTTAAAATCCTCGACCAGAGCTCCGGATAATTTTCTCTAATCTCAGCTTTTAAAACATCATCAGCAATGACTACAGTACTTTCCGCTGATACGCCATCATATCCGGCAACACTTGGTATAATATCGGTTTGAAAAATCATTCCACTTTTGATGATTTCATCTGAATTCTCATATATCGGAGACGATAGCCACTCTTCATCCGCGGTCAAGTGTCCTGGACATAAACCCCAATGATATGTGTTCCGAGGAAAAACATGATCAATAAAATTATACATATCTCCGCCAGTAATCCCGATTCGAATATTCTCAAGCCAAGCTACAATGGCAGTATAATAAGGTGATGCTAAATTTTCTACGTAATGTTTTTTCGATTCCGGTAAATCGGAACTATTCATTACAGCATATCCGACTCTACTTGATAAGCCGCCTTTATATCCTACCGTTAAAGATATGGCATCCCCTAACGATACCTTTTTAGCCGTTGGATATAAATTACCTTTCTCAAATCTTTTTCCGGTTGATGCAATGGTTACTACGTTATTTCTTTGACCCAGAGCATTCAGTTCATTGCCTAGTTGAATTTCAGAGACACCAACGTCTAGCTTGTTCATAGTTCGCAGAATACAATCG
>Ga0310828_1000796_pt1 | contig 25409 bp, 26 predicted proteins | sample WT_ome_3_FD_202242 | JGI IMG/M metagenome (GOLD analysis project Ga0310828, IMG submission 202242) | Sorghum-adapted microbial communities enriched on wild type (WT) sorghum from Joint BioEnergy Institute, Emeryville, California, United... ... | reverse complement strand
CCCATTACCCTTTTGTTCAAACCTCGTTTTGGGCGAAGGCGGAGACATAGTTGCCCTTGTGCTAACTAGATAAATGAAAAACTATCTTACCAGAAAAAGAAAAACCGGGCATTCGCCCGGTCTAGCAACCTTTAATTTTTCAGATTATGGAGCGTATGCGCATTTTCACTGCGTTCCGATCTCAAAAATGAGCATAAATCCGTTTTTTGCGCATTTTCTTGCCGGTTTTGCCTTAAAACTGAGCAGACGCTCCAGGTTTTTACAGATTTCGCCGTAGTTTTTCCAAATTATGGAGCGTATACGCATTTTCACTGCGTTCCGACCTCAAAAATGAGCATAAATGCGTTTTTTGCGCATTTTCTTGCCGGTTTTGCCTTAAAACTGAGCAGACACTCCAGGTTTTTGCAAATTTTGCCGTAGTTATTCCAAATTATGGAGCATATGTGCATTTTCGTTGCGTTCCGACCTCAAAAATGAGCATAAATGCGTTTTTTGCGCATTTTCTTGCTGGTTTTGTCTTAAAACCGAGCAGACGCTCCAGTTTTTTACAAATTTCGCTGTAGTTTTCCAAATTATGGGGCATATGCGTATTTTCGTGGCACATCATGCTGAAAAATGTGCATAAATAACGTTTTCCAGAACATCTTCATGGGTGGAGCGCCGCTTTCAACTTATGATAGGAAACCTTCCCCCAATCAATCACCATGCCATCGACGGTAATGACCGGGATCATCCATTGATATTTTTCCAATAGCGCATCATCCGTATAAATATCGATTTCCTGATAGGTTAACCCGACAGAGGCACAAAGCGTCTCGAGTAGTTCTTTTGCCTCATGGCATAAATGACATTGCGGTTTTGAGTATAGGATAATCTCCATTAGGTTCGCCTCTATTTTTTTAAAATAAAGGGGACTGTTCTTGGGTCGCGGCTTTAATGATCGGGTAAACGCCGGAGTTCGCCTCTATTTTTTAAATAAAGGGTACTGTGCTAGCCTAAAAATATTTTTTCTTCCAGAAAATCACCGCAGTAACAATCGAAATCACTGCTGACAACATAAAAGGGATTAAGAACGCATGCGGGCTTTTCTGAAATGGAATGTCGACGTTCATGCCATAGAAACTTGCCACCATGGTCGGTAAGGAAATCACGATCGTGATGGCTGTTAAAAATTTCATAACGATATTGACGTTATTGGAAATGACGGAAGCAAAAGTATCCGTCAAACCGTTAAGGATATTGCTGTAGACTTCTGCCATTTCAATGGCCTGCTTAATTTCAATGATGACGTCATCCAATAAATCCTGATCATCTTCGTACATTTTAAAATAATTCAGCCGGAGCATCTTTTCCATGACGACGTTATTTGCTTTCAGCGATGTCATGAAGTAAACGAGTGTCTTCTCAAGGCTTAAAAGCGAGAATAGCTCTTTATTTTTCATCGATTCATGAAGTTCACGTTCGATTTGATTCGTGCGCCGATCGATTTGACGAAGATACCGGAGATAATAAGTCGCCATCACCGATAAAATTTGCAACGTAAAGCGCGTCTTTTTAAACGTGTAAAAACCTTTCACTTTATTATGAATAAAGTGCTGAATGATCGGATTATCTTCCAAACAAACCGTAATAAAATATTGATCCGTGACAATTATCCCAAGCGGAATCGTGTCATAAAGGGCCGAATCGCTTTCATCAATCACCTTAATCGGAATGTCCACGATGGTGAGAACGTTTTGGTCCTCTTTCTCAATCCGCGAGCGTTCATCATCATCCAATGGGTCTTTCACGAAATCGAGTGGGATACCTGTTAGTTCAACAATCCGGTCGATTTCTGCTTGATCCGGATGGGTTAAATTGATCCAACAGCCTTTTTGCACGTCATCAATTTTTTTAAATTGTCCGTCCGCCGAGGTGATGTAAATATCCAACATCCGTCAACACCCCCGTCATTTATTTGGGAGCGGTGTCGATTCCATAGAGTTAATAACGAAACAAAAGCCTCGTCAGCGATCACACCGTTCCCCTTTATTTTCGTCTCGGGTTCGGGACTCGTTGAGCCGTCGGTATTCATCTCGTTATCAACTCCTCTCGGTCAAATTTTCTCGCACCTACAATATTACATGCCTTTTCTCGATAACACAAACACTTTTTCCAAATGCTTCGGAAAATGGGCTTGACTTGGTATCGGTATCTCAAATAGAGGGTATGTCGGCATTTCTTCAATGAGAAAATTTAGCAGCTTAACATAGCTGTTTAAGATAGTCTTTACATTTTTATTCTGAAAAAAAGCTTTCGTCTATTACCCATTTATACTTAAATAAAAAAACCTTGATTTCTTCTCAAATAGGTTGTATAATTACTCTTGTGTCGCATGAGTAAAAGACACGCGCCCGTAGCTCAGCTGGATAGAGCGGTGGTTTCCGGTACCACGTCTGCCGGGGGTTCGAATCCCTCCGGGCGCGCCATACATAACAATAAGATCAAGGAATTAGCTATTGCTAATTCCTTTTTTTGTTGTTTTTACTTTTACTTTTCGAGTTTACGGCCATAAGCGACTTTAATTTATAGCAAACAAAAAAGAGTAGGAAGACCTAAAACGAAAACCTACTCTTTCTTTAGTTTGTGATTCATTTTTAGCCCGCTTGAACCGGTTCCGACATCACCGATGGCATCACATCAAATAATAAGCCCATCCAATCGGTATGAGGGGCGCATATTGCCAAGGTGGTGATTAAAATGCCTGTTCCACGAATCAGGAACATATATTTCGCTTGCAGCTGAATGCTTTGATCATGTAAAAACGATTGAAGTCCACCAACGACGTTGCTTAATTCCGGGACCTCGCCCGCTTCAACCTTACCGGCTAAACGATCCAACACATGATGGATGATGGGCTCTAAATGACTGACATCCGCCCCAGGTGCGAGAAACCCTAATCGTTCGAAGGCTGACAAAATGCCTTCGATGTTTTGAAAAAGAATATTTTTTAAGAGACTGCGTAATGTATGGACCTCTTCCATCGTCAGTTCATCAACCATTCCAAAATCTAAGAAGCAAATGCGATTTCCGGGCAAAATCAACAAGTTACCTGGATGTGGGTCAACATGTATAAACCCATATATAAGCAGTTGTTTCAAGTAAGCATCAAGCAACGCTCTCGCTACAGTCTGGCCGTCTATTCCCCATTTTAAAAGCAACTCCCGATCCGTTATTCTTGCACCATTTATATATTCCATGACGAGCATGCGGCGGGACGTATAGCGATCAAAGACTTTCGGAATGACGATCTGCGGATTGTCGCTAAACATACCAGCAAATCGTTGCATGTGTTCGGACTCGCTGATCCCATTAAGTTCACGCTGAATGGTCTCGGTGAACTCTTTGTGCAATAAAACAAAATTCATTTTTCGGCCAAGCGACGGAAAACGTTGGGTCACTTTGGCGATTAGTCCCAGTGTATCTAAATCCGCTTGAGCGAGCTCCTCGATGCGTGGGCGCAAAATCTTCACCGCTACCTCAGTCCCATCCTTTAAAACGGCTCGATGTACTTGGGCAAGAGAAGCAGCCGCGACAGCGATTTCATCAAACTCTTGAAAAACTTCATCAATACCCTTTTTTAACTCTTTCTCGATAAACGGTTTGATGTTTTGAAAAGGTTCTGCGGGTAAGGCATCTTGCAAATCGGCGAGTTCCTGGATAAATGCCTTTGGTAACACATCTTTTCGCATGCTCAGGAATTGGCCCACCTTTACTATAATCCCCTTCATCTGAAAGGCGGTGTTCCGCATCCGTCTTCCCGCTTTCGCACAAATGCGGTTCACCTCCCTCTCAAGCTCTCCACCTGATAGCCGTTTGTTTAAACGTTGAATTTTCCGATAATCCAACACAAAAGACAAGGCTAATCGGATTAGCAAAATCCGGCGCTTGATACGCAATATCATTTGCACACCACCTTTCCCCATTCAGCAAAATTTTCATTAAAGCTCGTCCACCATTATGATAATGGCCGCTTCGCTTGCACGATAATGGCTTCATAGTGCATGGTAAACCCATTAGGGAAGCGGGAATCGATGATTTCGGCAACATCGGTTTTGATTTCATCAGGCACATAGTTTAATAACGAAAATAACTCTTGAAAGAAATTTAGTACCTCGCTTGCGCGTTCAAAATGAAAAGGTATTGGGTTAGCCGTGATCTCAAGGTCAATAAAACCCGCAGCTTCCATTGCGGCTGGCAAACTTTCCGCCTTGTCAAACTTGCTTAAAAACGGTCTGGCAAATGTCGGCATACCACCCGTTAATTCTTCTGCAATACTAAAAAATTCTTTCCACGTATTCCGACCAGGCACACTGATCAAAAGGGTTCCTCCGGGTTTTAAAGCATCATGAATGCCTTTAACGCTTTCTTGCGGTTTAGAAAAGAACGGAAAGGCCAAATTACATACCACACAGTCAAATGAGCTGCTTGGAAACTGTATCGCATTGGCATTCATCGTCATAAACGATGTATTTTTCAATCCTTCTTGTTCCACAACTTGATGGCATTGCTCGATCATCGCACGCGAAGCATCGATTCCCGTAATGTGGATGTCAGGATATTTTCTTGCCAAATTCAAAGAAATCGTTCCAGGTCCGCACGCCACATCCAAAACCTCATGCGTATCAGAGCAAATGACCTTCCCCAATTTTTTGATGACAATGTCGCCGACTCTAGGGGAAATCTGTTTACCTACTGTATTTTTATAAAGAATGCTTCCTTCATCCGTTAAAAAGTTAGGAATTCGCATGATTTATCCCCTTCCATCTTTCGTTACCCTTAGCCTACCACTAGAAAAAAGGAATGATGTGATGAAGGTCACTCCATTCAGTTACCTTTAATAAATGCGCAACAAAACACAGGGGATTTCTGCTCTGTTATTTAATAAAAAGGGTCATCCGCGCCATCGAATGAGGATCCGCCCACAGATTAATGACCGCATGGTATTGACCGGGCTCCTCTAAAAATTCAATTTGCAAGTTGTTTTCAGCAAAAGCTTGGCGAATGTCTTGATTTTCCTCATTCGTAAGATGATTCAGTTCTACGCTCTTCCCCATTCCTGGCAAGACAATAGGATTCAAAAGTTTCTTGCTTACTGATAGGGTTTTCAATTTGCACGCCTCCTTTTACACCTTTTTATATAAAAAAGTAAAGTTCTAAGCCTGACCATAAAAAGAATAGCACGCACCCCCACTGATAAAAAGTGATCCAGGCCATGAAATGGGAAGAATTCCATGATAATATGGATAATTCTCGGATGAATTAAAAGACGGGAGCTCGAATGGAAAATGCGGGCGGCGAACCTTTCGTCCTTTCATTCGCAGCGGCTCTCGACGGGTTGTGTAATTTTTTTCAAAGTTTAGGACAAGCGCTCCCATCATGGTATACTGACAGTGACCCTAAGGTACAGCCGATGCTTGAGATTTCGTCAACCTCAAAAATTCTACGATCCCCTGCATTTGGACGTAACCTCAAGTTAAGCGGCTCATACTTATCCCTAAATAAAAACTTTCCCTGAAAGACGAAGTGATCCCCCCTCACTTCGTCTTCTTTTTTGACTTTATGCCAACGACGTCCACTTTACATAAAACAGTAAGTCGCAAGTTATTCGGTTTCACCCATGCATAAAAAAACTCTTGCCGTTGAAGCTAAGAATAAAAGACAAGTAAAGGAGGGCAAGTGTGATGCGGAAATGGTTGATTCTTGGGATTGTCTGCTTTGTGACGATATTAACGATTGTCCTTGTGGATGGCCGTGCCAATGAAAAAACACAAGCACAAGGCAGCGTCGCCACGTTTACAGGTGTCAACCTCAAATGCAAAGATTGTACCGCAAAAATGGAAGATGCCTTGAGTAAAATTATCGGTATTAAAGAATATCAACTCCACCCCGAATCCAATTCCGTCACGGTCACATACAACAGCCAGTACATGCAGCCCGAATGGATTAAACGGTCTCTAGAAGCAGCCGGTTTTACCGTAAGGAGCATCAAACAGTAACAAGTGATTCCATAAGGTTGACTGAGAAAGGCTGCCGGTTCGAAATGGCGCCTCATCGGTCAACCTTTTTTTGTATTAAATCTTTAACATACCGGGTTTGAAAGACCGGCATTTTGGGCAGGATGGTTTTTATCGGGAAAAGAACGTTTTATTTGACCTTTTTTGACCAATGGGTTATGATGTACACAAGAAACATTGGTTTTGCATAAAATGAAAAGAGAAACGACAATCCGAATGGCCTTCGGATTGAAATTAGAGGAGGGTGTTTTATGCCACTAATTCCAACGGTTATCGAACAAACCAATCGCGGCGAACGGGCTTATGACATTTATTCCCGTTTGTTAAAAGACCGCATCATTATGTTAGGAACAGCCATCGATGATAATGTCGCTAACGCCATCGTTGCCCAATTGCTGTTCCTTGAAGCCGAAAACCCGGATAAGGAAATTTCATTATACATAAACAGCCCCGGGGGGTCGATTACAGCGGGCATGGCCATCTATGACACGATGCAGCATATCAACGCCAAAGTTTCGACGATCTGCATTGGGATGGCGGCATCCATGGGGGCTTTCCTGCTGGCAGCCGGTGAACCAGGCAAACGCTTTGCATTGCCAAACAGCGAAATCATGATCCATCAACCGCTCGGCGGTACGCAAGGCCAAGCCACGGACATTGAAATTCATGCGCGCCGCATTTTAAGAATGCGCGAAACGATCAACCGCATTCTCTCGGAACGCACCGGCCAACCGATCGAAGTCATTAACCGCGATACCGACCGCGACAATTTTATGAGTGCCGAAGACGCCAAAGCTTACGGCCTCATTGATGAAGTGTTGGTGCCGAATAAGAAAAAATAATAGAAAGAAAGGTTGACTCGCCTGCACTGAACACCCGCTGTCACCTCGACGGGGTAAGTTCAAAGCGCTGAGTCAACCTTTTTATTTTTCATTTTCCAAATAGGCTCTCAAATGCTTAAACGCTTCTTGTTCATCCGGGCCGTTAATTTTAAGCAAAAGCTCGTCATCATGTGCGGCAGCAAGACTCATAATCCCCATTATGCTTTTGGCATTGACAACGCTTTCGTTTTTTTGCAAGTGAATGGTTGACTGAAAACGATTAGCTTCTTGAACAAATAAAGCTGCCGGCCTCGCTTGCAATCCACCTTTCAACTTAACCGTGACTTTTTCTTCAACCATGACTCTCTTCCTTTCCAAACGATACGTACTTCCGATGGCTATGTAATTATATATAGTACTATGAGAATAGTGGCAAATCAATGACTTTTTTGTGAATAAGTCATTGATTTTCCTTTTCACCTTTTCTCAATTGATCGGCAATCGCCGCCAGTTTCCGAAAGCGGTGATTGATGCCGGATTTGCTGATGGCTTCCCCATTGATGTACTGGCCAAGTTCCTTTAAGGTCGCATCGGGATGATTGAGACGGGCTTCCGCAATCTCCCGCAGTTTTTTCGGAAGTTGGTCGAGGCCGATTTCTTTTTCAATGAGCCGAATATTTTCCACTTGTTTAATGGCCGCACCCACGGTTTTATTTAGATTGGCGGTTTCGCAATTCACGAGGCGGTTGACCGAATTTCTCATGTCTTTCACAATCCGAATATCTTCAAAATAAAGAAGGGCTTGGTGTGCACCGATCAACCCTAAAAATTCCGTGATTTTTTCGCCTTCTTTTATATAAAGGATATAACCGTTTTTTCTGGGGAGCATCTTAGCTTTTAAGTCATAGCTGTTAAGCAGCTCACCCAATGACGCCGTATGCTCTTCGTAACTTGAGAAAATCTCCAAGTGATACGATGATTCCGGGTGGTTAATGGACCCACCGGCTAAAAACGCCCCGCGCATATAGGCTCTTTTGCAACAGTCCTTTTGAATTAAGGAGGGGTCGATTTTTCGCGTAAACATTAAGGCGTCATTGATAATTTTTAAATCGGTCAGCATCGTTTGGGCATGTTCTTTCATTCGGACAATATACACATTGTTCTTTTTGAGACGCATCTTTTTACGGACGAGAACTTCGGCGGGATAGTCGAACACCGTTTTAATCAGCGTATAAATGCGCCGGGCAATGGCGGCATTTTCTGTCGATATATCCAAATTCATATGGTGATTCGCAATGGACATTGAGCCGCTCATGCGAATCAGAGCCGCCAATTCCGCTTTGGCGCAACACGCATCGGGTTTTAACTGCGTTAATTCTCTTTTTGTTTCAGCCGCAAAGGACATTCACTATCCCCCCTTATTATTGACGTTGTCCGTCTAATGAAAGCTCGCATCGCTTCCCGTTTCAAGTACGATTAGGGCAAAAGCTGCATGATGAGATTCGCCAATTTTCTCTCATCGTGACGGATGACGGATTGGTCGTACTTGATAAGATTGTCGCTAATGATCTTAAGTCCAAATGACTCTAGCTTTTTACGATCCAAAGAAACGGGTTCGGCCCCTTCCATCTCGTACCTTTTTAAAATTTGCTGCGGAACGGATTGATGATTGACAATGATCGTGTCGAGGCAGTCATCTGGAATGTGGTCGAGAAGCACGCGGACATGATCCGATGCCGTAAAATGATCCGTTTCCCCTTTTTGGGTCATGACGTTGCAGACGTAAACCTTCTTCGCTTTCGAGCGGCAGATTTCAACACCTAATTTCGGTACGAGTAAATTCGGCAGGATGCTCGTATAAAGGCTTCCAGGACCGATGATGATTAAATCGGCCTCACGGAGTGCGTCAATGCTTTCCTGGAGTGGTTCCACATCACTAGGCGTTAAATACACTTTGGCAATTTTGTCCCCGTGTCGTGGAATATTGGATTCCCCGTCCACAATCGTTCCATCGACCATAACCGCCGAAAGCATAATGCTTTGGTTGGCGGCAGGCAAGACCTTTCCGCGAACATTTAAGACGCGGCTTAATTCCCGGACACCTTTTGCAAAATCGCCAGTGATATTCGTTAATGCGGCAAGTAAAAGGTTACCGATTGAATGCCCTGAAAGACCATTGCCATTTGGAAAGCGGTATTGCAACAATTCTTCAAAAAGCGGCTCGGTTTCCGATAAAGCCGCCAAGACATTGCGAATATCTCCCGGAGGCGGCATTTGCAATTCATTTCGCAGCCGTCCAGAACTCCCGCCGTCATCGGCCACCGTGACAATGGCCGTGATGTCAATCGGTTTTTCCTTAAGTCCTCTAAGTAACATTGATAAACCTGTTCCGCCGCCGATAGCGACCACATTCGGATTGTTCGAAGTCATGATGTTTTAGCCTTTCCTTTATTGATATCCCGGTGGAAAACTTTCGTTGGGAACATCGGTTCAATTTGCTTTCCGATATATTCTGCCAGGGCAACGGATCGGTGTTTGCCGCCCGTGCACCCGATTCCGATCACCAGATGGCTTTTTCCTTCCCGCTTATATTGCGGCAAAATGAACTGAAGCAAGTCGTTCAGTTTTTCCAAAAACCGTTTTGTTTCCGACCATTTTAAGACATAATCCGCGACATCCTCGTCCAACCCGGTGCGTTCCCGCATATGTTCGACATAATAGGGATTAGGTAAAAAACGAACATCGAAGACGAGGTCGGCGTCAATGGGTATCCCGTACTTAAAACCGAATGACATCACATTCACATAAAAGCGGGGTTCATGTTGGTCGCCGAACATCCGGTAGATTTCTTCTTTCAACTCCGACGGTTTAATATCGGTTGTATCAATGTAATATTGCGCCCGCCCCCGGATTTCCTCAAGTATTTTTCTTTCAAGCTGAATCCCATCAAGGGGCAAACCTCTTGGAGCCAGCGGGTGTGAGCGGCGCGTTTCTTTATACCTGCGAACCAATACTTGGTCTTTCGCATCGAGAAATAGAATTTGCGGTTTAACATGGTCGCCGGCATCAATGGCGTCAATCGCTGAAAAAAGCGAATCGAAAAATTCGCGTCCTCGAAGGTCCATGACGAGCGCCAGTTTGTCAAATTTTCCACCGGCGTCCTCAATCATTTCAATAAATTTCGGCAGGAGGGTCGGCGGCAAATTATCGATACAGAAATAACCAAGGTCTTCAAAACTTTGGACGGCAACCGTCTTTCCTGCTCCAGACATGCCGGTAATGATAATGACTTGAATATCCTTCCCCATCTTCTCACCCCATTTCAGTCAGCCAATTTAAAAAAATTAAGATGGGTCTAATCGGTAGCTTAGCAGTTGAAAATCTTCCGTGTAATGAAAAGTACCGAAGATAATGCCTTCACCTTGCAGCATATAATCCAAAAGATGGCGGTCACCTTCTGCCATTGGGAGTTGCTGAAACGTCTCAATCGGCTGCCAAGCAAGAATGCCTTCCTCGCTTTCGGACAGCAACCGTCCCTCATATCGGTCGGCGTAAAAGGTAAACATCATCCATTCGGACAATGCGTCCTTTGAATCCTTCATAATAAAATTAGAAATGCCTTTAAGCACAGGGTTCAACAAATATAGCCCGGTTTCTTCGCGAAATTCGCGAATGACGGCATCCTTTACGGTTTCACCGGGTTCCATTTTCCCACCCGGAGCCACCCACCAATTCCGCCGGGGCTTCTGTAATAAAAGCACGCGATCGCCGTCGCGCAATAAACAATTCGTGACACGGCGCATGCCATTCACCTCATTTTCTCTCACTTCAATTATACTATGTCCAGAGGTGAGCTCCAAATAATCCTTTTCCACTTTCCCAAAAATATACGCTTCAGAAGCCTTATCAGGCACCAATCACCATCGATCGTTTCCGATAGCCTTCTTAAAACACAAAAAAGAGGCTGACTCAACAGTCATACCCCACCATATTGTGTGGTTCCGAAAACATGAACCATTATCTTGGGGAAGAAGACCGCTTATGAGTCAGCCTTAAAAGGTGTATTAAAAGGGGGTCAATTTCTTATCTTTATCATACCTACTGTTTATTTCATAGCTGTTACATAGGAATTAAAAAAGGGTAACGTTTTTATTTGACCTTGATTTTCTCTTTGATTTTCTCTACATAAGCTTGAGCCGCTTGCGCCGCAATGGCACCGTCGCCTGTTGCCGTCACGATTTGACGCAATTCTTTTTCACGGACATCACCAGCGGCAAAAATCCCGGGTATTTTCGTTTCCATTTGCTCATTAGTCACAATATAGCCGTTTTCGTTCGTAATTCCTAAGTTCTTAACGGATTGATTGAGGGGCAACATGCCGATATAGATAAAGACCCCATCCACCGCTTTTTCCTGTTCCGTACCATCCTTCGTATTAACGAGTGTCACTTTACCGACTTTCCCGTCCACCTCATGGATTTCTTTGACCGTATGGTTCCAGATAAAATCGACCTTTTCGTTTTTGAACGCCCGCTCTTGAAGGATGGGTTGGGCTCTTAATTGGTCACGGCGATGGACGATCGTGACTTTAGAGGCAAATTTGGTTAAGTAAACGCCCTCTTCCACGGCCGAATCACCGCCGCCGACCACGATCAATTCTTTACCTTTAAAGAAAGCACCATCACATACCGCACAGTAAGACACGCCGCGGCCGCCCAATTCTTCCTCACCGGGCACACCTAATTTTTTGTATTCGGCACCCGTCGCCACAATGACGGCATAAGCTTTATATTCTTTGTCGCCGGCAATCACGGTTTTGTATTCCGGGCCATCTTTAATTTCTTTAATATCCCCATAAGCGTATTCAGCCCCGAACTTTTTCGCGTGTTGAAACATTTTATCAGATAACTCTGGGCCAAGAATGGATTCGAATCCAGGGTAATTTTCGACATCTTCGGTATTCGCCATCTGTCCGCCGGGAATACCGCGTTCAATCATAAGTGTGTCCAAGTTGGCGCGGGAAGCATAGACCGCAGCGGTTAATCCCGCCGGCCCCGCACCGGCAATGATGACATCGTATATTTTATCGGTACTGGCCATTTCCGTTCATCCTTTTTCCTTAGTTTTTTCATTGTTTTTTATTTTTAACACGATGTTCTGTTTCTATGCTAAACGAGGGGACCCGAAAAAGTCCAATGGAATGCACCTGTATTTCTACCCAAACCTTACCACTTGTCTCTATCATACTTGTTAAACATAAGCGGAGCTAACGTTGTCCTTATGCTGACTTGAAAAAAATGGTAGCTTTCCTACCCGTTTAAAAAGGAGAACAGCCTAAGCTGTCCTCCTGGAGTTACTCTCCGAATCCGATGATTGAATTCCCGTTTTATAGAAGATTTATTTTTGAAACTTTACCCGCGAGATTTCAAGCTTTTACCTACGTATTGCTGAACAAATATTTTCCATTTCTCTAGACATTTACGCAAGCGGTAGACGCTGATGCCATGTTGCTGGGCCACAGCTTTCTGAGATGTCTTGATGTCTAGGTCTTTATTCAAGAGATAGGTAAGCGAAGCCGCCCAGGCTTGAATCTCTTCGGGGGACAATGAGGCTTGTCCCATTTGTTGAAAAAGAATGCTCCACCAATCATATACCTGGTAATGTTCGACGAGCGGGAGGCCTCCTCCCCACTTCGCTTCTAATTCCTTCATGATTAAAAGCCGCGGATCGTTTTCATGATGTAGAAGGGTTTCAGCAATGATCCGCATCGTTTTATCGTTGCGCATATCCTGAGAAAACGCCGCAAGCTTCTCCCGGCCGCCTTCACCACATGCCGCTTTCAAATAAAATAAGGTGCAGATTTTGGCGGCTGAACCACCTCTCTTGAGTTCGTGGTCAATAATCGATGAAACGAAGGGATTAGCAAGCCCTTCTCCGGCTTTAAACAAGTCGACAACTTGCCCGTAATCAAGCGGATCAAAAGGCATTTCACTAAAAAAGTCAACCTTTTCCCACATTCTCATGGCTTCATTCATTCGGCCAAGATTGTATGCCGTCATGGCATACCAAAAATAAAAAGGTTGATCCCAATGGGTGCAAGACCGCGCTGCCGAACGCAACCAGCGGTATGCTTTTTCATATTCTCCAAGAAAGAAATAGGTCGCCCCAAGCTTGCTCCGATGCTCCGGAAAAAAAGGATAAAGCTTATCCAAAACGGGCGTCCATTCCGCAACTTGTTCTCGATCGTCGAGTTGAAGATAAAAGGTAACGAGATTGCAAATCGCAGGGATATTACCGGGGTCACTAGCGATGACTTGTTGAAGAGTGGAAAACGCTTCCGTCAGTCGGCCCATGGAAAAATAAGCGACTGACAAATTATTGTAGGCCACCCAGAAAGTCGGCTGTTCTTGGATCACCTTTTTAAAGAGATCGATCGCTTTTTGGTATTGGCACTTTTCCAGCGCTTTCCGAGCTCTTTCATGATCGGCAATAAAGCCTTCCTCTTCGTATAAAGCGGATTGAGATTCCAAGGACAGCATCCGATAAAGCTCTCTTGCCTCTTGAATAAAACTACCATGTGGGTCGAGCGAAAAGTATTTCTTTAAGACGCGGATGGCCTCTTCAAATCGGCCAAGGTAAGCATAATTATTGGCCATAAAAAAATAACATTCCGTCATCGTTTGATCGATTTCGGAGACTACTTTTCTTAATAATTCATTGGATTCTTCGTAACGTTCCAATTCAGCTAAGATGGCCGCTTCTTGGCATAGATATTCCGGTTCACTTGGATTAAAGTTTATCGCACGTTCCACGAATTTTTTAGCCCGATAGAGATCCCCTTTTTGATAAGCTGTGATCCCCTTTTGATAATAATATTCCCCATCTGGAATAAATGATATAATCCTTGCTTTTTTTCTCGATCTCTCCACTTTTTTGTTTTCCCCCAACACTAGCCCATTATACTTTTTATAAAAATTATATCACACTTTACAATTTGGAAAAGGAACTTTAACATTTTTTTGGGAACCAAAGGGTAAATAGATTAATGGAACCTCATTTGCAGTGAACACGTATGCATATCCGTGTGGCAGATTCATTATTACTGAACAGGAGGATATTTCGTTGAATAGAATCTTTTTTTGGCTAACGCTTATTGGTGCGCCAATTTCTCTTGTAGGTGGCTTTCTCCATTGGCCGGAGATTCCAATGTTTATAATTTATTGCGTCACGATCATCGGGTTGGCTAGCTTTATGGGACGCGCCACCGAATCGCTCGCTATCGTTGCCGGATCGAGTATCGGCGGTCTTTTGAACGCCACATTTGGTAATGCTGTGGAACTCATTATCTCTTTTTTCGCTCTAAAAGAAGGACTGATCGGTGTCGTCACCGCATCGATCACCGGCTCAATCATCGGCAACTTGCTCTTAGTCGGCGGATTATCCATCTTTGTCGGCGGGATGCGTTTCAAGAGACAATCCTTTAACGTACATAACGCAAGGCTTTCAGCTGGTATCTTAATTTTTTCCATTATCGTCTCTTTTGCTTTTCCAGCCGTTTTTGCCACACAAATGGATCGTTTTGACATAAAAATTCTTAGCACAGTGATCGCCATCATCATGATTTTAATTTATTTATTTTCCCTCTTTTTCCGGTTGGTCACACACCGCGGCGTTTATTTGGAGCCCGGGGATGAACAAACAGACCACCATGATGAACAACCGGAATGGGGTGTTGGACGCTCCATCGTGATTCTCGGGATCACAACTGTTGTTGTCGCGATCATCAGCGAGCATTTAGTCGGCGCTATTTCGACGGTCGCCGAATCATTCGGCTGGACGGAACTGTTTATTGGGATCATCATCGTTGCCATTGTCGGTAATGCTGCTGAACACGCGTCAGCGATCGTCATGGCGTATAAAAACCGAATGGACGTGACGGTGGAAATTGCAATTGGCTCAACATTACAAATCGCCATGTTTGTCGCTCCGATTCTCGTATTGGTTTCCTGGGGTTTACATGTGTTCATGCCGCTCGTTTTCCCGGTGACCGAGCTTGTCGCCATGGTTTTGGCGGTTTTATTAACGATCAGCATCACCTCAGACGGTGATACGAACTGGTTCGAAGGCGCCATGTTGCTCGCCGCTTACGTCATCATGGGCTTCGGGTTTTTCTTATTATAAAACATAAGGGCACACGTCCATTGAGGAGAAGGCGACGCCGAAGAACGCCATGGAATTTTATCAATCTTCACTGTTGCTCTGTAATGAAAAGGCCAAAAAATCGCCCTGCAGTTTGAGCCGATGAAGCTATCGCAAGCCACGAGGGTACCGTCTATCCAAAAACAAGCGCACTATAAAAGGCGCTTGTTTTTTTCTTTGAGAATCACAAACAGCCTATGCCCTTTCAGAAAAATTAAGCATGTATAAATATAGGCGCATCACCAAGAATAACAAAAGAAAGGAAGTGCACCATGCATTTTTGGGAAATATCGGCACGAACCGTCATCACCTTTTTTGTCTTACTTTTCTTCGCGCGCTTACTCGGCCGAAAACAAATAAGTAATTTAACCTTTTTTAACTATATCACGGGTATTTCGATCGGTACCATTGCCTCATCCATTTCCATGGACCGAAGCCAAAATCTCTGGGATGCCGCCCTGGCTCTTGTGGGTTGGGTCACCCTCACCTTAGTGATCAGCCTCCTTGACATCAAATCCCGGAGAATGCGTCTCCTTCTTGATGGCGAGCCCGTCATCGTGATCAAAAATGGCCAAATCATAAAGAGCGCCTTAAAACGCATACGCCTGGATATGGAGCAGCTGATGATGATGCTAAGGGAAAAAAGTGTCTTTTCCATCAATGAAGTCGATTACGCCATCATCGAGACGGATGGCAAGCTGTCATTATTGAAAAAGGAGGCCCATCAATCCCCAACCAAAAAGGATCTTGGCATCCCGGCTGCCACCACCGGGTTCATCCCAACTGATTTGATTATTGACGGAAAGTTACTGATGGAAAACTTACATAGAACCGGCGTCACTGAAGCGTGGGTCAAACAGCAGCTTGCTCACTACGGCATCCCCGACGTTCGCGAGGTGTTTTACGCCCAATTACAAAAAGACGGAACGCTGTATGTGGATTTAATGGACAAAGCTCCGGAAGCCAACTAAGGTAAGACCTTAATCGGTATTCCGGAGCTTCTTTTCTAGGGCAGCCTTGACGCGTGGTTTTGGGTCCCAACAGTTGAATTGATAAGAAGGGTTTGTGCGGTAGCCAAGCCGGAGGCACATCGGAATTTTCCGGCCGTTCTCATCCCGGTGCCCAAAGTGGCGGCATGAGGCACAATGATGATAATGATCGACAATCCTCTCCCGCTCCATGATGACCATCCTTACGATTGTGTAAGTTTTTGTTTATGTTTTAAATAATCGTCCTTGGTGTAGATGACCCTCATAGGATTTCCGCCAACGAAACAGCCTTCCGGCACATCTTTATGGACAACGGTTCCAGCCGCCACCACGGCGCCACTACCGATTTTGATACCTGGTAAAATCGTGCAGTTGGCACCAATCATGACATTATCTCCGATGACGACGTCACCAAGACGATACTCATCAACCAAATATTCATGCGCCAAAATCGTCGTGTTATAACCGATGATGGTATTTTTGCCCACAGTGATTTTTTCCGGAAAAAGAATGTCAGGCATCACCATGAAGGCAAAAGCCGTTTGCTGACCGACCTTCATCCGCAAAAACGTCCGGTATATCCAGTTTTTCACCCCAAGAAAAGGCGTATAACGGGCGATCATGATGAAAAAAACGTTTTTGACAACTTTAAAAAAAGAGACGGTTTTATATAACTGCCAAAGCGAATTCGCCCCTTTTACCGGATAACGCGTCGTTTGCCGCACGCTCATCATTCCCCTATTTGTTCAAATCGCTAACAATCCCGAGCAATTCACTCATATCGTCAATGATAAAATCCGGATGAACCGCATCAAAAGCGGAAACCCCTTTAATCGTCCACGACACAGCCACCGTCTTCGTGCCAGCGCGCTGGCCTGCTTCGATATCTGACGGGCTGTCGCCAACCATGACGGCTTCTTCAGGTGTAGCACCAAGTCTTTCCAGAGCCAAAAGCAAGGGTTCTGGGTCGGGTTTCGGATTTTGAATATCATCCATCGTGACGATCGTGTCAAAAAACGTGGTCATATTGGCAAAGCGGAGCCCCAATTTTGCCGTTTCCCACCGCTTCGTCGTCACAACGGCTAGTTTAAACCCTTTCTCCTTAAGCGCCGCCAAAGTCGTATTCACATTTGGATATTCCTTTACATATTCATCATGTTTTTCTTTATTATGTTTTCGATAAAAGCGCGTCAATTCCTCCACACGTTCCGGATCCACCCGGCGGAAGCTCACTTCAAGCGGTTCGCCGAAAAACGCGATGATGTCCTTTTCTGTGTATTGGTTCGGATAATAGTGATTCAACGTATGCATGAAAGAGGCTTTGATCAAATCGTTTGTATTGATCAGTGTGCCATCTAAATCAAATAAAATGGTGTTGATCATGCTGTGACCTCTTCTTTCTTTTCCATAGATTTATCTCTTCACATGAGTGCGATCAAGAAGTTTAATAGGCCGGTAACGGAAAGTGGGATTAACCCAAAATCATTTTTAGATTTTCCCGCTTTTGGCCATCTTCATTGAAACTCCTTATGATCTTGGTTATCTTCAATGGCGCTATTAAGTCGTTCCGAAAACTGTTGAGCAGCATTAACCCCCATCTGTTTGAGCCGGAAATTCATCGCGGCCACTTCTACAATGACGGCTAAGTTCCTCCCCGGGCGGACTGGGATGACCAGTTTTGGCAACAGCGTATCAACGAGTTTGACACGCTCTTCATCAAGACCCAGACGATCATACATTTTTTTCGGATCCCATAATTCCAGATGAATAATCATTGAGATCTTTTTATAATTTCGCACCGCACCTGCCCCAAATAGCGTCATGACATCGATGATGCCAAGGCCGCGAATCTCAAGCAAATGGCGGATGAGCTCTGGCGCATTGCCAACCAGTTCGTTTTCACCCGTTTGCCGGATCTCAACAGAATCATCGGCAACAAGCCGGTGACCGCGTTTAACGAGTTCGAGGGCCGTTTCACTTTTCCCAACGCCACTTGCACCAGTGAGTAAAACGCCGATGCCGTAAACATCTACTAAAACGCCATGCACGGATGTCATCGGAGCGAGTCTTGCTTCAAGGTAGTTTGTCAGCATCCCGCTGAGGCGTGTCGTTTTTAACGTTGACTTCAAAACGGGCACACCGCTTTCTTCAGCAGCAGTCCTCAATTCTTCTGGAACATCCATGCCACGAGATAAAATAATGCATGGCGTGTCAATCGTGCAAAGTTTTTCCATGCGGTCAATCCGTTCCCCGCGCGGCAGTGAGTTAAAAAACGTGATTTCGGTGCGCCCTAGCAATTGAATGCGTTCTGCTGGATAATAGGTAAAAAATCCGGCCATCTCAAGCCCTGGCCGCGAAATGTCACTTGTAGTAATCAAGCGATCCAATCCCTCCCGCCCGGCCGCAAGCTCAAGCGGGAAATGGTTCAAAAGCTCTCTCACCGTAACCTGATTCAAAGTTATCCCTTCGTTTCCTATCCGAAATTCAAAAAATGATTACTGTATATTTTATCAAAATTTCCTCAAAGAAGCATCATCACGACGGATCGCATTTACATCAGGTTTTTGTTTGTCCTATTGATGATGCGTCTGAATATGAGACATGCTGCTGATCGTTTCCATTTAAAATCCCTTTTTGCGCACCGTTTTCGCGTGTCGCAACCCTACAAAAGTCGCGCAAAAGCGGCAAGACCCAAGAATTATGCCATACATACAGCTCGATATCATTACCATACTTCTCCAATCCAAAAAACTTTCTTATACAACAAAAAAACCGACGCAAGGTCGGCTTCATTTTATTTTCCTTTTTTAAGGGGTTTGACAATGAAGGTTTGGATGAGCAGGTTGAGGATGGATATGATGATCGCAGCGAGTAATGCGGCACCAAAGCCATTGATTTCAAAGGCGTCTCCCATCAGTCCTGCCGTGATTTCAAGGGTGATGGCATTGATGACGAATAAGAATAAACCCAACGATAATACGGTAACTGGTAATGTAAGGATGATTAAAAGTGGCTTTACAATCACATTCAGCACAGAAAGAATCACCCCGGCAATAAGCGCCGCACCGACACCGGATAACTTGATACTATCCATATACCCGTCCACAACCATGAGCACAATGGTTATAACGATAATGTGGATGATCCAATTTTTCATACATTCGCTCCATTCGATGTTAATAAATGTCCTTCTCCGGTATGATCAGGTAAAGCAAAAAGTAGAGTAATGTTAATGGTAAAAAAGCGGTCGCAAACATGATGATGAGGTATATCACTCTAACAATTGTCGGATCAACGGAAAAGTATTCGCCGATTCCGCCCAACACGCCCAACAACATTCGATTTTCCCTAGATCGGAATAATCGCTTCATCATCCATCAACTCCATCATTCTAGTTTAGTGATTATACGCCCCACACTTCGATGAATGTCATACTCTCCCCGGGATTTAAGCAAAGGATTGTCAGGATACCGTTTGGTGTTTCTTAATCCGTTCTTCCATTCGCCGTTTATCCCTTTCAAGGATGGGCTTTAGATATCTACCGGTGTATGATGCTTCCGTTTCGGCAACCACTTCCGGTGTGCCGGTTGCGACGATGGTGCCGCCGCGGTCGCCGCCTTCCGGACCAAGGTCGATGATATAATCAGCGGTTTTGATCACGTCGAGATTATGTTCAATGACGAGAACCGTGTCGCCTTGATCAACCAGTTGCTGAAGCACATCCAACAGCCGAGAGATGTCATCAACATGCAAGCCAGTAGTCGGTTCATCGAGAATATAGAGGGCTCTCCCCTTTGTTCTACGATAAAGCTGGGAGGCAAGTTTCACGCGTTGGGCTTCCCCGCCCGATAACGTCGTCGCTGGCTGGCCAAGTTTCATGTAACCAAGACCGACAGCATAAAGCGGCTCAATGCGGCGCTTGATTCTCGGTATATTTTCAAAAAAGACCAACGCTTCCTCAACGGTCATCTCCAAAACATCGGCGATCGTTTTGCCTTTGTAGGTGACTTCCAAGGTTTCGCGGTTGTAACGCTTACCGTGACAGACTTCACAAGGAACATAGACATCTGGCAAAAAGTGCATTTCGATTTTAATAATCCCGTCCCCGCGGCATGATTCGCAACGTCCGCCTTTCACGTTAAAGCTGAACCGGCCTTTTTTATACCCGCGGATTTTCGCTTCGTTGGTTTGGGCAAAGACATCGCGGATCATATCAAAGACACCGGTGTAAGTGGCTGGGTTGGAGCGCGGGGTGCGGCCGATTGGCGACTGATCAATGTCGATGACGCGATCAATTTCTTCGATGCCTTCGATCCGCCGATGTGCCCCCGGCTTGACTTTCCGGCCATGGAGCTTTTGGGCGAGTGCGGCAAACAAAATATCATTGACGAGCGTACTTTTTCCGGATCCGGAAACGCCGGTGACACAAGTAAACGTTCCGAGCGGGAAGGAAACCGTCACGTTTTTTAAATTGTTCTCGCAGGCCCCGACAACTTTGATGGCGCGGCCATTCGGTTTCCGACGTTCAAGCGGAACAGGGATAAACTTGCGGCCCGACAAATACTGGCCGGTTAAGGAATTCTCATTGTCCATGATTTCCGCTGGCGTCCCTTGGGCTGTCACCCGGCCACCGTGCTCACCGGCCCCAGGACCGATGTCGATGATGTAATCGGCTGCAAGCATCGTGTCTTCATCATGTTCGACAACGAGCAGCGTATTGCCTAAGTCGCGCATGCTTTCCAACGTCCGAATCAACCGGTCGTTATCCCGTTGGTGCAGGCCAATCGACGGTTCATCTAAAATATAAAGAACACCCATAAGCCTTGAGCCGACTTGTGTAGCCAGACGGATGCGTTGGGCTTCCCCGCCGGATAATGTGCCGGCTGCGCGGTTCAATGTCAAGTAATCGAGACCGACATCAACGAGAAACCCCGTTCGCTCAATGATTTCTCTTAAAATCAAGCGGGCAATGGTGGTTTCTTTTTCCGATAACTCTAATTGCATAAAAAAGTTTTGTACTTCACGGATTGTCAATTCGGTGACTTCACTAATGTTTTTACCGCCGACAAAAACAGCCAGCGCTTCTTTTTTCAGCCGCGCGCCTTTACAAGCCGGGCATGGTTTTTGTGCCATATATTCTTCCATTTGCTCGCGGATATAATCGGAACTCGTTTCTTTAAAGCGCCTTTCGATGTTGCGGAGAACGCCTTCGAAATAAATATCATTTTCCTTTATTTGTCCAAAGTCAGTTTCGTACACGAAATGAATGCGGTCTTTTCCGCTGCCGTATAAAATTTTATCCAGCTGGTCTTTCGGCAAGTCTTTCACCGGCGTGTCCATGTCAATCCCATAATGCTCACACACGGACCGCAAAAGCTGCGGATAATACTGAGAACTCGTCGGCTCCCATGCGGCAATCGCGTGTTCGCGCAATGTTTTCGAATCATCAGGGATGACAAGATCCGGGTCGACCTCAAGTTTAATGCCCAGACCATCACAGGACGGGCAGGCGCCAAACGGACTGTTAAAGGAAAAGAGCCTCGGTTCCAGTTCCCCGATGGAAAAACCACAGTAAGGGCAGGCATGATGTTCGCTGAACAGCAGTTCACCTTCACCGATGACATCGACAATGACACGGCCACCGGCCAAATTAGCGGCGGTCTCGAGCGAATCAGCCAGCCGGCTGCGGATCCCTTCTTTAATCACCAAGCGATCAATCACGACTTCGATATTATGTTTTTTATTTTTTTCAAGCTTGATGTCTTCGGTCACTTCCCGAAGCTCACCGTCGACGCGGACGCGAACATAGCCTTTCTTCTTAATATCTTCCAGCACTTTGACATGCTCGCCTTTTCGCCCGGAAACGATCGGCGCTAAAATTTGTAATCGCGTCCGTTCGGGGTAAGCCAAAATCCGGTCAACCATCTGCTCAATAGTTTGTGAGGCGATTTCTACGCCGTGTTCCGGACATACCGGGTGCCCAATGCGCGCAAACAACAAGCGCAGGTAGTCATAAATCTCCGTCACAGTCCCGACGGTGGAACGGGGATTTCGGCTCGTCGTTTTTTGATCGATGGAAATCGCCGGCGATAAGCCTTCGATGGCATCGACATCCGGTTTATCCATTTGCCCAAGGAATTGTCTGGCATAGGCCGACAATGATTCCACATAACGGCGCTGGCCTTCCGCATAAATCGTGTCAAAAGCCAAGGAAGATTTCCCTGAGCCCGAAAGCCCTGTGAGCACGACAAGTTTATCGCGGGGAATCGTTACATCAATATTTTTTAAATTGTTTTCGCGTGCACCTTTTACAACAATATTTTCTAATGCCATTCCTTCAGCCATCCTTCCACTGTGAACCGCTAAGGCTTCTTCATTTGTTTCGAATCGTCAACAAATCCATCAGTCATGTTAGGCTTCAGCTTTTAATTCTAAAATAATATCTCGGAGCTCGGCTGCCCGCTCGAAATTAAGCGCCTTGGCAGCTTCTTTCATTTCCTTCTCCAAGGAAGCAATGAGTTTTTCCCGTTCGGATTTGGTCATCGCTTTATAATCCCGTCCGCTCGTCGTTTTCGCGCCATCGTCTTCAACGGTATAAGTGGCCCGAATGACATCGTGAATTTCCTTCTGAATCGTTTTGGGTGTAATCCCATGGACGCGGTTATACTCCTCTTGAATGCGACGGCGTCGCCGGGTTTCGTCGATCGCGATTTGCATCGAGCGTGTGATTTTATCAGCATACATGATGACATGACCATTGGCGTTCCTCGCTGCACGGCCGATCGTTTGGATCAACGATCGCTCCGCCCGTAAAAAGCCTTCCTTATCGGCATCCAAAATCGCAACGAGCGAAACCTCAGGGATATCCAAACCTTCCCGTAAAAGGTTAATACCGACGATACAATCGTAAACCCCGAGCCGCAAATCGCGAATAATCTCAATGCGCTCGAGCGTTTTGACCTCTGAATGCAAATAATTCACTTTGATGCCCATTTCTTCTAAATATGAGGTCAAATCTTCCGCCATTTTTTTCGTTAACGTGGTGACGAGCACCCGTTCATTTTTCTTAACACGTTCTTGAATTTCATGCAAAAGATCATCAATTTGCCCTTTCGTTGGCCGGACGTCAATTGTCGGGTCAAGAAGTCCCGTGGGCCGGATGATTTGTTCGACGACCTGCGGGCAGCGTTCCAGCTCATAAGGACCAGGTGTAGCCGAAACGAAAAGGATTTGGTGGATGTGATCCTCAAATTCTTCAAATTTAAGCGGCCGGTTGTCTTTGGCAGAAGGCAACCTAAAGCCGTGTTCGACGAGAACATCTTTGCGCGCTTGGTCGCCATTATACATCCCGCGGATTTGCGGAATCGTCACATGCGATTCGTCAATGATAATTAAGAAGTCCTTCGGAAAATAGTCCAATAGCGTATACGGCGTTGAGCCTGGTTCCCTTAATGTTAAGTGCAAGGAATAGTTCTCGATACCTGAACAAAAGCCCATTTCCTTCATCATTTCGATATCGTAGCGCGTGCGTTGTTCCAAGCGTTGCGCTTCCAAAAGTTTGCCTTCTTTACGGAAATAGGCGAGCCGTTCTTCCAGTTCTTTTTCGATCCGTTCAATGGCCAATTTCATTTTTTCATCTCGTGTGACGAAGTGAGAGGCCGGGAAAATGGCAATATGATCCCGCTGGCCGAGCACTTCACCGGTCAAAGCATCGATTTCCGTAATGCGTTCGATCTCATCACCAAAAAACTCAACGCGCACACATTGTTCAGAACGGGAGGCCGGAAAGATTTCAACGACATCACCGCGGACGCGAAATTTACCGCGGACAAAATTAACATCGTTGCGTTCATACTGGTTGTCCACAAGCTCATGGAGCAAGCGGTCTCGATCTTTTTCCATGCCCACCCTTAACGAAATGACGTGAGCGCTATATTCTTCTGGCGAACCCAAGCCGTAAATACAGGAGACGCTAGCAATAATAATGACATCGTCCCGTTCAAATAATGCACTTGTTGCCGAGTGCCGGAGTTTATCAATCTCATCGTTAATGCTCGCATCTTTTTCAATGTAAGTATCCGTCTGGGGGACATACGCTTCGGGTTGATAGTAATCATAGTAACTGACGAAATATTCGACGGCATTATCCGGAAAAAACTCTTTAAATTCGCTGTAGAGCTGTCCAGCAAGCGTTTTATTATGTGCAATAATCAGCGTCGGTTTTTTGATTTGTTGAATAACGTTAGACATGGTAAAAGTTTTGCCGGTACCGGTTGCCCCCAGCAAAGTTTGATATTTTTTCCCCTCGCGGAAACCCTTGACGATTTCCGCAATCGCCTTCGGTTGATCGCCTTGAGGTTGATATTTTGATTTGAGCGCAAATTCCATCGTCGGCTCCTCCGTTTGTCGCTTTATACCTATATATTCGTCATGGGGCATGGTTTCAAAACCTGCCCCGTCAAGTCTTTTTTTCAATTCGAGATACCTATTCGGGGACATTATAACACATTATCTAAAAACGAACAAATATTCGAATTTCACCATTTTCCCATAAGAGCCCCCGAGGTGTCATCCTGATATGAGTAAAAGTAAAGCAGTTCTGTTGAATCCCGCACTGACCATCTGGCAGTCCCCAAACCATGACGTTCTTTCTCAAAAATGCCGCTCCAATTAGATGCCAATATAAAAGCATAGGCTGCCTGTTGTTTTGGCAGCCTTCTAATCTATGTTTCATTTTCTGCTTTTTCCTTATCCATTGGAGTTCGCACGCTTTTCTTTGACCCGTCGAGATGGTTCTAAAAACAGCAACCCGATATGATGAAGGTCATTTTCGTGAATAGCACCTTTGACAAAGCGTGGTTCACCGCTATGGTCTAACACTTCCATTTTGCAGTATGTCGGTTTGATTTGTAGCGCTTGATAAAAGGTTTCCTCGTTGCGGACCGTAACGCCGTTCACCTTATCAATGATTTCACCGATTTGGACGCCCATTCGTTCGGCCGGAGTATGAGGGATGACCCCAACGACCCGAAGGCCATTACCTTGGTCAATAAAATAGAAAGGTTTGACGGTGTGATCATAGAAATGTTTAAGTACTAGTGCCAATCGACTGAGGAATGCAAGCCCTGCAGCAACAAGAGCAAACCATGATATATCCAATATATAACCGAAAGCCATCAGAATCGCTGTGACTACACCCGTCATAAGCAGCCAATAGCCTGAGCGGCGGATAGCGGGTTTCGGCAAATCATGGGTGATGAATTGCTGGATGCTCAGCCCGAGCGGCAAGGCGCAAAGACCGAAACTTTGTCCATCGGAAAGCGGCCACCAGGCGCCTGAATGAA
>Ga0310828_1000795_pt1 | contig 25469 bp, 19 predicted proteins | sample WT_ome_3_FD_202242 | JGI IMG/M metagenome (GOLD analysis project Ga0310828, IMG submission 202242) | Sorghum-adapted microbial communities enriched on wild type (WT) sorghum from Joint BioEnergy Institute, Emeryville, California, United... ... | reverse complement strand
AAATTCTGCAAGTACGCCCAAAAAAGGACAAACAGAATATTTGTAAACCAAAGATACAAAATACCCCAATTTATTTGGGTTTCTTTTAAAACTCTTTTTAATAAAAATCTAATTTTGCAAAATGCTCAAATTAGAAATCTCATGATTTAATTTGTTCGGGACGGTAGAATTCTGATCATAAGCGCTCCACTTAGAGACAAGATATATTTTTGAAAATTATAGATGTTGTCTTTCTAACCAGTGCCTTGATCACAGGACAAACTAAATCGCAACCGCATGAAAAAGGCATCTTTAGGATTTCATATCTCCCAAAGATGCCTGATCTGTTCAGCGCCTGATGAAAGGGACTACGCCCCGATGATCTCTTCCGAATTCTTATTGATCTCATCAATGATACTAATAATCTTCCGCGCGTCGTCCATGTTGTCTTTAAAGAGTTCAACGATGCTGCCGTAGGCTTTAAACGGTTCTTCCTGCAAAACTTTTTTGTCCATGACGCCGTTTCTTACAAAGTAATCGACGATACGTTGGACGAAGCGGCTTTGGTTCAGGTTGAGCCGTTCGCTCGACAAAAATTCGGAAAACGCCTCATTGGCCGCCTGTGGATCAAGGCCGACCACCTGGCGAACGAGTTTCGTGATCGGGGTTTTCCCAAACTCTTTTTCATAATCTTCTCTTGTGCCGAGTTGGTTCCAAAGAATGTCTTCCAACGTTTTTAAATCTTGAGCCGTCAATTTTTTATTGGTTCTGAGTTTGTGAATCGCGATTTGGTTGCGATGCTCATGGAGGTAATGATGAACCTTTTTCCGGTAGTTTTGCAGGTCATTGACATCAAACATCGGTCCGTTTTCTTTGACCTCTAAGATTTGATCTTTAAAGTTCGTGTAGTAAATTTTTTGCGTGTCTTTTTCAAGGAATTTCACCAACTCGCGCAAAGCTTCGCGAACGGCTTCCAGTTCAAATAAATCCGCTTCGCTCCAAAACGCTTCCGTCTGGACCTTTTCAATGACGTATTTTTGCTCGGCCACTTGCGGAATGGTGCCGAGTTTGGATAATGCTTCCGCGGTACGAATGACACTGCGAATCGGCTTGGTCGCATTTTTCGTTTGCAGTTTGGCCAGCTCAATGGTATACATTAACAAATCAAATCGTTTGGCCAATTCGTCGTCATTGAGCGGAACGACGAGCGGCGCAATATGTTCTTTGATCTCATGGACGTCCATCGCCCCAAGCGATTCCCAATTCGACCGGTTTTTAAATTTGTGCACATATTGTATATGTTGGCGTACTCGGAAGCTTTCTTCATTCAGTGCTTCAATATCGGTCAAAACTTCATCGATTAGTGCATTGCGGTAGGAGATATAATCTTCGGTTTGGTAGTCCAAATGCTGCAAAGCTTGAATAATCTCCACTTTGGCATTAAAAAGGCGTTCCGTCAAACTCGCCGCCATCGTACCTTCGATGCCCTTCGGATTTTCCCGGAAGAACTCAAAGTTGCCGCAGTAATCAAAGATCAGAAAATGCGTTTTATCTTGACCGATGCCGAGCAAGTCTTTACATACGCGCGTCCCGCGGCCGATCATTTGCCAAAACTTTGATTTGGAGCGGACCTTTTTGAAAAAGACGAGATTAACGACTTCCGGAATATCGACGCCCGTATCCAACATATCGACCGATACGGCGATTTGCGGCCATTTGTGGCGGTCCGAAAAAGCGTCGATTAAAGTTTGATAATAGTTGACGCTATAATCGATCACCCTGGCGAAATCCCCACCGTATTCAGGGTACAACGCGTCAAAGCGCGCCACGATCCGTTCGGCGTGTCGATGATTTTTGGCAAAGATAATCGTTTTGCCGAGTTTGTCGCCGCCTTCGACTTTAATACCTTTTTCCATTAAATTTCTGAGTACGGTGTCAATGGTGTCGTCATTAAATAGCCATTCATTGAGCGCACCGCTGTCGATGTCTTCCCCGACGTCATCATCAAAGGTGTCTTCAAACCGCTCTTTTTCTTCTTCCGACAAATCGTCATAGTGAATGCCTTCTTCAAGAAACTTCAGCTTCGTTTCCACGGTGCGGTAATCGACCAAATAACCGTCTTTCACCGCTTGATCGAGTTCATAGGCAAACGTCGGTACCCCGTTTTCCAAATCGAAGACTTCATAAGTATTCCGGTCGATATCGTCTTTCGGTGTGGCGGTCAGACCGAGCAAAATGGCGTCAAAATAATCGAAGATCTCCCGGTATTTTTTATAAATGCTGCGATGGGACTCATCGATGATGATCAAGTCGAAATGCCCGACCGTAAATAGGCGTTTGCCGTCTTTTCTTTTGGCTTCATCGATGGCGTTCATCATCGTCGGATACGTCGAAAACACCATGCGGCTTTCTTCGGGATTCTCTTTATTGTCGAGCAGGTTGCATACCGACAAGTTCGGCAGCAAATGGTTGAAACTGTTTTTCGCCTGGGTCACCAAAGTTTTCCGGTCGGCCAAAAATAAAATGTTTTTCACCCAGTTATGACGGGTAAGCACGTCGACAATCGAAATCGCTGTCCGTGTTTTGCCGCTGCCCGTCGCCATGACCAGCAGCGCTTTGCGCTGTTTTTTCTCCAATGCGTCGCAGACGGCCAAGACAGCCTGCTTTTGGTAGTAACGGTTGGTGATTTGATCGTTGATGGCGATGTTTTTTAAGGGGCGCCGCATCGTCCGTCGGTCGATCAGCCGGCTTAATTCTTCTTTGTTGTAAAAACCGGACACTTTCCGAGCAGGATATTGCACATCATCCCATAAATACGTTTCAAATCCGTTGGTATAGAAGATGATTGGCCGCTGCCCGTGCATTTTTTCCATGCAGTCGGCATATAGTTTGGCTTGCTGTTTGCCATTGTTCGGATCCGCGGACGTCCGTTTCGCTTCGACGACCGCGAGCGGCTTTCCGTTATCGCCGAAAAGGACGTAATCGACATAGCCGACGCCTTCTTGATTCGGCATGCCGACGACGGGATACTCAATAACGACATCCTTTTTAAATTCCCAGCCGGCGAGTTTCAAGTCCAAATCAATATATTTCTTCCTCGTCTCGAATTCGCTTAATTCGTCGACTTGGAAATCATAGTTTTGGGTATTCGCTTTCCGTTTAGCAGTCAGCTCCGCGCGAAGCCGTTTGTTTTCTTTCATCATTTCTTCAAGACGTTTGTCTTTGGAGCTCAGCTGCTCGTATAAATTTTGCAATTCCTCCGGACGCTCGCGCTTTTCCTCGCCAACCTGCAAGAGAGATTCGTCGAAATCCCGGGCGGTGTATTCATCCGAATAGCAATAATCGATCCAAGAGACAAATTGGTGAAGATTGTGCAGGGAAAGAACCGCCTCATCCCGCGTAATCATTGAATTCGTGTGAACGGCGACATTTCCCAGTTTGACAATGTACCGCAGGCGCGGCAACAAATTTTCATCAATAATGGACAAGAAACCGCGATCATGAATCAAGCTGGACAGATTGTCTTGATAAGGCGGTTTTAAAGCGCTGTCAAAGCTGTATACCCATTTAACGGCGAGTTCCAAGGCGCGGCGCGTCAAAATGGCGCACGTCGCTGGACTGACAACCAAACTTTTCTCCGCCTCTACACACGCATTCGCAAAGCTTTCATAATGAGGATTGCCTATTAAAAAACTAAAGTTCGATAACAACACATGTCACTCCCTTGCCCTTTGGCTAGCACCAATCCTTTTATATATCCATTAATCGTTGAACAATTCTCCCTTAAACGCCCGTTGCATGAGGGAGTTGAAGTTTTTTTCTAACTCAACTAATCCTTTTTTAAAAAGTTCTCTTTGAGATTCTATTTTTTGTACAATTTCAGCAAATTGATCTTGGAGTTGTTTAGGAGGAATATATATTTTTATTGATTTTAGTTCCTCAGCATTGATATTTGCCATCCCTACGATATTTTTAGCCATTGAAAATAAAATACTTTTTCCGTACTTCGAGTTTAAGTACGCAGATATAAACTCGGCATTGGCTTTTTCATTAGGAATTACCTTAACTAAATATCCCGCAAAGGCCATTGGTTTTTCAAAACGATACACAGCTGTTTTTCCTACTAGTTCTTTACTATTTGTTCTATTAAACAAAAGTTCTCCTTTATGAACCAAATATTTTTCAACTTCCTTCTCATCTAAATCAACATATTTAAGATCTGTAAGATCCCAATGTCCTTCATATGTAATATTGTTCATTCTCAATATATGATATTTTCCTGTATCCTCGCTTGCTTTTTTGCTTGTACCATATTGTGTTTTTAGAGCTAAATCCTTTATAAAACCCATTGGCCATTTCTTAGGATTAGTAGCTGGATCCCCAAACATCTCCAAAAACACGCTTTGCGTTAACTGGTCTAACGCTTCAATTTGGGCTTTTCGCTTGTCAATTAATTTCTGTGCATTTCGTAAAATTGTTGTAACTTTCTTTTGCAGCCTAAGAGGAATCAAAGGAACTTCTAAATCTAATATTACATTTAATGTAATTCCCTTAACCGTAGCACCCTTCCCTTTAGATTCAATAAATTTTGATTTACTCTTCAGAAAGTAAAATAAAAAGTAGAGGTCTAATATATTTTTATCTTTTATGATCAATGCTTTTAAATCTTGATTAATAGCAACATCAATATCATTTATTGCTACTTTCCCAAGAGCCATTCTTGTAGGCAATATAATATTTCCTTTTGGAATCAACTTAGCGCTTGAGTTTTCTAGTCCCTCATTTGTAATAGTTTCTAATGACTTAGTTATTGAATCTCCAGTAAGATCTTTTACCGAAACCCAATTTATATCTCCATTCCAAAAATGCGGATTTCTTCTATCAGGTGTTCCACCACCGATTATTGTAACTAATTCTCCTAACTTTACATAACATGTCATAAAATATTCACTACCTTCTAATCATTTCTTTCAACTCTTGCAATCCCTGCATAATCTCTTTTTCCAAAGCTTCCACTCTATTAAGTATTACACCTGGGGCCTCATATTCTACTTCTTCATACTCAATCTCTTTATACTTGTTAATCGAAAGGTCATAGTCGTTTTCACGGATTTCTTCGACCGAGACGAAAAATGACTGTTCGGTGCGTTTCCGTTCTTTTTCCGCTTCAAGGTTGTTGAATCTTGCGATGATGTCCGGAATGTCATTTTCTTCGATCGGCGCCCGTTTGTCGTCCAGAGAATAGCCGTCCGCTTTCATGTCGTAGAACCAGACGTTGTCCGTACCGCCGGCACCGGTTTTCGTGAAAATCATGATCGCCGTGGAAACGCCGGCGTATGGTTTAAAGACGCCGCTCGGCATGGAAATAATCGCTTCCAGTTTATGATTGTCCACGATTTCTTTGCGGATTTTCTTATGGGCATTGGAACTGCCGAACAATACTCCGTCCGGCACGATGCAGGCGCAACGTCCGCCCTTTTTCAAAATCCTCAGGAACAGCGCCAAGAACAAAAGCTCGGTTTTCTTCGTTTTGACGATTTTCAACAAATCGTTCGAGACCGATTCATAATCCAAGGAACCCTTAAACGGCGGATTGGCTAAGACAAGGGTGTATTTCTCTTTATCTTTGTTTTGCTCGGACAAAGAGTCCCGGTATTCGATGTTCGGATTTTCGATGCCGTGCATCATCATGTTCATCGCACCGATCCTTAACATCGTGCGGTCCATGTCAAAGCCGTGGAACATGTGGTTATTAAAATGCTCTTTTAAGCTTTGCACCAAAAATAAGTCATTTCTCGTTTTTCGCAAATACTCCCCGGCCGCGACCAAAAAGCCGGCGGAACCCGCCGCCGGATCGACGATGATGTCTTCCGGTTTCGGCTTGACCAACTCGACCATCATTTGAATGATGTGGCGCGGCGTGCGGAATTGCCCGTTGGTGCCCGCCGTTGCGATTTTGGACAATAAATATTCATATAAATCGCCCTTGGTGTCGCGGTCTTTCATCGGGATGTTGTCGATCCCGTCGATGATTTTCGCGAGCATTTGCGGCGTCGGAATCATAAAAATCGCGTCATCCATATATTTGGCGTAGGCCGAATCCTTATTTCCGTGCAAATTTTTGATGAATGGGAAAACTTCTTTCGAGACGATCTCGTACATTTGCGAGGCTTCCAAGTTTTTGAACTTGCTCCAGCGGAGATGCTGCTTATCCTCTGGGAATATCCGTTCAAACTCAATATTTAACAATTCCGCTTCCTGTTCCCTTTGTGTTTCCACTTCATCGAGGCCTTTAATAAATAAAAGGTATGTAAATTGTTCAATGACCGTCAGCGGATTCGTGATCCCGCCGGTCCAAAACGTCTCCCATATTTTGTCGACTTTGTTGCGCAGTTCACCGGTCAACATGTTCATGTGTCCTCCCTTTCTGGTACCAGACAATATTATAAACCTTTTGATGTTCCGAAAATAGATCTTCTGATCGGCTCGATGGCGTCAGTCAAAATAATAGCCTATCCTTTACAAAAAAAGAACCGCCGTATGGCGGCTCCTCGGTAACCTGGTTTATGCATCAAATTCCGCGCCGGATTTAACGTATGCCGAAGGTTGGATCCCATCATTTAAACAGCGAAGCGATGGCGTTGATGATCGAGCGGAGAAAGTCCAACAGTTTGTCGAAAAAGCCTTTGGCTTCATCGGATTGAAGCGCGTCGCGGAATTTGTCCTTCACCTTTTGCAACTGGTTGCCGACTTGATCCCAATTGATGTTGAGATCTTTCATTTTGTCGAAAAGCGCGACAAGGCGCTGGACGTCCTGATCGTTCAATTGGACGCCGGTTTGATCGGCCGCATCGCGGACGATGTTTTCAATCTCGCCTTTCGTCTCGGGTTGGGCTTTCGCCATCTTATCTTTGATCACGGTGATCAATTCGGCGGCTTTATCCTTCCCGATCCCCTTTTCATCGGCCAGTTTCGCGGTCGTCACCATTTCTTCGTTTGCCACTTTCTTTTGTTCTTCCGGAATGACCTTGCCCGTCGACGTTTCATATGCTTTGATCAGACCGGTCAAAGCGGCGGTCCCCGAGACGTCGAACGGCGCCGTGATGTAAATCTGGGCGTCTTTCACACCGGCCGTGGCCAAAGCGTTAATGTACATGTCATCGGTCACATAGGTGATGTGGCGCGTGCTGACCGAAAGGCCGGATCCCTTTTCGCCGATGGTGATTTTCGACGAACTGATCGCCCGGGAGCCGATTTGCGCCTTCGGCAAATAGTTATCAAGATATTTATGTTCTTCGGCGTTGGTCACCTCAATGATTTGCGCTTGATTCGGGTCGACGCCCATTTCTTTCAAAATGGCGTCCTTTTGTTGCGGCGTCAAATCAGCGCCAAGCGTGACGATGACATCGCCCGGCGACGAGTCGGCGCGCGTCGCCGACGGCGCCGCGATCGCGGTGACCAAGAGCGCGGATAGGACGGTCAAAAGGATTTTCTTCCACATCGGTGATCCTTCCCTGCCTTTGAATATCGGAAATCGGTTGGTTCTGAACATGAACATAATATAATAATATAATCGCACATAAGGAAGTCAAGCGCTTGAAAGACATGGCGATCGGCGAGACCAAGCGTTCCTTTCAGCTTTGTCGGCGGTTTTTCAGAACCACACGCCGCGTTTTATGAGGGAACCTGCATCTAAACCGTCTCCATTACTAGTAGGAAGGCCGCGCGCTCGGTGCTCGGTTAAACGGTGCCGGATTACCGCCGGTCGTTTCGGGCTTGTCTCTATTATGTATATGTAGGCAGCTGCTGCGGGCATGACCGTCCTTTCCGATATTTTTATAGCAATTTTATCGTGTCCTCCTTATCCCGCGGCGGGATACTCTGAGATTTGCCGCGCGTATCGAAAAAAAAAACATGCCGCCGAACCATCGACGGCCGGCGGCACGACGGAACTTTTTGCATGACTTCACTCGCCTACTATGAGGGTCCGCCCCTCATTCCAATGTTGGTACTCAGGGGCCGGCGTTCGGCGGCGCGACCCTATTTTTATGCAAATTTTTTGGTCAACGTTTCCGGGTGATAGTCCGCGTATTGGCTATTGTCGGTCCACATTCGTTCGAATCGCTTCGACCAATTTTCGGCGACCGCCCGGCTGCGGATGACGATGAGCACTTCGTCGTTCTTTTTCTCCGCCTTATTGGTGAAATTGTAAGAGCCCGCGGTCACCACCTTTTGATCGGCAATCATGACTTTCAGATGCATCGCCCCGTCGTGACGGTTGACTTTGATCGGAATTCCGGCAGCGGCCAATGTATTTAACGATTGTTTCGAGGCCGATTCCGCCTGCTCCCGGTCGGTGATCAGCCGCACCTTGACATTTCTTTCCGCCGCCTTGCGCAAATGCGCCACGATGTCTTCATTGGTTATCAGAAACATCGCGACATCCAACGCCGATGTCGTGCGGTCGATGACCGCGTTGACCGTCTTTTGCGGCGAGCCGCCCGTTTTGGTGAAAACGGAACGGATCGTATTGTCCGAAATCGGCACGCAGCCGGATTTTTCGGGTTTCGATCGTTTCCGCAGCGCCGCGATCCAGATGGCAATCGCCCCGGTCGCGAGCACCGCGCCGGTCCCCACCAATGGATCCAATGCCAATCCCCCTCATGCCTGTCATTCTGCCTGTTCTGCCTGTTTTAAGTTTATGTGGATTGGGCATTGTCCGAGACCCCAACAAACGACGCGTAAAAGAGGCGCGATCTGAAAGACAAGCTTTGCGCGATACACCGGCAATAGACCGATTTGGAAATCCATTGCTCATCGCGATTCCAAGCCGATTTTAAATGACTGAAAATAAAGATTTATTGATTCCCCGCCGCTTTTCGTTGAATTCCTTGTCGTTTTCGTTGATTCGTTCAGCATTTTCATTGAATTCGAGGCGGTTGTCATTGATTTCTTTACCGTTTTCATCGGATAGACAGAAGCCGGGAAGCCACGGCTATATTACTGACAGGAAAAACGCTTTCATTGTTCATTAATGATGAATATTTACACCATCAGATGGGTTTTCTGAGTGTTCCACATTGTTCCCACGCTTCAATATCCCGCTTTTTTACGGATGGATGCCCATTTTTTAGCCCAACACGATCATTTGCCGCCCGTTTTTCCGCCCAAGAAAAAAATACCGAAGAAAAGGTGTCCCCTTCCCTTCGGTTTCCGCCAACGGCCGCGAACCGCGGCCAATCAGATCGGTGCGCTCGCCTCAAGACTCGCCCGTCACCAGTGAGCGGTTCGCCCCCGCGGTGACTTCTTCTATACATTGACCATTCCTTTTTTACTCCAGATTTGATGTACTGAACGGCCGCCTTCTTATCCGGCCGTCCAGCTTCGATCGAAAAACATGTCCGGGTCCCTGAGCGATGGAACCTTCGGATTTTCCGGCCACTCAATGATAAAGCAGATATTTTGCCCTCGTTTTGTTGAACGCCTTCAGGTCGGCCTGCCATTTTTTCACGATGGCGGACAGCGCCGCGCCGTTTTCGATGTCGCGGCGCACCCAGCCGTTGCCGATCAATTGATCGAAATAAGACACGCCGTCCGCGTTTTCTTCCCGGAAGGCGAAATCGTCCGGATAAAGATCGTGGATCGTTTTGACGATGGCCAGGCCGGTCAAAACCGGCTGATAAGTGGCACGGTCGGTCACATGAATTTGGATGCCGCCGCACAATTGATTTTGAAACTTGGAGAACGTCGGCGTGAAATAGGCGCTCCGGAACCGGACGCCCGGCAAATGCAGATCGTTTAACTTGTCGGCGAGCCGCATCCCGTTGATGAAAGGCGCGCCGATGAGTTCAAACGGCCGCGTCGTGCCCCGGCCTTCCGAAACGTTCGTCCCTTCGATGAGCGCCGCGCCCGGGTAAACGAGCGCCGTATCCAAGGTCGGCATGTTCGGCGACGGTAGCACCCATTGCAGCGGCGTTTCATCATAGAGCATCGAGCGCTTCCACCCTTTCATCTTTACGACGGTCAAATCCGCGCCGATATGAAATTCCCGGTTGAACAGCTCGGCCAATTCGCCGACCGTCATGCCGTGCCGGAGCGGGATCGGATACATGCCGACGAAGGACGCGTAGGCCGGATCGAGCACCGGCCCTTCCACCTTGTCGCCCCCGATCGGATTCGGCCGGTCGAGAACGATGAATGGGATGCCGTTTTCCGCGGCCGCCTGCATCGCCAGCGCCATCGTGTAAATGTAAGTGTAAAAGCGCGTGCCGACGTCCTGGATGTCAAAGAGCAGCACATCGACGTCCTTCAACATATCCGGCGTCGGTTTTTGCGTTTTTCCGTACAAGCTGTAAACCGGCAGTCCCGTTTCTTCGTCGATGTAATACGGAACGTAGTCGCCGGCTTGTTCGCTCCCCCGCACGCCGTGTTCGGGACCGTACAGAGCGACGAGATGGACATCGGGATGGTGAAACAAGACGTCCACGTCGCTGTTCAAATTCTGATCGACGCCGGTCGGATTTGTGATCAGCCCGACGCGTTTGCCTTTGATAAGATCCAAACGGTCTTTCAAGAGCACATCAATGCCGAGCTCGAAACGCGGAGGATGAAAGCCGTTTGGTTTTTTCGTTTTCTCGTCGTGCTTGGCGAACGCGACGGGCAAAGCCAATGCCGAAAAGGCCAGAACGAAAACGATGGCGAACATCCACGGCTTTTTCAACACGAACGCCTCCCTAAAAAATGATTCAGGCGGATGCGGGGAATGTTCATCGTCGGCTTCGGTCGCAGGATGGGTGCTGTACTGAAAGGAACGGCCGCCGCCGGGCCGCGATCTTCCCCGCAATCGCTTTCGCTTTCACCGCGATCATGGACAGCGCTAAATATGGATGCGGTTTTATGAAGAACCAGGCGCTTCCCGCACCCGCCCGATTTTCTCTATACAAATAGCCATTTTCATTAAACCGTTTGCTTCGGTTCGCCAAACCGATGCCTCAGTACGAGAGACCGTGGCCGAACGAATATTGGCCGGGAATGGTCACGGGCAGTTTGCCGGATGGGTTCACTTCACCGGCGAGCGCTCGGGCGAGGGCACGGACGGACACATCAAGATTGCCGTAGGTCAAAATGTTGGCATCGACCGCGGGAAAAGCGGCGATGTCGTACGGATTTCTCATGGAGGCGACGGCGACCGGTTTGCCCGTAGCCAACAACGCCTGCACCAACCGTTGTTGAGCGCTATTCGTATTGGCGGTGTACGTCGTCACCAGAACGGCATCCGCGGACCGCGCGCGTTCCGCCACCTGGGCGATTTCCGCGGCGGTCGGGCTCGTCGCCGTCGGATAGGCCGACGTCGTCAACCCTTTGGCGTTCAACAGGTTCGAGAGCACATCCGGTTTTGCGGCCGACGGGCCCGTGACGAAAATGCGCTCGCCGCGCTGGAACGGCAAAAGATGATGATCGTTTTTGACGAGCGTGAGGCTTTTATTCGTGATGCCATCCGCCGTCGCCAAATTTTCCGGCAAACCGATTCGGTTGACGGCGTTCGGATCCGTATAGGGATGTTTAAATAATCCCCGCTTCCATTTGGCGTATAAAATGCGGTAAACGGACGCGTCCAATCGTTGTTTTGAAATCTCGCCGCTTTTGACGGCATTCAGCACGGCGTGATAAGCCAAATCGACATCCGGCGGATTCAACAAAATATCGGCGCCCGCTTTAAACGCTTCGACCGGAATGCGGTCCGGCGGGAGCACGTTCGCCCCCGACATGCCGAGGCTGTCCGTGATGATCAGCCCTTCAAAACCAAGCTTGTGACGCAACAAACCGGTCAAAATCGGTTTGGACAAGGTCGCCGGCAGCCCGGAATCGTCCAGCGCCGGAACGACGATGTGCGCGGTCATGATCGCGTCGATGCCCGCGCGGATGGCCGCTTTAAACGGCTTCAAGTCGATCGTGTTTAACGTCTTCAGATCGTGATGGATGATCGGCAGGCCGTAATGCGAGTCGACGTTCGTATCGCCGTGCCCCGGAAAATGTTTCGCGGTCGCGAGGACGTTTTCTTTCTGATAGGCCTTGACTTGGGCGACGCCCATTTTGGAGACGAGATCCGGATCTTCCGAGAACGAACGGACGCCGATGACCGGGTTTTCCGGATTCACGTTGACGTCCATATCCGGCGCCAGGTCCATGTTAATGCCCAAACTTTTCAGTTCTTTGCCCATGATGTTTGCGGTTTTGGCGGCCGCGTCAACGGAACGGGTCGCGCCGAGCGCCATGTTGCCCGGGAAGACCGTGCCCGGTTCCTGAACGCGGGCAACGATTCCCCCTTCTTGGTCGGTCGCAATGAACAAAGGAATCGGCACGCGCGCGTCCATGGCGATATGTTGGATGCCGTTCGACAGCGCATTGACTTGGACGGGATCGACTGGCGTTCCGATATTCGCGTTCCAGTTAAAATAAATGACGCCGCCGATGTGATATTTTTGGATGACTTCCGCAAAGTTTTTTCCGCCCCGATGCTCCTGCAGATTGGTGACTTCATAGTCGGGATCGGTCGGCGTCCGGCCGTAGACTTGCACCATAAAGAGTTGACCGACTTTTTCTTCCAACGTCATTTTTTTCATCTTGGCCATGATCCAACCGCGCGCTCCCCGGTCGTTTTTCCAGCCGTGCCGGTCCGGTTCCTTCCATGACGCCTGGGAAGTGCTGAAGGAGACGCTCCATGCCAGAACGGCGGCGAGAACCGAAATCACGGCGATTTTTCCCCATTTCACGGCGGTTCCTCCTCTTTTTTAATCATTCAACACAATGCCCGCTTTCAGATTCGCGCGGATTCACGCCGGCAGGGCGGAAGTTCCCGCCCGGCTCAGCTGAACACGTTTCCGTTATCTTTACGGGAACGCAACCGATTATGGACGTCGTTCGAGGCGCCAGAGGGATCTCGCAAACCCGATGACATCGACAACTGCGGGCTCAAAAGATTTTAGCGAACACTCGGAAGTTGAGCGGCATCCGCGCGTAACCTGTTGATGTCCGGACGCTGACTTCCTTCAACGTCTGACCGCCCGCTCCGTCCAAGTCGTCGAGTTAATGGGAAAACGGATTTCCGCGTGTCAAAACGACGTCGGCGACAACGGGCAAGTGGTCGGACGCGAGCGTATCCAACCGAAAGGCCGAGCGAATCGCCAGCTTCGGCGCCGTCAAAATTTGATCGATGCGTTTTTCGGGCTGGAGCGCCGGATACGTTTTGCCCGGATCTTCGCCATGGATGAGCCAGGCATCCTTCAGCTTTTGATAGAGCGGCGCCAATTCGGGAGCGTCCGGTTCGGCGTTCATGTCTCCGACTAAAATTTTTCGCGGATTGGGATTCTGCGCCATGATGGCCAACATGTCTTGGACTTGCCGCGCGCGGACCGTCGGATCGGCCCGGTAGTCGAGATGGGTGGCGTAAAACGACAGCTTGATGCCTTTTATATTGATGAGCACTTCGGGAAAACCGGGAGCCGGCTCGGGGACGGGATCGGGCGTTTGGGTGGACAAGCGGGTAATCAGGTGGTTTTCGGCGCGAACGATCGGGTAACGGCTCAACACGGCGAGGCCGTATTGCCGGGGCGGTTGTCCGGGCCGATCGAGGGCCAATGTGTAAATGGGGGCAAAAAACGCGTGCATGTGAAGCCGTTCGGCAAGCCGCTTGACTTCATCTTCATATGCGCTGCGTTCCCCCCAATGGACATCCACTTCCTCAAGACCGACGACGTCCGCGTCCGCTTGCGCGATGGCGTCGGCGATGCGGGCGATATCGTATTGCCCGTCCGAACCGATGCCGGCATGAATGTTAAAGGTCATCACTCGCACCGTTGCCATCTTCCCGCCGTGCCAGGCTTGTCCATCCGTTGGCTGAATGAAAAAACCCAAGAACAAGAGCATCGCGGCGACAAAGAGCGATCCGGTATGCTTCATGCTGTTCCCTCCTTTCGTTAAATTGTAAGGGCTTACATTTTGTCGGACAAAAGGTTGCTCCGCTGTGTCTTTAGCCTAGTCGAGCGCGTTGCCGTTGTCTATGCCTCTTTGGATCTATCCTTCCGCCGTTTTGCTCAAAATCCGGACGTTCTGCCCAATCCCGCTCACCTATTTTAAAAATCTTCATTAAAAAATAGGCCGATGTATGCGGGCCTAACGTGCAATAAATGAGCGAAGTCTTTTTGATCATGCTCCGCCATATGATCCAAAACAGGAACGCTTGTTTATGCTCGGTGCAGGGACGGAAACGAAAAACCCCCGTCCGTTGCGGCGGGGGCAATCTCCGGATTTCTATGATTCGTTTGAGAGGATAAGCGACGCCGTGTCAAGGCTGCGAGTGCTTGGCGGAACCGTCAATCGGCGGTGACGCGGTCTCTCGATGCGGGATGGAGCCAAGCCATCAACACAGCGCCCAACCCTTGAACGGCCGTTTTGAAAACGAATTGGCCGAGGATGGCAAACGGCACCATCGTCCAAGATAAGAAGTTCGCGCCAATGGGGCTCAAACCGATGACGACGAAGACGACGGAATCCAAAAGGCCGCCAACCAAGCCGCTGTAAAAAACCCGCCAGGCCATAGACACGCGCAAGCGCGAGTAAATTTCGGTATCGGACGATTCAGAGAGCAGGAACGAGAACGTCGACGCGAGCACGACGTACAGCGTATCGCCCAAAAGGAACGAGATCACAGCCGACAACACCAAAGCCGTCGCGATGAAATAATACGTTTTGACTCGCCCGTATTTATTTTGAACGAGATCGCGAAAGACGAACGTCGCGCCGATCAGCAGCGTTCCCATCGGGACGATGAACAAACCGACATGGATCGGCGGAAACGCGGCGGTGACGACGTTCGCCGTCACGATCGACAATAGATAAATCAAAACACGCCACATCAATGATTCCTCCTGTTCGGCCAAAGAAAAAACAACACCCCTAAGAAAGAAGTGCTGCTCCTTCTTAGTTTTTTATAGAGGGTTAGCTAAGAACCTCTCCCGTTGAAAAACGGAGTTTATGAATTTGTGCCGTTTCATTATAGCATCTCCACCCCGAGCTGCCAAGTCGCTTGTGACAACCATGGATGGAAACGTTAAAAATCGGCCACACACCTCCGCGGTTCGCGAGGAAAGCCACGGCGTCCGCATGTTGACCAGACTATCCATGGTTATGCAGCGCCGAGCATGCGAGTTGTATCATTTTGAAGCCGCTTGATAAAAAAACGGAGTTTATTATTCTATAACCTTCAGTTGCAATGATTCCTGTTGAATCTTTCCATGACGGCCGCCATCATGGAACGGGCGAAATCCTTTCCGCGTCGCCCAACAAACCAGAGTGGATGGCGTACATTCAACAATTGTTCGACGCTGAAGAAACCGACCCGATCGGCCGGCCGCAGCGCTCCCTATCCAAAGACCGCGCGAAACGGGTTGACCCCCAATGTTTTATCGCCCCGCCGCCACCATTTTTCTCGGAAGATACACCAAAAAGGTCGAAGCCAATAACATGATCCCCGTGAAGAGAAAGACCGTGGAAACGGGGAACAGTCCGCCGATCAACCCTCCGACCAGCGGCCCCAACATGCCGCCCAACTGGTTGGCCGTCTGACTCAGGCCGAAGGCGCGCCCGCGGAAATCTTCGGGCGTTGATTTGACGACGAGGCCGTTGATCGCGGGGAAAACGGCGCAGAAAAAGGCTCCGAATATAAAACGGACAATGGAAAAGTTCCAAATGTTTCCGCACAACGCTTGGGCGAGCGTCCCGATGCCGCCTCCGATCAACCCGATCAATAACACTTTATGAAAGCCGGTGCGATCGGCCAGCTTTCCCCAGCGCGCTCCGAAAAGCACGCTAGCGATGCCCGGGAGTGAAAACACGGCGCCGGCGATCAGCGACGTATTGCCGGCCGATTCGCTCAGTTTAGCGATGTGAAGCGGCAGGACGGGCTCGATCGTCATGAGCGAACACTGCGTCACAAGGGTTAATACGAGCACCGCCATGAACGGCCGATTAGCGGCGGTCGTTCGGACGTCGCGCAAGATCGAACTCCGCTCTTTGCTCGGAACAAATTTTTCTTCTTTGACCCATAAAATGACGAGCAGCGTCGAGATCAAAACGAATACGCCGGCGCTTGCAAACGCGACGCGGTTGCCGGCAAGAGCCGCGATCCCCCCGCCGAGCAGCGGGCCCATGATGCCGCCGGCTGATGTCGCCGTCGAGATCATGGCGAGAGCATAGCCGACCCGCTTGCTCGGCGTGTTCGTACCGATCAATGCGATCGTCCCCGGAATAAATCCGGTGAGCAACCCTTGCATGATCCGGAGAATCAGCAATTGATAGGGCTGTGTGACGAATGCCGTGAGCGTATAGATGAGAAACAGGAAAAAGCCGGCCCGGATGATCATCAGCTTCCGGCCGTACCGGTCCCCGAGCGCCCCCCAATACGGCGAAGCGATCGCGCCGGCGAGGAAAGCCGCGCTGAACAAAGCGCCGCTCCAAAATTCAGTGTGGCGGGTGACGCCGATTTGCAGCAAAAATAACGGCAAAAACGGGATGACCATCGAGAAGCTCGCGGACACGAGAAAACTGCCGATCCAAAGCACGAGCAAGTTACGTTTCCAGACTTCCAACTGTGCTGTCACTTCTTTCTAAGTTGTCCGACGATGTGATGTTCGCCTCACAATCTAGCAAAACTGAACTTATAAAATCATACCACAATTTTTATGAATCGCCACGGGGCTTTCGTCTTTTTATCGCCTTATGAAATGAATATCGGCGTTCGTCCGCGCAGTTTTCACCGTTTTGAGGGTTTCATTCTGTTTCGGCGAGATATCCATAAGCCCAGCCGGTAGAAAATGGAGCGCGATCAATAAAAAAGGAACGCCGAAGGACGTCCAATATTAAACAAGGATTCGTTCCAAAAGCCGGTGCTTCGTTGAAACATTCTTCAACGTTTCGCCCGGTTGAAAGCGCCGGGCTCTCTCAACGAAACCGCACGTTATGGCATGCCGCAAATGTTGCTTGGGAAGGATTGGCAACCCGCCATCGATTTGTTGCCCATGCGGCTTCGGTATATTAAGACGGGATCCGCGAACGTTATTTGGCCGGTTGAGCGGGCTGCGTCGGCACCCGACAGGCGCCGTCTTCACAGACCGCATCGTCCGCATCTCCATCATTCAAAAGGGTAAGAGGCTGTTCTTCCTGCCAAGCTTTTTCAAGCGCCTGGGCGAAAACTTCAAGGGGTTGCGCGCCCGATACGGCATATTTTCGATTCAAGACGAAAAACGGAACGCCGCGAACGCCAAGCGCTGCCGCTTCTTGTTCGTCTTGCCGCACGTCATCGGCGAAGTCGCCGCTTTTCAACATGGCCAAAACGTCCGCTTTATCCAATCCGACCTCTTCAGCCAGTTCGGCCAGCGTTTCGTGATCGCCGATGTCCTTGGAGTCGGTGAAATACGCTTTCATGAGGCGCTCGGTCATTTCCGCCATTTTGCCTTGGCGCGCGGCGTAATGCATGAGGCGGTGGGCATCAAACGTGTTCGTCAGAATCATCGTATCAAAATGGTAGGTCAGCCCGACCGCTTGAGCTTGCGCGCCGACCCGCGCGTTCATCGCCTTCGCCTCTTCGTAGCTTATGCCGTATTTGGCGGCCAGAAGCGCATGGATATCCGAATGCGCGCCCTTTTTGGCCGTCGGATCCAGTTCGAAGCTGCGGTAGATCACTTCAACCTCTCCGCGGTGCGGAAAATTTTCGAGCGCCGTTTCCAGGCGGCGCTTTCCGATATAGCAAAACGGACAGACAAAATCCGACCAAACCTCGATTTTCATGAATGTCCCTCCTTGGATTTCCTTAATCAACAGCATAACACTTCTCAGAGCGCACCGCATGCCAGACGAACTGAAGGGCTTTGGGGTGAATCAGTAAGCATAAACGCCTCGCGACCCGTTCCCCCGCTCTTTGTATCCGTCGGATCGGCTTTAGTCCGAAACGTCAATCATCCCTTCTTTGTTAATGGCAAATGGCTTTGCCAAAACAATATGGGGAGAGAGCGTTTTGACAACCCGGTATTTTCCAGGCGCCAATTTTTCGTCCAAAAGTTGAAAATCAACCTTCTGATCATAGGTTTTGCCAGGCAGCAATAACACAGCCAGTTCTATGAAAGCGACGTTTGGTTTAAACGGAAGCGAATACCATTGGCGATTCACCCATTTTTCAACCGTATATTTGACGCCGCATCCGACGCCTTTTTTCCCCGAATTTGTGATCACTAAGGAGAGGTCTGTCGATGCCTCCTGTCTTAATGTCAGTTTCACGTTGTAGTCTGCATCTTGATAATGATCGAGGAGTGTGGATTTATAAGGTGATGGCTTCGACCGAAGAGGGACGGACGTTTTCGGAGCACCATTGGAAGGAGCAGCCCCGTGGCTGACCGATTGGCATCCCCATAATGTCATCAAAACGATAGGGATGACGAATAGCAACGCGTATCCTTTTTTCACCCTGCGCCCCTCCTTTCGTCGGGATAACTGTAGAAAAAACATGGTTGAATCAAGTATTCCCAAAGAAGCCTGCCGGTCTCAAGCGATCCGGTTTTTTAGCACATTTGCCACATGATTTACGGGGTGTTGCAAGCCCGTTTTTCGGCACTAAAACAAGCGCTAATTGGGCAGCGGCATCCAACCTCTGTGTTATCTGGTTTCTAAGGCCGGCAAGCGACCGCGAAACCATTAAAAATTGGATTATCCGTCTTCGGCAACCGCATCGGCTTATTTCGATTATAAGGCAATCCGCTGCAATTGGAAGAATCGTCCGACTTGATCAACGATCATTTACAGTCGAAAACGATAAAACTATAATGGAACAAAGGGGGTGAAAAAGCGTGGAGAATCAACAAATTTTGGATGTGTTGCTCCGTCTTGAAAAAGAAGTGGGCGGATTACGGGAAGACATGAACCGGCGTTTCGGCGTTGTCGACAAACGTTTCAATGAGGTTAACGAACGCCTCGAAAATGTGGAAAATCGCCTGGATGACGTTGACAAAAAACTCGTTCATGTCACGGAAATGGTTGCGAAAAATACCGAGGACATTCAGATGTTAAAAACAAACCAAGAACAGCTTTTGGAAAAGTTCCAAACCCTGGATGCCATCATCGGGCAAGATCATTGGAATTTTAGAAAAGACATTCAGCGGATCAAACGCACCATCGGTATCGACAATTAATCCCTAAAAGTTGCGCCAAATCCCGTCGCATTCCTCCTCGATCATCCGCCATTGGACAAGCCGATCGCCATAATCCTCCCTCAAGAAAAAGAATAAATTTCGGCATCGGCTCATGCCACGTCAGCATAACGTGCTGGAAAACCGACCATGATGCGGTCTGAACAGGAGCGATCCTCGGTCCTCTTCTTAACTGGCCGCACGAAAAAACAGGCATTCTGTGCTGCCTGCTTTTCCTGCGTGATGATTCCACAAAGAAACCTTCGACAAAACCGAACACCGTCAATGAAAACGAGACTGCACTCCCATGAAAACGGACGCTCGTTCAACCCTCTTGATCCTCTATTGCCAATCAGCGCGCATGGCCTCGATGTACGCGTTCGCGTCCTCTTCCGTATAAGCTACGAAAATGACGCGATCCAAGCGTGCCGGCGCTTTCGCCAGCCATTCGTCGACGGTTTTTACCGCAATGCGCGCGGCCTCTCGTTTAGGAAAACCGAAAGCGCCGGTGGAAATGGCGCAAAAGGCGACGGTGCGGATATCACGCAGCCGGGAGGCCAAATCGAGACACGACCGGTAACTGGCGGCGAGCCGTTCACGATGCTGATCGGCGACGATCCTTCCGCCCGGCACGATCGGTCCCACCGTATGAAGGACGTAGGCGGCCGGCAAATTGTAGGCGCGCGTCATCTTGGCGCCACCCGTCGGCTCGTCCCTGCCCTGTTTTTTCATGATCATATAGCAGTCCTGGCGGAGCTGCGGACCGGCGGCCGAATGGATGGCGTTGTCGACGCAGGCGTGCAGCGGTTGAAAACAGCCGAGGAGCGATTTGTTGGCGGCATTCACGATCGCATCTGCGGCCAATCGCGTGATATCCCCGGTCCAAATCGCCATTTTATCGGCGTGATGGACAACGGCTGCGGGCACCTGTTCAGAGCAAGACGGGACATCCTCCGGTCTGACGATACCTTGCTCAGCCATTTCGGCCTGAAGCAGCCGATCAAGTTTCTTGAGAAAGGCGTCCGGCAGCGGTTCGGGCTCACGAATGTTGAGCAGCGCGCGCAATAAAAGCCGTTTATCGGTCGGCACCGGCAGGTTTTCCGGTATTTTCATTCCTTCGCCATTCAGCAAATAATCCAATAAATCATCAATAATGGCGGCCCGCTCGCAATCCGTCAAAGCCTCGTCGAACGATTTCGGATACGGTGCGTCAAGATGAACGAGCGCGCGGTAATCTTCAAGATCGAGAAGCGGGCCGTTCGGTCTTCTTGTTCTCATTTTTCCCTCCCCTTTGCGCTGTTTCGTTTTGGAACCCTGGGTGAGAGCTGCCGGCCGAGTTGTCCGCCCTGAAAGGTTTTTCCCTTTAAATCTCCCTTCTCCCGCCATCGGTGTCAGGTCTTTAAAAAATCATCCGTCACTAGCGATCAACTTCTCTTGTTTCATTGATGTTATAAACATAAAACATTTTTATTTACAAATAAAGGCATTCCGTTTGCAAAGGGATGAACCCGCCGAACGCCGTTCTCCTGAAAGCGAAGATTCCGGTGTATCATCCATGAAAGCCAAACGCGGTTGTGCTATTCTTATAGATAAATTCAGTTCTAATCAGGAAAGGAACCGTGGAGATGGAGAAAAAGACGGAATTCGCAACATTTGCAGGCGGATGCTTTTGGTGCATGGTTAAGCCGTTTGATGAAATGCCCGGCATCATCAAGGTTGTCTCCGGATATACGGGCGGACATAAAGAAAATCCGACGTATGAAGAAGTGAAATCGGGAAAAACCGGCCATTACGAAGCCGTGCAAATCACCTTTGAACCCGATGTCTTTCCCTATGAACGCCTGCTGGAAATCTATTGGCAGCAAATCGATCCGACCGATGACGGCGGACAATTTTTTGACCGCGGCCCGCAATACCGCACGGCCATCTTTTATCACAACGAAAAACAAAAAGCGCTCGCTGAACAGTCGAAGCGCAAGCTGGAGGAAAGCGGGATTTTCAAAAAGCCGATCGTGACGAAAATCTTGCCCGCCCAAACGTTTTACCCCGCCGAGGAATACCATCAGGATTTCTACAAAAAAAATCCGGAGAAATATGCGCAAGAGCGCCGCGAATCCGGACGCGACGATTTTATCAAACAACATTGGCACGCCGAATGAGCGAACGGGTGATCCTTCGCACAGCGCATTAGCGAAAAGTAAACGTTAGCGCACCCGTTCTCCTGGCACAACCGGACAAACGTCATATCAAAAACCCCGCGTCATGGCAGGGTTTTGTCGTTCCATCGATCATCACAGACATGAAACAGCAGTTGAAACAGAGCGAATGGCAAAATGGTGCGGCGCCCATGGGGTTCGAAACGGAAATCTCCGAACGCAGAATGAAAGTTCCCGCGGCTTGTCGATTCCAGAGATGAAAACGCGGCGGTGTGATCGGCCGATGATACGAATGGTTCGCAGTGTCCTGCCGCTTTTTGAAAAGCGGCCGCCCGTCGGCGGCCAATTATTTAACTTTGGACGCGACGACTTCACGGATGTGGGCGACGGTTGCGGGGTCTTCCAGCCCGGTGACATCGCCGGCGATGTCGCCGCTGATGACGATTTCTTTTAAGAGACGGCGCATGATTTTTCCGCTGATCGTCTTCGGCAGCGCATCGACGAAATACACTTCGCTCGGACGCGCGATTTTGCCGATCGCCGAAACGATGCGAGAAACGATGGCGTTTTTCAGAACGTCCGTTTTTTCTTGCCCTTGCGAGACTTTCGCGAAGACGACCGGCACCTCCCCTTTGATTTCATCGGGCACGCCGATGACCGCCGCTTCCGCCACCCCTTCGCATTCCAGAACGGCGCTTTCCATTTCCATCGTGCTCAAGCGGTGGCCGGCGACGTTGAAAGCGTCGTCCGAGCGGCCGACGACCCAAAAGTAACCATCGTTGTCTTTCAATGCGATATCGCTCGCGAAGTAACAGCCTTTGATCGGGCGGAAATACGTTTCATAATAGCGGTCGGGCTCTTTCCAAAGACTGCGGCACAGCATCGGAAACGGCTTTTTGATGACGAGATGGCCGAGCGTCCCGGCCGGCAGCGGCTGCCCGTCGTCATCGACGACATCAATATCGATCCCAAGAAACGGAAGGCCGGCGGAACCGGGTTTCATCGCGGTCAGCCAGGCCGCGCCGGCGAGCGGGCAGCCGGCCGTTTCCGTCTGACCCCACGTGTTATTGACGCAAATCCGGCCTTTGCCGAGTTTTTCGTATGTCCAATGCCACGTTTCCGGATCAAACGGTTCGCCGACAAGCGCGATGACTTCGAGACACGACAGATCATACGGTTCCATCGCCGCTTCGCCGAGGCTGCGCAACATGCGCAGCGCGGTCGGAGCCGTAAAAAGTTTGTTGACCCGGTACTTCTCGATGATTTGATAAAAGCGGTCGCGCTGCGGATAATCCGGGGCGCCTTCATAGATGACGGTCGTCACGCCGTTGGAAAACGCTCCTGCCACCCCCCAGATGTGCATCGTCAACCAACCGATGTCCGCCGTGCACCAAAAAACGTCGTCCGGACGGTGATCCATATGATATTTGGCGTAGACATAGTTTTGCACGACGAACGCCATGCCGGCGTGAACGACGCCTTTCGGTTTGCCGGTCGTCCCGCTTGTATAGAAGACGATGCCGGGTTCATTGGCTTCGAGACGAGCGGGCTCCGAATGAATGGACGCGTGTTTCATGACGTCATGCCACCAATAATCGCGGCCGGCAACCATGTCGGGAGCGGTTCCGAGGCGGTCGACGACGATGACCGACCGGATGCTCGGCAGATCATGGAGGACCCGGTCGACTTTTTCCTTCAATTTAATCGCTTGTCCGCGGCGCAAACCCGCATCCGCCGTGACGATGACTTTCGGCTCAAAGTTGATTAAACGATCGCGAAGCGCCTTTTCGGAAAACCCGGAAAAAATGGTGTTGTAAACCGCGCCGATGCGAAAACAGGCGAGGATGGCGATAAAGGCTTCGGCGAGGTTGGGCATGTAAATGGCGACGGGATCGCCCTTGCTGACGCCAAACGATGTTAAGACGTTCGCAAAACGGTTCACCTCGGCGAGCAGCATGCGGTAAGTATAAAATTTCGTTTCACCTCGCTCCCCTTCCCATATCAAAGCGGTTTTGTTGGCGCTGCCGTTTTTGACATGGCGATCCAGCATGTTGTAGCACGGATTGCTGATGCCGCCTTTAAAAAACGAAAAATGCGGCAGTTCGCCGGTCCTGACTTCGTCCCACCGCTTGTACCAAAATAATTCGCGCGCCGTCTCGTCCCAAAAACGATCCGGATCTTCCTGGGATCGCTTCAGCAAGGCATAAAACGCTGCGCCGCTTCCGAGCGCGGTCGACCGTTCCTTTTCCGGATCGGGGAACACGAGCCGGCTGTTTTGGACGACTTGGTGAATGCCGTGCGCATCCATGCTCATACGCCTCCTTTTATCAAAATTTTTCTTCTATTTAATCGGATTATATGATAACGCTTTCATTTTTAGCAACAGGAAAACATGTTCTTCTTGAAGGCGCGAACATCTGAGATCGGTTGGGTTGCTTACGCGGTCTGGGAGACCGACGGCTCCATAATGGTCAACCGATGGTTCATCGCATCCATCCGTACGGTCGCTCCGATCGGAATCGCGGCTTTATAATAGCCGTGGCCGCTCGCCAAATTCGTCATGAGCGGTTTACCGAACGGAACGAGGAAGGTTCGGATTAAATCGTCGTAAGTGGATCCGTAGGCCGCGGCGCAGTTCGTGCATTGGCCCATGATGATGCCGATGCAGTCATCGAATTTTCCCGCCATCTTTAAGTGATTCAAATACCGATAAACGGTATTGATCGGCTCTTCCGTCTCTTCCAAAAAGAGGATTTTTCCAGCCGTATCAATTTCATATGGCGTGCCAAGCGTGCCGACGAGGGACGTCAAGTTGCCGCCGACGATCGGGCCGATGACGTCGCCCGCCACGATCCCGCGCATCGGCATGCCAATCGGATTGGCGATCGCCCGCGGCGCGGTCAGAGACATCGTCGCTTCGAAAAATTGGCTGTAATTGTAATCCGGAGTGTCCGGGCGAAAATCAATCAATAACAAACTGTGAAAGGTGACGAGGTCCGCGTATTGATAGAGCGCGTTGAGGAGCACGGTGAGGTCGCTATAGCCGGTGATGATCTTCGGGTGGCTTCGGATCGCGGCAAAATCAAGGTAACGAAGCAGACCGGCGACGCCTACCCCGCCTCTTGTCGGCAAAATCATTTTCACTTGGTCGTTTTCGAACATCGCCATCAGATCGCCGGCCCGGTCTTCGTCGCTTCCGGCGAGAAAGCCGGTTTGGTCGTATGCGTGCCTGCCGACCAAAACGCGAAAGCCCATATGATTGAGCGTGTCGATCCGGGCTTGGATGGTGTTCGGATCCAAAGGGCTGCCGAGCGTGACGATACCGATGGTGTCGCCGGTATTCAGAATCGGAGGTTTCATCGCCATTGAGTTTTCCTCCCCAAGCTTCGTGCGGGCGGTGCTTCCTTAATAGTTTATTCATGACGCCGGCCACCTTGACCAAAAGCCAAGGCGATCGCTTCTAAAAGAAACAAAACGCCACCCTTCCGTGCAACGCCGGTTTTTCCGCAAAAAAAAACGACCTAACACTCGGTTAGGCCGCGCCATGACAGGCGAGGACGCGTTACTGATCAAGAAGCGAGAAGAGCTTCGTTAAGTCCAAGCGATCGCCGATCGTCATGTTCGGGGCGTTATTGAGGAAACGCCGGTCTTTCTGATAATGTTTAAACACTTCATAGGTCGCCATCGCGTCGTCCAGCGCCCGGTGCCTTTGGTCGAACCCGATGCCGACGTATTCCATGACGGCTTTAGTGTCTGCATCACATAAAAAACCGAAGGTCTACCAGGAAAAGTACCCGGGAAAACCTTCGGATTAGAACCATTAATTTTATTTAAAAAACGCATATTTTATTTGAGGAACTTTAAAACGCAAATTTGCTATCGCAAAGCGCTATTTACTCCACCGTCACGCTCTTGGCAAGGTTGCGCGGTTTATCGACGTCGTTGCCGCGGTGGAGGGCTGCGTAATAGGCAAGCAGCTGCAATGGTACGACTGAAACAAGCGGTGTAAGTAAATCATGAACTTCTGGAAGGACGATTTGGTCGCCCGCTTCATTCAAGCCTTCCATGCTGACGATGCAGGCATGGGCGCCGCGAGCCG
>Ga0310828_1000779_pt1 | contig 25814 bp, 28 predicted proteins | sample WT_ome_3_FD_202242 | JGI IMG/M metagenome (GOLD analysis project Ga0310828, IMG submission 202242) | Sorghum-adapted microbial communities enriched on wild type (WT) sorghum from Joint BioEnergy Institute, Emeryville, California, United... ... | reverse complement strand
AATGGACGCGAGGGGATTTCGACACCAAGCTGGCTGCCGGAATCGAATCGGCGCTGCGTTCGCCGCAATCGGACGAGGACGAATTGAACCGCATCCGGGAAGACGGCGAGCGGCTGCAGGCGGTATGGACGGGACGGGCGGAGAACCTTGCGGCCGAGCGGCTTGCCGCGGAAATCCGAAACGAAGTGGAGCAGGCCGAGGGGGTGAATGTTCGCCGGGTGGAGGTAAACGTCGGGAAGTCTGCGCAAGGAGAGCGGCAGGTTGAAAGCGTGACGGTCGTGCTGGCCGCCGCGTCCGAGCAGGCTTCCGCCGGCGGCAGACGCAGCCGCGCGATCGCGGACGTCGAGCCGGTTGCGCCCGTCAATGTCGACATCGGGGTTCCGGCGCCGTCCGGCAGTTCCGAAAGCGGCGGGATCGGCGCCGAAGCCGGCGAACAACCGGCGGCGGACCGGCAGACGCAGCTGAGGATCGCCGCGCTGGTGGCCAGCCGGTTCGGCCTTGCGGCGGATCATGTATCGGTCGTTCGGGAAACGGATCCGAAAGACGGCAATTCGGGATAAGGGGGTGTTCCATGGCAAAATGGCTGCAGCAGCTGGAATCGTTCATTGGAGGAGGGCCGGGAGGGCCGCGCCGCATCAAGGCGTTCCGGTGGCTTGTGCTGATTGGGCTGATCGGAGCCGCCCTGATTCTTATCGCTTCCTTTCTTAACATCAAGCCCGTCGACCCGGCGCGCGACCAGGACTACAGGCCGCTTGGCGACAGCGATATGCAGGAGCAGCAGGCGCTGCCGGCCGGCGGCGCGCGCAGCGACGATCCGTTCGCCGAGATCGAATCGACGCTGGAGAACCGGCTGAAGGAGCTGCTCGAGAACATGGTCGGCGTCGGAACCGTGGACGTCATGGTGACGGTCGACTCGACGGAGGAAACGGTCGTGCAGCAGAACGAGCGGGAAACCTCGGCGATTACGGACGAAACCGACCGCAACGGAGCGAAGCGGCATATTACCGATATATCGCGGGACGGCCAGGTCGTCCTCTATGAAGTATCCGGCAATCAAACGCCGATCGTCGTCAAAAAGATCAAACCTAAGATAAGAGGGGTGCTCATTGTGGCCAAAGGCGGGGAGAACGCCACGGTTCACAAGCTGATCGCCGAAGCGGTATCCAAGGGGCTTGACGTGCCGATTCACCGGATTTCCGTCGTCCCCCGCAAGCAATAGCCATGGTGCGGCAAGCGCATGCGGGCCAACGCCCGGCTTCACCAAATTACGAGGAGGAACTGAAAAGCATGAACAACAAACGGCAAACGATTTGGCTGGTATCGATGCTGAGTTTGATGGTCATTTTGTCGGCTTATTACCTGTTTACGGAGGACGTGACTCCGGCCGGCCAGACGGCCAAGCAGGCGGAAGGGTACACGCTGCCCGGCGACGAGGGAACCGGGGTGGAAATTACGGAAGTCGACGGCGACAACGCGCAAAAGACGGATACCGGCACCGGCGCTTCCGCCGATTCGCCGCAAGCGTCGGAGGAGCCGGCCCAATCGGAAGATCCGGCTTCCGGCCAACCGTCGGCGGAAGCGGACGGGGCCAATGCGGAGTCCGCGCCGGAAGGCGATTCCGGCAAGCAGGATGACGAAGCGGTGCTGCAGGGGCTGAACAATTTATCCGGAAGGGAATACATCGACCGGATCGCCCTGGAGCGGATGGAAAATTACTCGAAGCAGCAGGAAGAACTGAACGCCATTATCGCCGATACGAAAAACCATACGCCGGAAGAAGCCCAGGAAGCGATGGAAAAGCTGAGCCTTCTCGACGCCACCGAAGAGCGCATCACTTCCCTGGAAGAAAAGCTGCTCGCCGACTACGGCAATGCGGTCGTCGAAGAGGAGGACAACAACTTCAAGGTCGTCGTCGAAGCCGACAAGCTGGAGAAAAGCCAAGCCGTCAAAATCGTCGAGCTGGCCATGAAGGAGCTGAACGTCTCCCCCGACCGGCTGACCGTGCAATATATTCCCTGACAGCCCCGCCCGGATCGGGAACCCGAATTCCGCGGCCGGAAAGCCTGGAGCCCGAAGAGTCCGGTTCTGCCGGGCTCTTTCCATTTCACTCGAATGTGATATAATAGCTTCGTTATGGGAACGTACAAGCTTCAAAACGAATATGGCCTGCAAGGGAACCCCGAGCCAAGGAGTGTCCGCAATGTTTAAACTTAGCGAAATCAAAGAATTGATTAAATTGGTGGATCAAACCTCCGTTCAAGAATTGGAAATCGAAAACGAAGGCGCGCGTCTTGCCATCCGCAAGCCGGGCCGGACGGAAGTGGTCAACGTGCAGACGGCGCCTGCGCCGGCTACATATGTGCCTGCCGCCGCGCCGGCGGCGGCTCCCGCGCCCGCGGCCGCAGCCGCTCCGGCTCCGGCCGAAGCGCCCAAGAAGGAAGCGGACGACCGCGAAGGGCTTCATACGATCGTCTCCCCGATGGTCGGAACCTTTTACCGCGCGCCGTCGCCCGATGCGCCGAGCTTCGTCAACAAGGGCGACAAAGTGACGGAGAAGACCGTCGTCTGCATTTTGGAAGCGATGAAGCTGATGAATCCTTTGGAAGCGGAAGTCAGAGGCGAGATCGTCGATATTCTGGTCGAGAACGGCCAACTGGTCGAATTCGGACAACCGCTCTTCCTCGTCAAACCGGAATAAAAGACATCCGGCTTTAACCGTTGTCAGCCGGTTACAACGAAAGGGGATCTCCTGTTTTGAAAATCCAAAAAATTTTGGTGTCCAACCGCGGCGAGATTGCCGTTCGCATCATCAGGGCGTGCCGGGAGCTCGGCATTTCGACCGTGGCGGTATACTCCGAAGCCGACCGCGACTCGCTGCATGTCCGGCTGGCGGATGAGGCTTACTGCATCGGACCGACGGCCTCCAAAGACAGCTATTTGAATTTCACCAACATCATGAGCGTGGCAACGTTGACGGAATGCGACGCCATCCATCCGGGATATGGATTTCTGGCCGAGAACGCCGATTTTGCGGATATTTGCGAAAGCTGCAACATCACGTTTATCGGTCCGTCTTCCGAAGCGATCAGCAAGATGGGCGACAAGTCCGTTGCGAAGCAAACGATGAAGGAGGCCGACGTTCCGGTCGTTCCCGGCTCGGACGGGTTGGTCGAGGACCTGGACGAAGCGGTTCGGGTGGCGCGGGAGATCGGTTACCCGGTCATCATCAAGGCGACGGCCGGGGGCGGCGGAAGGGGCATCCGGCTTGCGGAAAACGAGGAAATGCTCATCCGGGAAATTACGACCGCCCAGCAGGAAGCGGAGAAGGCGTTCGGCAATTCCGGCGTATACCTCGAGAAATATTTGACCGGCATGAAGCACGTCGAAATTCAGGTGATCGCCGACAAGCACGGCAACGTCGTGCATCTTGGCGAGCGCGACTGCTCGGTGCAGCGCCGCCGGCAGAAGCTGGTCGAAGAAGCTCCCTGCCCGGTGATGACGCCCGCCTTGCGGGAGCGGATGGGCCAGGCGGCCATTCGCGCGGCCAAAGCCGTCAATTACTGCGGCGCGGGGACGGTCGAATTTTTGCTCGGGCCCGACGGGCAATTCTATTTCATGGAAATGAACACCCGGATTCAGGTCGAGCACCCCGTTACGGAGATGGTCACGGGCATCGACCTGATCAAGGAAATGATTTTGATCGCGGAAGGCGAGCCTCTCTCGTTCACGCAGGAAGACGTCAAGTGGGACGGCTGGGCGATCGAGTTCCGCATCAATGCCGAGGACCCGGACCGCAATTTCATGCCGTCTCCGGGACGCATCGGCTTTTATTTGCCGCCGGGAGGACCCGGGGTGCGGGTGGACAGCGCCGTCTATCCGCAGTACATGATTACGCCTCATTACGATTCGATGGTCGCCAAGCTGATCGTCTGGGCGCCGACCCGCAGCGAAGCGATCGCGCGCGGACGGCGGGCGCTGGCCGAGTTTTTCGTGGAAGGCGTCAAGACGACCATTCCGTTCCATTTGAAGCTGCTTGACCATCCGATTTTCCAAAAAGGCACTTTCGATATCAAGTTCCTCGAAGAACACGATATTCATCATCCGGGTTTGTCATAATCACCGCGCAATGCTATAGTATGGATAATAAAGAGAATGCCTGGCCGAGGGAACGGCTTGCGGCATTCTCTTCCGAAGATCCAGATTTTCGGCAGGGTTGCACACATTGATAAGGAGGTGGATTGACGAATGGAGACGTTGGTGACGGATTACGAACGTACCGAGATGGGAACCATTCAAATCGCTCCGGAAGTCATTGAAGTTATTGCCGGGCTTGCGACGGTCGAAGTGGACGGCGTAGCGGGAATGAGCGGCGGCATCTCCTCCGGAATTGCTGAACTGTTGGGACGCAAGAACTTGTCCAAAGGCGTTAAAGTCGAAGTGGGCCAGCGCGAAGCGGCGGTCGACGTCAATATCGTGGTCGAATACGGCAGGCGCATACCCGAGATTGCGGCGGAAATTCAGCGCAATGTCAAGCGCTCGATCGAAACGATGACCGGGCTGAACGTGGTCGAAGTAAATGTACATATTCACGACGTCCACTTCAAGGCTCCGGAAAAGACGGAAGAAGAAGAATCGCATGCGCGTGTCCGATAGCGCTCCCGGGCTTTAGTCCGCGGTAAGCGATTTCCGAAAGCGCGGATGGCGGCGCCGTGGCGGCCGATCCTTGAGGGTGGGCCGGACTCCGGCGCCTTTTCGCAAAGCAAGCTCATTCGCGTGTCAGAACTGGAGGAGACTGCCGTTGATCAGAATGTTGGACAGGCTGCTGTTGTTTTTATATACGCTCGCGGTTGGAGCGGCTTCGGTCATCGCCGTCGTCATCGCCTTGGGCGGGTTTGAGACGGAATGGCTCAAACGGTTGGTCGAGGAGGCGGCAGGACAATCCCGTTCGGTTCAGGGGACGGTCGTTGCCGTCGGCGTCGTGCTGTTTGCCGTCAGCCTTCGTCTTTTTGCCGTCTCGTTCCGCCGGAGCGGCGGAGGAGGCGAATCGATCGTCCAGCGGACCGAGCACGGCGACATCCGCATTTCCGTCGATACGATCGAAAACCTGGCGCTCAAGGCGGCGTCGCGTTCCCGCGGAGTCAAGGATTTGCGCGCGCGCGTGCGCGCGTCCGACGCCGGGCTCCAAATCATGATCCGCGCGTTCGTCGACGGGGAGAGCGCGATTCCGGCGCTGTCCGAGGAAATGCAAAAAAACGTATCCGAGCAACTGGAGCAAGCGACCGGCATTCCCGTAGCCGAAGTCTCCGTTTTTATCGCCAATGTGACGCAGTCGCCGACCACGTTCAAAAGCCGTGTGGAATAGGAGGGACGGCCGTCCATGTGGAAAGATTGGCTGGAAGCCTATGGAGGACGGGCGCTTGGCGTTGCGGCGGGGCTTTTTTGCGCGTTCATTTACTTGATCAGCGGCTTTTGGGATATGCTGTTTTGTATACTGCTAGTCGGCTTGGGATATGGGATCGGCTATAACAAAGACAAGAAGCGGGGCCCTCTGTTGCCATGGGACCGGCTGCTCTCCTGGATGTCGGACCGATGGCCGTGGCCGCGTTAATTCACTTGACGATGAAGCCTTCTTGCCCGAGCGGCGCCCGGCGTCGCGTGACCCGCACAGGGTTCGGGCGGGACGGCTCCTCGTTTTTTTTCGGGAGGATTCATGAAGCGCAGATTGGCTAGGGAAATTGCGGTACAAAGCTTGTACCAAATGGAAATGAACGGCGTGGAAGCGCCGGCGGCGGTCGATACCGTCATGGCGGAAGCGCGCGAGGAGAACGAGATCGGCGTCAACCTAAGCGAGCTGGCGGCGATCGACAACTTTACGCGCGAGCTCGTGGCGGGCGTCGCTTCCCGCCGCGAGGAAATCGACCGTTTGCTGGCCCGGTATTTGACGGGCTGGCAGGTGGAACGTCTGTCGCGGGTAGACCGCCAGATTTTGCGTCTGGCCGCTTACGAGCTTGAACACCGGAGGGAAACGCCTCCGAAGGTGGTCATCAACGAGGCGATCGAGCTTGCCAAACGCTTCGGCACGGACGAATCCGGCAAATTCGTCAACGGCGTCCTTGGGCGGATGCTTCGCGAGCGGGAAGGCGGCAAGCAGGCGGCCGCGCCGGGCGCGGAAAACGCGGCCGATTCGATTTCGGAGGGGGAGCAGCAATGAGCGCACAATGGATCGATGGCAAAAAAATTTCCGGCGAAATTCGCGAAGAGATCAAGCAGGAAGTCGCCCGGCTTAAGGAGCGGGGAATCCGCCCGGGACTGGCCGTGGTTCTCGTCGGGGACGACCCGGCGTCGCAGGTGTATGTCCGCAACAAGGCGAGAACGTGCGAGGAGCTCGGCTTTTATTCGGAAGTCCACCGCTTGCCGGCGGAAACGTCCCAGGCCGAACTGCTGGAGCTGGTTGCTCGTTTGAACGGCCAGGATAACGTGCACGGGATTTTGGTGCAGCTTCCGCTTCCGAAGCATATTGAAGAAAAAGCGGTCATCGACGCGATTGCGGTCGAAAAGGATGTCGACGGCTTCCATCCCGTCAGCGTGGGCAACATGGTGATCGGGGATGACGCGCTGCTGCCCTGCACGCCGGCCGGCGTCATCGAACTGTTGAAGCGAAGCGGCCTTTCCGCGGCCGGCAAGCATGCGGTCGTCATCGGCCGGAGCAACATTGTCGGCAAGCCGGTGTCGCTGCTGCTGCAGCGGGAGCATGCGACGGTGACGATGTGCCACTCCCGCACGCCGAATTTGCCGGAGCTGGCCCGTCAGGCGGACATTATCGTCGCGGCGGTCGGCGTGCCGAAGCTGGTCAAGGCGGATTGGGTGAAGCCCGGAGCGGTCGTCATCGATGTCGGCGTGAACCGGCTGCCGGACGGCAAGCTGTGCGGCGACGTCGATTTTGACGAGGTGGCGAAGGTTGCCGGCTGGATTACGCCGGTTCCGGGCGGCGTCGGCCCGATGACGATTACGATGCTGATGAAAAATACGCTGAAAGCTGCGCTTGCCAAAGCGGATCAAGCGTAATCCGGGCGGAGGCGCAGACGGCATGCGCAGGCCGGATGCGGAGACGGTTAACCCGGACTAAGAACGGAAGGGGGCGGCGCGGTGGAACCGGCGCGTGTTCTCAGTATCCGCGATGTCAACCGGTACATCAAGCTGAAGCTGGAAAGCGACGCGAAGCTGCAGGATATCTGGATACGGGGAGAAATCTCCAATTTCACGCATCATTCCAGCGGGCATATGTATTTTACGCTCAAGGACGAGAGCGGCAGACTGAAAAGCATCATGTTCGCCTCTTATAACCAGCGTCTGCCCTTCAGGCCGAAGGACGGCATGAAGGTTCTCGCCAGAGGAGGCGTCTCCGTCTTCGAGCGGGACGGGCAGTATCAGTTTTACGTTACGGCGATGCAGCCGGACGGCGTCGGGAGCCTGTATCTTGCGTTTGAACAGCTGAAGCGGAAGCTGGGGGAAGAAGGGCTGTTCGCCGAGTCGGCCAAACGCCCGATCCCCCGCTACCCGAAGGCGGTCGGCGTCATCACGTCGCCGACGGGGGCGGCGGTGCGGGACATTCTGACGACGATTCGTCGCCGGTTTCCGTCGGTTCCGGTGCTGCTTTATCCCGCGTCGGTTCAGGGCAAGGCCGCTGCGGGGTCGATTGTGCGGGCGATCGAAGCCATGAACCGGCTCGCCGAGGTCGACGTGCTGATCGTCGGACGCGGCGGCGGATCGCTGGAAGAGCTGTGGGCGTTTAACGAGGAGATCGTCGCCCGGGCCATCCGCGCGTCGGCCATCCCGGTCATTTCGGCGGTCGGCCACGAAACGGATTTTACGATCGCCGATTTCGCCGCCGACTTGCGGGCCCCGACGCCGACGGCCGCCGCGGAGCTGGCGGTGCCGCATGCGGCGGAGCTGAAACAGACGATCGAATCGCTGCGCAAGCGCATGGAGCGGTCGCTTCGGCTCCGGCTTGTCCAGTCCCGCGAGCGCTGGCAGCGTGCGGCGCGGTCGCCCTTCTTCACGCAGCCGAGGCGCGCGCTGCTTGCGCAGGCCGAGCGGCTCGACCGGCTGCGGGACCGGCTGCAGTACCGCGCCGAAGGGCGCTTTGCCCGCGCGCAGGAGATGCACGCCAGGCTGGCGGGGAGGCTGTCCGCCGCAAGCCCCCGGCTGCAGGCGGCGTACTCGCGCCAGCGGGCCGATGCGGCCGCGCGCCGGCTCGGGCACGCCATGCGCGGGGTGCTCAGGCAGCGGCAGGACGCCTTCGGCGCGCTTGTCCGGCAGCTGGACGCGCTCAGTCCGCTCAAGATTATGGCGCGGGGATACAGCCTTGTCTACGACGAAGAGGAAGCGAACATCATCCGGTCGATCAACGAGGTTCAGCCCGGCGACCGGGTGAAAGTGCGGCTGACGGACGGCATGCTGGATTGCCAAGTATGGGGCATGCAGGGGGAGGAGATAACCGATGAGCAATAAACCGGAAGCGGCAGGCGCCGGAGAGCCGGCGGCAAAAGGAGGCGCGGACGCCTTGCAGGCCCTCTCCTTCGAGGAAGCGATGGAGAAGCTGGAAGAAATCGTCTCCCGGCTGGAACACTCCGAGGTTCCGCTGGAGACGGCCATCGAGCTTTACCAGCAGGGGATGGCGCTTTCCAGATTGTGCGGGCAAAAGCTGGAGCAAGTGGAGAAACGCATCGAGATGATCGTAGAGGACGAAAGCGGTTTGCAGCGCAAGCCGTTCGCACCGCTTCAGGGAGACGTTGACGCGGACAAAGGAGAGTAACGACGAGTGACGTTAACAAGCGACATCGGCGAGTATATGCAAAAGCTGCGCGTGCGCGTGGAACGGGAGCTGCGTCAAGCCATACCGGCGCATTGGCGCATTCCGGCGCGGCTTCGGGAGGCGGCCATGTACTCGCTGGAAGCGGGCGGCAAACGGCTTCGCCCGATTCTCGTGCTGGCCTCGGCGGAAAGCGTCGCCGGGGACGAGCGCGTTTACGAAAAGGCGATGCCGTTTGCCGTCGCGGTGGAGATGGTTCATACCTATTCGCTGATCCACGACGATCTGCCGGCAATGGACAACGACGATTTTCGCCGCGGACGTCCGACCAACCACAAGGTGTTCGGAGAGGCAATGGCGATTCTCGCCGGAGACGGCCTGCTGACGCACGCCTTTTACGTCGCCTCGCAGGCGGCGGAAGCGGGGGTGCCGGCCCAGCGGACGCTCGCCGTCGTATCGGAGCTGTCCCGCTTCGCCGGACTGTCCGGCATGGTGGGCGGACAGGCGGACGACATGCTCGGGGAACAAGGATCGACTTCCCTGGAGGAGCTTGAAAATATCCATTTACATAAAACGAGCGACCTGATCGCCTTTTCCCTGCGCGCAGGCGGACACGCGGCGGAAGCCGACGAAGCGCGGCTGCGCGCGCTTGAATTGTTCGGCCGCAACATCGGCCTTGCATTCCAGATTCAGGACGACATTCTGGATGTGATCGGCGACGAAAGCAAGCTCGGCAAGCCGCTGAACAGCGACGAGCGGCAGGGCAAAGTGACCTATCCGTTTTTGCTCGGGCTCGAGGAAAGCCGGCTTCGCGTCGCCAGACTGACCGAGGAAGCGATCGAGGCGGTCAAGTCCGCCGGCTTGGCGAAACCGGATTTGCTAGCCGATATCGCGCGAACGATCATGAACCGGGACCATTAAGGCATTGCAGACTCGGTGCAACATCCCGTTTGCGGGCAACAATAACTGTCTATCGCGGTTGCGTCCGGACCGCATGGGCAGTTTTTTTGTCTCCTGATTTCCAGATTTCATCATATTTTTCCAAGCTTGGCCATATGCCCGGCGATCCGATTGGGCATTTGCGCGCCGCTTGTGTTATAATGGAGAAAATTTTGCAAAGCAACCGACATATTCGGGAAAGCGGGGAACTTCATTTGCTGCTCGACCGTATCGACAGCCCGACTGATCTGAAGCGGCTGGCTGTTGCCGAGCTTCCTCAGTTGGCTCAAGAAATCCGCCAGTTTCTAATTGAAAAACTATCGGCGACCGGCGGACATCTCGCTCCCAATTTGGGTGTAGTCGAACTGACGCTGGCTCTTCATTATTTGTATGACAGCCCTCGGGACAAGTTCATTTTCGACGTCGGCCACCAGGCCTATGTGCATAAAATCTTGACCGGCCGCAAAGACCGGTTCGGCACGTTGCGGCAGAAGAACGGCTTGTGCGGATTCGTGAAGCGTTCCGAAAGCGAGCACGACGTCTGGGAAGCCGGGCACAGCAGCACTTCGCTGTCCGCGGCCATCGGCATGGCGCTCGCGCGCGATCTGAAAGGCGAAAACCATCGGATCATTGCGATCATCGGGGACGGCGCCCTGACCGGCGGCATGGCGCTGGAAGCGCTCAACCACATCGGCCACGAGAAGCGCAATCTGACCGTCGTGCTCAACGACAACGAGATGTCGATCGCGCCGAACGTGGGCGCGCTGCACAATTATTTGGGCAAGGTCCGCTCCGACAAGACGTACCGCAAAGCCAAAGACGAGCTTGAATGGCTGCTGCGCAAAATCCCGGCCATCGGCGGCAAGCTGGCCAAGACGGCCGAGCGGTTGAAGGACAGCCTGAAATATTTGGTCGTACCCGGAATGCTGTTCGAGGAATTCGGCCTTAAATATTTCGGCCCGGTGGATGGGCACGATATCGAGAAGCTGCTGGAAACGTTCCGGCAAGCCGAGAAGGTGGACGGTCCGGTCCTCATTCACGTGCTGACGGTCAAAGGCAAGGGGTATTCCCCCGCGGAAGCGGACTCCTTCAAGTGGCACGGCATCACCCCTTACAAAATCGAATCCGGCCAAGTCGTCAAGCCGGTCGGCCCGCCGGTCTATACGGACGTGTTCGGCAAAATGCTGATCGAGCTCGCGGAGAAGGACGAGCGGATCGTCGCCATTACGCCCGCCATGCCGGGCGGTTCCGGACTGCTCGGCTTCGCGGAGCGCTTCCCGGACCGCATGTTCGACGTCGGCATCGCGGAGCAACATGCGGCCACGATGTCCGCGGCTTTGGCGATGGAGGGGATGAAGCCGGTGTTTGCCGTCTATTCCACCTTCCTTCAACGGGCCTACGACCAGGTCGTGCACGATATTTGCCGGCAAAATCTGAACGTCGTGTTCGCCATCGACCGGGCCGGCTTTGTCGGCGCCGACGGAGAGACGCATCAGGGCGTTTACGATATCGCTTTTTTGCGCCATATACCGAACATGGTGCTGATGATGCCCAAGGACGAGAACGAGCTTCGCCGCATGCTGAAGACCGCGATCGAATACGACGGCGGCCCGATTGCGGTTCGCTATCCCCGGATCAACGGGCTCGGCGTGCCGATGGACCCCGACCCGCAGCCGATTCCGATCGGCAGCTGGGAGATCGTGCGCGAAGGCGATTACGCCGTCATGATTGCCATCGGCCCGATGGTGCAGGTCGCCGAGGAAGCCGCCGATCTGCTGAAACGCGAAGGCATTCAGGCGCGGGTCGTCAACGCCCGGTTCGTCAAGCCGCTTGACGAGGAGATGCTGCTCTCGCTTGCGAAGGAGAACATCCCTTTGCTGGTGATGGAGGAAGGCTCCGTTCACGGCGGCCTGGGCGGGGCGATTCTCGAGTTTTACGCGCAGGCGGGTCTGTCGCATGTTTCGGTCGGTCTGCTCGGCGTTCCGGACCGGTTTATCGAACATGCCACGATCAAGGAACAGCGCGCCGAAGTCGGCTTGACGGCCGAGAATGCGGCGCAAGAGCTCCGCAAGCGCGTGGTTCGCAAGAAGCAGAGGGCGACCTGAGCATGACGGTTATCGCGAAAGAACGCTTGGATGTCCTGCTTGTAGAACAGGGGTATTTCGAAAGCCGGGAAAAGGCGAAGGCCGCGATCATGGCGGGACTGGTGCAGGTCGGCGCGGAACGGATCGACAAGGCGGGCACGAAGGTGCCCCGGGATGCCGTCATTACCGTAAAGGGCGCGGCGCATCCCTATGTCAGCCGGGGCGGACTGAAGCTCGAGAAGGCGATCCGCTATTTCGGCCTTCGGCTGGAAGGTGCGGTCATGCTGGACATCGGCGCTTCCACCGGCGGCTTTACCGACTGCGCCCTCCGGCACGGCGCTTCGCTCGTTTACGCTGTGGACGTCGGCTACAACCAGCTCGATTGGTCGCTGCGCCGGGACGAGCGGGTTCGGGTGATGGAACGGACCAATTTCCGTTATATGACTTCCGACCAACTGGACGGACCGCAGCCCGGTTTTGCCACGATCGACGTGTCGTTCATTTCCCTGAAGCTGATCCTCCCTACGCTCGCCAAGCTGCTGAAACCGGGAGGAGAAACCGTCGCCCTCATCAAGCCGCAGTTCGAGGCGGGGCGCGAGCAGGTCGGCAAGTCCGGTGTCGTCCGCGATCCCGCCGTGCACGAGGCAGTGCTGTGCGAGGTGCTGGAACACGCGGCAACGCTCGGCTTCCGGCTGCAAGGCCTCACCTTTTCCCCGATTACGGGCGGGGAGGGCAACATCGAGTTTTTGGCGCACTGGAGGTTCGCACCGGACGAATCCGCCGAAAGCGGAATGGGGCGCGACGAAGTCCAATCGCTGATCAAGAAAGTCGTTGAAGAAGCATCGACCGCATTTCACCGAAAAGGCTGATCTTTTGAACACATCCCTTTGCTGAATTCATTTTTTTAGGAAACGCCAATACGGGGGAAATGTCCCGGAGCTGCCGAAGAACGGCCGGAAGACGATGACCGGTTCTCCGGGCATGCTCCGTTTTTTGCGTTTGCAGGGCCGGAAAAAAGGAATCGCGCGCGCCGGCCGCGAACTAGGTTAGAAGCGGCGGCACCTTCTTTGGACGACAGGCACGAATATTCGCCGATGTTGAAGGTGGAGGGTGGCTATAGTGGAGCGGTTCGGCGATTGGCTGCTGTTTCTTACGGCGGCAGGCCTCTTGCTTTTATGGCTGTGGCGAAGATTCAACCTTTGGCTTTTGGAGCCGCCGAACGCCAGGCTTCGCAGGCTTGCGAACGCCGGCGAGGTCGAGCCCAGCGAAGCGGTAGCGCTTCTGGAGGAGCAAGGCTTCGAAGTGCTGTCCGGCAAGCACCGAATTCCGCTTCGCGTCGCGGTCGACGATCAGCCTTCCCAGCCAACGCGGCTTTATTTCGATTATCTGGCCCAAAAAGATCATAAATACTATTTGGTCAAAATGGAGAGATGGAGAAATCCGATGGAGTGGACGGCAAGCGGCCTGAGGGAGCGCCTGCTGCCGTACGCCCTGTTGTTTCCGGAGTCCGACGGGATTGTCGTCGTCGATCTCAAGGAACGCATTGTACGAACGGTGCGATTCAAAGTGGAGGATGAAAAGGAATGAAAGCGCAAAGGCAACGGCAAATTCGGGAAATGATCGGCAAGCGGGAAATCGAAACGCAGGAAGAGCTTGTCGAGGCGCTGCGAAGCGAAGGCGTTCACGTGACCCAGGCGACGATTTCGCGCGACATCAAGGAAATGCAACTGATCAAAGTGCCGCTGGAAGACGGACGGTACAAATACGCCATGCCGCAGGATCAGAAGTTTAACCCGGCCTTGAAGCTGAAGCGGGCGCTGCTCGACCATTTCGTGAGCGCCGATTCGGCCGACAATCTGGTTGTCGTCCGCTGCTTGCCCGGAACCGCCAACACGATCGCTTCATTGCTCGACGGCATGGAATGGCCGGAGGTTATGGGCTCCATCGGGGGCGACGACACGATCCTGCTGATCTGCAAAACGAAAGAGCAAGGTCCGCAAATCGTCAAGCGAATTCAAGAAATGATGCATTAAACGTTCTGCGTTCACCATAAGAGGAGGCTGCGCGAAGGATGTTGCGGGAACTGTCGATCCGGAATTTGGCGGTTATCGAACAGGTAACGGTCCTTTTTCATTCCGGTTTTCATGTCCTCACCGGAGAGACCGGCGCGGGCAAGTCCATGATTATCGATGCGCTCGGACTGATCGCCGGCGGCCGGGGCTCCGCGGAGATGATCCGGCACGGATGCGAACGGGCGGATGTCGAAGCGGTGTTCGACCTGCCGGACAATCATCCGGTATGGAGCGTGCTGGACAAATTCGGTATCGAAGCGGATCCCCGCGAAATGCTGGTGATCCGGCGGGAAATCATGCTCCAGGGCAAATCGTCGGCGCGCATCAACGGGCAAAGCGCGACGCTGACGATGCTGCGCGAAGTGGGCGAACATTTGATCAACATTCACGGACAGCACGAGCACCAGTCGCTGCTGCGGACCGAACGCCATCTGGAATGGCTGGACCAGTATGCCGGAGAAGAGATCGCTGCCGACAAATCGGCCTATGCGGCCAAATACGAACAGTTTCGCCAAGTGGAGCGGGAGCGCAAGGAACTGGAGGAAACCAGCCGCCACCAGATGCAGATGCTCGATTTGTACCGTTACCAGCTCGAAGAGATCGCGGAAGCGCGCCTGAAGCCGGGAGAAGACGAATCGCTCGCGGAGGAAAGACGCAAACTAAGCCATGCGGAGAAGCTTGCGGAATCGGTGTCGGAGGCGTACGACCTGCTTTCCGGCGCGAAGGGGCTTTCCGCGATTTCCCGCGCTATTTCGCGGCTTGAGGATATCGTTAACGTCGATCCGTCCGTTCTTAAACCGCTGCTGGAGCAATTGCAGTCGGCATATTACGCGGCGGAGGATGCGGCGTATCAGCTGCGCAGCTATCGCGACAACGTCGAGTTTAATCCCGAGCGGTTGGCGCTCGTCGAAGACCGGTTGGATTTGCTGTACGGCCTTAAGCGCAAGTACGGTGAAACCATCGAAGATATTTTGGCCTACAGGGAACGGATTCAAGCCGAAGCGGACAAGCTGGAAAACCGCGACGAGCGTCTGCAGCAGCTGATCGATGAAGAAAAGCGCCTATATCGGGAACTCGCCGTTTTGGCCGAACGGCTGACCGCCATCCGGAAAAACGCCGCGCGCCGGTTGTCCGAAGTGATCGTACAGGAGCTTCGCGAATTGCAGATGGAGCGGGCGGTCTTTGAGGTTCGGCTGGAACAGGCGCCCCTTTCCGCAGCGGGCGCGGACAACGCCGAATTTCTGCTTTCCACCAACCCGGGAGAACCGCCGAAGCCGCTGTCCAAAATCGCTTCCGGCGGCGAAATGTCGCGCGTCATGCTTGCGCTGAAAGCGATATTTGCGCGCATCGACCGCATACCCGTGCTTGTCTTCGATGAAGTCGATACCGGAGTTAGCGGGCGTGCCGCGCAGGCGGTTGCGGATAAGTTGTCCCGGCTGGCCGGAGATTGCCAGGTATTTGCGATTACGCATCTGCCGCAGGTGGCTTGCATGGCCGATTACCAGTTCGAAATCGCCAAACGGGTGAACGAGAACGGCAGAACGTCCACTTCGGTGAGAGAACTCGAAGGCGGCGAACGGGTAGAGGAGCTGGCCAGAATGCTCGGCGGCGTGGAAGTAACGGAAAAAACCCGCCATCACGCGCAGGAAATGCTGGCGCTGGCGATTCGCCAAAAAAACGCTTCACGACGCGAAAAATTGCGGGTGAAGGAAGCTTTTTGAGAACATAAAAGCGGAGGGGCACGGTTACCTTATAGTTACGTTGTCGGCGGGTCAAACGCGCCGCAAAGACTGTAAGGGAGCGTGAGAAAGTGAACCGAACAGCCTCCGTCCGTCGCAAAATCGGCATTCTTCTCGTCTTATTTCTCTGCCTTGCGGCTTCTTCCGCCCCGATCCGGCATTATGCCGCGCTGCCCGACGAGCTTCGTTTGTTCGAAGGGCAGGCGAAACGTCTTCACTACGCCATGCCGGTCCATGCGCAAGGGAGCTTGAACCCGGAAGTCGCGGTCGTCAACGGAACCCGCCATGCGAATTTCCAAGTCGATTTGAATCAGCCATTATCGATCGAACCCCAAAACAGCGGAGAGACGAAGTTAAAGCTGAGGCTTTTTGGCAAAATTCCGTTCAAAACGATCAAGCTGCAGGTTGTTCCGGATTTGCGGGTCGTGCCGGGGGGGCAGACCATCGGGGTTAAGGTCAAGTCGGCCGGCATTATGGTCGTAGGCCATCACCTGGTCCGAACCGGTCCGCAAACCCGCATTTCGCCCGGCGAGGAAGCGAAGTTGAAGCTGGGCGACCTGATCGTCGAAATTAACGGCCGTCCGCTCAACGACGTGACCAAAGTGGCGGCATTGGCGGAGCATGCGGGGAAAAACAACATTCCCCTCGATCTGGTCGTACAGCGGGGAAAAAACCGGTTCCGCACCCAGTTGAAGCCGGCGTTCGATAAGGAAGACAAAGTGTGGAGACTGGGGCTGTACATCAGGGATTCCGCGGCCGGAGTAGGTACCTTGACCTTCTACGCGCCCGATCACGGCGTCTACGGGGCGCTGGGCCACATCATCACGGATATGGATACCCAGACGCCGATCGTCGTCGGCGACGGCCAAATTTTGCAATCCAATGTGCTGTCGATTTCCAAGAGCCAAAGCGGCGAGCCCGGGGAGAAGAGAGCAAGCTTTATCAAAGAAAGCAAAACGCTGGGCAACGTCGAACGCAACACGCCCTTCGGCATCTTTGGCAAGATGAAGGAACTTCCGAAGCACGGTTTGCATCAAGAGCCGGTTCCCATCGCCTTCGCCGAGGAAGTGGAAGAAGGGCCTGCCGAAATTTTGACCGTCGTCAACGGACAAAAGGTCGAACGTTTCAATATTCAAATCGTTCACGTCGCCAAGCAGACGACTCCCGCGACCAAGGGGATGGTCATCCGCATAACCGATCCGAAGCTGCTGGAGCGCACGGGCGGCATCGTCCAGGGCATGAGCGGCAGCCCCATCCTGCAGAAGGGCAAACTGGTCGGCGCCGTAACCCACGTGTTCGTCAACGATCCGACTTCCGGTTACGGATGTTTTATCGAATGGATGCTGCAGGATGCCGGAATTGTTCTGAATCCGAACCAACCGACATCTAAGGCGGTTTAACGCCTTGGATGTTGCGTTTTTGGGGCGACACGGAAAGCCAGGATTTTGTCGAAAAAGTTCGAAATTAGATGTGATTTGTAATAAAATATTTATTATAGTTGATAACGAATAAAAAATAAAGAAAAAAATTCTCATCAAGAAGGAATCATTATCGCCGTGTCGAATTGGGATATACAGAGCAGCACCATCACTCAATCGTTTAAAAGGGAGGACCAGAGCCTTGCAGCGGATCGAAGTATTTCTTGCAGACGACAACCGAGAATTCACGAATTTGTTATCCGATTATATTGAGGAGCAGGATGACATGACGGTCATCGGCGTGGCGTACAACGGAGAAGAAGTCATCCGCCAGTTGGAGGAAAATCGGCTTGTGCCCGACGTGATGATTCTCGATATCATCATGCCTCATCTGGATGGCCTTGGCGTATTGGAAAAGCTGAGGGATATGAATTTGTCCCCTATGCCCAAGATCATCATGCTTACGGCGTTCGGGCAAGAAAACATTACGCAGCGTGCGGTTCAACTCGGGGCTTCCTACTACATACTCAAACCGTTCGATATGGATGTGCTCGCCAACCGGATTCGGCAATTGGCCGGATATTCCGTTGTTTCGACTCCGGTGGTTTCTTCCGGCTCGGCCGGCATCAGCCGTTCCAACATCGTGCCGATCGGCAAGCCGCGTAATCTCGACGCCAATATTACGAGCATTATCCATGAGATCGGGGTTCCGGCGCATATTAAGGGCTATCAGTATTTGCGCGAAGCGATCACGATGGTGTACAACAACATCGAAATTCTCGGGGCGATCACGAAAACGCTGTACCCGGCGATCGCCGAGAAATTCAAGACGACGCCGTCCCGCGTCGAACGCGCCATCCGCCACGCGATCGAGGTCGCCTGGACGCGCGGCAACATCGACAGCATCAGCCACCTGTTCGGCTACACGATCAACATCAGCAAGTCGAAACCGACCAACTCGGAGTTCATCGCGATGGTCGCAGACAAGCTGCGGATCGAGCATAAGGTGTCGTAAGCCGGACGGGACAAGGGATTTCGGGTTTGATTGCGCCTGATCCGAAACCGACCAATTTTTTTGAGACGGATAAATCATGAGAAGAAATGCCGATAAACTGCCCCTATTTATTGGTTTGCAGTCAAACCAATGAATAGGGGTGTTTTTCATGACGGATTTCGAATTTCAAATCGAAAACTTTATGCTGTACTGCACATCCAAAAACCTTTCCCGAAAGACATTGGCCAGTTATGAGCAATCGCTGAAATTGTTCGCCGCGTATTTGAAGGAGCACTTCAAAATCGTTGATCCGGGCCGCGTACAATCAGGGCATATTCGTCAGTACATCAAATATCTCAAGGAACGCGGCAAATACACGGTGGTTGTTAATGAGGAGCGGAAAGAGTATAACCATCCTGACCATCGGTCGGACTATAACAAGCCAATCTCCGCAACGACAATTGGCAATTATGTGAGGAACATCAAGGTTTTCTTCAATTATCTATTCGAAGTGGAGACAGCCATCCAGAAAAATCCGTGTGAAAAAATCGAAAACATCAAGCCGGAACGAAAAGCCAAAAAAATGCTGATAGTCGAAGAGATTAAGCGTGTCTTAAAACAGTTCGATACAACCACCTTCCATGGATATAGAAACCTCATCATCACCAAAGTGTTGTTGGACACAGGAATGCGAATTGGGGAATGTTTATCGCTGAAACCAAATCAGTTTGATTTTCATCACAAGAGCATCCTGATTGTGAATCCGAAAAACAAACAGCAGCGGTATGTATTTTTTTCACATCGGCTATCACGGGATCTTAAGCAATGGATGAAGTACAAAGATCGTTATTCGAACAGCGATCTAATGTTCCCTACGACAAGGGGCACCCAGTTGGAAGTCCGGAATTACGAGAAAGCGCTGCGTGATGCGGGTAGAAAAATTGGAGTTCAGATCCATCCACACCAACTTCGGAATAATTTTGCTAAGTACTATATCATGAACGGCGCCGACTGGTTCACCTTATCCAGAATTCTCGGTCATTCATCTGTTGACGTCACACAAAAAGCGTATTTGGACTTCACCGATGACGAAGTGGGGCGGAAATATCAGCAGCATAGCCCGGTTGAGTTCTTGAAAATATAAGCGTCTATTCCCGTCCAAAAAAATTTTTTTTCAAAAAGTTCACGTTAAACATTGGAAATTGGATGACACGTCATGTTAATATCATTTCAGATTTGATCAACTGCAGAAGTTTTGTCAGGATTCCGTTGTTGTCATCCCCAGATACAGTTGTCAAGGACGCGATATTGATTTCAGCCTTGACAACTGTATTTCCCCTCACGAATATTCACTCCATATTCTGCCTTTTGTTCATTCACATTAATAACCCTGTAAGGTACACAAACATTCACCATGAATAATCCCTCACGACTTTTCGACACCACCCTCGTTTATGGACTTTTCATTTTGCATGGTCCGATACAATCGTAAGCGTCAAATACTTCACACCTACACGGACTCGAAGATGCATGAGAAACTGAGCGTATCTGAAAGATAGGAGGTACGCACGTATGAACGAAAACGAACGCAACGAGCAATGGCGGGAGCGGATCCGTGCCTATCGGGAAAGCGGACAGACCATGCGAGCGTGGTGTATCGCCCAAGAAATCCCCTTCAACCAACTGAAATACTGGTTACGCAAACTGTCGCCGGACAAACGGAAATCACCAACGACAACTTGGGTGACGGTCACCCCAACGCCGCCTTCATCGGCGGAAACCTCCCCTCTCGTCGTCCGGATCGGCAGCGCATCCATCGACATCCGTCCCGGTTTCGATGCGTCCCTGCTCACGCAAGTGGTGCGGGTGCTGGAGGCGGACCGCTGATGCTCCCCCTTCCCGAACGGATCGTCCTGGCGAGCGGCGCGACGGATCTGCGCAAATCGATCGACAGTCTGGCCGCCCTCGTCCAGGAAAGCTTTGGCTGCAGCCCGTTTGCGCCCACTCTGTTCGTGTTCTGCAACCGGCAGCGGGACAAGCTGAAAATGCTTTACTGGGAACACAACGGCTTCTGGCTGTTCTACCGTCGGTTGGAGCGCGGCACGTTCCGATGGCCGGAGCCGTCGGACGGAAGTCCGACGATCGCCCTGCAGCACCGTCAATTGCGCTGGTTGCTGGACGGACTCGCGCCGGATCAGCGGCAGGCCCATCGGCCGGTGCCCGCCAAGGTCGTCCTGTAACGGCTTTCCCATCGGCGTGTTCACCAAATCGCCATGCTCATCGGCAGGAAAGGAGCCCGATGTCGCGAAATCCATCATCATGGAAAACCGAGCGGACATCTCCCCCCTGACCTCCGAAGAGATCATTCGACAATTAACCGAACAAGTGGCGGCGCTCAAGCTGCAGGTCGCCTGGTACGAAGAACAATTTCGGCGGGCGCAGCAGAAGCGCTTCGGCGCCTCCAGCGAACAAACACATCCGGATCAACTGACGCTGTTCAACGAAGCCGAAGCGGAGGCCGATCCGTTGGCACCCGAGCCGACGGTCGAAACGGTGACCGTTCAGCGGCGGAAGAAAGCCAAAGGCGAACGGGAAGCGAAACTGGCGAACCTGCCGGTCGAAACGATCCACTACACGCTGGACGAAACGGAAGGCGTCTGCCCGGATTGCGCCGGGCCGCTGCATGCGATGAGCACGGAAGTGCGGCGGGAACTGAAGATTATTCCGGCGCAAGTGAGCGTCGTCGAGCATGTGCGCCACGTGTACAGTTGCCGCTGGTGCGGGCAGACGGGCGTGCGGACGCCGGTCGTCACCGCACCCATGCCGGCCCCGGCGTTGCCGGGCAGCCTGGCGTCTGGCGCACGTGATCCATCAGAAATACGTGAACAGCTTGCCGCTCTACCGGCAGGAAGAACAGTTCCGGCAATGGGGCATCGACCTGTCGCGACAGACGATGGCCAATTGGCTGATCGCCGCCAGTGAGCGATGGCTCGTTCCCTTGTACGATCTCTTCCATGCCAGGCTTCTGGCGCAAGACCATGTCCATGCGGATGAAACGACGCTGCAGGTCCTGCGGGAGCCGGGCCGATCCGCGCAAGCGAAATCGTACCTGTGGCTGTATCGCACCGGGCGCGGAGCCGCGCTCGACGTGGTGCTGTACGACTACCGGACCGGACGCGGCAGTGAACATCCGGAGGCCTTTCTGGCCGGATTCACGGGGTACTTGCAGACGGACGGCTACAGCGGGTATGCCAAGCTCAAGGGGGTTACGGAGTTGGGCTGCTGGGCGCATGCACGGCGCAAATTTCACGAAGCCGTGCAGGCGGTGCCGCCGGCGCAACGCGCCCAAACCGCCGCGGCGGAAGGGCTGGCCTTGTGCAATGCGCTGTTTGAGGTCGAACGCCGCCTTAAGGAGGCGACGGCGGAGGAGCGCCATGACGCCCGCCTGGAGGAAAGTCGGCCGATTCTGGACCGGATGGCCGCCTGGCTCGAAAGCCAACGCGCGCGCGTGTTGCCCAAAGGGTTGCTCGGAACGGCGATCACCTACTGCACGAACCAGTGGCCGAAGCTCACCGCCTTTTTGCAGGACGGACGGCTGGAGATCGACAACAACCGCAGCGAACGGGCGATCAAGCCGACGGTGATCGGCCGAAAAAATTTCTTGTTCAGCAACACGCCGCGCGGCGCAAGGGCCAGTGCGGTGTTATACAGCATCGTCGAAACGGCCAAAGCGAACCGGCTGAAACCGGAGGCATATTTGCAGTACCTGTTCGAGCAACTGCCGCAGCTGCCGAACTTGCAGGACGCCGCCGCTCTGGAGAAGCTGGCCCCGTGGTCGCCCGCATTGCCGAGCACGTGTCGCCTGTTCTGACGTTATGCCCCGAACCGCTCTGACTGCGAAATCAGGGCTCTTTGGCGTTCCGTCTGGTTCGGTGCTCTCGCGCACACGCTTCGTTTCTATTCTCACAGGATCGAGAAGTTTTGATCAGGTGTGCTGGATTTGACGCTTACCCGGATCCTGTTTGAATTCGCTGATCCAACGGTACAAGGTATTGTCGGATACACCCAGTTCCCGAGCGACTTGCGCCACCGGTTTTCCCTGTTCCTGGATCATCCTCACGGTTTGGATTTTGAAGTCTTTGTCATACTTTTGACTCATCTTCGGACACCTCGATTTTGCTGAATTTATTGTCGCATTCTCGATTCTCGGTGTCCACTATTCAGTCTAGCATCATGACACTGTTGATTATATAAAAAAATAAACCGTCCCTAATGGACGGTGTTATTTATGGTGTTGCCCCCGGGTTGCTTTGTAACCGTGCTACCAGTTACACCAACTCTCCGCAAGCCGCCAGGGGCAACAGGATAACTAAAGTACTCATCAGCACCATTCCTTTCGTAACTAGGAGAGGATAAAGCGCAGAAATTGCGGCGCCGAGAAGACCTGATAACAGGTTATCTGCGAACCAGTTCTCTTTGAGATGAGTACTTAATTGGGAGAGTGTAGGACTCGAACCTACTCCTGCGGCAAACATACTGGATTTTTATTACACCACGATTTGGTATGATAATCAAGGAGAAGCAGGTATCGTATTTTATGGGCCAACTGAAAGTTGAGGTTAACGAGGATCACAATCAAATCACTCAGGACGTGGATTGAGAGTAGAGTGACTTTCGCTAAGATGGTAAAATGTGCAAGAAAGGAGCCGGTCGCATGACTAACACAGAGAATCGTCCATGTCTGTTTTGCAATACCATTAGCCAGATGCGAGAGGTTGAAGAAACGTTACACTTCTCATGTCTCTGTACAGGTGGAAAGGGCTGGTATACGATCGACAGGGACTGTTACGACGACTATGATGCACGCCGATACCCGGGGCATCTTATCTCTGGCTATATCCGAGAGATGTACGAGAACGGCCACCAGGTGCATATCGACTCAGAGAACATTGAACAGATTCTTCGTTCCCCACTAATTCCAAATCATGTTCGCGACAAAATAGAAAAATTGCTTGTTTATCTATACCGCAATACCGAAGTAATTGGTGAACCGGTCATTTTGAAGGAGTCAGATTTTAATCTGACCTATTCACCGAAAGCAACCGAACTGATAACATTGATTTATTACTTGAGGGATCAAGGATTTATCGAAGAGGAAGTTCACAGTGAATTAGGGTCCACTGATATGGAAATCATCATGACACCAGCAGGCTTGGAGCAGGGACATGAATTGTTGAACCGTCAGAAAAAATCTAACCAGTGCTTTATAGCGATGTCCTTTGACCCCGGTCTGCTGCAGACTTTCAAAGATCATATTTTCCCGCGAATACGTGAGACGGGTTTTGAGCCAATTACGGTCGATATCGTTCATCATAATGACAACATCGTGGATCGAATCATTTACGAGATTAAAAACTCCCGTTTTGTCATTGCGGATTTTACCCACCAGAAGCATGGTGTCTATTACGAGGCAGGCTTCGCTAAAGGACTGGGTTTGGAAGTAATCTGGACAGTTCGGGAAGACGACATTGGAAACTGCCATTTTGACACCCGTCAGATGAACCATATAGTCTGGAGAACGGTCGAGGAACTTGGTGAGCGATTGCGGGACCGGATTCTGGCGACGATCCCGGGGGCGCGGCTTACATAATAAATAGGGGTTGAGGGATTTGACGATATGGCAAGTTGCAGCCGGTGATTCCGGTGGGAGAAATTACACGCAACTCTGCATCGAGCACGATGTTATCTTGATTGGACCGGGGGATCCCGGCAATTTCAAAGACAATCCTTCCGGTTACGACGGCGAGCACATGAAAAACCAGATCGCGAGTTTTTGCAATAATCCAAAAGCCGGCGATCTTGTCCTTTTGCGTTACGGTAAAAGAGTTGTGGCTGTCGGCATTATCCCTGATGAAGACCCCGAATACTCATGGCAAAAAGTATTTGATGATGTATTGGGCTGGGATATGCAGCACACGCGAAGGGTCGTTTGGGATCAAAAAGCACTCTCTATTCTCGACCCCATTCAACCGGTATTTGGCCATATGCCGATGATGCCGACGATCACAAGGGTCGAAGATCAAAGAATCAAGAAGTACGAAGCAGATCTATTGCAGGCAATCAAAATTAGACCGTTAAGGCCCTTGCCGAAAGATGTCGGTGAGGTGCTGGAACCGGAAGCACTTGGCATGGCCCTTTTCGCGAAAGGGTTGTCCAATGACGCAGTTGAAAAAGTGCTGCAAACGATCGCCCGCATCAATCGTTTGTCGTCGTGGTATGGAACGGATAAAGAGCAGAAACGCCCTTCAGAACACGAGATCGTGGCACACATGATCTCGCCCCTCATGCTCGGCATGGGATGGTCAGAGCAATTACTCGCGATTGAGTGGAACAAGATTGACATGGCGTTCTTTAACGCTACGCCAAGCCGGCCGGAGCATTGTGTGATGATTTGTGAAGCCAAAAGGCAGGACCAGTCACTTGACGATGCGTATGAGCAAGCGCTTGAATACGTCCAAAAAAACAACCTGGTCAACTGCAAACAAATCGTTTCAACCGACGGAACCCGGCTGTTGCTATACAAAAAAGATGCGGCAGGGAATTGGCCTGCTGCAGATGCACCGACAGGCTGCGTGAACTTGCGACGAATTCGGGATAAGAACGTGTTCCCCAAAGGTACTTCAGGGATTGATACGTTAATGGAGTTGGTCCCCTGGAAGGTAATGGGGTAATAACGAAGAGACGGAGGGGAGGTCGCCCCGAACCCATGCTCGATCCCTGACGCGTGGATCGTGGGCGAGAACATAACGCTCCTGTTTGAGTTTAAGGTGAGCGGCACGTTGAACGCTGCACAGTTCGCGGCGCATCGTACGAAACTTTCGTCGGACGCGCTGGAAGTCGAGGCGACCTGGAAGCAGGTCGGGGAGGCGATTCGTAGCCTGGAGGCGGACGATTGCTGCGTCGATCCGGCCCGGGAGAAGCCGGCGTGGAATCGCTGGCGGTTTGGGACACAATAAGCATTATTAGGGGAACTGATGGTGGAACAATCCAACTCGACTCTTCAACTTGAAATTGATCATATTCATATCCCGTTTGACCCGGAGTTCCTGCGGAGATGGAGAGAGGGAGATCCCGAGGTTGTGCCGCCCGAAGTGTTGGCATGGAAAGGGAATGGCAGGCAGTTCAGTTATGGTTCGGGTGAATTTTGGGCGGCGCGGTATTTCCGGAGCAAGGAATACGAAGTGATCGAAGGCTATGACTTGGTGTCTAAAAAGTCGATATTTAAGGAACATAATGCAGTTATTCAATTCAGACTTGGGGAAGATCGAGTAAAGGAATTTTCTGCAGCAGCCCAAAAATGGAATCGTGCCGGGTTTCGGGTAACCACTAACCTGGACATGTTCATTTTCAACAAGGACGAAGCGTATTTTGTTGACGCTAAGAAGGGCAGAGACTTCCTGAAGCCCAATCAATTGCGCTTTATTTATCTGGCTCAAGAGATTTTAGGAGTGCCAAGCAGAGTAGCAGCGATGGATGTACAGGCTACAGAACCGTATATTACAACGCGCATTTATTCTCTTACTTAGAACCAGTGATTGCAAAGCGCCACAATATCCATTTTCGGCAAAAGTTCCTTCCTGGGGACCCTGAAGTTCTTTACGGGGGTGTTAGGGTTGTAAGTGTAATGCTCCCCATTGTCAAGACACGATTTTTTGAGGAATAAGTTATATCGTAAGCGTCAAATCTAGCACACCTG
>Ga0310828_1000778_pt1 | contig 25854 bp, 23 predicted proteins | sample WT_ome_3_FD_202242 | JGI IMG/M metagenome (GOLD analysis project Ga0310828, IMG submission 202242) | Sorghum-adapted microbial communities enriched on wild type (WT) sorghum from Joint BioEnergy Institute, Emeryville, California, United... ... | reverse complement strand
TCCGCACTTCGCAGGTAAAGCAGGACCTCTTGCAGCAGATTGGCAGCCTGCTTGAGGCGGGGGTAGACGGCATTGTGCTGGAGACGTTCTACGATCTCGAGGAATTGCTGATCGCTCTGCGGACAGTGCGGTCGCTGGATTCGCTGCCGGTCGTCTGCCAGTTTGCCACGGAAGGGAGCGGCAGCACCCACGACGGCGTACCGCTTCAGGAGGCATTCCGGCGGCTTCAGGATGCCGGTGCGGATGTCATCGGCTTCAACTGTCGCAGCGGACCAATCGGGATTCTCCGTACGATGGAGAAAATTGATCCGCCGGAGAATACCCCGTTTTCGGTCTTTCCCAATGCGGGCATTCCGGATTATGTGGACGGTGTCTACACCTATGCCGCCACACCCGAATATTTCGCCGAGAATGCGGTAAAATTCGCTGACCGCGGAGCCCGCATTATCGGCGGTTGCTGCGGAACGACGCCGGAGCATATCGAGGCAATTTCCCGTGCTCTGGCCGGATACGTTCCCGGGACGCCGGCAGGCAAGGCGGAGCCGCTTCCTTCCGAATCCTCTCCTGTCAGGGAACGCTCCCTGACCGTAGTGGCCGGGAGCGGTGAGAAGAAACCGCCGGAAGAGCGCGGGCCGAACCTGGTGGATTTGGTCAAACAGCGTCCGACGGTGATTGTTGAACTGGATCCTCCCCGGGATCTGGATATCACCAAATTTCTGGAAGGGGCGGAGACGCTGAAACAAGCACATGCCGATGCGCTGACCATGGCGGACAACTCGCTGGCGATGACCCGGATGAGCAATATGCCGCTCGGTTTTTTGCTGCGGGAACGGGTCGGCATCCGGCCGCTTCTGCACATTGCCTGCCGGGACCGCAACTTGATCGGCACCCAGTCCCACCTGATGGGTCTGCATGCGCTCGGCATAGACCATGTGCTGTCTGTCACGGGAGACCCTGCCCGCTTCGGTGACCTTCCCGGATCCAGCTCGGTATACGATCTCACTTCGTTTGAGATGATCCGGATGATCAAGCAGCTTAACGAAGGGATCGCCTTTTCCGGAAAACCGCTGAAGCGCAAGGCGAATTTCGTGGTCGGAGGCGCCCTGAATCCGAATGTCAAGCATTTGGACAAGGCGATTCAGCGGATGGAACGGAAGATCGAGGCCGGCGTAGACTACATCATGACCCAGCCCATTTACGATCCGGCGCTTTTCGGCCGGCTGCACGAGGCCACCAGGCACCTGGATGTGCCGATCTTTGTCGGTATCATGCCGCTGATGAGCGAAGGGAATGCCGTCTACCTCCATAATGAAGTTCCGGGCATCCAGCTTTCGGATGAAGTCCGCAGCCGGATGGCGGGATTGAAGGGGGAAGAAGGCCGGGCCATGGGCGTGCGGATTGCGAAAGAACTGATTGACGAGGCCCTGAAGTATTTTAACGGACTGTATTTGATGACTCCCATGATGTTTTACGGCATGACGGCAGAACTGACGGAGTATGTCTGGGTAAAGTCCGGACGCCGCGATTTTCACTTGTACCCATTTTCAAAATGATTTACAATAAGGTAACGGATGTGATCAGATATGTTGACAAGCATGACCGGCTTCGGTCAGGCCCAACGCTCTGTTTCGGATTACCGGGTGCAGGTGGAAATCCGCTCGGTGAATCACCGGTATTGCGAAGTGGCCATACGCTTGCCGCGAGAATGGGCCAGTTATGAGGAGTCATTGAAAAAAACGATTCAACAATCCATCAGCCGCGGGCGGGTGGATGTCTATATTCATATCGAACGTACATCGGCTGCCTTGACCGCTGTCGAAGTGAACTGGCCGCTGATCGAAGGATACCGGGAGGCGGCCCGGCAAGTTGCCGGGCGGCTCGGTGTTCGGGAGGAGCTTTCCCTCAAGGATCTGCTCTCGCTTCCCGATTCTGTCGTGCTTCGGGAACAGGAATCCGAACCCGACGATCGGGTGGGTCGGGAAATTGCCGCCTGCCTGGAGGAAGCTTTGTCCCGGTTGATGGCGATGAGGCGAAATGAGGGAGCCCACCTGCAGAGCGATCTGCTGGCCAAGCTCGAAATCCTGAAAGACCTCCACCGACGAATGTCCATAGAGGCTCCGCGGGTTGTGGCAGACTACAGGAACAAGCTTCGCGAACGGATCGCGGAACTGCTTCCGGACGGCGAGAAGCCGGATGAAAACCGGTTGGCTCTTGAGGTCGCGCTATTCGCGGACAAATGCAGCATAGACGAAGAACTGACGCGGTTGGGAAGCCATTTTCAACAACTGCGGAGCCTGATCGAGTTATCCGAACCGGTCGGACGCAGAATCGATTTTCTGATTCAGGAGATGAACCGGGAAGTGAACACCATCGGTTCCAAGGCCAATCAGGCAGAGCTCATCGCACTGGTTGTTGCCGCCAAATCGGAACTGGAGAAAATCCGCGAGCAGGCGCAAAATATCGAGTAGCCTGGTATGACGCCTATTGGTTCCGGCAAAAATAGGCTAAGATGGGGTACAGTTTTTCCATTACATAAACTCTTTCAATTATGATCCGGAGAGGCTCATGTCTCGGGAATCCGTTCGCCATGGTTCCGGCTGAACGGGGGACGGGTCGTTTGCGTGCAGACCGCTTCCCCATCCCATGCAGGAGCGTCCGCATGCGGTTGTTCTGCGGCGGGAAATGTTTCGACCTTGAAGCAGGTCCTATTCAAACCTGAAGCTATGCGGAAGTGGAACCTGCCGCTGAAGAACCCTTAGGAGGTACATAGATGGCCATCAAATTAATCAATATCGGATTCGGGAATATTGTTTCGGCGAACCGGATTATTTCCATCGTCAGTCCTGAATCCGCTCCTATCAAACGAATTATTCAGGAGGCAAGGGATCGCCATATGCTGATTGATGCCACTTATGGACGACGCACCCGCGCCGTGATCATTACCGACAGCGACCATGTGATTCTTTCGGCGGTACAGCCCGAAACCGTTGCCCACCGCCTTTCCAACAAGGAAGATGAACATGACGAGTAATTGGAATCATCAGCCGGAGAAAGGGATTTTGCTCGTGCTTTCCGGACCTTCCGGGGTCGGCAAGGGAACAGTCTGCAACGCACTGCGCGCACGGATGAAGGATCTGGTCTATTCGGTTTCCGCCACCACCCGGAAACCTCGTTCCGGGGAAAAGGAAGGCGTTAACTACTTTTTTAAAACGAAAGAGCAGTTTCGTACCCTGATAGAACAGGATCAAATGCTGGAGTGGGCCGAATATGTCGACAACTATTACGGAACCCCCCGCAAATTCGTTGAAGACACCATCCATTCCGGGAAGGATATTATACTGGAAATCGAGGTCCAGGGTGCCTTGAAGGTCAAGCAGAAGTTTCCCGAGGGGGTTTTCATCTTTCTCATGCCGCCTTCCCTGATGGAACTGCAAAGCCGCATTGTCACAAGAGGCACCGAGAGTGAGGAATCGATTCGCAGCCGGATGAATGTGGCGTTGGAAGAAATCCGGATGATTGAACACTATGATTACGCCATCGTCAATGACCGCGTGGAAGCGGCTTGCGAGAAAATTGAAGCCATCATTGTAGCCGAGCATTGCAAGCGGGAACGAATCGTTCCCAAAATCCGATCCTGGATGGAAGAGGTGCATTGAATGTTATACCCTTCAATTGATAAAATGCTGGAAAAGGTCGACAGCAAGTACTCCCTGGTCGTGGCGGCGGCGCGGCGGGCGAGGATGCTCCGTGACGGCGCCAAATCGCGGCTTGAAAATCCCCGTTCCCATAAATACGTGGGCTATGCTCTTGAGGAGATTAACAGTGATTTGATCAAATACGAGCGTGTACAAGGATAACGGCTGCGAGCCGTTTTATTTCATGAACCACCAACAACCCGTGCGGTTGTTATTTTTTTCTGAGAAGAATCCTCTATTTCCAAGAGAAACGTGGTGTCAAGTCCATGAACGGAATCAACGGGAAAACCATTCTGCTCGGCGTCAGCGGAGGAATAGCGGTTTACAAAGCCGCGGCCTTGTGCAGCAGGCTGACACAGGGCGGGGCCGAAGTGCACGTCATCATGACGGAATCCGCCGCCAAATTTGTGGCGCCGCTTACGTTCCAAACGCTGTCCCGGCAGCCGGTGATGATCGATACGTTCGATGAAAGGGATGCATCCGTCGTCTCCCACATTGATCTCGCCGACCGTGCCGACCTTGTGGTTGTTGCTCCGGCGACCGCCAACATCCTCGCCAAGATGGCGCACGGTCTCGCCGACGACATGCTCAGCACCACGCTGCTGGCAGTCACCGCTCCCGTGTTCGCCGCCCCGGCGATGAATGTCCATATGTACGCTCATCCTGCGGTTCAGCACAACATGGAGCGGCTCCGCCAAAGAGGGGTCCGATTCATCGAACCCGGAATCGGCCAGCTGGCCTGCGGATATGTGGGCAAAGGACGTCTAGCCGAACCGGAGGAGATTGCCGCAGCCATTGAGCGGCATTTTGCCGGGCAAGGGTTGCTGAGGGGACGCCGGGTACTGGTCACAGCGGGAGGCACGGTAGAACGGATCGATCCGGTTCGCTATATCACGAACGATTCCTCGGGCAAAATGGGTTATGCCCTTGCGGAAGCGGCGCGCGACCTGGGGGCGCAGGTCACACTCGTTTCGGGCCGCGCCGACCTTCCCTGTCCGGCAGGGGTAACATTCGTTCCGGCGGGCTCCGCACTAGACATGATGGATCGGGTGATGGAGCGGCTGGATGAATCCGATCTGGTGATCAAGGCAGCGGCGGTGGCCGATTACCGGCCCGCGGCGCCGGCCGAACAGAAGATCAAGAAAAAGGAAGAGCGGCTCACTTTGGAGCTTGTGCGCAATCCGGACATTTTGCAGGCAATAGGGGAACGGAAAACGCACCAGTTCGTCATCGGATTCGCCGCCGAGACCGGCGATTTGGAGGTGAACGCGCTGGAGAAGCTCAGGCGCAAGCGATGCGACTTGCTGGTGGCCAACGATGTGACGCGGCCCGGGGCCGGATTCGGGGTGGATACGAATATTGTTCAGATTTATGACGAGGGCGGTCTGGTGGAGGCTCTGCCGCAGCTTGACAAACGGGAAGTGGCCGAACGCATTCTCCGGCTTGCCGCCGGACGGATGAAGCCCGCCGGGGGCGATGCCTGATGTATGCCCGGATTATCGTTGATGTGCCGGCCAAGCAGACCAACCGCGCATACGATTACCGGGTGCCCGACTGCCTCAAGGAATGGGTCGAAATCGGAAGCCGTGTCGGGGTTCCTTTCGGCTCCCGCATTGTGCAGGGATTTGTTGTCGGGATAGAGGAGAGGTCGGAGGTGGCGGATTCGCGCCTGAAAGATATCGCTCACGTACTGGATTGGACACCGCCATTGACTCGGGAACTGGTCGAGTTGGGGCGATGGATGGCGCGCAAATATTTGTGTCATGAAATCACGGCGCTGCAAGCCATGATTCCGGCCGCGCTTAAGGCCAGGTACGAGAAATGGATCCGCATCGCCGAAGATATCCCGCATGGAGTGGAATGGAAGCTTGAAGAGGAAACGCGCATTCTCGATTTCGTCCGGGAACGCGGGGGAGTCGCCGTCGAGACGCTGCTGAAGCAGTTCCCCGGGGCGGGCGCGGTTATCAGGAGACTGCTGGGATCAGGGGAGCTTGTGGAAGAGAGGAAGATGAGAAATCGCCTGTCAGCCAAAAAGGTGCTGACAGTCTTTCCCCCGGGACCGGATACCGATCTTCGCCTCCTTTGCGATTCGCTTCCGGGCAATGCCAGAAGGCAGCGGGAAGTCCTGCAGTTTCTGGCTGATCACCCGGAACCGGTAAGGCTGACGGAACTGATGAACCGGCTGTCGGTCAGCGCGGGAACGGTCAAGGGCCTGGCCGAGCGGGGCTGGATCGGGCTGCGGGAGATCGAGGTTTTCCGCGATCCTTACGCCGGGCGGACGTTTTCCCGGACTACCCCTCTTCCGCTGACCGGAGAGCAGAGGCAGGTTTATGAGGTAATCAGCGAAAGCCTGGCTGCGGGCCGCCATGAAGTTTTCCTGCTTCATGGCGTAACCGGCAGCGGCAAGACCGAGGTCTATCTTCAGGTGATTCAGCGCTGTCTGAGCGAAGACAGGGAAGCGATTGTGCTGGTGCCGGAAATTTCCTTGACGCCGCAAATGGTAGAGCGGTTCAAGGGCCGCTTCGGGGATCAGGTAGCGGTTCTGCACAGCCGGCTTTCCGACGGGGAGCGCTATGATGAATGGCGAAAAATCATGCTTCGCAAAGTCCGCGTCGTGATCGGCGCCCGTTCGGCCATTTTCGCTCCGTTTACCCGGCTGGGCCTGATCATTATCGATGAAGAGCATGAATCTTCCTATAAACAGGATGAAAGTCCAAAATATCACGCCCGGGATGTCGCAATCCGCCGGGGGCGGATGAATAATGCGGTAGTCGTGCTGGGTTCTGCGACTCCTTCCCTGGAAAGCTATTCCCAGACCGGACCGGGCGGAACTGCAGATTCTTGCGGCGGCGGGGCCGGCTTCCGGCTGCTGTCAATGCAATCGCGCGTTCATGGACGCCCGCTTCCGGAGGTCCATATCGTCGATATGCGGGAGGAATTGAAGGAAGGCAACCGTTCAATGTTCAGCCGCTCCCTGCATAAAGCGCTGGAAGATCGTCTGCACAAACAGGAACAGGCCGTACTTCTGCTGAACCGGAGAGGATATGCAACCTTCGTCATGTGCCGGACTTGCGGTTATGTCTCCAGCTGCCCGCATTGCGACATCTCCCTGACCTATCATCAGAGCTCGCATATGATGCGCTGTCATTATTGCGGCTACGCGGAACGCGAAGTGGCCGAATGCCCGGATTGCGGGAGTCCGCATATCCGGCACTTCGGCACCGGCACCCAGCGGGTGGAAGAGGAGCTGGGGAAGCTGTTCCCGGGGATTCGGGTCATTCGCATGGATGTTGACACAACGACGGAGAAGGGATCCCATGAAAAATGGCTGACCCAATTCCGCAACCGGCAGGCGGATGTCTTGCTCGGCACCCAGATGGTGGCCAAAGGACTGGATTTTCCGCACGTTACCCTGGTCGGGGTGATCGCCGCCGATACCGTGCTGAACCTTCCGGATTTCCGCTCGGCGGAGAAAACCTTCCAGCTGCTGACCCAGGTGGCCGGCCGGGCCGGCCGGCACGAGCTTCCCGGGGAAGTGTTCGTTCAGACCTATACGCCCGCCCATTACAGCATTCAATGCGCCAGCCGGCACGATTACCGATCGTTCGTCCAGACTGAACTGGAAACGAGACGACAGAGGGGATATCCCCCGTTTCAAAAGCTCGTTCTCCTTACCTTGTCTCATGAAGAGCTGCCGTTTCTGGTGAAATCGGCGGAAAAGCTGGCGGGCGCTCTAAGGGAAGCGGCAGGTTCGGCGGTCCGGCGGCCCGCGTTCGCAGCAGGCGGTTCCATACCCGGGGATGATCCCGGGGCACTGGAAATCTTGGGCCCGGTCGCCTCGCCCATCTCCCGGATCAAAGATAGATATCGGTTCCAATGCATGATAAAATATCGGGGAGATACGGAAGTATCCTCCATTGTCCAAAGCGCGGTATCGCTGCTGGAGGATCAGCTCCGCAAAGAAAAACTGCAGATAAGCATAGATGTGGATCCCCAGGTGCTTCTGTGACGGGCCTCCCTTCGTCCGGGGGATGCGTCCCTGCAGAAATTCCGGGCAGGGGATCTGGCCTGAGAATCTTGCGCATGTTTACAGAAAGGAACGGTGGCAAAATGGCCATACGAATCATTGTCAAGGAACCGGACCCGGTTTTGCACCAGAAGGCGAAGCCGGTTCCGAAAATTACGCCGAATATCGTCAAGCTGCTGGATGATATGGCCGAAACGATGTACGACGCACAAGGGGTCGGGCTTGCCGCGCCGCAGATCGGCATTTTGAAGCGGGTCATTGTGATGGATGTCGGCGACGAGCATGGCCTGATCGGGCTTGTCAATCCGGAAATTGTGGCCAAAGAAGGGGAACAGTTCGGCCCCGAGGGCTGTCTCAGCATTCCCGGATTGACGGGTGACGTTCGCCGGGCCCAGAAAGTAACGGTCAAGGGGCTGGATCGGAACGGGAAAGAAGTCGTTATTACCGGTGAAGATTTGCTGGCCCGGTGCATTCAACACGAAGTGGATCACCTGAACGGTATTCTTTTTACCGAACTGGCGGAAACGATTTACCGCGATGACGAGAAAGCTGCAGAATAATATTTGGAAGTGAAACGATGAGGATTATTTTCATGGGTACGCCCGACTTTGCCGTCCCTTCTCTCCGCGTCCTGCTGGAAGAAGGATACGAGATCTGCGCAGTGGTCACCCAACCGGACCGGCCCAAGGGAAGAAAGCGGGAACTGGCCCCCCCTCCTGTTAAGCTGGAAGCTATGGCTCACGGTATTCCCGTCCTGCAACCGGAAAAGCTGCGCACCTCGGATACGGTCGCGGAAATCGAAAGGCTCCGGCCGGATCTGATTGTTACCGCCGCCTACGGACAAATTTTGCCGAAAAAGGTGCTGGACATTCCCCGGCTCGGCTGCATTAACGTTCACGGTTCCCTGTTGCCCAAGTACCGCGGCGGAGCGCCGATCCAGCATGCGATCATGAACGGAGAAAGCGTGACAGGCGTGACCATCATGTACATGGCGGAAGGAATGGATACGGGGGATATGATCAGCAAAGTGGAAGTGCCGATATTGCCGGAGGACGATACGGGTACGCTCTTCGGTAAGCTGAGCGCGGCCGGAGCGGAGCTTTTGCGGCAAACGGTTCCGCAGCTTGCCGAAGGCCGCGTTCAGGCGGTTCCGCAGAATCATGAGGAAGCTACCTACGCACCGAATCTCAAGCGGGAGGACGAATGCATTCGCTGGGAACGGACAGCGGTTCAAATTTTCAATCAAGTGCGCGCTCTGTCTCCCCAGCCTGGGGCATTCACGTATTGGAACGGAGAGGTACTCAAGATAAGGGCCTGCGCCAACCCCGCTGTCAGGCACGGATCCGTGAGACCATCTTCCGCCGCGGAGGCGCCCGGACTGCGGCCGGGGACCGTGCTTCAATGTCTTGACGAGGGGATTGAAGTTATGACGGGAGAAGGCACACTCTGGATTACTATCCTGCAGCCAGCGGGCAAAAAACCGATGGATACGTCCCAATTCCTCAGAGGCAGCCGGCTGCCTGCAGGCACGGTCCTGGGTTGAAGGAGGGTTTCCAGTTGAAATCCGCTTACGTAAAAGGCCGGAAACCGACATCCCGCGAGGTGGCCCTGAAGGTGCTCGCCCGTGTCGAGGAAGATCATTCGTACAGCAATCTGCTGTTGAACCGGGAGCTTCAGCAAAGCCGTCTTGCCCGTCCCGATGCCGCTTTGGCCACAGAGCTTGTCTACGGGACCATCCAACGGCAAAATACAATCGACTATTTCCTCGCCGACTTTGTCCGCCAGGGGATCGACAAGCTGCAGCCATGGGTACGTTCCCTGCTGCGGCTCAGTTTTTATCAGCTGTATTATCTGGACCGCATTCCCGCGCATGCGGCTGTCCATGAGGCTGTGGAGATTGCCAAGCGCAGGGGGCATGCCGGAATCGCCGGACTTGTGAATGCGGTATTAAGGGGTGTGCTCCGCCGACGGGGGGAGCTTGAGGTTCCGCAGGAACTGCCGCCAATCCGGCGTATTTCTCTGCGGCATTCACATCCGGAATGGCTGGTGGCAAGGTGGATACGGCAGTACGGTGAATCCGAGGCGGAGCAGATGTGCGCCGCGAACAACGAGCCGCCGCTTCCGAGCGCCCGGGTGAACCTGCGGCGTCATACCCGGGACGAGCTGGTTCGCTTGCTGCGGGAAGACGGGTTCGAGGCGGCTCCCTCCCCGCTCGCCCCGGCCGGACTGACCGCACGGGGAAACGGCAGCCTGGCCCTTACCCGCTGGTATTCCCAGGGGGATCTGACTATCCAGGATGAAAGCTCCATGCTGGTCGCCGAGGTTGCCGCCCCTCTTCCCGGAATGAGGGTGCTGGACTGCTGCGCCGCTCCCGGCGGCAAAACGACCCATCTCGCCGAGAAAATGGACGACCTCGGCGAGGTGTGGGCGTGCGATCTTCATCCGCATAAAGGCAAGCTGATCGAGGAGCAGGCCAAACGGCTCGGTTTGACCAGCATCAGGATTCAGATAAGCGATGCCCGCCGGTTGGGAGATTGCTTTGCCCGGGAGTCCTTCGACCGGATTCTCCTCGATGCCCCTTGCTCCGGGCTGGGAGTGATCCGCCGCAAGCCGGAAATCAAATGGTCCAAGACCGAGGCGGATATCACGGCGATCTCGCGCATTCAGAGAGACATTCTCGAAGCTGTCCATCCGCTGCTCAAGCCCGGGGGCCTGCTGGTATACAGCACTTGCACCGTGGCCAGAGAGGAGAATGAAGCGGCGATCGAGGCGTTTTTGCAATCGCACCCGGAGTTCTCTCCTGCGAAGGAGGCGGTGGAAGGACTTCCCGGCCATGTGAACGAAGCGTTCCGGCAGCAGGGATGGCTGCAGATTTTGCCTCATCAGCATCACTCGGACGGTTTTTTCATAGCCAGACTGCGAAAAAACCCATCAGGATGAAAAAAAGGATGGAATAGGCTAAAATAGAGAGCAGGCGGCGGGAAATCCCGGAGACACAAGGCCTGCCGCGCGAAACCAATAACAGGTTGTGATGAGATGAAACCATTTGTATATGACTTGACTCTGGACGACTGGCAGCAGTGGGTCAAGGACCAGGGAGAGGCCGCATTCCGTGCGGGCCAAATCTACCACTGGCTTTATGTCAAGCGGGTGGACAGCTTCGAGGAAATGAGCAACCTGTCCAAAGGTCTCAGGCAAAAGCTGGACGATCACTTCCGCTTTGTCACGCTTGACGAGGTCGGCAAGTATGAGTCCAAGGATGGGACGATCAAATTTTTGTTCGAGCTGCAGGACAAAAACGCCATTGAGACGGTGATCATGAAGCATAACTACGGCAACAGCATCTGCGTGACCACGCAGGTAGGCTGCCGGGTCGGCTGCACCTTCTGCGCTTCCACGCTGGGCGGGCTCAGGCGCAACCTGTCGTCCGGGGAGATTGTCGCCCAGGTCGTCAGGGCCCAGAAATTGCTGGATCAGTCCGGGGAGAGAGTCAGCAGCATCGTCGTAATGGGCATTGGAGAACCGTTTGAAAATTATGATGCGACGATGTCGTTTCTCAGGAATGTCATCCATCCGCAGGGACTGAACATCGGTCAGCGTCACATCACGGTATCAACGAGCGGGATCGTGCCGAACATTTACCGTTTCGCCGATGAACAGACACAGATCAACCTGGCGATTTCGATTCACGCGCCCAACGATGCCCTGCGTTCCAGACTGATGCCGGTCAATCGCAGATTTCCCTTTAAAGACCTTATTGAGGCGTGCAAGTATTATATCTCGAAAACCGGGCGCCGCCTGACCTTCGAATACGCCTTGATGGGCGGTGTGAATGACCAGCCCGAACACGCGGAGGAACTGGCCCGGGTTCTGGAGGACATGCTTCCGCTTTGCCACGTCAATCTCATTCCGGTAAATTTCGTGGTGGAACGCAATTTTGTACGCACTCCGCGTGAAGATATTTTCCAGTTCCAGCGCATTCTGGAACGGCACAAGATCAACACCACCATCCGCCGGGAGCAAGGCAGCGACATTGCCGCCGCGTGCGGACAACTGCGGGCGAAACATATGGAATTAAGCGCGAGGTGAAGCCAGGATGAAGACGGCACAGAAATCGGATATCGGTCATATTCGGCAGGTCAACGAAGACCGCTTTCTGACGATCCCCGACCTGCACGGCTTTACCCTGGCGGTCGTCGCGGACGGAATGGGCGGTCATCAAGCGGGCGATGTCGCGAGCCAAATGGCCATTGACATCATACGCCGGGAATTGGATCGCTTGCGTCCCGGCATGCAGCCGGAAGAATGCATGTTTGCCGTTCGCAAGGCCATCGAGACGGCGAACGAACAAATCTTTCAATTTGCCAGTGAACGGGAGCAGTACCGCGGCATGGGAACCACCGTGGTGGTCTCGCTGGCCACCCCGGAAACGGTCGTTATCGGCCATATCGGAGACAGCCGCGCGTACAAAATCCGGAAACAGGAAGTCGTTCAGCTTACCGAGGATCATTCACTTGTCAACGAGCTGGTGCGTTCCCGACAAATTACTGCGGAAGAAGCAGTCATGCATCCGCTCCGCAATGTGATGACCCGGGCATTGGGGACCGAGCCTACCATCAAGGTGGAGATGAACCGGTTTACCTGGGCTCCCGGCGATGTGCTGCTGCTCTGCAGCGACGGTTTAAGCAGCCAGCTGGATCACGGCACACTGCTTGGAATTATACATACCGAAACGAGTCTGGAAGAAAAGGCGGAGCTTCTCATTGGACGCGCCCTCGAAGCCGGTGGGGACGACAATGTTACGGTAGTGCTGGTAGCCAACGAGCCGGAGCAATGGGAAGGAAAGGGGTGATTGGGGAGTGATCGGCAAGGAATTAGGCGGCAGATACGAGATCATGGAGCGGGTCGGCGGAGGCGGAATGGCGGTTGTATACAAAGGACACGACCGGCTTCTTAACCGGAAGGTTGCGGTCAAAGTGCTTCGCCAGCAGTATGTGCACGATGACGAATTCATTCAGCGCTTCCGCCGCGAGGCCCAGGCGGCTGCATCACTTTCCCATCCCAATGTCGTCAGTATCTATGATGTCGGACAGGAAGGCGATATTCATTTTATCGTCATGGAGTTTGTAGAAGGAACCACATTAAACGAGCGGATCAAAGAAAGGGCCCCGCTGCAGGTGGAGGAAGCCGTACACTACGCGGGCCAAATTTGCGATGCCCTCGAACATGCGCACCAGAATCAGATTATCCACAGGGATATCAAGCCGCACAATATTTTGATCGGCCGCAACGGCCGGGTGAAGGTGACCGATTTCGGCATTGCCCGCGCGGTTACTTCCTCGACCATTACCCAGACCGGATCCGTCGTCGGTTCGGTGCACTATTTTTCTCCGGAACACGCCAAAGGAGTATCCACCGGCGCCAAATCCGATCTGTATTCTCTCGGGATCGTTCTCTACCAGATGCTTACGGGAAGGCTTCCGTTTCTCGGGGAAAGCCCGATCAGCGTGGCTCTTAAACATCTCCAGGAGGATGTCGAGGACCCGAGGAAGGTCAACCCGCTTATCCCGCAAAGCGTGGAAAACATTATTTTGAAGGCCATGCGGAAAAATCCGGACGAACGTTACCAGTCAGCCACGGAGATGCTGCGGGATCTGGAGACCTGTCTCTCACCGGAGAGGCGGAATGAACCGAAAATCACATTCGACGACGGTATCGACGAAGAGCGGACGAGAGTTGTTCCGGCAATCCGGAGCAACCATTTCGAAAACGGGAACGAGGAAGACGAGGAGGACGGCGACGAACAGACGGAACGGAAAAAGGGCTGGGTCAAGCCGCTGGTCTGGATTATTGTTCTTATTGTTTTGATCGGAGCGGCTTCGGCATTGGCGATGTTTCTTCTCAAGGCGTTTCGGGTGGCCGAAGTTCCGGTGCCCGATGTGGAAAACCAGCCGGTTACCGTGGCAGAGCAAATGCTGACCGATGCCGGACTAAAGTACAACGAAATTCCGGAGTCCAGTCAGACCGTTCCCAAAGATATCGTCATCCGGCAGGATCCCAAGCCCATGCGGCTTAAGGTGAATTCGGTGGTGACGTTATATATAAGCACCGGAGTGGAACTGCAGAAAATGGCCGGCTATGTCAATAAATCCGAAAAAGAGGCCAGGACCGATCTCGTCCAGGGCAAAGGCTTGAAGGATGAGCAGGTGAAGGTGGTGGAGGAATTTTCGGATACGGTAGCCCCCGGAATTGTGATGAAGCAGTCTCCGGCGGAAAACGAGGAATACGATCCCGCGAATGTGACCGTTACCTTGACGGTGAGCAAGGGCCAGGAAACCTTCAAGATGCCCAGCCTGATCGGCAAAAGTCTGAGCGAGGCCCGCACAATTCTGAATTCGCTCAATCTGAAACTCGCCGAAGACGAAGTGACCTATGAGCCAAGCTACAAATATCCGGAAGGGAAAATTGTCAAACAGTTTCCTTACGAAGAAAACGACAACGTCTCTCGCGGCAAGACGATCAAAGTGGTTCTCAGCTCCGGGCTTCCGAAGGAAGCGGGACAAATGACCGTTACCGTACCCGTCAAACCGGCGCAGGAGGGCAAACCTTCGGCGGTCCGAATCGTTCTAACGGATGCTACGCACGATGCCGCGGAATATAAATCGATGACCATTGCCAAGCCGGATTCCGTGGATGTGAACGTGGTGGTCGCTCCGGACAAACAAGCGGTAATCCAGGTGTATGTGGATAACCAGGTGGCAAATGTCATTACCAAAACCTATCAGGATTATCTGCAGAACGGCAAAAGCCAGACCGGGTCTCAGGCCGGCTCCCAAGGCACGGGCGCCCAGGGAGCCGGCGCCGCCAATCCGCCCCATGGTCCGGCGGGCCCGCCGGGAGGCAATCCGGGGACCGCACCCGCCGGCAACGGCCAGACCGGTTCCGGAACGGGAGGAACGCCGTAATGCCGGAAGGATGGATTGTCAAGGCTTTAAGCGGTTACTATTATGTCTCCGCGGATTTGAACGGAAGCTCTCCCGTGCAATGCAGGGCGAGAGGAATATTCAAAAAGCGGGGGATTACCCCGCTGGTGGGCGACCGTGTTGCCTATGAATGGACAGAGAACGGGGAAGGCACGGTTACGGAAGTATTTCCGCGAATCTCTGAATTGATCCGGCCCCCCGTAGCCAACGTGCGTTTGGCAGTACTGGTGTTCGCCGTAGCGGAACCGGCTTTAAACTTCCAGCTTCTGGACAAATTTCTGGTGCATGCGGAGCACGCCGGGCTCGAACCGATTCTCTGCCTGACCAAACAGGATTTGCTGGAGTCGGAACGCCTTCCGGAAAGCTCCCGCGAGCAGCTGCAGGACCGGATCCGGGTTTACGAAACAATCGGATACGAGGTCTATTGGACCAGTTCACTCGGCGGCAAGGGACTGTCCTCCCTTCGTTCCCGGCTTGCGGGATCAATCAGCGTCTTTGCCGGGCAATCCGGTGTCGGCAAATCCTCCCTGCTTAACGCGCTTGTTCCGGGCCTTTCCCTGGAAACGAACGCGATCAGCAACAAGCTTGGGCGCGGAAAACATACCACTCGCCACGTGGAGCTGATCCCGCTTCCCGAAGGCGGAGCCGTGGCGGATACGCCGGGATTCAGCCAACTGGACTTTGCCGGTATCGAAGCGGAGGATCTTGCCGCCTGCTTCAAGGAATTCCGTACTTATTCGGCCGGCTGCAAATTCCGCGGGTGCCAGCACAGACAGGAGCCCGGCTGTATGGTCAGGGCGGCGCTGGAAGAAGGAAAAATCGCGGCAACCCGGTACGGACATTACGTGCAATTTTTGGACGAAATGAAAGACAAAAAACGGAGGTACTGACGAATGATACAGGTTGCCCCTTCCATTTTGGCGGCGGATTTCGCCAATCTGGCGGAAGAAGTCAGGGATGTGGAACAAGCAGGCGCGGATTGGATTCATGTGGATGTGATGGACGGGCATTTCGTTCCGAACCTGACATTCGGACCGCTGGCCGTCGCCGCGATTCGTCCCCATACACGACTGCCGCTGGATATCCATCTGATGATCGAGCAGCCCGAACGGCTTATTCCCGAATTTGTCCGGGCGGGTGCCGACCGGATTTCCGTCCATGCGGAAGCCTGTGTACATTTGCACCGGACGCTCCATTTGATCCGGGAGAACGGAGTCAGGCCGGGGGTCGTCCTGAATCCGGCTACCCCGCTCGCCTTCATCGAGCCTATCCTGGAGGATGTCGATCTGGTTCTGCTGATGACGGTCAATCCCGGCTTTGGGGGACAGCAGTTTATTCCTTCCGTGCTGGGGAAAATCCGCGCCCTGAAATCTATGCTGGCAAGCCGCGGGCTGCCGGACGTGCATATCCAGGTGGACGGGGGCATTAACGGGCAAACCGCCCGTTTGGCTGCGGAAGCGGGCGCCGACGTGCTGGTGGCCGGCACCGCCGTTTTTGGCGAAGCGAACCGGGCGGAAGCGATCCGCAAAATCCGTTCCGCCGGGGAAGCGGACAAACGGGAGGAGAAGCGTTGAAAAAAACATTGTGGGTCTTGCTGTACAGTGCGGCATGCGGCTTGCTGCTGATGATTTACTCCCAGTTTCAGGATATATTGAAATATTTGTTTTCACTGGGGGCGGTTATTTTGGGCATCCGTTTCTTCCGGCGGTTTGAAACCAGGGGGATGCGGATTTCGTTTATTCTGCTCGGCGTCTTCTTTTATTTTTTGTTTGCCGTCATTTACACGTTTGTGGCTTACATAAAAGGATGGCCGATCCAGGGCGCGCCCGGCGCGTCATAAAAAACCGTTCCGTCGAATATGATGGTTACAAAAGCTCATTGCTTTTGTAACCTTTTTCTTGTCGGGAAACAAATTGCGGATAAAGGATGGCCGGGGTATTCCGTCTGGCGGAAAAGGAAGAAAATAGGCACGTTTTGGCACGGCCGTGAATACAGTAAGGTGAACGAATGCTTGCAGGCAGGGGATTGACATGGATACCGGTCGCTGCGGCTCCGCGAAGCCACGCTTTCGGGGTCTGTCTTCACCACTGGCGTACTAACTCTGGGGAGGGGTAGGAATGAAGTTCTATACGATTAAATTGCCGAAATTCCTGGGCGGCGTTGTCAAAGCGATTCTGAATACATTCAGCAAAAACTGAAACCGGTCCCGCATGCGGCGGGTTAAGCCGCATTGGGCGATGACGCCGTCCATTGAAATTTGGCCGCAGGCGGAGCGCGCTCTTTGGCTGTACCCGTCCAGGGATGGGGCAGTAAAGAGTCTCCGCGGATCCGCGCCATCAATTCCAGGAATCTATCCCTTTTAAACTGCAGGAGATGCTTGAGAGCTTTCTCGAAGCGGGCCGACGCCTGAGGCCGTGTTCATTTCCGTCAAGCCGGATTCGCGATCTGCCCTTGGTAAACAAAGACACGAAAAAAAGCACCGGATCCGGTGCTTTTTATCTATGATCGGCCGGCAGTTACACGCGGGTCACCTTGCCGGATTTCAGCGCGCGGGTGCTGACGTAGACGCGCTTCGGCTTTCCGTTCACCAGAATCCGGACCTTCTGCACGTTGACACCCCAGGAACGCTTGTTTCGATTGTTAGCGTGGGACACATGGTTTCCTGTGCCCGGAGCTTTGCCGGTAATAAAGCATTTACGGGACATGAATGACACCTCCTTCGAAGACTCGTTCAGCCGGGCTTTGATTAATAGAACATACTAATTTATAATATCATAGTCCAAAGCAGTCGGTCAACTGGCGAAAAATCTAGAATATGCATTTATTTCTTGTTTTTGATATAGTAAAATGGAATCCAGTCCATAATATCCTTGAAAAGGAGTGGAATTCATGCCCATACAGATCGCAAATGAAAACGGCAAAATGTTCGTTTCGGATGAAGTCGTTGCCAACCTGGCGGGCTCGGCTGCCCTGGATTGTTATGGACTGGTAGGCATGTCTTCACGCAAGCAGCTGAAGGACGGAATCTCGGAACTGCTGGGAAGGGAAAACCTGAGCCGCGGTGTGGAAATTCGCCAGGAGGACGAACAACTGCATATCGACTTGTATATCATTGTCAGTTACGGCACGAAAATATCCGAAGTGGCCCATAATGTGCAGGCCAAAGTCAAATACGTGTTGAACCAGGTCATCGGCCTTGAGGTGGCGTCGGTCAATATATTCGTTCAAGGGGTTCGTGTATCCCGATAGGCAGGGGGGATAGTTTTTGGGTAAGCGCTTCAATACGATTAACGGCACCGACTTTATGCATATGATCAGCACAGCTGGAGACAATCTGAACCGCAATGCGGGACGTGTGAATGCGCTGAACGTTTTTCCCGTGCCGGACGGTGATACCGGCACCAATATGAACATGACCTTGTCCTCCGGGGTGGAGGAAGCCGGGAAGCGGCCGAACCGACATCTGGGGAAGGCGGCCGACGCCTTCTCCAAGGGACTTCTGATGGGAGCCCGGGGAAATTCCGGGGTCATTCTGTCCCAGCTGTTCCGCGGGTTCGCGAAGCATGTGCTGAATTTGGAGGAGGCCGGGCCGCAACAGTTTGCCGCCGCCTTCCAGAGCGGGGTAGATACCGCGTACAAGGCCGTAGTCAAGCCGGTTGAGGGAACCATCCTTTCCGTCTCCAGGGAAGCGGCCAGATCGGCCGTTGCCGCAGCAAGGCGGGGAGCGGATTGCGCAGAAATCATGAAGGCCATCGTGGAAAACGGGCAGGCTGCGTTAAACCGCACGCCCGATCAGCTTCCGGTATTAAAACAGGTGGGGGTTGTCGATGCCGGCGGCCAGGGGCTCCTTTTTATCTACGAAGGATTTTTGGCCGCGCTCCAGGGACGGATCGTATCCTCGCCGGAAGCGGCGGACGATCCCGGTTCGCCGGATATTGCAGGCGGCAAGGAATCCCCGGCTGCGGCCGCCGGTCGGGTCCATCCCTCCAGACCTGTACAGGCTTTGCTGGATGCCGGAGGGATTGAACATGGATATTGTACGGAATTCATGATCCGCCGGCCGGCTCCAGGCAAACAGCCGGGCCGTTTTCACGAAGCCAGCTTCCGCAAGGAAATCGCGCAATTTGGCGATTCGCTGCTGGTGGTGGCGGACGATGATCTGGTGAAGATCCACATTCATGCCGAACATCCGGGGGATGTTCTGAATTACGCCATGCAATTCGGGGAACTCACCCGCATCAAAATTGAAAATATGCGTGAACAGCATTCGCATATTGCAGAATATGGCGCGGCGCCCTTTCCTCCGGCTGCGGCGCAGAGGGAGGTAAGGGAAACGAGGGATGAGCCGCAGGCGCCGCTCTCCGGACACGGGGTCGTCGCCATCGCTGCGGGCCAGGGAATTTCCGAGATCTTCACTTCCCTCGGGGCCGATGTCGTACTATCGGGAGGGCAGACGATGAATCCCAGTACGGAAGACATTGTCAAAGCCGTCCGCCGGGTTCAGGCCCGGACGGTGTTCGTGCTTCCGAACAACTCCAACATCGTCATGGCCGCTGAGCAGGCCAAAGAATTGGTGGACGACCGGGAGCTCGTGATCATTCCAGCTAAAACCATCCCGCAGGGAATTGCCGCAATGGTCGCTTTTCAGAGGGATGCCTCCGTTCAGGCCAACGAGGCCGCAATGAACCGCTCTCTGGGCGGAGTCCGGTCCGGCCAGATTACGTACGCGGTCAGAGATACGGAGATCGACGGAATTTCCGTACGGAAAGGCGAATATATCGGGATCATGGACAATACCATCATCGTGTCCAGAGCGGACCGGATGGAAGCCTGCAAGGAGCTTCTATCCGCGATGATCCAGACCGGCGAAGAGGTGGTAACGATCTATCGGGGCGAGGATTCCGCCGAAGAGGAAGCGGACGAACTGGAGCAATACCTGATTGGCAAGTACCCGGGGCTGGAGCTGGAAGTCCATTTGGGCGGACAGCCCGTGTATGCATATTTATTCTCCGTGGAATGATTTGTTCTGAGGAAAAATGGGGTGGAACGGTTTGAGCAAGGTGAAGATTGTGACCGACAGCACCGCGGATATTCCGCGGGAACTGCGGGAATTTTGGGGGATCGGAATGGTTCCGCTGAAGGTTCATTTCGGAGCGGAAACTTTTGAGGACGGGGTGACGATCGGGTCGGAGCAGTTTTTCGACAGGCTGGCGAAGGCGGAGACGCTCCCGACGACTTCCCAGCCTTCTCCCGCGGATTTTCTGGAAATTTACAAAAGCTTGATGACCGAACCGGATACGGAGCTGATTTCCATCCATTTGTCTTCGGCCTTCAGCGGCACCTATCAGTCCGCCCTGCTGGCCAAATCGATGCTGGAAGACCCGTCCAGAGTCACCGTTATCGATTCGAAATCCGCCTCATACGGAATCGGACTTTTGGCCGTGGCGGCCGCCGAGGCGGCGCGTCAGGGGAAATCGGCGGCGGAATGCGTCGAAGTGATTCAACGGTTTCGCCGGGAAACCCACGTCTATTTTCTGGTGGGTTCGCTCGAGTATTTGCAGAAGGGCGGCAGGATCGGGAAAGCGGCGGCTGTGCTCGGCTCTCTGCTGAATATCAAGCCGATTTTGACCATCGACGGGGACGGTACCGTTTCTCCGGCAGACAAAGTCCGCGGTCACAAAAAAGCAATGGCCCGCATCGTCGATCTCCTGCGGGAAAAGAAGGGAGACCGTAAGGTGCAGTTTGCCGTGGCCCACTCCAATTCCCCCGGGCTGGCGGAAGAAATGGCGGCCCTGCTAAGGGAGCAGCTCGGTGCCGATCAAGTGATCTATACGACGCTCGGCGCAGTGATCGGCACGCACGTCGGCCCGGGGACGGTCGCGGCATTCATCTATCCGGAGTGATTTCCATGAATGCCAAGGAAATTCCGGTCAGCCGGCTGGCGGGTGTGGGGCCGCGCAAGGCGGCCGATTTGCAAACTCTGGGGATCGGATCGGTCGCCGACTTGCTGACCTACTATCCTTTTCGCTATGAAGATTACCGGCTCCGCAGCTTGTCCGAAGTGAAGGACGGAGAGAAAATTACGGTCATGGGCACCCTTTACGGAGAGCCGTTTCTGCAAATGTACGGCCGCAAAAAATCAAGACTGACCTGCAAGGTCATGATCGACGGGCACTTTGTAACCGCCGTCTGGTTCAATCGGCATTTTCTGAAGGACAGGCTGCTGCCGGGCCTGGAGATCGTACTAACCGGCAAATGGGACGGGCGGAGGCTGCAGCTGACTGTATCTGAATCGGAATTTCCGGGATCCGGGAATTCCCGGACCGGTACGCTGCAGCCTGTTTATTCCGCGGGGGCGGCCATCCCGCAGAAATGGCTGCGGAAAGTGATCCGCGATGCGCTGGATCAATATGGACAGGTCATGGAGGACCTGATCCCGGCTGCGCTTCGGAAAAAATATCATCTTCTTCCCTTGCTGAATGCCCTGCGGTGGATTCATCACCCGGAGACGGCCGAGCAGGGGCGGCTGGCCCGGCGCACCCTGGTCTACGAGGAGTTGTTTTTGTTCCAGCTGAAGCTTCACGCGTTTCGCGCCGTCACCCGCAGCAAGGCGGCCGGCACTCCGCACAAGATCGATTCCGCGCAAGTCAGGGAATTTATCCGGTCGCTTCCTTTCCCGCTTACGGATTCGCAGAAGGAGGTCGTTGCGGAAATTTTGCGCGACCTTCAGGATCCCTGTATGATGAACCGGCTGTTGCAGGGAGATGTCGGGTCGGGAAAAACCGTCGTGGCCGCGATCGCTCTGTTCGCCGTGGTCCGGTCGGGTTCGCAGGGGGCGTTCATGGTGCCGACGGAAATTTTGGCGGAACAGCACAAGGGTTCGCTGGAGCGGATGTTCAAGCCTTTCGGCATCGAGGTGGCCCTGCTAACCGGAAGCCTGAAGGAGCGCGAACGCCGCGATGTGCTGGCCGCACTGCAGATGGGGATCGTCGATGTCGTGGTGGGAACGCATGCGCTGATTCAGGAGGACGTATATTTCCGGCAACTCGGTTTGGTTGTCATCGACGAGCAGCATCGTTTTGGCGTCAACCAGCGCAGCATTTTGCGCAAAAAAGGGATGCAGCCCGACGTATTGACGATGACGGCGACTCCCATCCCCCGTACCCTGTCGATCACCGCTTTCGGAGATATGGACATTTCGACTTTGAGGGAGCTTCCGAAGGGGCGGATGCCGATCCGTACGTATGTCGTCAAGCATGAGATGCTTGACCGCGTCATCGGTTTTATCCGCAAAGAGGTCTCGGCGGGCCGGCAAGCGTATGTGATCTGCCCGCTGATTGAAGAATCGGACAAGCTGGACGTGCAGAATGCGATCGACGTGCATGCCCGGCTTTCGCACGCGCTGCCGGAGTTTAAGACGGGCTTGTTGCATGGCCGGCTCGGGAATGCGGAAAAGGATGAGGTCATGCGGGAATTCAGCGAAAACCGCATTCAGGTTCTGGTCTCCACCACCGTTATCGAAGTTGGGGTCGATGTGCCCAACGCGACGCTGATGGTCGTTTACGATGCAGACCGTTTCGGCCTGTCGCAGCTGCATCAGCTTCGGGGTCGGGTAGGCCGGGGGAAGTATCAGTCGTATTGCATCCTGATAGCCGATCCGAAGGGAGAAGTCGGCAAGGAACGCATGCAGGTGATGAAGGAGACGAACGACGGGTTTGAGATTGCCCGCCGCGATCTGGAACTGCGCGGACCGGGGGATTTGTTCGGCACGAAGCAAAGCGGGCTTCCGGATTTCCGGCTGGCGGACATGGCCGGCGATTTCGCCGTGCTGCAAGCGGCCCGCGACGATGCGGCCGAACTGGTGAAACAGCCCGATTTCTGGACAGCCGCAGAATATTTGCCGCTGCGGCGCTATCTGCAGCGGGAGCAGATCTTCGACGGTGATCCTGTGGATTGATCCGCCACGGATTGGCCACATATGGCAAGTTCCCGGATTCCCCGGCATACAATAGACCAACTGTGTATACGGGGGTGCAAGATGGGATACCAGGAATACGGAATATCGAGAGCATTGGTCGAGCGGGTCAAACAAAAGACCAGGCAGCCGCAGGCGCGCGAACGGCTCAAAGAAACGCTCGGCGATTTGTCCAAGTCCGATCTGCAGAATCCGGCCAAAATCCGCGAGCTTCTGCGTACGGTCAGCCGCGAACTGGATGAACCGGTAACCGCCCTGGAAGCGGAACGGATCGTGAAATTCGTCCTCGACCAGAAAATCGATCCGCGCAATACTTTTCACCTGATTCGGCTGTGGGGAATGTTCCACTGAAGCGCGGAACGGCCGCCATGCCGGATTTTATTTGACCACAAGCACCGGTACCGGAGAATGCTGAACCACGTGATGACTCACGCTTCCCAGCATTAGCTCCTTGAAGCCGGTCAAGCCGCGGCTCCCCACGATGATCAGCTCAAACTGGTTTTTCCGGGCGTAATCGATGATGGCCTCGGCGGCAGGCTGGGCCTCCAGCGTCTCCACGACAGCCTGCACGGAAGACTCGGCGATCCGCGTCCGGGCAAGCTCTGCCACTTTCTCGGCTTCCTCGTATACCGCTTCGTTCATATCGGGCGTAGCGGCGACGAAGGCTTCCCCAACCACGACCGCCGGAAAATGATAGACATGGAGGACGGTCAGCCGGGTGCCGGGATGGGTCCGTACCCATTCCAGGCCTTGATCCAGCGCTTTATTGCTTATTTCCGAACCGTCATAGGCCACCAAAATTTTCGTAAACATGCTGAAATCCCCTTCCTTCCACGCGAAGATCCGGCTCCCTGTCTTGCCCTTGGAAGCCGCTTTTCCCCCCGATGTTTCGTACAGGTTTAGTATTCCCTCATCCTGCCCGTTTCTTATCATAAAAGAGAAGCTGGAAGCCTGCGGCGGCGGGCCGCTCTACAGAGCCTCGAGAATCTCCCCGGCCAGCAGCGAACCGGAAGAAGGCCGCATCGCCTGGGCCCGGTCTCCGGCTGCCCCGTGGCGAAAGACGCCAAGGGCCGCCGCCTGGACAGGGGCAAGGCCCTGCGCCAGCAGGCCGGCGATGACGCCGGCGAGCACGTCGCCGGAACCGCCGGTCGCCATGCCCGGGTTGCCGGTCACGTTGACATAGACGTTCCCGTCCGGTCCGGCGACGACCGTCCGGGAACCTTTCAGCACCAACGTGACGCGGTGCCGCACGGCAAAGCTGCGGGCGAGGCCGATGCGGTCGCGCTGCACCTCGCCGGCGGAGATCCCGGCAAGACGGGCCATTTCGCCCGGATGCGGCGTCAGCACCGTGCCGGAGGGGCGCTCGGGCCAGTGCGCGAAGCCGCCGGCATCCGCGAGCATGTTCAGCGCGTCCGCATCGAGCACCAGCGGCGCGGCAACCGCCTCCCAGGCGGCGCGCAGCCAGGCGGCATCGCCCTCGAAGCGGCCCATACCGGGGCCGAACAGCACGGAGCGCTTCCCTTCGGCAAGCGCGAGCAGGCTGTCGCGGGCGGGGCCGGGAGCCCCGAGGGCGCTCCATTCGCCGGTGCCCCCGTCCGGCAGCCCGGCCAGCATGAGCTCGGGCACCCGGCCGATCAGCGGCTCCACGAGCCGGTCAGGCACCGCCAGGGTGGCGAGCCCCGCTCCCGCCCGTAGCGCCGCCTTCGCGCTGAGCAGCGCCGCTCCGCTCATCGGACGGGAGCCGGCGGCGATCAATGCGTGGCCGTACGTGCCTTTGTGCGAATTTTCGCCGCGGGGCAGCCGCGGATCCAGCCGCAGCTTTTCGCGGAACACGCGTTCGTCCAAAACGAACGTATGCACGCCCAGCTCATCCGCCAGCGCTTCGGGAATGCCGATGGGAGCGATCTTCACCCGGCCGGCGTACTCCGCGCCGGGATGCTGAAGCAGGCCGAGCTTGGGAAAAGCGAAGGTGACGGTGCACTTGGCGCGGATACACGGCTCTTCCACGGCTCCGGTATCCGCATCCAGCCCGCTCGGGATATCGGCGGCCACGATCGGCCGGCCGCTGGCATTGGCTTCGCGGATCAGAGCGGCATAAGCCCCGCGCGGAGCCCCCTTGCTTCCGGTACCGAGCAGGGCATCCACCACGACATCGAACCGGTCCCAGCGGACTGCTTCCTTGCCGTACAGCTGCGCGCGAATGCCGAGCCGGTCGGCAATGTCCCGCTGCAGGGCGGCATCCCCGCGAAGCGCGGAAGGCGGCTCCGCGTAGACGACCTCCGCCTCCATCCCCGCTCCCCGGAGATGGCGTGCGGCGACAAGACCGTCACCGCCGTTGTTTCCTTTGCCTGCAAGAATCAGCACGCGCAGGGGCCGGACTTCTCCGGCATCGGCGGCTCTGCCCACCGCTTGCACGGCTTCTGCAAGCACCCTGCCCGCGTTTTCCATCAGTACGGCTGACGGGATCCCGATCTGTTCGATCGTATGCCTGTCCAGCCGGCGCATTTCCTCCCGGGTTACTGCATGCATGGCCCATCCCCCCTTGTTTCTGTTGCCCTAGATCTTCGCGTTTCCCCGTGCATTTTCCTTCTTGCGCGGAGCAAGAGCAGAAACAACCTCCGGCGCAAAAACAAAAAAAACCGCAGACGTAAAAATCTGCGGATCAATAGTGCGGTACCTGCCGAAGCAGGTACCTTTCATGGGAGAGGAGAAACCGGACGAAGAGCTTATGGGGAAACGTAAGTCTTCTCCGCGGTTGTCTACGACATTCTGGAAAATGTCGTTATCTTCATGATTTCCGGTTTTCGGGAAATTATACGCGGCTTTTCAATTTTTTTTGAAAGGAGCCGGGACGGCAGACGTTTTTTTGTCATGAGGAATATGGTACGATAGCTAACAAAGCAAAGGGACAAGCGTTATGAAGAAGAGGGGAACGCAGTGAGAGTCATTTCCGGAAAAGCCGGGGGAAGAATACTTAAGGCCGTACCCGGTATGGGAACGAGGCCTACGACGGATAAAGTGAAGGAAGCGGTTTTCAGCATGATCGGCCCATACTTCGAAGGCGGAGTCGCGATTGATCTGTTTGCCGGCACCGGGGGACTCGGAATCGAGGCCTTGAGCCGGGGAATGGACCGGGCGATTTTTACCGACTGCGAACGGAAAAGTGTGGAGATC
>Ga0310828_1000776_pt1 | contig 25894 bp, 22 predicted proteins | sample WT_ome_3_FD_202242 | JGI IMG/M metagenome (GOLD analysis project Ga0310828, IMG submission 202242) | Sorghum-adapted microbial communities enriched on wild type (WT) sorghum from Joint BioEnergy Institute, Emeryville, California, United... ... | reverse complement strand
TTCCCAACCCGTGACGTCTGCCTCCGCTACGCGCCCAGTGGAGGCTATGTAACAGCCTCCACTGGGTAACAAAATTACGTGAGTGAACCATTATCCTTCGGTAACATTTTTATATGAGTTGACACGGGGGGGGACGGATGAAAAATTTTTGAACGCAAGGAATCGGAACCAACGTTGACGATATGTGGCATTATTTTATATAATAATTGATAATTCAATTCTATATTGTGGAACTTTGAAGAGGAATAGTAATTTGGATTCCGCCATCCAGAGAGCCGGCGTTTGGTGCAAGCCGGTTGGGGAATGCAGATGAACTCGCCTTGGAGTTATGATGCGCAAATCATCATCGTCTTGCCCGCGTTAAGGGTGCAAAGGGAGCTAGGACAAAGCATGTCCGATGCTAACTAGGGTGGTACCACGGGAAATCTCCTCTCGTCCCTAGCGATCATAACGCTACGGGTCGGGAGGTTTTTTAATTTTAGGGAGTTCACCTCGTCGGCTTATGACGTGGATCCCGCATTTCAAATTGTTGTTTTCAAGGAGGATTTTGAATTATGGCGGACCAAAACGTGCCCCATGACGTTTACCGGGCCCAGGCCATTGAACCGAAATGGCAGGCTTATTGGGAAAAGCATCAAACTTTTAAAACACGGGAAGAGGCGGGGAAACCGAAGTTTTACGCGCTTGACATGTTCCCTTATCCATCTGGAGCAGGCCTCCATGTAGGCCATCCGGAGGGGTATACAGCTACGGATATCGTCTCCCGCTTTAAACGGATGCGCGGCTATAACGTACTTCACCCGATGGGTTGGGATGCCTTCGGGTTGCCGGCGGAGCAGCATGCGCTCGATACGGGCGAACATCCGCGTGACATCACGGTGAAGAACATCAACAACTTCCGGCGCCAAATCAAGTCGCTGGGCTTCTCCTACGATTGGGACCGCGAGATCAGTACAACTGATCCGAGTTATTATAAATGGACGCAGTGGATTTTTCTCCAACTGTATAAAAAAGGTCTGGCCTATGTGGCCGAAGTTCCGGTGAACTGGTGCCCGGCGTTGGGTACGGTGCTGGCGAACGAAGAGGTCATTGACGGCAAGAGTGAGCGCGGCGGCCATCCGGTCATCCGCAAGCCGATGCGCCAGTGGGTGCTGAAAATTACCGAATACGCTGAACGGCTGCTGGAAGACCTGGAGGAACTGGATTGGTCGGAAAGCATCAAGGATATGCAACGCAACTGGATTGGGAAATCCGAAGGTGCAGAAGTTGTATTCGAGATTGATGGACATGATGCGTCTCTGACGGTCTTTACGACTCGCCCGGATACGCTGTTTGGGGCGACTTATGCGGTGCTTGCTCCAGAACATGAACTGGTTAAGAAGATCACGACCGATGCTCAACGCCAAGCGGTTGAAGCTTACCAAGACCAAGCCGCGCGGAAGAGCGATCTGGAACGTACTGACCTGGCTAAGGAGAAAACCGGGGTATTCACCGGTGCGTACGCGATCAATCCGGTCAATGGCGAGAAGCTGCCGATCTGGATTGCTGACTACGTGCTGGCGGGTTACGGAACCGGTGCGATCATGGCCGTACCTGGGCATGATGAACGCGACTATGAATTCGCCAAACAGTATGATCTGCCGATCATCGAGGTGGTTGAAGGCGGCGATCTGTCGAAAGAGGCTTACACGGGCGACGGAGCCCATGTGAACTCCGGCTTCTTGAACGGCCTGGGCAAAGAGGAAGCCATTAAGAAGATGATTTCCTGGCTGGAGGAGAACGGCAAAGGCCGCGGTAAAGTGACTTACCGTCTGCGCGACTGGCTGTTCAGCCGTCAACGGTATTGGGGGGAGCCGATCCCGATTCTGCATCTGGAAGACGGCACGATGAAGCCGGTACCGGAAGATCAGCTGCCGCTGGTTCTGCCGGATGTAGATGCCATCAAACCGTCGGGTACCGGGGAATCGCCGCTGGCGAACGTGACCGAATGGGTGAACACCGTGGATCCGGAAACGGGAATGCCGGCTCGCCGCGAGACGAACACGATGCCGCAATGGGCCGGAAGCTGCTGGTATTACCTGCGCTATATCGACCCGCACAACGACAAGGAGCTGTGCTCGAAGGAGAAGCAGCAGGAATGGCTGCCGGTTGACCTGTACATCGGCGGGGCCGAGCATGCGGTGCTTCACCTGCTCTACGCTCGCTTCTGGCATAAGGTGCTCTACGATCTTGGGGTTGTAACTACCAAAGAACCGTTCCAAAAGCTGGTCAACCAAGGGATGATTCTCGGTACCAACAATGAGAAGATGAGTAAATCCCGCGGTAACGTCATCAATCCGGACGAAATCGTAAACCAATACGGGGCGGATACGTTGCGCGTGTATGAAATGTTCATGGGGCCGTTGGAAGCAACGAAACCATGGAATGAAAGCGGCGTTGAAGGTATTCACCGCTTCCTGTCTCGCGTATGGCGTCTGTTCATTGCCGAAGACGGCAGCCTGAATCCGAAAATTACGGCGGACGGTGGAAGCGACGATTTCAAACGTACATGGCACAAGACGATCAAGAAAGTGACCGAGGATTTTGAAAACCTGCGCTTTAACACCGCGATCAGCCAGTTGATGATTTTCGTGAACGATGCTTACAAAACGGACGCTGTGCCGAAAGCGGCGGCGGAAAACTTCGTACAGATGCTGTCCCCGCTGGCACCGCATTTGGCGGAAGAGCTGTGGGAACGTCTTGGTCATACCGATACGATTACGTATGAACCTTGGCCTACGTACGATGAGGCTTGGACCGTAGAATCCGAAGTTGAAATCGTCGTGCAAGTGAACGGAAAAATCGTAGAACGCACGAAGATTTCCAAAGACTTGGATCAAGCGGCGATGCAAGAACATAGCTTAAGCCTGCCGAATGTTCAGCAGGCTGTGGCTGGGAAGACGATCCGCAAAGTGATTGCAGTGCCAGGCAAACTGGTGAATATCGTCGTCGGATAAGCTCATTTCCTTGTGAGGATGTAGGTATGTTCAGGAAATGGAGGCGGCCCCTGATCCATCTGGCGGCTTAACGCCGGACAAGGGGGCTTCCTTTTCCGGACATGACGGAGCTTGATCCGAAGACGACGGAGATTCATCCAGTGTGGCCGGATGAAACAACGTATGCAGCTTGCTGATATCATCGTCGTATTTACGATGAGTCGTATCGATCAGGCGGGCAAATACTTCCCGCAGACAGGAATCCAGCACAGCGATCCCTTCAGCGGTCACGCCTCCGGGTACGGCAACCCGTTCGATCAGTTGTTCGGGATTCAGACCGCCTTCGGTGAGCAGCTTGCCTGTGCCTGACAGCATTTCCGAGCCGAGCGCAATCGCCTCCTCATAACTGATTCCAGTTCGTTCAGCGGCGGACTCAGCCCAAAGCTGCAGCATATGAGCTACAAATGCTGGCCCGCAACTGGATAAATCGGATGCGATTCGAGTCTCGCTCTCTTTGAGGGTGATTGGCGTACTGATCGAGGACATCAGCTGCTCCAGGAGCAGGCGGTCTTCGGGGCGAATCCGTCCACCGTAGATGCAGAGTGAAGCGCCGCTGTGCACGGAATGGGTAATGCTGGGAATGATCTTGGCGATTTTTGAGGGAATGGCAGCTTCTAATGTTTCAATCTGAACGGGGCTCGTGATCGACACGACGATCTGTTTATCATCGAGCACGTCCCGGATTTCCGCGATAACATCGGGGTAATCCAGGGGTTTGATGCACAAGAAGACGATTTTGCTTCCCTGGGCGGCTTCAGCATTGCTGCTGTACGCCCGCAGTCCAGGATGGCGCTGGGCCAGCCATTTCGCTTTCGAGGGAGAGCGGTTGCTGGCACAAATATTTTGCGGGAGCAGCGCGCCGGAACGCAAAAACGCGTCAATGAGCAGGCTTCCCATGGCTCCGGTTCCGATGAAGGCGACTTTCATCCGGCTTCCCCTTTCCGTGCTTCACGCACTGTATTGGTAAAACGTTAAAGTGATTGCACTCATTCATGCGTTGTTGTATTGAGGGATTCATCTTACGTTTACGTTATTACGAACCTACTTCTGCCGTTTCTACTTCACTTGTATAGATTGTATGCAGCTTGATTGGATCTTCATGACTACTGGCAGATTCTTTTGAGATGTTGAAAGAGGAGTGGAGATACGATATGCGGAGGGAACTCGTCTTGACGGCTATCGTTTCGGCAGTGATTGGCGCCGGATTGATGCTTCTGGCAACGGGCGGTCGCTCGCCTGCAGGTATCGAAGGCTGGACGCCGATAAATGCTGAGGTTAAGGCGGCTATGGCTGCAGAGGGCGCGGCTGTGGATCGAAGCGAGCAAAAGACTGAAATTTCTGCAGAAACTGGGTCAGCCGTGGACAAGCCTGACGATGAGGTGACTGGGACAACCGCAGCCGGGAAAACGGACTTAAAGGGTATCTCAGAAGAGACAGCAACGCATGTGAATGCCGCAGGTCAGAACGCAGGATCTACTACAGAGGCCGAAGCGGTTAGCGGAGTTGCAGCCTCTAAGGAAGAAGCCGGGAAATCCACGGATTCGGGAAAAATCAGCATTAATCGCGCCGGATTGGCCGAGCTGCAGGAAATCCCCGGGATCGGCGAGAAGAAAGCCAAAGCCATTCTCGATTACCGAAATGCGCATGGTCCTTTTACCTCCATAGAAGCGTTGACCGAGGTGAAAGGCATCGGAGACAAAATGCTGGAGAAAATGAAGCCTTATATCGGGCTGTAATTCTTGTGATCGAAACATGACTTGCGAGGGTGATGATGGAATATGAATCCGGACAAACGCAAAGATTGGGATACGTATTTTATGGATATCGCTTATATGGTATCGACGCGGTCGCGGTGTAACCGACGTCATGTCGGCGCTGTGCTCGTTCAGGGCAAGAAGCTGCTAGGTACAGCTTATAACGGCGCCCCTTCCGGTGTTCCGGACTGCTCGGAGGCCGGTTGTATGATTGCGGAAGAATACGAGCTGGTGGTAGAGGATGGACAGGAGAAAATGGTGAAGAAACAGCGCTGCGTCCGTACGATCCATGCCGAACAGAACCTGCTGTTGTTCACGGACCGGATCGACCGGGAAGGCTCCAGTGTCTATGTGACGGACGAGCCATGTTGGACTTGCGCGAATATGCTGGCGAACAGCGGCATTACGGAAATCGTATTCCATCGGCCCTATCCGAAGGATACCGGTAAAGTGACAGCTATGATGGCGCAAAAAGGCATCACTTTCCGACGTCTGGAAGGGTATCAACCGCCGCAGGAAACGATTGCACACGTGGAAGAATAATTGAAATTTTTTTGATCGATCATCGAATGTGGAAGCACCCCATTCGCCTTAGGGCGGGTGGGGTGTTTTTTGTTGAGGTGGATCAGGGAGGGATGTCCATGAACCGAAGACCGTTAATTGCGATAACTTGCGGTTGGATCGCTGGCAGCGGCTTCGCGGCAGCTTATACCGGCTGGCGTTTTTGGTTGTTTGGGCTGGGATTGTTGTTGGTCTGTACAGCCATCGCCATCATTTGGCGTCAGTCGTGGCGGAGTCTCGCCTTGGCAGGGCTGGCTTTTTTGCTTGGAGGCGGCTATTGGCTGTATAACGAAGCGGGAAATGTGAGCCGGATCGGGCCGATGGTGGCTGGTGTGAATGTAGAAAAAGAAGCGAGAACGGGTACACGCCCTATAAAGGAGGGGGCGCAGCCACTTGACGGTCAACCCGTCCGTCTGGAGGGAACGATCGTGTCCACGCTAAGGGTTGACGGGGATCGGGCTGATTTTACGCTGAAGGCCGACCGCCTATCGCTAAAGTCTCCAGAGGGGAAAGCATCGGTGATGCAGGAGATTCCCCGAGGAGAAAAGGTAGCCGTCCAGCTGCGGCTGGCGTCGCAAAGCGAACAGCGTACGGCGGCCACCTGGCGTCGCGGGCTTCGGATTACGCTAAACGGAACGTTGGAGTCACCGCAGCCTGCCCGCAATTTTGGCGCGTTTGATTACCGCCGGTATTTACATTTGCAGCGGATCCATTGGCTGGTCAAAGCATCGGGTGTATCGTCCCTGAAGGCGGGACAGCCGACCCGAGGCGTCGCCGCAGCCTTGGGATATATCGATGCGCTGCGCGAACGTCTTGGTGAGCGTATTGAGGGGTTGTTTCCGGGCTGGCAAGCCGGTTATATGAAGGGGCTGCTGATTGGGCTGCAGGATGAGCTGGAGCCGGACAAATATGCGGAGTTTACACAGCTGGGACTTACGCATATCCTGGCCATCTCCGGCAGCCATGTCGCGATTAACGTGGCGCTTGTGTTCGGATTACTTCGCCTGTGCCGGGTGACGCGGGAGACGGCAATCACGGTTGCAATGATGTTCGTTCCGGGATACATGCTGCTTACCGGTTTCTCCCCATCGGTCATCCGGTCCGGGCTGATGACGATGCTGGGGCTGTATTTGCTAAGGCGCGGGCTGCTAAAAGACAGCCTGAATGTATTGGCCGCCGTTGCGATGCTGATGTTGATCTGGGAGCCGTATTATTTGCTGAACGTGAGCTTTCAGCTCTCGTTCGCTGTGACGGCGGGGCTGATCGTGTTCGTCCCGCGCTTAACTCCGTACCTGAGATGGCTGCCTGGTAAGATCGGGAATGCGGTGGCGATCACGTTGGCGGCGCAGCTGGTATCTTTTCCGCTGACCATTTTCTATTTTAATCAGTTCTCTTTCCTATCGATTCCGGCCAATTTGCTGCTGGTTCCGTTGATTGGTACCTTAGCGCTTCCGCTGGGAACAGGGGCGTTGCTGTTAGGGTTGTTATCGATCAAGCTGGGCGCCTGGGCGGCTCTTCCGGTACGTTGGCTGAACGAGGCAACGTTTGCAGCAACAAACTGGCTAAGTGCGCGCAGCGGCTTTATGACCTATTGGAAATCGCCATCGCTGCTTTGGATCGCGGCTTTTTATGCCGGGTGCTATCTGCTGGTGTATTGGGGACATCGCCGTGAGCGCTTTGCCGCCGAGGCCTTAGCTGTCAGTGGGCGGGATGACGAAACCGTTCCTTTGAATCCAGCTAAACGAGAGGCAGCTTTCGCTCATCTCAGCTGGAGTGAGTGGCCTCAGGACGTGCCTGGATTCCGGGCTCGGCTAGGGTTTCTTGGGAGATTGACAGCTGTTAGAACCGCCTGGGCCCAACAGGGTCACGGATTGGGGCCGATCGCAGACGCGCTTAGCCGATGGGTATGGACGAAACGAATGGATCTTCTGCGTTTGGGCGTAGCCATGGGCCTAGGGCTGCTGCTGATCACTGGATATCAACCGGCATACAGCCAAGGGACCGGCTATATCGAGTTCATCGATGTCGGCCAAGGTGATTGTGCCCTGATCACAACGCCATCTGGCAAGCATATTTTGGTGGACGGCGGCGGGACGGTATCGTTTCGCAAAGCGAAGGATGCGTGGCGGGAGCGGCGTGAACCTTTCGAGGTCGGGGCCAAAACGGTGGTTCCGCTGCTCAAGAAGCGCGGGATCCACCGCTTGGATGCGGTTATTTTAACGCACGGGGACCAGGATCATATCGGCGGACTGCAGGCGGTGCTTGATTCCATTCCCGTGGAGGCGCTGTTGATCAATGGCAGCCTGGCCGAGTCCAAGACGATGACGAGCTTGATGGAAACGGCGCTGACCCAGCGTATTCCGGTGTACGCGGCAAGCCGCGGCATGAAGCTGCAACCGGATGACGCCACCCGCTTGGAGGTGCTTTATCCCTTGATGCCTGAGGAGGCGCTTAACCCAATCCCCTTCGTGAAAGAACAAAATCACCGCTCGATCGTCTTTCGTTTAGATATGAATGGAGCTTCCTTTTTATTTACAGGTGATATGGATGAGGCGGCGGAGAAGGAGGTACTTGGGCTTGAAACGCTGACCGCTTTGCGAACGACAACGCCGAATCCCTCTTCGATCGATGTCATGAAAGTCGCCCACCACGGCAGCAAAACCTCTACCTCTGCAGCTTGGCTAGAATATTGGCAACCGGAAGCGGCAGTTATTTCGGTTGGCGCTTCAAACCTGTATGGCCACCCGCATCCTACGGTCATTGATCGGTTGAACGCTCAACAGATTCGAATCTATCGAACCGACAACCAAGGCGAGGTCCAAATGAGAGTTCGAGAGGGAAGAATCGAGGTTAGATATAAGCTGCTTCCAATCCCATAGAATCAGGCCTTTTCGCTGTTTGTAAGGATGACGGGGCCTTTTTTTTCTGGTATCCTTAGGTCAGATTGCTTAGAGGGTGGACTTCTAAAATATTTTTTAAAAATAGTAACAACATTGCAACATCTTGTCGGACATTAGCGTCTGTAAGGATGCAAGGAAGGGGGAGCCTTAGTGGTAGAGCAGGGACTCATCAGAGCCGCTCAAACGGGCGATCGCGACGCTCTAATCACCCTATTGCGAGAAATTGAAAGCCATGTGTACCGGACGGCCTATTATATTTTAAACAATGAACAGGATGCACATGATGCTGCTCAGGAAGCGCTCATTCGCATTTATACGAAAATCGGTTCCTATGAAGAAAAAGCGCAGTTCAAAACCTGGGTTCAGCGGATTGTGACCAACATCTGTATCGACAAATTTCGCAGAAATAAGCCAACCGTATCGATCGAAGAGCACGAAATGGTGTTTCAGGGGAATGATAGCGTAGAACGGGAAGTGATGTCGGGCTACTTGGCCGAGGACATCCGAAGCGCGATTGAACAATTGCCGGATCACCATCGGTCGGTGGTTGTGCTGAGGTATTTGCAAGATTTTTCGTATAACGAAATTGCTGACAGCTTGAATTTGCCGCTGAATACGGTGAAATCCTATTTATTTAGGGCAAGGCAACAGCTGCAACACTTACTCCAAGATTATCAGAAAGGTGGTGTATCAGGATGAAGTGCCCAGAGGCGGTGGAATGGATGCATCGTTATCTAGACCATGACTTAAATGAAGAGGAGACCTCTCTTCTCTTTGAGCATATGCGCAGTTGTGAAGAGTGCGCCGAAACGTTTGCGCTGCTTCGCAAGCTGTCTGCGCAATTGGAGGATCTGCCGAAGGTGGTTCCGAACTATAGCCTCGTGGACGCGATCCTTCCGCAGTTGGATGAGATCGACCGGGCCCGCCGTGAAGGCGGCAGTGCTGCGGAGGAAATCGTGCTGCCGATGACAGCGGTGCAACGCGATGCGGATGCCGGTCAAGGTGGCATGCTGCCGAGCCGACGCAGTCTTCGTCGTCCTGATGCGGGAACAGGAATGCGTCGGAGCCGGATTTACCGGTACGGGGCGCTTGGTGTGGCGGCGGTATTGATCTTGGGCGTATTCATTTATCAATACGAACCGCGTACTGTATCCGATGCCGAGATCGCCATGGACACTGCGTTGGAATCGGCGAACAAGCAATCCTCGGCGACTAACTCGGCGGACGATGCAGCGAGCAACGCTCAGCTGTTCAGTGACGACACCAACACGGGGGCGCCTGGGGCCGGAGATTTGGATACGCCAGTGTCCAAGGATGTAGTTCCTCCGGCGGAAGATCCGAATACTGACGGTACCCAAGAGCGAATCGCACCCGGCGATGCACCGGATTCCGGTTCTCCAGCGGTGACGCCGGGTAATTCAGGTACAAGCGATAAATCTCCTAGTGAGCCAAATCAAGCGAACCACGGTTCCTCCGGCAGCCCCTCGGTTCCGAATGGCGGCAGCAACGGGGCTCCTGCGCAAGGGCCGACATCGCCGGGAGCAGGAAATTCGGACTCTGCGGGCGATCCAGAAACTCCGGATATTCTAGAGAACTCAATTGTAGATCAGCAAGTGACCTTCGATAATCCAAGAGAGAAGTATGGCATCGCAAGCTTTAATATTTGGACTTCTCCAGATGGGGCATTTGAAGCTGAGTTCAAGGACGGACATCTGTATGTCTATCGTCTTGAAGCCCAGGAACGGAAACTGGTGGCTGATCAAGTGATCGATGGGAATTGGGTTGACGGTTCGTGGTCGGAATCAGGTCATATATTTACGTACGAGACAGAAATCGAGGGAACCCCAGTGATTCATACCCTTTATGCTGAGCAGGCGGCTGCGGATGCTGCAAAAAGAACACAGCCCTAAATAGCATGGAATAACGGACGAATTTGGGCGTTTTTTTGAACTTGCAGCAGTCACCTTTTCAGGAGATATGGAATAGGTTATATGTATAGTAGAGATAACGGATTAAACCCTGATCGTCGTATGACCGCAGGCGGGAGAGTTTCTAGAGCTCTTTAGCCCGCGTTTATATAGATGTTCCGGGACAGAGGGATCTTTCGCCACGAGGCAGAGGTCCCTCTGTTGCGTTTAAAAGGAAGCCGGACATAACGGACTCTAGAGCCGCTATTTTCACCTATTGAAGGATTAGCGATTTCTAACGGACCGAGAAGACCTTATTCTGGACAAATCGAGCTAAAAGGGTGCAGGTAGTACCAAATAAGGTCTCAGGTGTCTGTTAAAATGGGAAATAGCCAGGAAATGGACAAATAAGGGCTGTACGGTCCGTTACGCGACTTATCGGTATAAGGGCTTGGACGAATACGTGAAATCGAAGTATGATGGAAGAAGGCAACAAAGTCGAAAGGGAGATACCGATGGACGCAAAGCAGAAACAAGCGATAAAAGACATAAAGCAGGGGCGGGTCTCCCCGTTGTACGTTTGTTACGGTACGGAGAAGTATCAAATTCAGGAGTTTGTAGGATTACTTCAGGATCAGCTGGTGGATCCGGATCAGAAGGATTTTGCCATCGCGACCTTTGATTTGGCGGAGACGCCGATTGAGGTGGTCGTTGAGGAAGCGGAGACGATGCCGTTTCTCGTGGAGCGCAAGCTGATCGTTGTACGCGACTCCACTCTGCTTGTCGCAGGGGGCAAGGAAGGCGGCAAGATTGAGCATAAAGTCGAAGCGTTGCTGACGTATATCGGCAACCCGGCAGATCATAGCGTTGTTGTGTTTGTTGTGAACGGGGAGAAGCTGGACGAGCGGAAGAAGGTCGTTAAAGCGATCAAATCGGCGGGTACGGTGCTGTCCTTTTTACCGCTTGGAGGCAGCGAGCTCGTTCAGTGGGTCGTGCAAGAGGTAGAGAAGCGCGGCTGCCGTATCGGGCGGGATGCCGCGGAAGCCTTGATTGCAGCAAGCGGGGTGCAGATGGCCGTACTGGCTGCAGAAATGGACAAGCTCTGCTTGTACGCCGGATCCGGCGGCATGATCGATACCGCTGCCGTGGAGCAGCTAGTGGCGCGCAGCACGGAGCAGAACGTGTTCGTGATGGTGGAGCATATCGCCGCGATACGGCTGGAGCAGGCGCTGGGCATTTTCTACGAGCTGCTGAAGCAACGTGAGGAACCGATTAAAATTGCGGCGCTGATCGCCCGCCAGTTCCGGATTATGCTGCAGGTGAAGGAGCTCGCCCGCCAAAGCTATTCGCAGCAGCAAATTGCCTCCCAGCTGAGCCTGCATCCGTACGTCGTCAAGCTGGCCGGCGACCAGGCCCGGAAGTTTGAGACCGGCCGCCTGAAGGCGATTTTATCCGAGCTGGCCGAACTGGATTACCGGATGAAAAGCGGGCAAATCGACAAAGTGCTGGGGCTGGAGCTGTTTTTGCTAAAACTCGCGGCTTGAAGCCAGAGGCTCGGCCCAAACGGCAACCAAAAAGACCTGAACGTAATCGTTCAGGTCTTTTTGAGCTTCGTATCATTTAACGAGTCTTACGCTTGGGACGTAAGTTCGTTTAATTTTTTAGCCAAGCGGGATTTCTTACGGGCAGCTGCGTTCTTATGGATCAGACCTTTAGTAACGGCTTTGTCCAATTTTTTGGTAGCAGCCACGAAAGCAGCTTTAGCTGCTTCAACTTCGTTGTTCGCCAGAGCGGTGTCAACTGTTTTCACAGCTGTACGCAGGGCGGATTTTTGCGAAGCGTTCAACGCGCGGCGTTTGTCGCTCGTTTTTACGCGTTTGATTGCGGATTTAATGTTAGGCATTGCATTCACCTCCTGTAAAGCATATATCAACCCAGATGATTCACAACTTAAAGTATTTTATCACGCAAGATACCAAAAAGCAATAAATTCATCATACCGAATCTCTTGATTTCACGCAAGTTTTTTAGCCTTGCGGAAGGGATGTATAAACCCATTCCCTCTCCCGCACAATAAAGGCAATCAGAGGAAATGGAGGTCTTGTGGCATGAACTTGGACTTGCGGGAATATTCCGTACGCACCGACTTGGCCGTGGAATCGAAGGAAATTGCGGAGACGATCCATGGCGGCCCGGTCCCCGGGCTCAATGAGCAAGTCGAGGAACAGGACGGGATCAAGATTACCCGTTTGGATGTGACCAATGAGGCAGCCTCGCGGCAAATTGGACGAATTCAGGGGCATTATGTAACGCTGGAGGTTCCCGGTCTTCGCAATCAAGATACCGAGCTGCAAGAGAAGGTGGCTGCGGTGTTTGCCAAGGAGTTTACCGCATTTTTAAATAAAATCGGGGTTGGCCCGGAGGCTAAGACGTTGATCGTTGGCCTCGGTAACTGGAACGTCACACCGGATGCGCTGGGACCGATTGTGGTGGAGAATGTGATGGTTACTCGGCATTACTTCGAGCTGACCCCGGACCAGGTTGCGCCAGGTTACCGCGAGGTCAGTGCGATTGCCCCCGGGGTGCTTGGTATTACCGGCATTGAATCCAGCGAAGTGGTGCAAGGGATCGTGGAACGAACGAAACCGGATCTGATCATCGCCATCGATGCGCTCGCTTCGCGCTCCTTGGAGCGGGTGAATACGACGATTCAGATCGCCGATATCGGCATCCATCCCGGTTCAGGAATCGGCAATAAGCGCCGAGGGTTAACGAAGGAAATTTTAGGCGTGCCTTGTATCGCTATCGGCGTTCCAACGGTGTGCTACGCATCGACGATCGTCAATAATGTATTGGATCTGATGAAAAATCATTTTAATCAGGAGAGCGACGACGGGAACGCTCCGACGAAGCAAATCATGGGCATGCTGAACGACTTGAATGAAAACGAGCGTCTGGGTCTCGTCAAAGAGGTGCTTGAACCACTTGGCCATGATCTGATCGTCACGCCGAAGGAGATTGATGAATTCATCGAGGACGTAGCTAACGTGATTGCTAGCGGACTTAATATTTCGCTGCATGAGGCAGTTACGCCGGATAACGTGGCGTCCTACACGCATTAACAATCGCACGCCCCTTCTAGCTCCCTCCGAAAATCTCAAGGAAATCCGCGAATCTAGCGGATTTCTTTTTTTGTGTGAGAATTTGAGGTTCTAGCCTTTCAACTAGGTTCATAGATTTGGAATATAGTTTGAAAGCGGCTGGAGGAGGACATGCATATGAAATTCAAGGCTTGGAATCTAGGAAAAATAAGAAGGAATCTGCTTCATGTGTTGGCGATGGGACGCACCTTTTTGCTGCTATCGGCCATGTCGGTAATCTTCTTCGTCATGCTGGGGGTGCTGGGGATAGCTGAGAAACAGCTGAACACCTCCCCTGTCTCCTCGATGAAAGGACTGGCTGCCTCGCTGTCGAGCGGATTCTTCATGGATATGGTTGGTATGGAGCTGCCGCATGTGGCTAGCGAGAAGCAGACCCCGGCGATTTCCGGGAAGCAGGTGACGAACTTCGTCTTTCAGCTATTAACGGACGTGAATCCGTCCGATCCGAAGAGCTTGGTTGCCCGGGAAGTGCCAGGGTTAGGGGCTGACAGTCCAATCCTGCTACGCACCGGCTCCGGCAACGGGGCGGCCCAAGCTCCGGAAGACTATCGACCGGGCGCAGGAGCGGATGGAAGTGCGCCGGATCACCCGGAACCGGATGTCCATGATGACGGAAGTAACGCGGACCCCAGGCAGGAAGGTAACGATTCGGACACGGCACAGCCGCCAGCAGAGGAACCGGGGAAGACGGACGGCTCGACCGGGAATCAAGAGGAGCCTTCCATCAAGCCGGGCAACAAAAATATCGTGATGATCTATCATTCCCATCCGCAAGAATCTTTTAATCCCGTGCTTGGTACAAATGTAGATAATCCGAGCTCGGCGGAGGATAAGAAGAACGTAGGCTTAGTTGGAGAAGCCTTAGCGAAAGAGCTGGAGCGCAGAGGAGTCGCAGCCTTACACAAGTTCGAAAATTATGCGGCGAAGGTGAGCAATTACAACTATAACTACTCATATAAATATTCCCGAGAGACGGTCAAACAAGCGATGGCCGAAAACGGTCAGCTGCAATATTTTATCGATATTCACCGCGACTCGCAGCGCCACGACAAAACAACGACGACCATCGACGGTGTGAATTATGCCCAGGTCTATTTCATTATCGGACATGGGAACAAGAATTGGCGCGAGAATGAGAAATTCGCAAGCTCCATTCATGAACGGTTGGAGAAGGCGTATCCCGGGATATCTAGAGGCATCTGGGGCAAGACATCTTCCCAAGGCAACGGGGAATATAACCAATCGCTGTCGCCGAACAGCGTGCTGATCGAAATCGGCGGCATCGACAACAGCCAGGAAGAACTGGAGCGTACCGCCAAAGTGCTGGCTGGAATTTTGGCTGATCTGTATTGGGAAAGTCAGGACGCGGAGAAAGCAGGCAAGCTGTCGAAGAGCAGTACGAACGGCATCGCTAGCGGCAGCGCAAAGAGCACGGACAAGTCCGCTGGCACCACGAACAAAGGCGCGGGCAGTTCCAATAAGTCTTCGGACAGCGTGAACAAAGGAACGAACAGCACAAACAAGAAATCTTGATTTGAATGGGGGATGGACATGGCTAAAATGCTGCGAAAAACATTGGTATACGGTTTATTGCTGGCGACTGGGGTGACGCTGGGGATGCAGCTTGCCGAAAGCGGAACCAGCTCGATCCTGGGCTCCGGATTTCAAACCGGAGGGACGACTGCAGGCATGAACGGACAATCCATGATCTATCCCTATCCGCAATCGCAGCAGCCGCAACAATCGCAACAGCAATTGCAGCAGCAATTGCAGCAGCAATTGCAGCAGAACAACAACGGTTGGACCGCCGGATCCCCCCCCATTTGGACAACCGGTCAAGGCAATGCCGCGCCGCAAGGAACGACAGGCGGTTATACCCAGGTTCCCGGCTACGGAACCTCCCCATCCGGGACCGATGTGCCAAACACGACGGGGGGCGGTCAGGCGCTGCAGACGCCAGCTGACCTGCTGATGCCGCCGCCCTCGCCGCCGGCCATCGACCGATTTGCCGACAAAGCGGCTCACCTATTGCAGCAGGCGTCGCAGAAGAGCATTCATTGGGTGGCCTCCTGGTTTGGTCCAGGCGAATGAAATAACGATTTATAACGAATGGCGAGTTTGTTATACTGTTGTTATATTGTTATGAACCCGTTCGTTATACGTTATTTCGGAGGTTAGAGTCCTTGAAAAAAATTACGATGCAGCAAATCGCCGACCATCTAGGCGTCTCGAAATTCGTTGTATCCAAAGCTTTGTCCGGCAAGGGAGGGGTCAGCGAGCAGACCCGGGAGCGGGTCATTCAAGCTGCCTCCCAGCTTGGGTATTTTAATCAGAAGAACGGTTATGTGAAGAACGTCATCCCTACGGGAACCGCGCTGCCGGCACCGGCCGGCAAGCAGTCAGTGCTGGTGCTGATGCCAAATATCCGGTTTCAGAACAAGGAATCGCTGTATTGGGGTAGACTGCTGGAAGGCATCTCCCGGGAGCTGGAGGCGCAGGAGCTGGGGATGATTATCGTATCCGAACCTCGCGGTGACAACTTCATGAGCATCCTGAATCCTGACGGGATTCTGGGGATGATCGGGGTGGGGCAGATCGCCACCCCATTCCTGCTGGAGGTACACCGGATCGGGCTGCCGATCGTGCTGGTCGATCATGAGGACCCGCTGATTCCAAGCGACACGGTCTTCGCTAACAACGTTGATGGGATGGCCCGTTTGACCAATCACCTGATCGGCCTGGGGCATCGGAAGCTGCATTTCTTAGGCAATTTAACGTTTTCCCGCAGCTTTCGGGACCGCTGGATTGGCTTCCGCAGCGCCTTGGAGGAGAACGGCTTGACACCGCAGTCCCTGGAGGATCCGATGCTGGAGCTGGAAGGTGTCGACACCGGGGCTTACGGCGACGTGCTGCGCGGATGGCTGGAGGGGCAGAAAGCGGAAGGGACGCTCCCGACCGCGCTTGTGTGTGCGAACGACTCCATCGCGATGCATGCCTGCTCCGTCCTGAGTGAGATTGGCCTTCACGTGCCCGGGGATATCACGGTCAGCGGGTTTGACAATATCGACGATGCGGCCCGGTACACTCCGGCCATTACCACCATTAACGTGCCGAAGGAGAAACTTGGCCAGCGGGCGGTGAGGAAGCTGCTGGAACGACTGGCCCAACCGGACGCGCCGCGGGAGAAAATCATGATCTCCGTCGAGACGGTATACCGGGATTCCACCGCCGAGCCGCATCGAAAGGCCGAGTAAAGAAGTCAACTCAAACAAACGAGCTGCCAAGAGATGAACTCCTGGCAGCTCGCTTGTTTTACTTGTTCAGAAATTGGATATTCCGCTCGATCAAATCGATTCGTTGCTGTACGCAGGCATAGGAGCGCAGCGGATCCTCCGGCGTGTTCAGCACGTAGTCCAGCAGCCGGTCGACCGTCGTTGTGGCGACGTGGATGCGCGTATCAGAGGAAGCGTAATAGATGAAGACGTCGCCGTTGTCGCGGGCGATGACGCCGTTACAGAACACGACGTTGGACACATCGCCGACACGCTCCTCGCCTTCCGGTGCGATCAGATGGCCGCCCGGCCGATGCGTCACCCGCTGCGGCTCCTGCAAGTCGGAGAGGAAGGCGTACAGCACGTAGCGGAGCCCGGCCGCCGTTCCCCGCACGCCATGGGCGATGTGCAGCCAACCTTTATCCGTTTTGATCGGGGCGGGACCTTGGCCGTTCTTGACCTCTTTGATCGTATGGTACTTGCGGTCGTCAACGATGATTTCCTCGTCGATGACCGCCTGCTCGATCGAATCAGACAACCCCCAGCCGATGCCGCCGCCGGAGCCGGCGTCGATGAAGCCGTCCTGCGGACGGGTGTAGAACGCGTATTTCCCGTCTACGAACTCGGGGTGCAGCACCACATTGCGCTGCTGCGGAGATTTCGTTTTCAGGTCGGCTAACCGCTCCCAAGTGACGAGATCCTTCGTGCGGGCGATGCCGCACTGGGCTACGGCGCTCGACAGATCTCCCCGCGGCGCATGGGGGTCTTTCCGCTCCGTACAGAACAGCCCGTAAATCCAGCCGTCTTCATGCCGCACGACCCGCATGTCGTAGACGTTGACGTCCGGATCTTCGGTTTCGGGCATAACCACCGGCTTATCCCAGAAACGGAAGCCGTCGATGCCGTTATCGCTCTCGGCTACAGCGAAGAACGATTTGCGGTCTACGCCTTCAACGCGGGCGATCAGATAAAATTTTCCATTCAGCTCGATGGCTCCCGGATTAAACACGCCGTTGACGCCAAGGCGTTCAGAGAAATACGGATTCGTCGCCGGATTGAAATCGTATCTCCAAATGAGCGGCGCATGCTCCGCCGTCAAGACCGGATAGCGGTAGCGGTCGTACACCCCGTTGCCATAGGGCATTTTCTCGTTGCGGCGCGCAATCAGCTGTTCGTAACGTTCGGTCAGCTGCTGTTTTCTTTCGTCAAATAGGCTCATTCTCAATTCCTCCGATCCATCAAATTACTTCTCACGTTCCAGACGCTCCAGCATTTCCAGACACGCGCGGCTGTTATGATAAGGGCATTTCCAAGGGCTGACCTTTGGTTCGCCCGGCAACGGTGCGCCGCCTCGATCCACGCCCCAGAACCATTCGCCGTGTTTACGATCCACCAGATACGTTTGAATAAAGCTCCAGGAATTTGCTGCAGCCGCCCGGTACTTGGGGTCTCCGGTCAGTTGGTACGCATTGTAGAAACCAACCATCGCTTCCGCCTGCGGCCACCAGTCTTTGTTATCGTCAGTCAGGCCGTTTGGATCGGCTTCGTTCCATATCCCGCCGTCCCGGTCAACGCCTTCCGCATACACAGCCTCGGCCATCTTTAAGGCGGTTTCCTTCACGCGCTGCAGCAGAGCGGGCTCACCCAGCACCTCGGCTGCCTCGACGAGCAGCCAGCTGCCCTCGATATCATGGCCATACGAGACATGATGTCCTTTGACCTGCCAGCCGTCATCGAAGAACAGCAGGAAGTGGGCAGTTTTCGGATCGATGATTTGCTCTAGCGTCACTTCGATCAGCTCGGACAAGCTGCCCCGCAGCTCAGAGGATTTCCATACCCGGTACAAATTGGTGTACGCCTCCAGCACGTGCAGGTGCGTATTCATCGATTTCTTTTCGTTTAGATCCTTGTTGCTGAGACTTAAATCCCCGGTGGGTTTCCAGTCGCGGGACAGAGCCTCAACATAGCCTTTATGAACCGGATCATAGCTGTGCTGCTCCAGCAGGCGGTAGAGGTTGACCGCTTGCTCCAATGCCTCTTCGCTGGAGGTTGCGCGATAATATTCAGTCAAAGCGTAAATGACAAACGCTTGCCCGTAGACCTGCTTTTTGTCTTGAACCGGCCGTCCTTGGACATCCACCATCCAATAGAAACCGCCGTACTGAGGGTCCACAAAATGCGTCTTCAGGTAATCATAAGCCCGCTCGGCGATTTCCAGGTATTTGGGATCGGGAAATCGACGATAGGCCGAAGCGAAGGTCCATAGAATGCGGGCGTGCAGCACCAGCCCTTTATCGGCCTCGGGGTGCTTGTTGAGCTGCTCATCGATGTATCCGACAAAGCCGCCATGCTGCCAATCGATTGTATGTTCGATCCAAAACGGGAGAATGTTGCCTTGCAGCTCCTGCTGCAGCTGTACCTTCCAATCATGGATTTCCACGTAAAAAACCTCCTTATCGCTCGATCGCGTTCAGCTTGGCGGCATAAGCTTCAGCTACGACCGTCTCCGCTTCCTTGCCATAAATGCAGTAACCATCATTTGTTGCAGCCTGGCTCCGATCGTACAGCCGCGCCGGCCAATCCCACAGCATCAAGCCGCGGACCCAATCGCGCGCTCCGCATTTCTCCAGCATCGTGCGGTAATATTCCGCCTGTTCCGCCTCATTCACTGCACCCTGCAGCGTCCAGTCATTTGGGACGTTCGCCGACCCGGTGCGGCTCGGGCAGCCGGCTTCCATAAACAAAAACGGCTTACCGTATCTCCGGACAACGCTTTCAATTCGATCCAGCTGACGATCCCAGTCTCCGATCGGGTAGTAGCCGCTGGAACTGATCACATCCAGGGCATCCCACCACATCACATTGTCCTCTTGATATTTGTCGCAGTTATACGTCAGCGGTCCGTGGTAAACCTGGCGAATGTCGGCGATCAAAGCGCGCCATTCCGCTTCCCGCCGGTCGGTTTGCACCATTTCGCAGCCGATACAGAACATCTCGCACCCGGTTTCCTCGGCGATTTGCGCGAAATGAAGGAGATATGCGCGATACGAGGCAAACCAGTCAGACCATTTTGATTCACAAGGGACGTCTCGATCAAAAAAATTAATGTGCGCTCGCCAAGTTCCGTCCGCGCAGTTCACGATCGGCTTCAGACATACCTTCAACCCCAGCGAATGCGCCTTACGAATGGCCCATCGGACTTCCTCGTCGGTCACCGTCGGCGCCTCCCAGAAGGGGATATCCGTGGAGAAGGCTGTTGCTTGCAGTGCGGCAAAAGCAATGGCCGTCCAGTTACTGCGGGTCACCTTCGCCATCATTTCCATGGAATGAGCTGCGGCCTCGTTGCCCCAGGTCCCCCTGACGCCCATAAACCCCCAAGTCATTCCGGCAATATAAGGTTCGAGCGATTGCATATTTGCATTTCACCCCACGATCTCGAAAATTTAAAATTTGTTATTATTTGTTATATAAATTAAGATAACAAAATACTAATTATGACATAACTATATAACGGCTAAACGGTGGATTCAACCTTTTTTATTTTGAATTTGTTAGCGTGAAGTTGTCCTAAAGAAGCAAAAAACCGCCGATTACTCGGCGGGTTCGGTATTAAGGTTCTTAACGGAATCCCGGTAGATGATCTTGCCTTGCACCAGCATGCGGCCGATGCGGCGATGGGGGTTGGACACTTTATCCATAATCGCCTTGACGGCGGATCGGGCCATCTGCTCAATATCCACCTCAACCGTAGTTAGCGGCGGATTTGCCAGCGTGGCGTATACGTCGTTGTCGAACCCGACAATCGAACAGTCATCCGGGATACGGTAACCCATGCTGGTGAGGCGCTCGCCCAAAAGATAGGCGACTTGGTCGCAGTTGCAGACGAACGCGGTAGGCATTTGCTCCGGAAGCTCGATATCGATATAGGTACCGTGTTCATCACGGTCATTGATCAGATAACGCTCGTTAAACTTCAACCCGTGCTCCAGCAGCGATTTGTAGTAACCCAGGAAGCGGTCTTGGATACTGCTGGTGGAATAGACGTTGCCAACATAAGCGATCTCGCGGTGGCCGCATCGGATCAGATAGTTCGTGATCTCGTAAGCGCCGTAAAAGTTATCGGTAACGATTGAATCGATCGCGGCATGCTCGTCATAAAAGTCGAGAAACAGCTTCGGCAGCTCCATATTTTGCACCGTTTCGATGTACTTCTTGCTGACCTGCCCCAAAATGATGATGCCATCCACCTTATTTTCACTGTATACCCGCGGGAAATTGAGCTGTTCCTCATCTTCGCTGCTTAAGATATTTAAGATTCCGAAATAGCCATAGTGGTCCAACTGAATGGCGATCTGCTGATAAACCTGCAAATAGAAGGACTCTCTAAGACCCGTAAAACGCTGCGGAATCATCACGCCAATATTATAAGAAAGCCCGTCCTTGATCGATTTGGCCGCCGAGTTAAAGCGGTAGCCCATCTCACTGGCCACCTTCTTGATCTTCAGCTTCAGGCTGTCGCTGACGCCTTCCTTGTCATTCAGCGCTTTAGATACCGTAACGCTGCTGACGCCCAGCTTGTCGGCGATATCTTTCATCGTTATGTTGCGTTTCATGAACTTATATTCACCATCCCGTTCAATCTATCATCCAGAGCCAATCGATCTAAAATCCAGTATACCGATTCTGTTGGTAAATTGGAAGATGAGCTAAAAATTAAACTTATCATTCATAAGTGATAACTTAATATATTACTTTATTAACCGAAAATAAATGGATTTAGCCATTGACTAGTAAGCGTATACATTATAGAATCTTAGTTAGTTTATCGATAACTTAATTTATAAATTGAAAGGGGAAACGGATGTGAAAAAGAACAAAGCTTTCATCGGTTTGCTGGCCTTGATGCTTGTTTTGACTCTGTTGGCTGGCTGTGGAGGGAACAACCGTAATAACGCGGCACAGAACAATGCAGCCGGAAATGCCGGAACCGCGAACTCCGGCACGGAACAGACGGCGGGAAGGGACATCTCGGGAGAGATTACCGTCATTACGCAACGAACAGACATCGTCGACACCGTATTCAAGGATTATGCCGCCGAATTTAATAAGGAATACCCGAACGTGAAAGTAAACTTCCAAGCGCTTTCCGATTATGAAGGACAAATCACAGTGCGGATGAACTCTGACGATTACGGTGATGTTCTGTTGCTGCCAACCAGCATTCCGCTGGCGGATACGCCGGAGTTTTTTGAACCGCTGGGTACGTTGGAAGAGATGAGCAAGCAGTATATCGGCCTGGAGGAAAGAACCGTTGATGGCAAAGTTTACGGGATTCCGATCGCTGTTAACTTTTCCGGGATCCTCTACAACAAGAAAGTATTTAACGACGCCGGCGTAACGACGACGCCGAGAACACCGGACGAGTTTTTGGCCGCTTTGCACAAAATCAAAGAAAAAGGCGACGCGATTCCTCTGTACAGCAACTATGCAGACAGCTGGCCTTTGACGCAATGGGAAGCTGTATTAACTACCGTTGCCGGCGACGTCGACTATGTCAATGTGATCCAGCCGAACACCGATGACAACTTCGTTCCTGGACAGCCGCACTATGAACTGTACAAGGTGATGTACGACACCGCCAAACAAGGTTTGATTGAAGATGACCCGACAACGACGAACTGGGAAGCTTCCAAAGCCGACATGGCCAATGGCAAAATCGGTGCGATGGTGCTGGGCTCCTGGGCGATCGGGCAGGTTCAAGGCTTAGCTGAGAATCCGGATGACATCGCTTACATGCCTTTCCCAACGAATGCTAAGGAAATCATTATGCCGCTTGCCGACGACTATACGCTGGGCATCAGCAAGCACAGCAAGCACAAAGAGGCGGCAAGAGCTTGGGTGGACTGGTTCATCAACAAATCCGGATATCCCACGGAACAAGCCGGCGGCATGAGCCCGGTGGTCGGCGCTCCTCTTCCGGAATCGCTGAAGCAATTCGAAGGAACTGACGTGAAGTTCGAACTGCAGACTCCTGCAAAACCGGGGCAAGAGGGCCTGGTGGACAAAATCGACAAAGACGCGGAAATCGGCTTGTGGCAGCCGGAATTCAAGAAACGGATCATGGAAGCCGCGATCGGTAACCTGAACGAATCCTATGACGACATCATGAAGGATCTCAACGACGCTTGGGTGAAATCCCGCGCCAAATTCGTGAAATAACACCGGTCACAGGGGAGGACAAAGTTGCAGGGGGAACGTGCCGGATGCGCGTTTCCCTTGTGATTTTAGCCAAGGAGAGACAGAGATAGGCATTTTGCAGGATTTTTGGAGGTGTGAGTGGTGTTCAAAAATTTAAGCTACAAAACCCAGCGGAAAGTGATCATTTTTGCCTTCTCGCTGATCCCGGTCGCCTTGTTGTTCACTTTCGCCTACTTGCCGGTTTTTAATATGTTCAAATACAGCTTCACCAACTGGAACGGCTACAGCAAGCATTATGATTACGTAGGGTTTGAGAACTACAAGACGATCTTTACCGACTCCAAATATTTCACCGTCTTTAAGGTCAGCTTGTATTATTTTTGCGCGACCTTTGTTCAAATGGCAATTGCTCTTTATTTTGCAACGATACTTAGCTTTAAGGTGCGATTCAAAAACTTCTTTAAAGGCGTCCTGTTCTTTCCTTACCTCTTAAACGGGGTAGCGATCGGGTTTATCTTCCTGTTCTTCTTCCGTCCGGACGGTACGCTGGATACCTTGATGCAATCGGTGGGGCTTGGCACTTACACGCAGGGATGGTTGAAGAACCCGAACATCATTAATATTTCGCTGGCGGGCGCATCCGTGTGGAGATACATGGGCTTTAACTTCATCATTTTCCTGGGCGCGATTTCGTCGATTGGTTCCGATATTTACGAAGCGGCCGAGATCGACGGGGCCAACCGTTGGCATCAGTTCCGCCATATCATCATTCCCAGCATCATGAAAATTGTGCAGCTCAACCTGATCCTCGCCATCAGCGGTGCAATCAGCGCCTTCGATATTCCGTACATTATGACCGGCGGCTCCAACGGAAGTAATACGTTTGTCATCCAAACGGTGACCACCGCGTTTAAATATAACAAGCTTGGCCTTGCCTCCGCCATGGCGGTTGTCCTGCTGTTTATCGTGATCATTGTCACCTTGCTGCAGCGCTTGTTGATCAAGGAGGAGAAGTAAGCCATGTATAGACTGAAATACGTAGCCGCGGCCTTCATTAAATATGTCAGCTTGCTGCTGGGCGCTTTCGCCGCGCTCGTTCCGATCGTGGTGGTGCTGTTCGCTTCCTTTAAAACGAACAAGGAATACGGTTCGACCAGCCCCTTGACGCCGCCGGAGAACTGGCTGAATTTCGCCAACTACTCCAAGGCTTTTATTAATGGAAAAATGCTGCTTGGCTTCGGCAACACCGTCATTATCGTAGTCATCTCAATTCTTGGCGCGACCTTGATCGGCTCCATGATCGCTTATGTCCTAAACCGCTTCAAATTTCGCGGCAACAAGCTGTTGATGGGGGCCTTCTTGCTGGCGACCTTGATCCCAAGCGTGACGACCCAGGTGGCGACATTCCGAATCATCAACTTCTTCCACTTGGTGGATACACGATTTGCTCCGATTTTGCTTTACTTAGGCACTGACATTATCGCCGTGTATATTTTCATGCAATTCCTCGATTCGATTTCCGAATCGCTGGACGAATCCGCGATGCTGGACGGCGCGTCCTATTTCACGATTTACTGGCGCATTATTTTGCCGCTGCTCGCCCCAGCCATCGTGACGGTCATTATCGTCAAAGGCGTGAATATCTATAACGATTTCTACACGCCGTTCCTGTATATGCCAAGCGAGGACCTGCAGGTGATCTCGACCGCGCTGTTTAAGTTTAAAGGCCCTTACGGTTCGCAATGGGAAGTGATCTGCGCCGGGATCATGATAACGATTGTGCCGATCCTGATTGCTTTTGTGGCGCTGCAGAAATACATCTATAACGGATTTGCCCAAGGCTCCGTTAAATAAACGCACTTATTTGAGTTGATTTGGAAGGGGTAACCTCATGAGCACAGTGAAAATCATTGGAGAGAACCTGCCGAACATTCCTTGGCAAGACAAACCGGAGCATGCGGCAGGACCCGTATGGAGACATAATGACAATCCGGTCGTGAAGAGGAATCCGGCCAAAGGCATCGCGCGCATCTTCAACAGCGCAGTTGTTCCTTACGATGGCCGCTTTGTTGGCGTGTTTCGCGCCGAAACGATTAACGGCCGTCCTCACCTGCATACAGGCTGGAGCGAAGACGGCTATGAATGGAAGATCGACGAGGAGCGTATTCCTTTTGTGGATGAGGAAGGGAAGCCGTTCCAACCTCAATATGCCTATGATCCCCGGTTGGTGAAGGTGGAGGATACCTACTATATTATTTGGTGCACGGACTTCTACGGCGCTTCGATTGGGGTGGCCAAAACCCAAGACTTTAAGACGTTTGTCCGTTTGGAGAATCCGTTCTTACCATTTAACCGCAACGGCGTGTTGTTCCCGAAGAAAATCGGAGGCAACTTCGTGATGTTGTCCCGTCCCAGCGACAGCGGGCATACTCCGTTTGGCGACATCTTCCTTAGCGAAAGCCCGGATTTCGTCTATTGGGGCAAACATCGCCATGTGATGACCAAGGGCGGGCAAGGCTGGTGGCAGTCGGTGAAAATCGGCGGCGGTCCCGCTCCAATCGAAACGACCGAAGGTTGGCTGATGTTCTACCATGGCGTCACCGGGACGTGCAATGGCCTTGTTTACAGCATGGGTGCGGTCATTCTTGACCGAGAGGAACCGTCCCGCGTGAAATATCGCTCCAGTACGTATGTATTAACGCCGGAGGAATGGTATGAGGAGCGCGGCTTCGTCCCGAACGTCGTGTTCCCTTGCGCCGCTTTGACCGATGCTGCCACAGGCCGTATCGCCATTTACTACGGCGCTGCAGATACCTATGTTGGGATCGCCTATACGACGGTTCAGGAAATCGTGGATTATGTCAAGGCGACGCATGAGGAAGTTGGCGATGACGCAGAAATCGGTAGAATGTAGCGGGACGGAGGCGACCGGGTTCTTCTGGAGAGGTTGAAGCTGTAAACGGAAAATCGCTGGCCGTGACGTGTCAACTCATATAAAAATGTTACCGAAGGATAATGGTTCACTCACGTAATTTTGTTACCCAGTGGAGGCTGTTACATAGCCTCCACTGGGCGCGTAGCGGAGGCAGGCGTCACGGGTTGGGAA
>Ga0310828_1000763_pt1 | contig 26287 bp, 14 predicted proteins | sample WT_ome_3_FD_202242 | JGI IMG/M metagenome (GOLD analysis project Ga0310828, IMG submission 202242) | Sorghum-adapted microbial communities enriched on wild type (WT) sorghum from Joint BioEnergy Institute, Emeryville, California, United... ... | reverse complement strand
GAGCGGTTCGCCGACGCGGTCGCCTTCCTGCGCGCCAACCGGGCGGTGCAGAGCGCGCTGCTGCCCACCGGGTTCGAAGGCGACACCGCTCCGCTGGCCTTCTTCAACGAGTCAGGCATCGGTTTCGTGCTGGATCTCGGCCGCCGCACCGGAGTCCTCGACCAGACCGTGTTCGGGGTTATCGCCGACACAGTGGACCAGGCGATGGCCGCGTTCGGCGTGGACCTCTCCGGCCCGGTACCGGCGACCGTGACCGAGCAGTTCCAGCAGCAGCTCGTCGCGCTGCTGGCCACCCAGATCCCGCGCTCCGCACTGCAGTCACCGGCGATCCAGGCGCAGTTCATCGCCGCGCTGGGCTACCTGCGCCAGGCCGCGACCGGACCAGAGCAACGCCAGCGCCTGATCGACGTCCTGGCCGCGTTCCGCACCCTGGTCGTCACCGGCGCTCCGGCGCTGACCGAACGCCAACTCGTGGCCGCCGTCGGCGAGAAGGTCCTCGACGTGCTGGGCCGCAGCCGGCTGCGGCTGCGCGGCGAGCGCGCGGTGCGCAAGAATCCGGAGTTCCTGCTCGTCGCCCGGCAGTGGGGGCTGCCCGGTAGCCGCAAGGAGACCATCGGCAAGTACAAGTTCTCCTGGTCATTCAACGACCTCGGCGAGTTGACCGGCATCAAGCGCAAGAAGCGCAGCTGGCTGTCCCGGGCCTGGGACACGATCAAGGCGGTCGGCAAGGCGATCTGGGATTCCTGGGAGGAGAACCCGCTCAAGGCGATCTTCCAGGTCGGCAAGATCGCTCTCGGCGCGCTCGCCTTCGCGGTGCCTGGCCTCCAGGGCCTGGGCGCCGCCGCGTTCGCGGTCAACGTGGCCGAGACCGCCTTCCATGCGATCGAGGGCGACTGGCTCTCTGCGATCAGCTCCGGGCTGGCGGCCTTCACCGCCGGCGCCACGGACGTCTTCCGCCTGGGCGCGGTGCCCAGTGTGCTGGAGACCGCCCAGGGCGAGTTCGTCCGCGGCCTGCTGGACGCGGATACGCTGGCGTTCCTCAAGGACGCCAAGCGAGCGTTCGACATCGGCTCCTCGATCTTCCGGGCCACGCAAGCGGATTCTCTGGTAGGCGCGATCGGGGCCGGCCTGGGCGCGGTGGCGACCACGCTGGGCGGCGGGGGTCAACTGCTGCGTAGCCTCGACCTGGCCGACAACGCGCTGGTGGCGGACCTGACCCGGCTCGGCCTGAGCGTGGCCGACCTGACCCGGTTCGTCGGGCCGGTCGCCGGTCTCGCCGAAGGGGGCAGCGTGCTGTCCGCGTTCAGCAACGGGCTGGCCCTGCTCGCCGCCGGCGCCCGGTTGGTGACCAACCCGGCAGGCGCGTTCACCGGGCAGAATCCGGTCATCAACACCGGCTTCCAGTTCGACCGGCAGACCCAGGAGACCTTGCGCGCCATCGCGCAAGGCAGCGGCGCGGCCGCGGCCGTGGCCCGGGCCATTGACGCCGCCGAGCGTGGCGACACCTTCCTGGCCGGTACTTTCCTGGCCCAGGCGGTGCAGGCGCTGAACGACCCGCGTACCACCGTGATCGGCAGCCGGGCGCAGGCCGCGGAGCGGGTCGCCGAGATCGGCGTCCTGCTGGAGGCGGTGTTCGAGCGGCGGGCCAGCCCGACCGCGGTCGCGCCGCTGGTGGTGCAGCGGCTCACCGCGGTGCTCAACGCGCTCAACACACCGCTGGCGCGCCAGGCCACGCCGGGGACGCGCCGCCCACCGCAGACGCCGGCCGCGGCTGTGCGGCCATCCCCGCTGGCCACACGGGCGGCCACGGCTCCCGCGGCGGCGTCCCCAACTCCCCTGCGGGCAGCATCGGCTCCTGTGCTGGCGACCTCGGCTCCCACGCTGGCCTTCTCGGCTCCCACGGTGGCGTCCGCGGTTCCCGCGCTGGCCTTCTCGGCTCCCGCCGTCGCGGCCGCGGTGCCCACAGTGGCGTCCACGGTTTCCGCGTCGGGCGGGGACGCGCCCGGCTTCGGCGGGCTGCCGGCTGGCAATCCGCTCGGCCTGGCCGGCAACCCGCTCGGGCTGGCGGGCGACCCGTTCGGGCAGCCAGTGGCCGAGGCGTTCGCGCTGACCACCGTCGCAGAACCGGCCGGCGAGATGGCGGCCACCTCGGAGTTCACCGGTCTGATGCGGCTGGGCGGGCCGACCGCGCCGGCCCAGGCCGAGCCCGAGGTGCCGCTGGTCATTCCGGTCGCGGACGTTTCCGCGCCCGGCCAGGAACCGCCCGGCTCGCAGCCCTGGACGCTGTCGCCCTACTACCTCCCGCCGACACTCATGGAGGAAGGTCGATTCGTACCGTCGGAGTTCGTGTTTCCGGATCTGCCACCCGCCGAGGTCGCGACGCCCAGGCCGCCGACGCTCGGGCCAGACATCTGGCCCACGTCGCCGTCCGGCGGGCCGGAGAACCTGCTCCCAGTGCCAATTGGTGACACGAACACGTTCACTTTCCGGTTCTTCCCTGGATGGGGAAGGCCGGGCTTCGCCTTCAGCCACGCCTCGAACTACCTGAACTCATCACTGACCCTTTACCTCGGCACCGGCCAGGGCTTCTCCTTCGGACGGACGGCGGATCCTGTCTCTGACCACTGGAATTTCGGTATCGAAGCGCGAACGGCGGGCAGGCTCAAATTGGACCCTGAAGGAGGAGTAACTTCTGGCGTTAGCGGGCGGGCGAGCCTCTCTCTGGACGGATTCCACGTCGACGCGAGCGGCACGTTCAGCCTTGGGGACCTCACGTTGTCCCGGAGTTACGGGTTTGACTTCAACCCGTCCGATGGCTTCAGCGTCGACCCCATGGGGGTCAACCTGAGGTACGCGCCGACGTTGGAGCACTCAATCTCGGCCTACCTCACGATCCCCCTGCGCGGCTACTTGTCCAACCTGCCCATCGAGGTGCCGCCGGCGCTCGATCCAGGCGAGATATCGCTGACCGGCGGGGACGTGCCGCTGCCGACCCTGCGCCTGCCCGAATCCCCGGATCTGCAGCCGATGCCGCCGTGGGACACCCCGGGGTACTTCCCACCGACACTGAGCGAGGAAGGCCAATTCGAGGCGCCCATCCCGGCACCCATCGACCTCATACCCGGCGTACAGATTTGGCAGCCACCGTGGGAGGCGCCCCAGTACTTCCCACCAACCCTGGGCCAGGAAGGCCAACTCAGCCCGTCGCTGCCGGCACCCGCCGACCTCATGCCCGGCCCACAGAGTTGGCAGCCGTCGTGGGACACACCCGAGTACTTCCCACCAACTCTCGGGCAGGAAGCTCAGTTCGAGCCCATGTCCTATGTGGATGATAGTGGAATGAGCTTCGACTGGGCGGTCGGCGACGCCTGGCTGGCCGGTGACGATCTCGGCTGGGACACATCGTCCACTGGCGACTTGTACATCTAGATAGGGAACCGTCCGGGCATCAGGCAGCGAAAGCTTAGTGTCCGGGCGGCGCAGGGTCGCGACGGAGAACAACACACAGAACGGAGGAAGCGTCATGAGCACAGCGATGCTCGGTGGGGATGTCGGGCAGATCCAGCAGGGCGCGACCGCGTACCGGATCCTCGGCGAGAGCCTGGTCGCCTGCGGCGGTCAGGTCGTCGCCACCACCCAGGACGCGGTGAGCACGCTACAGGACCAGTTGGCTGCCGCGCAGAACGCGGTCGTCTCGTCGGTGCAGACGGTCAGCCAGGAGTCCCGTTCGGCCATGTCGGCGCTGAGCGGCACGGCGTGGACCGGCGCCAACCGGGCCCAGGTGGAGGAGGTCGGCGCCGAACTGGACGCGCGGGTCAACGAGACCACCATGCGGATCCAGGAGCTGTTCGAGACGTTCCGCGCCGAACTGAGCCGGCTCGGCACCGAACTGTCCGATGTGGCCACCCAGTTCAACATGGTGGCGGTGTCCGCTGGCGAGTCCGCCGCCTCGGTGGCGCAGGCGATGGACAGCCAGGCCATCCAGCTCGACGAGGTGATGAACACCGGGATCACCCGGGGCTGAGGCGGGCCACCAACGCTCCGATGAGGCCGCGACGGGGACCCGTCGCGGCCTCATCGATGTCGGTGCAGCACGCGGGATCAGGAGGACACGATGCCATTTCCCGAGGAATTCGAAGAGGCGGCCGCCACGCTGGACGCCGCGGCCAAGGCGATCGAGGGTCTGGTAGAGCCGGCGCGGGCGATGGTGCAGGGGGTGATGGTGGGCGGCCAGCTCACCGATGTGGTGACCGACGAACTGGACGCCGCAGTGGCCATTCTGGACCAGGTCAACGCCGAACTGGCCCAGCTGTCGCAGACGTGCCGGGAACGTGCCGAGACAAGCCGCCAGGCGCTCGTCTCGGCGCAGGAGTACGAGGCGGCGTACGCCGCTTACCGCACCGATCTGCGGCAGTGGCAGGACGCGGTGGCCGCAGAGGGATCGTCCGGGCGTGACCCGGGACCGCCACCGGAGCCCCCGGTGGCGCCGCCGACGCCGCCGGCGTGGGCCAACCGCTGACCAGCGGCTGCCGCGGTCAGTCGGCCAGCGACGCGGTCACCACCACGAGCTGCGAGGGGACCAGGGGATCGCCCTCGGCCTGCAAGGTGACCAGCAGCTCCGGGTACCGGTCGGGCGAGACGCCGCTCCACAGCCTGACCGGTGCCCCGGTGCCGCGCATGTGGAACGAGCCGAGCGGGACCGTCCCTTCCGGCCCGCGCAGCCACGCGGCGTAGTACGAACCGGCGGCCGCGGCCGGCAGCCCTTCCGCGTCGACCTCCATGGAGAATCCCGAGGGCATGTCCGACACCCGGACCTCTCCCCTGGCCTGCGGGGCGAGCTGAGTCCCGGCGATGGCGAACGCCTCGGCCGGCGGCTGGTCCGGTTGCAGTGCCCGGTCCACCGCGAGAACCCCGACGGTGAACAGCGCCGCCGCCAACGCGGTCGCCGGGACGGCCCAGGCGAGACGACGCCACCGCAGCCGCCAACCGGCGAGCCACCGGGCCCGCCAACCGGGCTCCGCAGGCCCAGCCACCTCAGCGTCGGGCGCCGCCGGTACGGTCGGCGGCGACGCCAGCGGTACGGGCGCCGGCTCCGGCGCCGACGCAGGCTCGGCCGCGGGAGCGGACTCCGCCACGAGCGCGGACTCCGCTCCGGGAGCAGACTCCACCGCGAGCGCGGACTCCACCGCGGGCGCGGACTGCGCGGCGCTTTCGGTCCGGGCGCGGGCCAGGATCGCCTCCCGCAGGCCCGCCGGTGGCTCCGCCCAGGTGGCGGCCGTGCGCAGTTCCTCGGTGAGCGCACCGGCCCCCTCCCGATCCGGCGTGCCGGGCTGGGCCGACGTGCCGGAACGGGCAGCGTGCTCGTCGAGGTGGGCCGTGAGCTGCTCGACGAAGTCGTCCACGTCCGGCATGGTCCAGAACTCCGTGTTCATCAGCTCCCCCTCCCCTCGTCGGATTCTTTGCTGGCAATGACCGGAGTGGACTCCGGTTGGTCCCGCAGGTGGGCCAACAGCTCCGCGAGCCGCCGGTGCGCGCGGTGCGAACGGGACTTCACGGTACCCAATGGCAACGACAGCCGCTCGGCGATCTGCGCGTGGCTGAGATCCTCATAGAACGACAGCCGCACGACTTCCCGCTCGTGCTCGGCGAGCTGGCGCAGCGCCTCCTGTACCGCCCAGGATAGCCAGATCCGGTCCATCGCCGGCGCCTCGACCACGCCGTCCTGCTCGGCCTCGTGCCCGCCGCGCGTCGAGCGCAGCTCGCGGCGCAACAGATCGAGCGCGGTGTACCGGGCGATCGTGAGCAGCCACGGGCCGAGATCCCGTTCCGGGTCGTATGACCGGGCCGCGTTCCAGGCGCGGATGAAGGTCTCCTGGGTCGCCTCCTGCGCCAGGTGGTCGGCGCGGGTGACCGTCATGGCCACCGCCCACACCGCCCGGGCGTACCGGTCGTACACCGCGGCGAGCGCGTCGGTGTCGCCGTCGCGGAACCGCACCCGCGTGGCGGCCGGCAGGCTGTCCCGGGTCGCCGCGGAACCGCCGACGTCTGCCGGGGCATCGGCGGCACTGACCGCCGGATCGGGCGGGGTCAAAGTGGCCACCGCTCCACAATACGAGCCGGATCAACCATGCTGGATCCCGCCGTGGGAACCGAACCGGCGGGTGCCGTCGAAGTACTGGCGACTGGACAGCCACCGGAACCTGCGGGAGCGGCACCTATGCGGTTCAGCATCGTCGACCGGCGTGGTGAGGGCCGTCCCGCGATCACCCGCGACGTGACCCTCGGCGCGGTGGCCGCGGACGTGACCGTCGCCGAGTTGCTGGCCGCGCTGTATCCGCCAGGGCCGGACGGTGCCGGGCGGGTACCCGGCGGCGGGATGGAGCTGGACGGGCTACCGGTCAGCCCGCAGGCACGCCTCGCGGACCTGCCGCTGCGGGCCGGGTCGGTGCTGACCCTCTGGCGCGGTGTGCCGCCGCCCCCGCCCGCCGGGCCGGCGGTACCGATGCTGAGGCTGACCCAGGTCGCCGGCCCGGACAGCGGGCTGTCGGTCGGTGTCGGCGCGGGCGGGTTCATCCTCGGCCCGGCCCGGCCGGGGTTCAGGCTGGGCCGGGTGGCCGCGCCAGCGCTGCGCATCGACGTGGCCGGTCCGGGCCGGTACCGCCTCGCGGCGCTCGGCGACGCACCGGTGCGTGTGGACGGGCGGCCGCTTGGCCAGGGCACGGACGCTGACGACGAGTACGGCCCGGGCACGCTGGTCTCGGTCGGGGACGCGGTGTTCCGGCTGGCGCCGGGTACCCCCGAGGCCGTGGCGCCGCCGGAGCCCGGCGACGCGCGCGGACGGCTGCCCCTGATCCGCACGCCGCGGGTGGCGATCCCGCCGCCGTCAACCGAGGTTCCGGTGCCCGAGCCGCCCGCGCCACCGGCCGCGGCCGCACCGATGTCCTGGCTGCTCATGCTCGCACCGCTGCCCATCGGCGTGGTCATGGCCCTGGTGTTCAGCCCGCTCTTCCTGCTGATGACCACGATGACACCGGTGATGGGGCTGGCCCGGTGGCTGGAGGGCCGGCACCGGTCCAAAAAGGACGCCGCTCGGATGGCGGCGGAGACGCGGGCGGCCGCCGCCCGCTTCACCGCCGATCTGGAGGAGACCGGCGCCGCGATCGCGGCCGCCGCCCGCGCCGCCCATCCCGACCTCGGTGAGCTGTGGCGGCGGGCCCGCTCCGGCCGCGAACTGTGGCAGGTGCGACCGGGTGACCCGGACGAACTCCGGGTCGGGCTGGGCATCGGCGTTCTGCCCTGGCGTCCGGACCTGGGCCGCCGCGCCGACCTGGTACGCGCGGTGCCGGAACTGGCGCGCAGCCTCGCCGAACGGACCTGGCTGGTGGACGTGCCGGTGACGGTCGACCTGAAGGAGCGGTCCGGGCTGGGCGTCGTTGGCCCGGCGCCGGTAGCCCGCCGGCTGGCCGCCGCCGTGGTACTGGACCTGGTCACCCGGCACGGCCCAGCCGACCTCGGCCTGGTCCTGCTGGTGGACCCGTGCCGGCTGGCCGACTGGGACTGGGCGAAGTGGCTGCCGCACCTGGCCGGCGACGGTGGCGAGCTGCGCGTCGCCACCGGCGCGGAGGCGGCGGTGGCGTTGCTGTCCCGGCTCGCCGGTTCGCTCGCCACCGGCCGGGGCGGACCAGGTACCGGACCAGGTGGTGCCAGCCCGCTCACCGCCGGCCGGTACGCGCCCGCCGGCGGCACCGCGCTCGCCACCGGCCAGGAGGCGCCACCGGCACCCGGGCACGTGGTGGTCGTGGTCGACGGCGACGCGCTGCTGACCGGTCCGGTCGCGTCGCTGCTGGGCCGGCTGGCCTGGCAGCGCGGCCGCAGCCTGGTGGTCGCGTCCGATGTGGATCAACTGCCGTCGGTGTGCCGCACCTTCGTCGCGGTCGCCGCGAACGGCACCGGGACGTTCACCGACGCGGCCACCGGCAATCAGGTGCACGGGCTGCGCACCACCCGGGCCGCGCCGGCGACCTGCGCGGGCGTGGCCCGGTCACTGGCCCGGTGGACCGACCCGGAACAGGCCGCGCCGGCCGCCCTGCTGCCCGACCGCGCCCGCCTGATCGAACTGCTGCTCGCCGCCGTCGCCGGTCCGGACGGGCTGGGCCGGCCGGTGCCCGCGCTCGACCCGGCCACCATCGCCGCCTGGTGGCGGCGGCGCGCACCGGGCCTGACCACGACGATCGGCGTGACCGAGCGCGGTCCGCTCACGGTCGACCTGCTCGCCGACGGCCCGCACGGCCTGGTGGTGGGCACCACCGGGTCCGGCAAGAGTGAACTGCTGCGCACGCTGGTGGTGTCGCTCGCCTGCCGGTACTCACCGGCCGAGCTGACCTTCCTACTCGTCGACTTCAAAGGCGGTGGCGCGTTCGACGCCTGCGCCAGCCTGCCGCACACCGTCGGGCTGGTCACCGACCTGGACGAGCATCTGGCCGCGCGGGCGCTGCGCTGCCTGCGCGCGGAGTTGCGGTACCGGGAACGGCGGCTACGCGAGGCGGGCGTCAGCGACCTGCGCGACTACCTGGAACCCGAGCCCCCGCTACCGCGGCTGGTCATCGTCATCGACGAGTTCGCCACCCTCGCGGTTGAGCTGCCCGGGTTCCTGTCCGCGCTGGTCGACGTCGCCCAGCGCGGCCGCAGCCTCGGCATTCACCTGCTGCTGGCCACGCAGCGTCCGCAGGGCGTGGTGGACGGCAAGATCCGCGCCAACACCAACCTGCGGGTCGCGCTGCGGGTGCAGGACGACGCCGACTCGCGGGACGTACTCGGGACCCGGCAGGCCGCCGACATCGACCGGCGCCACCCCGGCCGGGGGTACGTCCGCCTCGGCGCCGGCGAGATCGTGGCGGTGCAGTCGGCGCTGGTATCGGCGCCGGCGCCGACCGGGCGCGCCGATCGGATCGAGGTGACCGACTTCCGTCTCGTGCCCGAGGTCGCCGCCGGTCCCGATCCAACGCCGCCCCCCGGCGCCGATGTGTCGACCGACCTGGAACTCCTGGTGGCGTCCATCGTGGACGCCGCGGCGCGGGACCGGTACGACCCGCCGCGAGTCCCCTGGCCGGCGCCGCTGCCGGATGTGGTGGACGCCTGGACGCTGCCCGACGCCACGGCCGCTGGAGAGGGCACAGTGGACGGCGCCGCCGGCGAGAGGAGCACGGCGGGCGCCGCCAGCGCGGTGGGCGCGGTGGACGGCGCCGGTGACTTGGTGCCGCTGGGCCTGGTCGACCTGCCCGACGAGCAGTGCACGGACGTATGGCGGTGGCGGCCGGCGGCGGGCGGGACCCTGGTGCTGGGCGCCGATGCGGCCACGGTCAGCGCCGTACTCGCCTCCGCCACCCTGGGCCTGGCCCGTTGCCGGCCGCCCGAGCGGCAGCGGATCTTCGTGTTGGACGGGCTGGGCTGCGGCCTGGCCGCGCTCGCCGGCCTGCCGCACGTGGCGGCCGCGATCGGTGTGCACGACACCGAGCGGCTCTCCCGTGCGCTGGACTGGCTGGACGCCGAGGTCGCCCGGCGCCGCACCGCCGGCGGGGGCGGTCCGGAGCTGCTGCTGGTGGTCGCCGGCTGGGGCGCGGTGGTGGAGGGCGCCGAGCGGGCGGGCCTGGCCGACGTCGCCGCCCGGCTGGAACGACTGCTCCGCGACGGTGCCCCGGCCCGGGTCCGGCTGCTGATCTCGGCCGGGCACGAGCGGGCCGTACCAGGCCGCATCCTGGCGCAGCTGCCCACCCGGCTCTGCCTGCGCCTGGCCGACCCCGCCGGCTACACCGGGTTGGGACTGCGCGCCCGGGAGGTGCCGGAGCTGACCGGGATGCGCGCCATCGACCTGGAGACCCGCCACGAGCTGGTGATCGGGCGGTACGGCGACGGCAGCCCGGGCGCGCTCGTCGAGGCGGTGGACCAGGTGGCCGCCCGCTACCCCGGCGCGGCCCGAGCGCCCGGCGTGGGTGTGCTGCCCGACGTGGTGCCGGCCGCCGAGGTGTTCGGCGCGTCCGCGCTGACCGGCAGCGGCTGGCGGCTCGGGATCGGCCGGTACTACCGCGACCTGTCGGTGGCGTCGCTGGCTCTGGCGCCCGGGGTGCACGCCGTCGTGGCCGGCCCGCCCGGCAGCGGGCGTACCACTGCGCTGCGCGTGCTCGCCGCGGCCGCGCGGGCAAGCGCGCCCGGCTCGATCGTGAGCGTGGTCGCGGCCGACCCGTCGGCCTGGGCGGGTGCCGACGTCACCGAGATCGCCGGCACCTTCGCCGAGCTGCGGCACTGGCCGCCGGACGGACGCGGGCTGTTGCTGGTCGACGGCGTGGAGGCGCTGGGACCCGGCGCCGCCGCGGCACTGGACCGGCTGTTGCCCGCGGCAGCGCCGAACGGGCACGTGATCGTGGCCGGGCGGGCCGAGGCGTTCCGCGGCATGCAGCCCTGGCAGCGGGCGGTCACCCTCGCCCGCACCGGCATACTGCTGCGCCCCGGCGCCGAGGACGGTGACATCCTGCGGCTGCGACTGCCGCGCGAGACGCCGCTGCGGCCGGTACCAGGTCGCGGGTACCTGGTCGACGCGGGCGGACAGGCCCAGATCCAAACGGCCTTCCTGCCCCCGCCGCCCGGCCCCGACGACCCGCCCGACCACGGAATTCCGGCCGCGCCGCCCGACCACGCCGACCTGGACACGCCGCCCGATCGCGGCGACCCGGACGCGTTGCCCGGTCTGGTCGGTGCCGGGTACGCCGGCGGCGCCGGGCGCCCAGCCCGGCCGGTCCGCGCGGCCGGTCCGGCCAGCGAACTGGCGGCGGCCCTCGGGCTGCCCGCTCCGTTCCGCGGGAACTCCCGATGACCGCGGCCGGCCGCCGGGACGCCACCGGTGTCGGGCTGTGCCTGGGCACCACCGGCGCGGTGCTGGCCGTGGTCCGCCAGTACCCGATGCGCCTGGCCGCGGTCGCGACCGTGACCTGGCCCGCGCAGCTGTGGCGGCCGGACCGGACGCCCGCCGCGATGTCGGCTGGGCGGCGGGTGTTGGCCCGGGCCCGCCGCCAGCTCGGGCTGCCGCGCTATTGCCCGGTCGCGGTCGTGGCCGGCCCATCCCTGTCCGCCGCCGGCACCCCGGACTGGGTGCCGGTGCTGGGTGCGCAGCTGTTGGCCCGGGCCGCGCTGGTCCAGGGTTGGACGATCGCGCCGAACCAGGCGGCGGCGCTGCTGCGGGCGGCCACGCACCTCGCGGTCACCGCCGAACTCGCCGTCGCGCTGGCCGGCACGGACCCGGAACTGGCGGTGGGCGCGGCGATCGCCGCCCTGCCGCCAGCGGATCCCGGCTGGGGCGGGCCGGATCCGGTACCGGCCGGCGCAGTCCAGTCTATTTTGGACAACTCTGGTACCGAGGGCGAGCCGCCCCGCACCGGTACGGCCGAGACGGGAATCGAGGTGGCAACGGGCGGCTGGGCGGTACAGCCGATCGGCGGCAGCACCGGCGCACCGGCGAACGGCCCGCCCTGGTGGTGAGCGGCGGCAGATCGCCGGGGGGCGAGATCGGGGCGAGGAAAGGAGCGGGAGGCGCCATGCCGAAGCAGCCAGTGTCCGCAGCGCGCGAGCGGCGACCCGGATCGGTACGGGTGACAGTGGCCAGGACCGAGCGGCGCCTGCTGCCGCGGCTCGCCCGTCTCACCGTGATCGCACTGACCGCGGTGCTCACCGCCGCCGGGGTTGTGGTCGGCATCCGCGCGCTGGACGGTTTCGCCGCTACACAGCCCACCCCGCGACTGGCCACACTGGACGCCCGGATGGTCACCGCCACGCCCACCACCCCGGCCAGCGATGCCGTGCCGGGCTCGTCGAGGCTGGCCCTGCCCGGTCCGCGGGTGGTGCTGGACACCCGGGCCGGGAGCCGGCCGCGCCCCGGCGCGCTGGCCGCGCTGGCGCTACCCGCGCTCCCGTCCGGCAGCACCCACGTGCTGCTGGAGGTGTCGCTGCTGTCGGCCACCCGGCCGGGAGCGGTCGACATCCGGTCCGGCGAGGACGACATCGCAGTGCTGCGGGTGCCGCGCGCCGGTGCGATGACCACCGCCACCGTCGTGGTGCCGGCCGGTCCGGACGCGGGGCTACAGGTCCGGACCGAGGGCGGTGGCCACCTTCTGGTACAGCTGCTGGGGGCGTTCGAACCCGCCCAGGACGCCACCGCCGGACGCGTCGTGCCGGTGCCGGCCACCCGGGTACTCGACCTGGTAACGGCGCGGGACGGCAAGGACGCCACCATCGACCTCACCGCCGTGCCGGCGCTGGCCGAGCCTGGCCAGGTCGCCGCGGTGCTGCTCCAGGTGGCCGCGGACGTAGGGCGCCGCGGCGGGTCGGTCACCGTGGACGGCGTACCCGGCGGAGTGCGGCAGACCGTGTTCTGGTCGCCCACCTCTGGCACGGACCGGACCCGCACCGGGTTCCTGGTGGTACCGGTGTCCGGTACCACGGTCGACCTGCACTACCAGGCGGGCACCGAACTGCGGGCCGACCTGGTCGGGTACGTGACCGGAGCATCCGCCGCCCGGGACACCGCCGGGCTGGTGGTGCCGGCGCCGCCCGGCAGTCCGGCGCCAGCCGCGCCGGCACGACCGGCGCCGACCGCGCCGGTCCCGATCGGCCCCGGCAAGGCGGCGGATCTGCCCGTGGTACCCCCGGACGGCCTCGCCGGAGTGCCCGCCGGCCGCGTGGCGGCGGCGCTGGTGACGGTCACCGCGACCGCGGGGAAGGCCGGGCGGGTGGCGGTGTACGCACCCGGCTCGGCAGTACCGGGCGTGCCGGCCGTGACCGCCGCGCCGGGCGCGCCGCGCGCCACGTCGACTCTGGTGGGCACCGTGGACGGGGTGATCCGGGCGAGCGCCGAAGCGGGCGCCTCGGTGAGTGTCCAGGCGCAGGCCCTGATCCTCGGCGGGTAGTCCACGGCGGTCGCGGCGGTCCGGCCCAGCCCGCAAGTGCTGGGCAACTCCCGGCATGCCGTGGCACGATCAGGCAGGTGACCAGCAGATCCGCAGCAGCGCAGCACCTGCGCGACCTCGCCCGGCTGCGCCGTGTCCGAGACCGGATTGATCGGGAGTACGCGCAGCCGCTGAACGTGGAGGCGCTCGCGCGCGGGGTGAACATGTCGGCCGGCCACCTCAGCCGGGAGTTCCGGCTCGCCTACGGAGAGTCGCCGTACTCCTACTTGATGACCAGACGCATCGAGCGGGCGATGGCGCTACTGCGTCGAGGCGATCTCAGCGTCACCGAAGTCTGTTTCGCGGTCGGCTGCTCCTCGCTGGGCACCTTCAGCACCCGCTTCACAGAGCTGGTCGGCATGCCGCCCAGCGCCTACCGGCGGCAGGCGGCGCAGGCGACCGCGGGGATGCCCTCATGTGTGGCGAAACAGGTGACCAGACCGATCAGGAATCGAGAAGCCCGGGTCGCCGAGGCGCAACTAGCCTGACCGCCATGGAAATCACGATCTACGAGACCTTTCTCCCGCATAACGACCCGGACGCCTCCCTGGCGTTCTACCGCGACGTTCTCGGCTTCGAGGTCCGCAACGACGTCGGGTACAACGGGATGCGCTGGATCACGGTTGGTCCCCCCAACCAGCCCGGCACGTCCATCGTCCTCTACCCGCCAGGCGCCGATCCCGGCACCACCGACGACGAGCGCCGCACCATCGCCGAGATGATGGCCAAGGGCACCTTCGCGATCATCAACCTGGCCAGCACCGACCTCGACGGCACCTTCGAGCGGCTGCGGGCCGGCGGCGCCGAGATCGTCCAGGAGCCGACCGAGCAGCCGTACGGGAGGCGCGACTGCGCCGTCCGCGATCCCGCCGGCAACATGATCCGTATCAACGAGCTGCGCTGAGCCGTACCCGCGTTCGCTGCCAAACCCGCGCGGGAGAGCCAACCGCGCAGTTCGAGAGACACCTAGCTTCTGACCGAGCGCGCCCCGACCGCCGACGCATGGAGACAATGAGCATGGCCAAGAGGACGAACACCCAGTCGCCCGCGCCGCATATCGCCGACAGCCACAACCTGATCCGCGTGCACGGCGCGCGGGAGAACAACCTCAAGGACGTCAGCGTCGAGATCCCGAAGCGCCGGCTCACCGTGTTCACCGGCGTCTCCGGCTCGGGCAAGAGCTCACTGGTGTTCGACACCATCGCGGCAGAGTCGCAGCGGCTGATCAACGAGACCTACAGCGCCTTCGTGCAGGGTTTCATGCCGACGCTGGCACGGCCCGAGGTCGACGTACTGGAAGGGCTGACCACCGCGATCATCGTCGACCAGAAGCGGATGGGTGCCGACCCCCGCTCCACGGTGGGTACCGCCACCGACGCCAACGCGATGCTGCGCATCCTCTTCAGCCGGCTCGGCAAGCCGTACGTCGGCCCGCCCAGCGCGTTCTCCTTCAACGTCCCCTCGGTCCGGGCGGCCGGTGCGATCACCGTCGAGCGCGGTGACCGCAAGGCCGAGAAGGTGACCTTCACCCGTACCGGCGGCATGTGCCCACGTTGCGAAGGCCGGGGCTCCATCTCCGACATCGACCTCACCCAGCTCTACGACGACTCCAAGTCAATCGCCGAGGGCGCGTTCACCATCCCCGGCTGGAAGTCGGACAGCTTCTGGACCGTGCGGCTCTACGCCGAGTCGGGCTTCCTCGACCCGCACAAGCCGATCCGCAAGTTCACCAAGAAGGAGATGCACGACTTCCTCTACCGGGAGCCGACGAAGGTGAAGGTCGAGGGTGTGAACCTCACCTACGAAGGGCTGATTCCCAAGATCCAGAAGTCGTTCCTGTCCAAGGACAAGGAGGCGATGCAGCCGCACATCCGGGCGTTCGTGGAGCGGGCGGTCACCTTCACCACCTGTCCGGATTGTGACGGCACCCGGCTGAGCGAGCCGGCCCGGTCGTCCAAGATCAAGGGGATCAACATCGCTGACGCCTGCGCGATGCAGATCAGCGACCTGGCCGAATGGGTGCGGGGCCTCGACGAGCCATCAGTGGCGCCGCTGCTGACCGCGCTGCAGCGGACCCTCGACTCGTTCGTGGAGATCGGGCTGGGCTACCTCTCCCTGGACCGGCCCTCCGCCACGCTCTCTGGCGGCGAGGCGCAGCGCACCAAGATGATCCGGCACCTCGGCTCCTCGCTCACCGACGTCACCTACGTCTTTGACGAGCCCACCACGGGCCTGCACCCGCATGACGTGCAGCGGATGAACGACCTGCTGCTGCGGCTGCGGGACAAAGGCAACACGGTGCTCGTCGTGGAGCACGAGCCGGAGACCATCGCCATCGCCGACCATATCGTCGACCTGGGTCCGGGCGCCGGTACGGCGGGCGGCACCGTCTGCTTCGAGGGCACCGTCGACGGGCTGCGGAGAAGCGGTACCCTCACCGGCCGCCACCTCGATGACCGGGCCACCCTGAAAGATGAGGTACGCAAGCCCACCGGCGCGCTCGAGATCCGCGGTGCCAACACCCACAACCTGCAGAACGTGGACGTCGACATCCCGCTCGGCGTGCTCGTCGTGGTCACCGGCGTCGCCGGCTCCGGCAAGAGTTCGCTGATCCACGGTTCCATCCCGGCCAGCGCCGGAGTGGTGTCGGTCGACCAGAGCCCGATCCGCGGCTCGCGGCGGAGCAACCCGGCGACCTACACCGGACTGCTCGAGCCGATCCGTAAGGCGTTCGCGAAGGCCAACGGCGTCAAGCCGGCGCTGTTCAGCGCCAACTCCGAGGGTGCCTGCCCCAACTGCAACGGCGCCGGCGTCATCTACACCGACCTGGCGATGATGGCCGACGTCGCCACCACCTGCGAAGAGTGCGAGGGCAAGCGGTACCAGGCGTCGGTGCTGGAGTACCGCCTCGGCGGCCGCGACATCAGCGAGGTGCTCGCGATGTCGGTGACCGAGGCCGAGGAGTTCTTCGGCGCCGGCGAGGCCAGCACGCCGGCCGCGCACGCCATCCTCGAGCGGCTCGCCCAGGTCGGGCTCGGCTACCTCAGCCTCGGCCAGCCGCTCACCACGCTCTCCGGCGGCGAGCGGCAGCGGCTCAAGCTGGCCACCCACATGGGTGAGAAGGGCGGCATCTACGTCCTCGACGAGCCGACCACCGGCCTGCACCTCGCCGATGTCGAGCAGCTGCTGCGCCTGCTCGACCAGCTCGTGGACGCCGGCAAGTCGGTCATCGTCATCGAGCACAACCAGGCGGTCATGGCGCACGCTGACTGGATCATCGACCTGGGCCCGGGTGCCGGCCACGACGGCGGCCGGATCGTCTTCGAGGGCACCCCCGCCGACCTGGTCGCCGCCCGCTCCACGCTCACCGGCGAACATCTCGCGGCGTACGTCGGCGCCTGACCGGGCCCGCCCGGACGATCAGGGGCCGCCATGGAGGACACCAGATCCGCCGTACTGCCGGCCGGATCGACGGGAGCTGCCCAGACCGATGGCGACGGCTCGGATCGCGATGCCCGCGCGGCACCGGCGCCGGCCTCGCCGTCCCGCTTCCGATCCTTCGGGCCGGTACTGAATCAGCCGTTGCTGCGCCGCGTCCTGCCCGGGTTGGCGGTATCGGCGCTCGGCGATGGCATGAGCATGGTCGCGGTGGCCTGGCTCGCGGTGCAGATCGCACCCGCGGACCAGGCGGCCGCGTGGACCGGGCTGGCGGTCGCCGCGTACTCGCTGCCCGCGACCCTCGGTGCCGCCCTGTTCGGCCGGTTCGTGCGGCGTTTCCGCGGTGCCGGCCTGGTCGCGGTCGACGCCTCGCTGCGGGCTCTGGCGTTGGGCACGATCGCGGTGCTCGCCGTGGCCGGCCGGCTCAACCCCGGCGGCTTCGTGCTGTTGCTGGCCGTGTCGTCGCTGCTGCACGCCTGGGGCACGGCCGGCACCTACACGCTGATCGCCGAAGTACTGCCGGACCGGGACCGCATCGCCGGCAACGCGCTGGTCTCGACGTTCAACCAGGCCGCGTTCGTGGTGGGCCCGGCCCTCGCCGGCGCGGTCAGCTCGCTCGCCGGCCCGGGCTGGGTCATCGGCATCGACGCGGCGAGCTTCGCGATCCTGGCGATCAGCTGCGTGACCGCGGCCCGACCCCGGCTCACCACCGCACCGACCGCGTTGGCGGCGCCCGAAACTGCGGCGACCGGCGGCTGGCGGACCATACTCCGGGAGCCCAGGCTGCTCGGCCTGCTCGCCATCACCTGCGTCTTCTTCTTCCTGTACGGACCGGTCGAGGTCGCCCTGCCCATCTACGTCGCCCACGATTTGCGCGGCTCGTCGGTTTTGCTCGGCGCCTACTGGACCGCGTTCGGCGTCGGGGCGGTCGCCGGCGGGTTGGGCGCCGGCCTGTTGCGCAACCGTCGCCTGTCCACCGTGGTCGTCGCCATCATCGTCGGGTGGGGCGCCGCACTGCTGCCGGTCGCGCTGACCTACACCGTGTGGGCCGGCCTGCTCGGCCTGGCGATCGGGGGCCTGATCTACGGGCCGTTCACCGCGATCTGCGTCGCCCTGTTCCAGCGCGCCAGCCCACCACAGATGCTCAGCCGCGTGCTCGCCACCCGCACCGCCCTCACCATCCCGTCGACCGCCCTCGGCACGCTCGCCGGTGGACCGGTGGTCACCGCCATCGGCGCTCAACCCACGCTGCTCGCCTCGGCCCTGCTCACCATCGCCCTCGGCGTCACGATCGCTGCCGCACGCTGGACCACCACCTGGTGACGCTGGCCCCGAGAGAGGGCGCCGGCAGCCCGGCCGGGCCTGGCCGGAGATTGTGGCGCGAGCCTTCCGAGCTGCTGGCGTAGACGAAGCGGCCAGGGCTCCAGGCTCGGGCCGCTACCTCACGGTGGCCGCCGCGCACGGCCCCGGCCGGTCGCGCGCTCAGCTACGCCGTGGCCGGCGCACCATCAGGACCACGATGAGCCCGGCGACCAGCAGAGCCGCCCCGACGCCGGCGATGAGCCGGCTGTCCGTACCGGTGATCGGCAGCTCGTCCTCGGTGAGGCCACCGCCGGTGCCGCCGGTCCCACCGCTCTGGCTCGGGCTGGGGCTCGGGCTCGAACCCTGACCGATGAAGACCGTGAACTCGTCGGTGTTGTCCGCGGCATCCGCGTCGCCACTGTCGCCCTCGGTGGTGGCGGCGGTAGCGGCCTCGCTGCTCTCGGCGGCGGAGACGGAGTCCGGGCCAGCAGCGGAGTCCGGGCCGGCAGCGGAGGCGCCGGAATCCGGGCCGGCGGCGGAATCCGCCGCGGGCTCGGAAGTGGTCGGCTCGGTGGCCGCCCGCTCAGCGGTGACCGGCTCGGTCGTGGCCAGCTCGGTGGTGGTCAGCCAGCTGAACGGGCTGGGATCGGCGGCCGCCATGGTGCTGGCGTCGGCCGCGGCACTCGCGGTTGCCCGTCCGGTGAACGTACCGGTCGGCTGGATCGGGCCGGGCGCGTCGGGTGCGACCTTGATCAGCCACGGGTGTTCCGGATCCGGAATCAGGGCCGCGCCTTGGTCAAGCGCGTCGGGAAGCTGCGACACGTTGCACGTCACCTGCCGGCCGTCGGCGCTGTACGTGCAGCCGGCGAACCTGGTGACGAAGGTGACGTGCTCGGGCAGCTGAGCGGTGAACTCGACGCCGGTCACCACGAACGGGCTGAAGTTCGCCAGGGACCAGTCCAGCCGGGCGGTCTGGCCGGGCGTGATCGGCTGCGCCGCACCGGTGGCGGTGAAGCTGGCCGCGGCGTCCCGAACAGTGGCGACCAGGTCCGGCTTCGCCTCGACGATCTCCACGGCGATGGTCGCGGTGTTGCGCTCGCTGACCGCGTCCTGATCCTCGTCATGGCCCAGGACCACGGCCTGGAAGGTGCCGGCCGGGCCGGGCACAGGCGTCATCGGGGCCAGGCCGAGCTGGTTGAGGTTGACCCGCTGGCCGGGCAGCAGGGCGGTGGTGCACTTGATCTCCGCGTTACCTCCGACCTGGCGAATCTCGCACAACGGATCGTTGTCGTCCAGCCGAAACCGGATGCCGACCCGATCCAGGTCGAGGGTGGGTTCGAGGCAGCCTTGCAGGGTGCAGCCGAAGTCCAGCTCGACGGTGAAGCCGTGGGCGGTGGCCGTGCCCTCGTTGGTGACCTCCAGGCTCAGGCCCTTGACCGCGCTGCCAGCGGCGATGCGGGTGGAACTGGCGGTGATGGCGAGATCGACGCCGGGGGCGGCGACCGCCGGGGTGCCGGTCCCGACAGCGGCGGCGCAGGCGCCGAGCAGGACTGCGGTGCCGAGGTGGGCCAGGTGCCGACGGTCAAGCCTCATCGCTCCCCCGATGGTCCGTAGAGACAGGCGTCCACACGATACTCGAATCGCGCGTACGCCATGTCAATCGTCTGGCGCAAAAGATCTACACAGTGCCCGCTCGACCTCTCTCACCGCCCGATACCACCGCTCGCCGCGGCGGCGACGATGAGCCGGACCGCCTGCGCCGGCGTGATGAGCCCGTCGTCGAGCAGGCGGACCGCCTCGGCCAGCACATGAAGCAGGAACGCGACGTGGCTCGACCAGTCCGCGCCGATCTTCAGCCGCTGGGCGACCGTGCAACCCTGGGCATCCTCGGTGTTGGGCACGCCGGTGTCGCGGCCGCCGATGTGGACGGTCGCCGCGCTGTCCTTCGGGCAGGCCGTCACCCTGACCGCCGCCGTACGCTGGAACGCCCCCAACCCGTAGGAGACGGTGACCGTGTCGCCGGGTTGCGCGTCAAGAGCGTCGGCCGCGATTTGCCCCCGGAACGTCTGCTCGGTGTCGGCGGTCTGCGTCACCGGGACCTCGATCGTCCGCGGGGCCTGGCCGTCGCGGTCCACCCGCACCGACACCGTCGCCCGATCCAGTGCCCCCGCGGTCAGGTTGAGCGGGGCGGCGAGTTCGACGCGCGCCGGCGCGCCCGCGACCAGGCGATCCGCAGTCGCGCCACCCTCATCGATGACGCGTACCGCGGTCTCGTCCGCGGCGAGCCAGGCCAACGACTCGTTCCACGCCGTGTTGAACGAGACCCAGCCTTCGGTGTGCCCCACGTTGCCGGCGGCGGGGTTGTAGGGGTAGTGCACGTTCTTCGGTGATCCGTCCAGGACGCCCCGTACGCCCTGCAGCAGACCCGCGCCGCCCTGGTACTCGGAGAACCAGCCGCGCTCGACCCCTTCGAAGCCCCACTGCTCGGTCGGCGCCCGGTACGAGGCGTGCCGGCCGACCGGGTTGCGGCCGAAGATGTTGTCCACGTGCGCCACGGCGATCTCCCGCAGCCGCTGGGCGAGCGCGGGATCGTCGACAACGGACGCGGCGGCCATGGCCGGTGCCGCGAAGCCGGCGACGTTACCGGTCTCATTCGGATCCTCGGCGCCACCGCCGGCGAAGGTGGGAATGGTCCACCGGTCGGCGGAGTACTTCCGGAAATCCCACATGTTCGCCGACCGGTCCACCGCGACCTGGGCCCATTCCTCGATTTTCTCCTTGGTGCCGGCCGGCGCCAGTTCGGGATACCGGTCGAGGAAGTTCACCAGGCCGGTCACGGTCACGTACTCGGACTGCCGCTGGCCCTTGGTCGTCCGGGGGTCCGCCCAGTCGAGGTTGGCCACGATCCACGCGGCGTTGTTCTGCGCCGCGGTGAGGTACGCGGCCGCGTCCGAACGGCCCTCGCGACGCGCCACGTCGTACATGTCCAGGTTGGCGCGGATGGAGTGGCCGGGCGGGAACTCGCCCTTGCCGGTGCCGACCTGGGTGTAGGTCTGGAACAGGTCGGCGGTGTGCGGCGTGTAGTCGTACGCCGAGGTGAACCGGTCGTGCGATTCCTCACCCCACAGCGGGAACAGGTAGTCGCGGACCTCCCGGTACAGCTCGACCGGGATCCACTTGGCCAGGTCGGGGTACGCCCGCAGGAAGGCGGCGAGCTGCTCCTTCCACAGTGTATGGTTCACCCGGTTGTCCAGGAGCATCTCCACGCCCCACTCGATGAGCCGCACGATCTCCGGGGTGTCCGGCGGCAACGAGTACCGTAGCCCGGAGTACACCTCGTCCGGCAGCCGGAGTCCGGTAAAGGCGGCCGGGTTGGCGGAGAACAGGTCGATCAGCGTGGGGATCTCGAAGGAGTAGGTGTCCCCGTCCCGCCACATGACGCTCCACCGGCACTGGGAGGTGTCCCAGCCCGTGCCGGCCGCGTCGGCTCGGCCGAAGTAGCACCGGGTGCCGGCCATGAAGGCGATCGCGTTCTCGTACGAGACCCGTTCCAGCCAGGAGGCGCCGATGCCGAACGGTACGGATTCGCCACGACCGGCGGCACCGGTCACCACGATGCGGAAGTCACCGGCATCGGCCGGCCGGAAGGCGGTGAAGTCACCGACCCCGCCGCTGATCGTGCCGGCGTACCGGACCGTTCCGCTCTCGTCCACGATGGTGAACGCGTCACCGTCATCCGCGCGCGGCGCGGTGAAGCGCTTGGGCCGGTCCAGGTTGTAGCCACTCTGGTTGACCAACACCGGCTGAGGCACCGACGGATCCGGCGGTGCGGACCAGTCGCATCCGGTCGGCTGGCGCGGATGGCCATCGGGCACCGCGTCGAGGGCGCGCACGTCCAGCCAGTCGAAGGAGACCTTGGACCGGTAGACGCCGACGCCGACGCTGCCGCCGGCCGGGTCTGCCGCCACCGCGGCCACCCGCTGACCGTCGATCTCGACGGCGAGGACGCCGGCCGCGCGCCGTACCACCAGATCGAACCACTGGCCGGGAAACAGCTGTGGCGCGGCGCCGGAGCAGAGGACCGCGCCACCGACCGGGCGTACCATGCGGGCCCCGCCGTTGCCGGGGATCTGGAAGGCCATGTTCTGCAACCTGGGTCCGGAGGTGTCCTTCCATTCGGTGAGCACGGACAGCGGCACCGGCGAGGAATCACCGATCGCGTCGATCCGCACCCGGGCGGTCAGCTCGTACGTCTCCGGCAGGGTCAGCTCCGGGTCAGGGGTGATGTAGCGTCCCGAGGTCTGCGCCCGGGTATCCACTGTGGCGTACTCGATCTCGCCCGCGGTGGTGACCCATTCGTCCAGCGAGCCGACGACCGCCCGCCAGCCGGGCAGGCCGGCCCCGAAGCCACTGCTGAACAGCGTCGTGTCGGCAAAGCTGGGCAGCGCGGGGGCGGTGGCGAGAACGGTCGCGGCGGCGGTGGCGGCGACGATCCATCGTGCGGTGATCCTGGCGCGCAAGGCTCCTCCTCAAACGACGATGTCGGCTCGTGGTCAGCTGACCGGGCTGAACCGCACCGCGTCGGCCCGGTGGAAGTCGGTGTTGTTGACGGTGAGCCGGACCCAGCCTTCGGTTCCGGCCGCGAAGGACCAGGTGCCCAGCGTCACCCACGCTCCGCCAGCGGTGCGTTGGTTCACGACGACGGACGTATCGCCCTCCGCGTGCCGGACCGTGTAGGTGGCCGATGTGGTGGTGGTCGGGTTGGTCGGGAACCACACCTCCACCCGGTACTCGGCCGGCCCGGCCAGGTCGGGGGTCCAGGTCGCAGTGGAGCCCACCGCGTTGCTGTACCGGGTCGAGCCGCCATCCCAGCCGACCAACGTGCTGGCCAGCCAGGTTCCGGTCTCCTGGTACGCGCCGTCGGCGCAGCCGGTTTCGCCATCGGTGTTGTCCACCAGGACTTCCCGTGGCGTCGGATCCTTCGGCACCTGGTACGGCGCCGAGGCCGGCCCCACCCGGCCGGGCGCGAGTGCGGCCACGTGGTAGGTTCCGGCGCTCTCCGCCGGTGTGCCGATCTCGATGGAGGTCGTACGGTAGACGACCGCGACGGTGCTCGGCTGACCACATTGGAGCCGAGAGACGAGGTAACCGTCCGCACCCGCCACGGCCGACCAGCGCAGGGTCACCAGCGCGCCGGAGGTCTCGTGGGCCAGTCCGGTCGGCGCGTCCAGCTCGATCGCGGGCTTCTCCGGCTCGGTACGCGCGGCCAGGCTGACCACCGGGGACCACCCCCGGCTGCCCTGTACCCGCACCTGCACTCGATAGGTCCGGTCTGGCGAGAGCCCGTCCACCGTGAGCAGGTCCACCGCGGACGCCTCGACGATGCGGCTGACCGGCCGGCCGCCACCCTGGCGGACTGTCCTGATCTCGTAGCGGATGGCGCCCGGCGCAGGCGTGATGCGCACGCCCAAGGACCGTGGGCCGGTGACCGCACCGTGTACCGACATCCTCGGACGGGTGCCCGGGCTCTCCGTGGTCACCTGGCGCAGCTCCGACCACGCGCTCGGATTCCCCGACGCGGGCACCCGGCGCACCTGTACGCCGTACGTGGCGCCCGGCTCAAGGTCCTCCACCCTGCTGGACCCGTCGCGATCGGTCACGTACGAGCGGATCACCTCGTCACCGGCGAGCACCCGGATCTCGGTGCGCGCGGCGGCGTCCGGATCGCTGTACCCCACCACGAAGCCGGCCTCGACCGGGACGACCGCCTGGATCTGCGGCGGCAACGCCCCTTGGCCCCCGGTCGGTGTCACCGTCCTCGGCGGCGACGGCTGCGACGTACCGCGACCGTTCACCGCGACCACGGACACCTGGTACTCGACTCCCGCGGTCAGCCCGGTCACCTCGGCGAAGTCCTCGTTGGTCACCGCGGACCGGGCGACCACCTCACCGCCCGAGCTGACGATGGCCTGGTACCCCTCGGCGCCCGGCACGGCGGTGAAGAAGGCGCGCACCGCCCCGTCGGCGGCTACCACGTCGGCCAGCTGCGGCGCACGTGGTGGCCGTACCGCGGCCGAGGCGACGGCGACCTCGTAGCCGGTGGGCGAGAGCAGCGACGCCCGGTGCTCGACCGCCTGCGCCGCGCCGTCCCAGCGCACCGGGATGCGCAGCGTCGGGTCGCCCGGTGCGATGTCCGGCAGCGGCACGATTCCGCCGTCGAGTACGGCGCCGTCGGCGCCGGTGATGTGCCACACCAGCCGGTACCCGCGCAGGGTGAACGCCGGCAGCGCCGAATCGGTCTCGCCGCGGGGATCCACCTCGATCAGCGACACCCCGCTGCTGCCGACCGACGGTGTGATGGTCAATCCGTCCACCGGCGCGTTGGCGGCTCGCATCTGCCCGTAGGCGCGCTTGGCCTCCCCCCATACGTTCTGGATACCCCAGCCGCGGACCTCATTCGGCGAGGTCCCGCTGTGCCGGCTGCGGTAGTCGTTGAATGTCCACATTGATGCCCCCACCAGCCACGGCCGGGTGGCGAATCGCGGCACGAGGGTGGCCGCTCCGGTGCGGAAGTCCACCGACTCGCGGGTGACCGGGAACGTGAAGCTGTCCGGGCTGAACTCCGAGATGAAGATCGGCTTGTTTGGGTACAGCTCGTGCGCGTGGTCGGCCAGCCCTTCGAAGTTGCCGTACATGTTGATGCTGACGAAGTCCATGTACCGCGACCCGTCATCCTCGCCCCGCTGCACCCGCTCGTACGAGTTGCTGACCTGGGTGACCAGCCTGGTCGGGTCCAGTTCGGTGCGGACGAAGTCGGCCATGACGCGGTCGTACTCCCGACCGACCGGAGTGTGCGCGGGGATCTCGTTCGCCACCGAGTAGGCGAAGATGCTCGGGTGGTTGAAGTCGCGGGCGACCATCTCCCGCATCTCCTGCTGGATCGAGGCGTAGCCGGCCGGGGAGATGTCGCGGTCGCCACCCCAGACGGGGACCTCGGCGATCAGCAGCATGCCGATCTGGTCGGCGTAATCCAGCAACTCCGGTGCCTGCGGTACGCACATCAGTCGCATCATGTTGGCGCCGGCGGCCTTCATCCGGTCGAGGTCCCGACGGACCAGCGCGGCGGGTTCGGTGTTGCCGCGAATCCGGTCGTCCTGCACCCGGTTGTAGCCGTTGAGCCGGACCCGTTCGCCGTTGAGGTAGAAGCTGGTGCCGCGCAGCTCTATCTTCCGGATACCGAACCGGTCGCTGACGTCGTGGTGGACCCGCGGTCCCTCCGATATCCGGGTGCGGAACCGGTACAGTGCCGGATCGTCCAGCTGCCAGAGCGTGAACGTACCGGGTGCGAGCCGGGCGGTCGAGGTCACCGTGACCGCCTCTCCCGCGGGCACCTGCACTACCTGGGAGTCCGTCTCCGCCAGCCGGCCAGATCCGTCTACTGTGGTCACCGCGCCGGACAGCGAGACGGTCCGGGGCTCGGCCCCGTTGTTCTCGACCGTCACCTGGGTACGGACCGTAGCGTCACCCCGCTCCAGATCGGGTGTCGCGACGACGCGCTGCTCGCGCACCCGGACCGGCTGGTTGATGACCAGGGAAATTGACCGGGACGGTCCGCCCCACGCCCACCAGGCGCCCTGGCTCTCGGTGTTGTTCGCCTCGAGCACGACCGTGTTGCGACCGGGCTGGATCAGCTGCGTGACGTCGAACTCGAACGGCGTGTAGCCGCCCGCGTGCGAGCCGACCAGCTGGCCGTTGAGCCATACCCGCGCGGACTCGTACACCGCGCCGAAGTGCAGCCGCACCACCTGGTCGTCGCGCAGCGGCGGGGCGTCGAAGTCACGGCGGTAGAACGCCGCGCCGCGGTACGTGGCGTACCGGTCGTGCACGTCCCAGTTGCCGGGCACCGGTAGCCGATCCCAGTCGGAGACGTCGGTCTCCGGCCGGGTCCAGCCGGCCGCCACACCGCCGCGGCTCGGGTCGGTGCGGAATGCCCAGGTGCCGTCCAGGGACTTCGTCGCCTCACCGGCCAGAGCGACATGGCCCGGCGCGTCTGATCGGACGGTGTGGATCGGCAGAGCCCCGGCCGGGGCGGCGGTGTCACCGGTCGGACCAGCAACCCCGGCCGCGGGAGCCGCGACAAGCAGGGCACCGGTCAGGACCGCGGCGTGCAGAGTCCTGGCGAGCATGACTCCTCCTCAACGGCTGGGCCGGTCAGGACCGGCTGGCCAGAGCGCGGATGGTGTTCTCGTCAACGGTGATGCCCAGCCCGGGACCGCCGCCCGGGCGGCGCAGGCCCGCGTGCGGCTCGTCCAGGTCGACGGCGAGCTGCCGGCCCAGGGGGTTGGAACCGACCCAGTGCTCCATGATGTCCAGGTTGGGCAGTGCCAGGGCACATTGGAGGCTGGCGGCGAAGTGAACCGCCGAGCCGATGGATACGTGCGGCGTCGCCTGCGCGCCGAACGCGTCGGCGAGCGCCGCGATGCGCATGGTCTCGCTGATGCCGCCTGCCCGGCACACGTCCGGTTGCAGTACGTGCAGCGCGCCGGCCCGGAGGA